>Ga0326726_10003507_pt1 | contig 14397 bp, 16 predicted proteins | sample MHFenrmetagenome_2_FD_207603 | JGI IMG/M metagenome (GOLD analysis project Ga0326726, IMG submission 207603) | Lab enriched peat soil microbial communities from Michigan Hollow, Ithaca, NY, United States - MHF15MN | ecosystem: Environmental > Terrestrial > Soil > Wetlands > Peat | place: USA...
GTACGATCCGCTCGGCGCGCTCTACGGCCTGCTCGAGATCGACACCGCCGCGCGCTTCGTGGACGAATTCGCCGAGGTGCCGATCGACGCCTCCGGCGCGGTGTGGTTCGCCACCGCGAACGATACGGCGCGCATCCCCGAGCCCATCCTCAACCGCATGCACGTCTACGAGATCGCGCCGCCGGATGCGGACGGTGCCGCGCGCATCGCGCTCGCTATCTACCGCGAGATTCGCGGCGCGCACGACTGGGGCAAGCGCTTCCCCGCGGCGCCAAGCGCGGCGGTGGTCGAGAAGCTCGCCGAGCTCTCCCCGCGGGAGATGCGCCGCGCCGTGCAGTCGGCCTTCGGCAATGCCAAGCTCGCCGGCCGCGCCGAGCTCGTACCCGAAGACGTTCAGGACGGGCGCGGCGCGAAGCGCCGCATCGGCTTCTAGAACTTCCTGAAATCACGCGTTGCGGTGCAGGCATTGTCTGCACCGCAACGCATTGTGGTTCTTCATGGGGCGCTGCGACGCCACTTGCGCCCCCCGTACCCCCGGTCAGGCCTCGATCACCCGAGATTCTTCGACCACGCTTGGCCGCCGGAGCGGTAGAACGCGAGCGTGCTCGCCCAGGCGGCCTGCTCGCGCACGCCGTGCGCCATCTGGCGGAACGCCGCCGCGACGCGCACCCTGACGCTGCGCCGCGCCGTGGCCTTGCGGTGCTGCGCGGAATGCGCGCGGCGCGCCGTGCCGCGGGAGGCGCGGCTCGCGCGCCCCTGAGTGGTGGTGATCGTTTCCATACCCTGCTCCTCTGGTCGTTTGCGCCGGCCGGATGCCATGCGCTGGTGAGGGCATGCTAGGTAGCGCGGGTATCTCCGAAACGTCGGATTGCAGCCGGCTTGTAGCCGGTTTGTTTCAAATGTAGGCGAGCAGGCGTCCGCAGGCGATCACGGAGAGCCAGAGCAGCAGCGACAGCGCACCCGCGACACGCGCCGCGCGTGGCGGCGCGCGATTGACGTCCCATTGGGCGGCGCCGCGCATCGCGCCGGCGTGGAACACCGCTGCGTTCACACCGGCGGCAAAGATGAGACCCATCTTGAGGGCGAACAGCGGGCTGGCGATGAACTCGCTCGCGTGCGCGATGAACATCGCCAGGCCGCTCGGCACGATGAGCAGAAAGCTTGCCGCCGTCCAGGGCAGCACATGCGCAGCGAGCCGGCGCGCCGGCACGTCGCGCGAAAGCCCCAGCAGACGCAGGTCGAGGACGACGATCGAGCCAAACAGCAGCCCGATGCCCGCAAGGTGGACGATTTCAACAATGGGGTAAAGCCAGAGCGACTGGCGCATCGCCACGCCGAGCGCGGATCCTTCGATGAGGCCGTACGTGGATACAGGTTCCATGGGGACCGGGTGAGGGGAAACCGCCTTCAGGCTCCCTGCGCCTATCGAAGCTCGACCGTCTTGCCGCCGATCGTGATGCGCTCGGCGCGCATCTCCTCGGGCTTGTTGCGGCTGGGATATCCCTCCACTGTCGCCGTGGTTCCGGGTGCAAGCATCTGTCTTGTCAGGCCGCGGTGCTCCATGCGCGAAGGCGGCGCGAGCACGCAGTTCCAGGTCTTGTCCGGGGTCTCCAGGCGCACGTGGCCGTGCGGGTGCTCGTAGCCGTACGCGACGATCCTGCCCGTCAGCTTGAGCGCCTTGGCGGAGTCGTACTCGCTCCAGCCGTGGTGCGCGAGTGCCGGGGCCGCGGCCAGGGCGGCAACCATCGCGAGCAATCTCATCGCGGCGCTTCCCTCTTGCGTCGAAGCGCGCCATGATAGGCCATGACTGGTTGCAGGCGTAGCCTCGCCGCGCTGGCGCTTGCGATCGCGGCCGTCGCCCCTGCCGGGCAAGTCGCCGCCGCCGCTCCGCTGGAAGAAGTCGTCCAGCTTCCTGGGCCCGACCAACGCACGCTGGTCGCGACGTGGTTCAGGCCCAGCGGGCACGGCCCGTTCCCTCTCATCGTGTTCTCTCACGGCAGCCCCCCAGATGCCGCGGCGCGACCCGGCATGGATCGCTATCGCCTGCTTACGCCGTTCGGCGCTCTGGTGGATCGCGGTTACGCGGTGCTGGTTCCCATGCGACGCGGCTTCGGCGCGACAGGGGGGCGCTTCGCGGAAGGCTATGGCACCTGCGCAAACCCGGACTATAGCCATGCCGGGATGGAGGCGGCGAGAGACGTCCTTGCCGCGATGAAGTACGGACAGGCGCAGCCGTTCGTGCGGCCAGACCGGGTACTGCTCGCCGGTCAATCGCTCGGCGGCTTTGCCTCGATCGCCGCCGCCAGTCTCGCGCCCGATGGGCTCGTCGCGGTGGTCAACTTCTCGGGCGGTAACGGCGGTAATCCGGTGCGCTCACCGGGCGAGCCCTGCCACCCGGAACGTATCGCCGCAGCCTACGCGGCCTGGGCCCGCACCATCCGCGTGCCCGTGCTCTGGCATTACGTGGAAAACGACCAGTTCTTCGCGCCGCATAATGTGAAGTCGTGGTACGCGGCGTTCACGCACGCCGGGGGCACCGGGCGGCTCGTCATACAGCCGCCGTTCGGCAAGGACGGCCACGGCCTGTTTGCCTCGATCGACGGGGTGCGCATCTGGGCGCCCGAGTTCGACCGCTTCGTCGCCCAGACAGTCTTCAGATAGCGCCCGCCTCGCGGCGCGCCAGCCAGTCGCGCACGGCGAGCCCCGTGCCGAAGTCCCATGGCCTGAGTTTCTGCGGCGCGATGCGCCGGTAATCCGCGAGCTCCTCGTTCAGGCTCACGGTACCCGAGGCCGGCACGTGGTAGGCGATGATCAGCTCGTTCCTGCGGGCGAAGGGATAAAGGCCGACCAGGTGCGCAGCGGTCGCATCGAGGTCGAGTTCCTCCTTCACCTCGCGCTTCACGCCGTCCTCCGGCGTCTCGTCCTTTTCGAGAAAACCGGTCACCAGGCCGTACATCTTCTCCGGCCAGTCCTTGTTGCGCGCGAGGATCACGGCGCCTTCGTGCTCGACGATCGCCGCCACGACCGGGACCGGGTTGTCCCAGTGGATGAAGCCGCAGGCGCAGGCGGCGCGGCCGTCGCTTCTAGGCACAGGGGGCGCTACGGCGCCACTTGCGCCCCCCGTACCCCCCTCGGCGCGCGCCGCGAGCGGCTGCCCGCAGCCAGGGCAGAACCTATATCCGCTGCTCAACCCAGGCCTTCACCGACTGCAGCGCCGCGGGCAGCCGCGCGGGCTCGGTGCCGCCCGCCTGCGCCATGTCGGGACGCCCGCCGCCCTTCCCACCGACCTGCTGCGCGACGAAGTTGACGAGCTCGCCCGCCTTCACCTTGGCGGTGAGGTCGGCGGTGACGCCGGCGATGAGCGACACCTTGCCATCGGCCACCGTGCCGAGCACGATCGCGGCGCTCCTGAGCTCTTCCTTGAGCTTATCCACCGTCTCGCGCAGCGTCTTCGCGTCCGCACCTTCCAGCAAGGCGGCGAGCACGCGCATGCCAATCCCGCCCTTGCCCTTCAGCTCGACCGCCTGCCCGGCGAGGTCCTCGCCCTGGCTGGACGCGAGCTTCGATTTCACCTTCGCCAGCTCGCGCTCGAGCAGCTTCACGTGGTCCAGCACCTGCGCGATCTTCGCCGTGACTTCCGCGACAGGCGCCTTGAGCGCCGCGGCCGCCTCGCGCAGCTTCGCCTCCTGCTCCTGCACCCAGGCGAGGGCACCCTCCCCGGTCGTCGCTTCCACGCGGCGCACGCCCGCGGCGACGCCCGACTCGGAGACGATCTTGAAGAAGCCGATGTCGCCGGTGCGCTTGACGTGCGTGCCGCCGCAGAGCTCGGTGGAAACGTCGCCCATGCCGAGCACTCGCACCTCGTCGCCGTACTTGTCGCCGAAGAAGGCGAGCGCACCGGCCTTGATCGCGTCGTCGTACTTCATCACGCGCGCGCTGACCTCGAGGTTACGGCGGATGGCGTCGTTCACCTGCCGCTCGACTTCGCGGATCTCGGCCTCAGTCATGGGCGCGTTGTGCGAGAAGTCGAAGCGCGTGCGGTTCGCGTCCACCAGCGAACCCTTCTGCTGCACGTGCGCGCCGAGCACCTTGCGCAGCGCCGCGTGCATGAGGTGGGTCGCCGAGTGGTTCCACATCGCGCGGCGGCGCATTGCCGTATCCACCTGCGCACCCACCTCGTCGCCCTCGCGCATCACGCCGGTCTTCTGCGTGCCGTGATGGCCGAACACCTCGGCCTGCACCTTCTGCGTGTCCGCGACCGCAAACGTCCCCGCCGGCCCCACGAGCTCGCCGCGGTCGCCGACCTGGCCGCCCGACTCCGCGTAGAACGGCGTTCGGTCGAGCACCACCACACCGGATTCGCCCGCGTTAAGCAGCGGCACCTGCGCGCCTTCCTTGTACAGCGCCACCACGCGGCCCTTGAGGGAGAGCGTGTCGTAGCCGTGGAATTCCGTCCTGCCACCCGCGTATTCCAGGCCCGCGGCCGCCGAAAACTTGCTCGCCGCGCGAGCGCGCTCGCGCTGCGCTTCCATCGCCGCTTCGAAGCCCGCCATGTCGAGCATCACGCCGCGCTCGCGGCAGATGTCGGCGGTGAGATCCACGGGAAAGCCAAAGGTGTCGTAGAGGCGGAAGGCGGTCTCGCCATCGAGCAGTCTCTCGCCCGAGGCGAGCGCCGATTCGAGCACGTGCATGCCGTTCTCCAGCGTCTCGGCGAAGCGCTCCTCCTCCTGCCTGAGCACCGCCGTCACGCGCTGCTTGTCCTTGCGCAGCTCCGGATAGGCATCGCCCATCGCGCGATCGAGGTCCTCGACGATACGGTGGAAGAACGGTCGCTTCTGGCCGAGCTTGTAGCCGTGGCGGATGGCACGGCGCACGATGCGCCGCAGGACGTAGCCGCGCCCCTCGTTGCCGGGAATCACGCCGTCGACGACGAGGAACGAGCAGGCGCGGATGTGGTCGGCGATGACGTTGAGCGAAGGGTTCTTCAACTGCTGCTGGCCGGTTTCCCGCGCCGCCGCGCGGATCAGGTCCTGGAACAGATCGATCTCGTAGTTCGAATGCTTGCCCTGCAGCACGGCGGCGATGCGCTCAAGTCCCATGCCGGTGTCCACGCAGGGTTTAGGCAGCGGCGTAAGCACGCCCTTGGCGTCGCGGTCGTACTGCATGAACACCAGGTTCCAGATCTCGATGTAGCGGTCGCCGTCCGCGTCCGGCGATCCCGGTGGCCCGCCCGCGATGCCGGGCCCGTGGTCGTAGAAGATCTCGCTGCAGGGACCGCAGGGGCCGGTGTCGGCCATCTGCCAGAAGTTGTCCGACTGGTACTTCACGCCGCCGGGCTTGTCGCCGATGCGTACGCAGCGCTCTTTCGGCACGCCGATGGTTTTCGTCCAGAGGTTGTAGGCCTCGTCGTCGGTCTCGTAGACCGTAGTCCAGAGCTTTTCGGGCGGCAGCTTGTAGACCTTGGTGAGCAACTCCCAGGCGAACTGGATGGCGTCCTTCTTGAAGTAGTCACCGAAGCTGAAGTTCCCCAGCATCTCGAAGAAGGTGTGGTGGCGCGCGGTGTAGCCGACGTTCTCCAGATCGTTGTGCTTGCCGCCGGCGCGCACGCTCCGCTGCGAGGTGGTGGCGCGCGTGTAGGCGCGCTTCTCCTTGCCGAGGAACACGTCCTTGAATTGCACCATGCCGGAATTCACGAACAGCAGCGTCGGATCGCTGGCGGGCACGAGCGAGCTCGAGGCGACGATGGTGTGGCCCTTCGAGCGGAAGTACTCGAGAAAGCTCGCGCGGATCTCGTTCGATTTCATAGGCCCGCTATTCTAAGGGAAGGCCCGCGGCCGAAAAGGAGCGCCTACGGCGCTGGGGCGCCGTAGGCCACCCCGTGCCGCTAGGCGGCGAGCCGCCCGTACTTCACCAGCCGCGCGCGGATGCCCGTCTGCGTGCGCTGGTGCGCCGCCGCCAGTTCGCCGAGCGCGTGCCCCGCGTCGAACGACGCGAGGAGCTTCCTGTCCTCCTCCTCCGACCACGGCTCGCCGGTCTTCGCCGGCAGCTGTTGCTTGCGCCGCTCGAACTGCGCGGCGCGCTCCAGCGCCTCCACCGCAGCAAACAGCGCGCGCACCGTCTGCGGCCGCTGGTACGCGCCGTCGGCGGGAAACACTTCGCCCGATTCCGGATCGACGCCGTTGGCGAGCGACTTCACGATCGCCAGTGCCTGTGCCTGTTCCATTCCTCTCACCCCCTTTCCGCGCGAGTCGCGCTCGCCGAACAACGCGTGCCCGGCGTGCGTGGATGACACGAGCGCCGCCCGCGCGAGGAGCGCCGACCTAATCGGCGTCCTCGGCTGACAGGAGCTTGCGGATGGTGTCGTGAGAGAAACCGCGACTCTGGAGGAAGCGCGAGCGCCGCGCGATTTCCTCGCGCGTGCCCGCTGCGTCGCGGTACTTGCGCGCGAGGATCGCGCGCGCGCGCTCGAGCTCGCCGTCGCCGGAGACGCGCGCCGCGATGTCCGGCGCGATGCCTTTGGATTTGAGGTCGGCGCGGATGCGCGCCGCGCCGTACTTGCGCGCGAGCTGGTGCGCGCGCGCCTCGGCGTAGCGCTCATCCGAAAGCTGTCTTCTTGCCGCCAGCGCGTCGAGCAACTGCTCGAGCGCTTCGGGCGACTCGGCGCGCGCCGCGAGCTTGCGCGCGAGCTCGCTACGGGAGTGCTCGCGCCGCGCGAGATGGCGCAGCGCGCGCGCCTTCAGCTCGGCGGCGGTGTCCGCCCCTTGCGCGCCTGGCTCAGCCGCGCTTTCTCGCCGGCGCACGCACCGCGGCTTCTTCTTCCTCGGCCGCCTCCTCGTTCGCCGCGGGCACCACCGGCAGCGGCATGCCGACGCCGGCCTTCTCGCGGATCTTCATCTCGATCTCGCGCGCGAGCTCGGGATTTTCCTTGAGGAACTCGCGCGAGTTGTCCTTGCCCTGGCCGAGGCGGTCGCCCTTGTAGATGTACCAGGCGCCCGACTTCTCCAGCACGCCGTGGGCCACGCCCAGCTCCAGCACCTCGCCTTCGCGCGAGATGCCCTCGCCGTACAGGATGTCGAATTCCGCGGTGCGGAAGGGCGGCGCGACCTTGTTCTTCACGATCTTGACGCGCGTCTCCGAACCGATCACCTCGTCGCCCTTCTTGATCGAGCCGATGCGCCGGATGTCGATGCGCGCCGAGGCGTAGAACTTGAGCGCATTGCCGCCGGTGGTGGTTTCCGGATTGCCGAACATGACGCCGATCTTCATGCGGATCTGGTTGATGAAGATCACCAGCGTGTTGGTACGCTTGATGTTGGCGGTGAGCTTCCTGAGCGCCTGGCTCATCAGCCGCGCCTGCAGGCCCATCTGCGGCTCGCCCATCTCGCCCTCGATCTCCGCCTTGGGCGTGAGCGCCGCCACCGAGTCCACCACGATCACGTCCACCGCGCCCGAGCGCACCAGCATGTCGGCGATCTCGAGTGCCTGCTCGCCAGTGTCCGGTTGCGAGATCAGCAGGTCGTCTGTCTTTACGCCGAGCTTGGCGGCGTAGGTGGGATCGAGCGCGTTCTCCGCGTCGATGAAGGCGGCGGTGCCGCCCATCTTCTGCACTTCCGCGATCACCTGCAGGGTCAGCGTGGTCTTGCCCGAGGACTCAGGCCCGTAGATCTCGACCACCCTGCCGCGCGGCAGGCCGCCCACGCCGAGGGCCAGGTCCAGGCCCAGCGACCCGGTGGAGACCACCTGGATGTCCTTGATGGCCTCGGAGTCCATCCGCATGATGGAGCCCTTGCCGTACTGCTTTTCGATTTGCGACAGCGCCGCGGCCAGCGCCTTGGATTTGTTCTCGTCCACGATGTACCTCTTGTTCTGGTTGTCGGCATCTGCGGCGGGTCGCATCGGAGTGGATGCGCCCGGGCCGGCACCGGATACTGTATAAACGTCCATGTATTGTAATGGTTGACCGTCCGCTGTCAACGCGGGGGTGGTAGATTCCGCTTTCCTGAATCAGAACAATCTGTTGGAGGAGCACATGGCGAAAGTCGCATTTCTCGGTCTGGGCGTGATGGGCTATCCGATGGCGGGTCATCTGCTGAAAAAGGGCGGGCACGACGTCACCGTCTACAACCGTTCGGCTGCAAAGGCGCAAGCCTGGGCGAAGGAGTACGGCGGCAGGTCCGCCGGCACCCCCAAGGAGGCCGCGCAGGGCTGCGACTTCGTCATGATGTGCGTCGGCAACGACAACGATGTGCGCTCGGTCGTCTACGGGGATTCCGGCGCGCTGGCAGGCATGAAGAAGGGCGCGATCCTCGTCGACCACACCACGGCGTCCGCAATCGTAGCGCGCGAGATCCACGCCAAGGCGAAGGCGATGGGCATCGGCTTTGTCGATGCGCCCGTCTCGGGCGGCCAGGCGGGCGCCGTGAACGGGCAGCTGGGGATCATGTGCGGCGGCGAGCAGGCCGATTTCGACAGGGCAAAGCCGGTGATCGATGTCTACGCCAAGATGGCAGCCCTGATCGGCACACCCGGCGCCGGCCAGCTCACCAAGATGGTCAACCAGGTCGCCATCGCGGGACTCCTGCAAGGCTTGGGCGAGGGCCTCGCTTTCGCCAAGCGCGCGGGACTCGACGTGGAGAAGGTGATCGGCGTCATTTCGAAGGGGGCGGCGCAGTCCTGGCAGATGGAGAACCGCTGGAAGCAGATGAATGAGGTGAAGTTCGACGGCTTCGGCTTCGCCGTGGAGTGGATGCGCAAGGACCTGGGCATCGCGCTGGAAGAAGCGAAGAAGAATGGCTCGCGCATGCCGGTGACCGCCCTGGTGGACCAGTTCTACGCGCAAATCCAGGCGCGCGGCGGCAGCCGCTGGGATACTTCGAGCCTCATGCACCTGCTGATGAAGGACTGAAGATCGGGGCCTGCCCCGAATTCCTAACGCAGCAGTTTCTGCAGCTTCCAGGTCGCCAGCGGGCCAAACAGCCCGCCCAAGCCCAAGGTCGCCCAGGCGACGCCCCAGGCCAGCGCATCGCCCGAGGTCTTGCCGCCTCCGGCCACGTCGAGCGCCCAGCCGAACACCACCGGGCTGATCACGCCGGTGCCGAATCCGACCACGGAACGCACCGCGTAAGCCGCGCCGAGGATATGCGGCGGCACGCTCTCGGCGATGACCGTAGAGTGCACCGAGGAGTCCGCGATGCCCGAAAAGTTGTGCAGGCACGCGATGGCGACCAGCAGCGCGATCGGCAGCGCCATGAGCCACCCGATGCTGAACGACAGCACCAGGCTGACGCAGGACCAGAGCAGGATGGTCTGCGTGCGCCCCCAGCGGTCCGACATGACGCCGCCGATAATCGAGCCGCCGATATTCGCCACGTAAGTCAGCGCGGATAGCGTCAGCCCCAGCGCTGCCGCCTCGCCGGCGCCGGACCCATTTGCCACCAGGGCCGCGGTCAGGAACGCCGGCATCCACGCCCAGAGCCCGAGCAGCTCCCAGCTGTGGAAGGTGTAGCCCCACACCGAAAGCATCCCCTTGCGGTTGCTCAGCACCGCCGGGATCGAGGCAAGTACCGTGTGCCCCTCGGGACGCGGGTGCACGACGTTCGGCGTCGCGCGCGTGGCCGCAAGCGCGATGAACCAGGACAGCATGGGCATCGCCGCCACCACGCCGAGTGCCGTGCGCCAGCCCGCGAACGACACCATCAGTCCCGATATGCCGAGCGCCAGCGCGTAGCCCGCGCTCGAGGCGGCGATCATGAATCCCATTGCACGCCCGCGCCGCGCGCGCTCGACGTGCTCGTTCACCATCGCGAGCACCGGCGTGTAGTAGCCGCCCTGGGTGAGGCCGGTGAGCGCGTGCAGCCACAACGCCGACCAGAATCCGTCCACGAACAGCACGAAGGCGATCGGGCTGAGGAAACCGGCCACGCCGGTGGCGAGGAAGGCGCGCTTGGCGCCGAAGTGGTCGGCGAGAAAGCCGACGATGAAGAGGGACGCCAGGTAGCCGAGGTGGAAGGCTCCCTGGATCATGCCGGCGTCGCGCGCGGAGAGGCCCCAATCCTCGCGCACCAGCGGCAGCACGGCGGAGTAAGCGACGAACCAGGCAGCGGAGAGCACGCGGCTCGCGCACAGCGCCGCGAGCCAGCCGCCCGATCCCGGATTCGTCGTCATCGTCCTCGCATCCCGCGTACGCGGGACCCGTCCCGCCGCGCCTTTCGGCCATAATATCCCGCCAACGCCGCGCCATCGCGGGAGGTTCATGGCTGCCACCAGCGTCCTGGTTGTCGAAGACGAGCCCGAGTTCCTGCGCCAGTATTGCGAGGCGATCACGCGCGAGCCGGACTTCCGCCTCGCCGGCGCGGTGGGCACCCTCGCCGCGGCGATGGCGGTGATCGACCAGGCGGTGCCCGACGTGCTGGTGGTGGACCTGGGACTGCCCGACGGCAACGGCGCCGACCTGATCCGCAGCGCCGCCAAGAAGCGTCCCGAGTGCGACGCCCTGGTGGTCACGGTGTTCGGCGACGATCAGCACGTCATCGACGCCATCGAGGCCGGCGCCACCGGTTACATCCTGAAGGACAGCCCGCCCGGCGAGCTCACGCGCTGCATCCGCGAGTTGCGCGCGGGCGGCGCGCCAATCAGCCCGAGCATCGCGCGGCGGCTGCTCGCGCGCATGCGTGCGCCGGCGGAGAAGCCTGCCGGCGCGCAGGCCGCTTCGCCACTGAGCGAGCGCGAGGCTGAAATCCTGCAGCTGGTTGCCAAGGGGCTGTCCTTCGCCGACGTCAGCGGTGTGCTCGGCATCTCGGCACACACGGTGGTAGCCCACGTGAAGAAGATCTACCGCAAGCTCTCGGTGCACTCGCGCGGCGAGGCGGTGTTCGAGGCCACGCAGCTCGGGCTGCTCAAGTAACTGCGGTGCGCGCGTGACGACGCTCGCGCGCGCCCTGGTCCTGCTCTGCCTTCTCGCCGGCTCAGCGTCGGCCGCCGACTGGCGTCATCGCAAGGCGGAATATCTCTTCGCGCGCGACGCGCTCACCCCGCCGACCCTCCTGCCCTGGCAGCCTGTGACGCTGCCGGACCGCTGGAAGGAGAACTGGCCAGGCATCACCGGCACGGTCTGGTATCGCGTGACCTTCACGGCACCGCGCGCCGAGGGCGAGCCCTGGATGGTCTACCTGCCGCGCCTGCGCGAGGGCGGCGCGCTGTTCGTCAACGGGCGGCTGCTGGCCAGCGTGCGCGAGCCCGGCGGCGGCACCTGGCTGCGCTGGATGCGCCCGCACGCCTTCGTCATCCCGCCGGGCGAGCTGCGCGAGGGGGACAACGAGCTGCACGTGCGCGTCAACGTGGCGAGCGAAGACAAGACGATGAACACGGTCTGGATAGGGCCGGAAGCCGAGTTGCGCCCCCTGTACGAGTCGCGCCTGTTCTGGACCTACACGGCGGCGCAGATCACGATCGTGGTGACGCTGTCGCTCTCGGTGTTCGTCATCGGCATCTGGCTGCGGCGGCGCATGGATTTCGACTACGGGCTGTTCGGCCTCGCGCTCCTGTTCTGGGGCCTGCACACCACCAATTACGTGATCCAGGTCCTGCCCGAGTGGGTTTGGCTTCCCTGGCGCGTCATGCGCTACGCCTCGACGGGAGGCTTCGTCGTCGCGATGACGCTGTTCATGCTGCGCTTCGCCGGCATCCGCCGCCGGGGCTTCACGCGGGCCTTTGGCGCCTACTGGCTCACCGGACCGCTTGCCCTCGCCCTCGGCGGGGCCGCGGTGCACCACGCGGTGGACCGCTACTACCAGGCTGGCCTCATCGTCATCTCGCTCTTCATGGTTGGCGCGGCCGTCTACGCCGGCTGGCGGCAGCGCACGCCCGGCGCGCTTGCGCTAGGCACGGCCGTGATCGGCGGCATCGTCATCGGCGTGCACGACTACCTGCTCTCGCAGGGGATCTGGTTTGACCCGGAGGAGCCGTTCCTGCTGTATTTCGCCGCAGATGTCCTGCTCATCGTGGTCGGGGTGCTGCTCGCCGACCGCTTCGTGAAGAGCCTCGGCGCCGCCGAGCAGGCGAGCGCGACGCTCGCGATCAAAGTCGCAGAGAAGGAGCGCGAGCTCGCCGCCAACTACGAGCAGCTGCGCGGCCACGAGCGCGAGCGCGCAGTGGCCGCCGAGCGCCAGCGCATGATGCAGGACATGCATGACGGCCTGGGCTCGCAGCTGCTCACCTCGCTTGCCGCGGTCGAGCGCGGCGCGCTCGATCCGAAGGGCATGGCGCAGGTGCTGCGCGACGCCATGGACGACATGCGCCTTGCCATCGACACGCTGTCGCCGGGCCGCGAGGGGCTGCTGGAAGCGCTCGGCAACCTGCGCTACCGCCTCGAGCCGCGCTTTCGCGCTGCCGGCATCGAGCTGAAATTCTCGTACCGCGACGTGCCCGTGCGCCTGGACATCCCCGCGGAGGACGCGTTGCAGATCCTGCGCGTGCTGCAGGAGTCGCTCACCAACGTACTCAAGCACACGCATGCGCGCGAGGTCCGCGTCGACATTTCCCTGGCGCGCGATCCCGCGCGCTTCGTGCTCGCCGTGATGGACGACGGCGGCGGCTTCGACCCCGCCTCGCCCGCGGCGGGGCGCGGCCTCTCGGGCATGCGCCGCCGCTCGCAGCAGATCCGCGCCGCGCTGGACGTCGCTTCCGACGCCGGCGGCACGCGCATCACCCTCGCCTATCCCCTGACCGCCCCGGGCTGAACGCCTGCTCCCGCGTTCGCGGGATGCCCCCGCGCCGCGTCTCCCGCTTCGCGGGATATTCGCGTCGCGCACCCGTTCCTAGCATCGATCCCGCCTGCCCGCATGGTGCGACGCAGGCGCAACGCACAAGAAAGGATCAAGCCATGGAACCGAATCAGAACAGAAGTTGGGAACTGCGCGCGGTCTCCGTCTTCCTCGCGGTGATCATCGCGCTCATGGGCTTCAGCGCAGCGCTCGCCACCAAGCCGCAGGCCGAAGGCACTCCCGCCACGGAGATGCCCGACACCTCCGCGTATCAGGACGCGAGCCTCGCCGGACTGGCAGTTGTCCCGAGCGATGGCGATGCGCCGGCCGATGGCAACGTGCAGATCTACTACTAGGCGGCGCCCACATGAAGCGCATGCTTGCAGCAGCACTCGCGGCGGCCTCGCTGGCCGCCGCGAGCGGTGCCGCCGCCGAGGATGACATGGCCGCGCGCGGTGGCCGGCCGGTGGGGCGCCATATGGTGTGCGTGCTGCGCAATCACGCGGGCGCGCCGCCGCAGGCAGCGCAGCGCTATTTCGACTGGGTGGCCGAAACCGGCCGGCCCGCGCCGCAATGAGCAACTTCGCGCTCCTGCTGGTGTGCTTCGCCTTGGGCATCGTGCTCCGCCGCACGGGGCGCCTGCCCGAGGCGACGCCCGCGGCGCTGAACGGCTTCATCGTTCACGTGTCGCTGCCGGCGTTGACGCTGTATCACCTGCGCCACCTGTCCCTCGACGCTACGCTCGCCGGGCCGCTGGCGATGGCCTGGCTGCTGTTCGCGGTCGGCGTGGCGTTCTTCTTCGCGGCGCAGCGCCTGTTCCGCTGGCCGCAGGCAACCACCGGCGCGCTCATTCTCACCGGTGCGCTCGGCAACACTTCATTTGTCGGGCTGCCGATGATCGAGTGCTTCTTCGGCCGCGAGCACGTGGGCCTGGGCATCCTCATCGACCAGCTCGGCACCTACGTGGTGCTCTCCACCGTAGGGCTGCTCGTGGCGGCGACGCTCTCGGCGGGCGAGCTCACGGCGCGCGCCGTCGCCAAGCGCGTGTTCAGCTTCCCGCCTTTTCTCGCCGTGCTGGCCGCGCTCGCTCTCGCGCCGCTGCCGCTGCCGGGCTGGATTGACGCGCTGTTCCTGCGCCTGGGCGACACGCTCGCGCCGCTCGCGCTGCTCTCAGTAGGCTTTCAGCTGCGCCTTGCCGCCGTGCGCAGGCGCTGGCGCCCACTCGCCGCGGGCCTGGGCTACAAGCTGGTGGCCGGCCCGCTCGCGGTGCTCGCCGTATTCGCCGGGCTCTACGATCTCGACAACCCGACCATGCAGGTCGCGGTGTTCGAAGCAGCGATGGCGCCGATGATCGGCGGCGCAATCGTCGCCGCGCAGCACCAGCTCGACCCGGAGCTGGGCACGCTGATGCTCGGCATCGGCATCCCGCTCTCGTTCCTCACGCTGCCCGTGTGGTGGTACGGGCTCGCGGCGCTCCAATGAACTGCTAGGCGTGCGCCGCGAGCCTGACCGGGATGCGCCGCGGGCCGAAGGGCTTGCCGAATTTCTGGTAGCGCCCGTGCACGCGTGCGCCGCAGTGCGAGCAGTCGCCCTGCTCGGTGAGATGGTATGCCCGGATCTGATACCAGTCGCGCAC
>Ga0326726_10003508_pt1 | contig 14396 bp, 12 predicted proteins | sample MHFenrmetagenome_2_FD_207603 | JGI IMG/M metagenome (GOLD analysis project Ga0326726, IMG submission 207603) | Lab enriched peat soil microbial communities from Michigan Hollow, Ithaca, NY, United States - MHF15MN | ecosystem: Environmental > Terrestrial > Soil > Wetlands > Peat | place: USA...
TCAGTGCCACTTGCCCGGATCAGGCACCAGCCGTCTTCATCTGCGATCCGGATACCATCGGTAGGGCTTGAAGCACCAATTCTGGTCAGGATATCTCCCGCAGATTCGCAGGCAAATGATTCTCTGAGGAGATGGTATGTCGGTATTGCATCAATCTCCCCGGCAATGTCCCATTCCGAAGACATTTCACAGAAAAGCGCTGCGGCAAAAGGTCCGTCAGGGCAGTTGGAAATCTTCGGAAAGATCCATGCACCAGAGGGTTCACCTCCGAAATCACCCCATGTCAGGAGTTCTTCCGACACATAGGCATCTCCAACAGGTGTTCGCCGCACTTCAGAATAGTCTTCGATGATCATAGATGCATCACCGGTAGTAACAACGCGTTTTGCACCGAGATACCGGGCAAAGAGCACGAGCAGATGATCCCCGCTGATGTACCTCCCCTTGTTATCGAATGCCATCATACGGTCGGCATCTCCGTCATGGACGACAGCGCAAGTGGCTCCTGTTTTTTTTATCATCTTACCGATATACGAAACATGTTCTTTCAGGGGTTCAGACGGGCGGGCAAAATAACCTGAGGGATTACAATTGACACAGGTGGTCTTTACACCGGCCTCGATCAGAAGTGAGGGAGTGAGCAGGCATCCGGCCCCATTACCACAATCCAGAATCGCGGAACTGTTGTCTTTGATATTCACCATGTCCAGTATTGCGCTTTTATGAGGTGTGATGGCATCAAACACCTGTTCGTGACCCTGATGTTTCCAGTCAGTCCAGTGTGGGGTCCTGATCAGTGATTCAATCTCTTCCTGCTGGTTCCTTGTGAACGACGAGCCGTCCCTGTTGAAAAGTTTAAGTCCATTATATTCTTCCGGGTTGTGTGAAGCCGTGATCATACACCCGGCGTGTGCAGACCGGGTATTGAACGCAACAGTGGGTGTGGGGACGATACCTGCATTCCTTACGGTTCCCCCGGTTCCCAGAATACCCGATGTGACAAGGTGTGCCAGCAGGGGACTGGTTGTCCGGGTATCCATGCCGACAATAATGTCGGGGGACCCGGATGCCAGTGCTGAACCGATTTTTAAGGAAATATCCGCCAGGGTATGATCAAACTTCCTCCGAATTCCCGAGGACCCGAACAGCATGCAACATAATTGGCTGTTTGTCTAAAAAGAGTTTTATCTTCGAAAAAATATCGAAAAAACCGGAAATGGATCTTAAGAGGATTTGCCGTAGGGGCACCAGTGTTCGAGCAGGTGGAGGCGGGACACACCTGCCACGGATGATCCGATACAGAGTACCTGTTTTTTTTCTTTGTATTGCTCAATCATGTCCCCGGTACCTTCTGCGATCATCCCCTCGCTACTGATGAGAATTAAGTCGGCCATTTCAGGATCCGGTACAACCCTCCCTCCGAACAGGTGTTCGATTTCCTGCACGTTTCCGATACAAAACACCTTCTTTCCCCCGATTTCCTGTTTCAGTTCTTTGAGACAAGGTGCGTGAGAGGACTCCGTACATGCATGGAGTACCCGCGAAAGACAAAAGAAGCCGGTAACGACATTCACGATTGCTGAAGCTGCCCCTCTCGTGGATGGTGTGTCCAGTGGCGCATCGTACATAAACGAGATTTTCGTCCGGGCTCTTAAAGGATCGAACGTCACAAAATCTGCAGTTCTCCCGCCGAATGCTGCGGTCATACAGGCGCCCTTTTCAAACTGGCAGTTCCTGGCATCCGGGTTGACATCGAGAAGGACATCGCCTTCACCGCACCCGCCGTGTTCAATGATATCGCGTATCTTTTTTACTGATTCCCTGATAATATCCATGGTTTATTTGTCCTCCTGTTGTATGAGAATGACCCGGGCAGGTGAACCGTCAAGTCCCGCAAGCCGGAGGGGCAGCGCAACCATCTCATAGTCGCCTTCCGGCACATCCGATAAATCAAGCAATTCAATGATGATGCAACCGTTGCTGAGAAGCCTGCGGTGGACGGACCCGTCACAGTTATACGATTCAATAGATGGCGAATCGATTCCTACGCATTCGATCCTGTTGTCTGTTATATAACATGCAGCATCATATGCCAGGGAAGGATAGTCCTCAGTAAAAGTATCCTTCCCGGAAAACCGGGTTTTCAGCAGGAACCGTTTCACGCCCATGAGTTTTCCATTGAGATGCGCCGCGGTAATAACAGTACTAGTTTCACTCATATCGATGATGCGGCATCTGCCGATCAGGTTACTGAGAGGAATCGTATCGATGGTATTACCGGAAGCAAGGTAATGTGCTGGAGCATCGATATGTGTGCCGGTGTGGGAACTCATGTGCAGATCGCTGATAAGGTACCTGCCATGATCTTCCTGACTGAATGACGGGAGGAGATCCCCCGGATATACAAGCATGTCATTATTGAGCGGGCGTGTTACATCGATTATTTTCATGAGTTCTCATTCTCCCAGCCATGTTGTCCTATAAGGGGAACGAACCTGACTCCTCCGTGCGACATCCGTGTGAATGATTGTCCCTGTTTATGAATGGTGACCAGATCCTGCAAATCCCGACCCCCGACAGGAGCGACAAGGGTTCCTCCGTCAGCCAGCTGCTCGATTAACGGCTCGGGCACATCCGGTGTGGCAGCAGTAATAATGATTCCGTCATAAGGGGCGTTATCCGGGTAACCGAGAGTACCATCACCCTCAATTACAACAACGTTGTCGATCCCGATAGTTTTCAGATTCCTTTTAGCCAAATCGGCCACGGTTTTAATGCGTTCTATGGTTGTTAACTTCCGTACGAGCCGGGAAAGTACCGCTGCCTGGTATCCGCTTCCTGAACCAATCTCGAGCATGTTGTCGGCGACCTTCGGGCTGAGCAGTGCTGTCATCACTGCAACAATATAGGGCTGGGAAATAGTCTGTCCATTGCCGATGGGAACGGGATTGTCGTCATAGGCTGCACGATCATACGGGGGAGGAATAAAAAGGTGGCGGGGGATTTCCTCCATTGCCGCGAGGATACGCGGGTCACGAATACCCCTGGCCGCAATCTGGTACTCGACCATTGCTTTTCGTTCATCAGCCCGGGGATACGGTAACATAGTGTCAGAAACCGGATTTTTCCGCGACATCGATGGATGCATCGATCTGCTGCTGCAATGCTTCTGGAAGTCCGCTAATTTTCACATCGAGGAACCCGCGGATGATTGTTGCAGTGGCCTCGTTCTCGTCAAGCCCGCGTGACATCAGGTATTCGATCTCGTCCCGGGCAAGTTTGCCCACTGCCGCCTCGTGCGAGAGTTCTGTACCGACAACCGATCCCTCAATTTCCGGAATCGCGTAGATAACCCCGTCCTGCAGGATCAACCCCTTGCATTCGAGGTGACCCCGGGTACCGGCAACCTTGCCGTTGATATGGCCCCGTGAGATGATGGTTCCACCCTTGGTAATCGCTCGGGTGATAAGTTCGGCACTCGCTCCGGGGGCGTCGAGGACTGCCCGGGAACCGAGATCCATATACGACCCTTGTGTGCAGATGACGATGCTGCTGAACCGGGCAACGGAATTTGCACCTTTCAGGCTTGCAGTCGGGTACATCTGTACTTTTTTCACCGGCTGCATGCAGACATAATTCGAGAGGAAGACACCGTTCTCCTCAACAATAGACGCACTCCTGGGATAGACTTCGATGTTCTCGCTCCAGTTATGGATCATGGTAAAACTGATCTTGGCGTTCTTTTTCACGTAGAACTCCGAAACCCCGTAATGAAAGCCTCCCTTACCCACATGTTCCCCGCTCGTGCATCCGGAAATAATATGGAGTTCCGCCCCTTCCTCAGCGATGATAATGTTATGAACATGCTGGATCTGCTCACGCCCGAGAAAGAGGCAAGCCTGGATTGGAAAAATATTGTTCGAACCCTTATGTGCAATAATCACATAACCCTTGGGATCTTTCTGGGCAGCAACGTATTTTGTGATCTCATCCTTATCCGGTGAGACAACCTTCCAGGCATAGTCTTTCAGCCAGTCATATTTTTCCATGGCTTTCTTGTAGGACAAGACTTCAATTCCCTCTTGTGAGCATTCTGCATGGAAGATATCCTGGTCCATCTGGAGGTAGCTGCCGCACCGGTTCTTCATGGCAAGATCGATTCCTGACTGTGTAAGACGATCCTGGTCTGTTTTTGACAGTTTTGGCATCACTGGTTGCGACATTCGAGACACTCCTTGTACCCGCGCAGTTTGATGTCCTTTAAAATTTCCCGGGGATTACCATGGCACCGGATCTGTCCGTCGCACATTACATGCCCTTTATCGGCATCGAGATAATCAAGGATAAATCCCGTGTGCGTGATGACAAGGCCGCTTTTTTTCCGTTTGGCAAGATGCTTGTCTTTTTCCAGCAATGCACTAATTGTTGTCCCGATAAGGGAAATGTTCTCAAGATCGACACCGCTTTCAGGTTCATCGAGCATGACGAAGTCCGGATTCTGGATCATCAGCTGCAGAACCTCGCTGCGTTTGATCTCGCCACCGGAGAATCCCTTGTTGATGTCGCGCTCGAGGAATTTATCCATGTGAACGCTTTTTGCCAGCTCCGGAATATTTTCCTGCTTTGTTCTGGAAATGGCAGTCAGCATTTTTCCCAATTTCAGACCGGATATCGTGGGGGGGCGCTGGAACAGCATCCCAATCCCACGTTTCGCCCGTTCGTGGGCATGCATCGTCGTTACGTCTTCCCCCTTGAACAGGATCTTTCCCTCGGTAATAGTATAGTTGGAAAATCCCATGATGGTCATGAGGAGCGTGGTCTTGCCCGATCCATTGGGGCCGAGCAGGACGTGCGTCTCCCCCTCATTAATGTGGAGATTGATATCGTGCAACACTTCCTTGTCGCCGACTTTCACATGAAGATCCTCAATATGCAGCATATAACAATCGAAGAATGTATGTCGATTGCTGCATTAAACGCTTTTCAACGATACATATCCAATGTCAGATAATTACGGCACTCTTTTACTCATAAGAAGAAACAGTACATTAAGGAAACCGTTTTGATGAGACCACAGAAAGTCCAGAATAAAGAAGAAAAAGCCAGGATCCGGAAAGGCACCCGGGATGCCAAAAAAGCTCTCCCCTCCAAGGAATCATCTGCACTTCTCCCGCTGATAAACCGGATTATCTGTGGCGATGCCAAATCGGTACTTTCCCGCATACCGGATCAAAGTATTGACCTGATCGTTACATCTCCCCCCTATAATTTTGGTCATGCCTATGCCCAAGATCCCCATGACGATACCCACGAATGGAATGAATATTTCAAGAATCTTCTGGGGGTCTGGCAGGAATGTGAACGCGTTCTGAAACCGGGGGGCCGGATAGCCGTCAATGTCCAGCCCCTTTTCTCGGATTATATCCCCACGCATCATATCATCTCCCGCCAGCTTGCAGATCTTGGCCTGCTCTGGAAAGCAGAAATCCTCTGGGAGAAAAACAACTATAATGCCAAATATACAGCATGGGGAAGCTGGAAGTCTCCCTCCATGCCCTATATCAAATATACTTGGGAATTTATCGAGGTTTTTGCAAAAGAGACTCATAAGAAGACCGGCCTGAGGGAAGATATCGATATAACTGCAGATGAGTTCAAGGAATGGGTCCTCGGCAAATGGTCTTTTCCGCCTGAGATCCATATGAAAGACTACAATCATCCTGCTATGTTTCCCGAAGAGCTGCCCCGCAGGCTCCTGAAACTGTTCTCGTACCGGAATGATATTGTTCTCGATCCATTCAATGGCGCAGGAACCAGTTCACTGGTTGCCTGGAAACATGGACGCCGCTTTATCGGCATAGATATATCAGAACAGTATTGTGATACCGCCCTTGCCCGGATACGTTCATCAGTGGCAGGAGTCACAATTTCCCCGGAATTTCCTTCCTCTGAAAAACTCATTTTTGAGGATTCAGACTGAGACAGTTACCCCTCCTTAGAGTTCCCTTTTTCAGTATTGTCCGACTGGTTTTGGTATTACTTTTCGGGAAGAAAATCCCGGATATGGGAAAATGATTCTATAACCCGATCCGGTGTAATGCCTGCTGCCATGGCCGTATCATCGCGGAACTTACCGGTTCTGACCAGGATACCTTTCATACCTGCTTTTTGAGCCCCGCCAATGTCCGTAAAAATATCATCTCCGATCATGGCCACCTGGTCAGCCCGCAGGTGCATATCCTCAAGAGCAAGATTGAAAAATGCTTTTGAGGGTTTTCCCATCACCATTGCTGTTTTGCCGGTTGCATATTCAAGTGCCTGGACAAAAGGTCCCGCCGAGAGCGAAAGTCCGTCAGCAGCCATCCAGTACCGGTCTTTTTCAAGGGCAATCAGTTCCGCTCCCTCCATCAGGTAGCGGAATGCAGTGTTCATGCTCCCATAGGTGATCTCATCACCAGCATCCCCGATTATCACCCAGTCTGGCTTCGAATCGGAAACCCCATTCGGTACTTCTTCAAAGTCCTTGTAAATATCTCCGGTGGCAACAAGGTAGTATCCTGCCCTCCTGGTTTTTTTCATATATGCTATTGCAGCGAGTGTAGGGGTAAAAATAGAGCTTCCGGGAATATCGAATCCCAGGTTTGACAGATGTCTGACAATTGTCTGCCTGCTTTTACGGGTAGTATTGGAGATGCATCTGAACATATACCCGTTATCTTTCAGGAACCTGATGGCAGCCTGCGCACCCTCAATCGCATGGTCCCCCATGTACAAAACGCCGTCAAGATCGATCAGAAATCCCTGAAATTCTCTCAAACACACCACCCCCGGTTAAAATATTCACGATACGGTTTTTCATGCTTGTCCTCTGTAAAAAGAGGATTGCCATTATTGGGAGATTAATGTCCCGTTATACCCGAAAGCTTCCTAAAAAAAATCATACTGCGCCCAGTGGGAACGTCCACGGGATCGCGTCTTTTTAAAAAATTTTTCTGCTTCCCTATGCACATCTGATTCTCCCGGCTTTACTTTCACTCTCCGCGGTGGGTGTTTAAAATGTCCTGGTCAGATCTTTATCTGACGATGTCGGTCACCCATGTCCCTCAGGAACGAATTGGCCTTCTCTGGCAGCAACGCATGGATTCCCTGCGGGAGTATGAGGTTGTCCGTGACGGGAATGTGTTCTCAACAAGTTTTACGAATAATTTCGTTTTTTCATCCGAGTATAACGAGGCCCGGCAGCACCTCGCGAGCCTCCTTCTCGAGTACGAGGGATGTGGTATCGATTCGGTATTCGGCGGCAGCGAGTGTATAAATGAAGGCGGAACCTGCTACCTGCTGGAAACCCACGAATCCCTGAATTGTCCCGCAATCGACCCAGATCGCTACATGCAGGAAATCCTTGGGAATCTCACCTTGGTACATGGTATCGGTGTAGTAACAGAAAAACGGCTGAAACTGAGGGGATACCAGACTATTCCTGACCTGAAAGAGCATCCGAAATTCAGATCAAACGCATGTAAAGTAATGGATTGTCTCTCCGCCGGAAATTCGGGGGAGATCATGGAACTGATCGGGGGCAGGCATGCAAAATCCCATCCGCAGGTGCTTGGGGCCGCAGGTCTCCACGAACCCGGGGACTATGTATTCGTTGATATAGAAACCATGGGTCTTTTCTCCCGCCCCATAATTCTTTTTGGTATCGGGATCGTTGAGCATGGAAGGCTGGTTGTCCGTCAGTATCTCCTGCGGGATATCGCTGAGGAACCATCAGCCCTCATGGCAACGCTGGAACAGTTCTCCTCAGATCGTCCTGCTCTCATAACCTTCAATGGAAAATCATTCGACGCCCCGTACCTTGCGGATCGGCTTGCCTACTACGGTATGGGTAGTCTTGCCGGGATCCCCCATTTCGATGTCCTCCATTTCAGCAGGAGACGATGGAAGAACCGGTTCCCCTCGCTGCGCCTCTCTGCCCTCGAAAAAGAGATCCTGGGTGTGCATCGCGAGGACGATATTCCCGGGCAGATGGTACCGGAATTCTATGAAACGTATCTACGCTCAGGTAACTGCGGGCCGCTTGTGCCGGTTGTCAGACATAACCGACAGGACATTGTATCGCTTGCCCGGCTCTTTTTCCATCTCCTGGAGGAATCGTATGGCCATTGCTGATGTAATCCGTATCCTTGGCGTTAACCCGGTGTACCGGAACCGTGTCGTCCATATAGAAACAACCGAACCGGAAGCACCGCGGTACAGAGAGCTCAGTAATCCCCCGTCTCCGTCGCTGGCGGCATACCTTGATCAAAAAAAGATTCGATTGTATTCCCACCAGTGTGATGCAATCGATCGTATCCGTGCCGGGAAAAATGTCATTATCACGACACCAACGGCGAGTGGTAAGACCCTGGCTTTCAATCTCCCTGTTTTTGAGAAAATGGAAACAGACCCCGAAGCGAGAGCCCTTTACCTGTACCCGACAAAAGCACTCTCCAATGACCAGCTCGCGACTCTGGAGCAGATGGCCCTGTTCACGGGCATTTCCGCAAAACCCGCAATTTATGACGGTGATACCCCGCAATCAAAGCGGGCTGCTGTACGGGAAAATGCACGGGTGATCGTATCTAATCCGCATGAACTGCACCAGGTCCTATCATGGCATGCAAAATGGCGCCCGTTCTTATCCGGTCTGCAGTTTATCATCGTTGACGAGGCCCACCGCTATCGCGGCGTATTTGGCTCCCACATCGCGTTTCTCCTCCGGAGGCTGCTGCGCCTGTGCCTTTTTTATGGCGCAAGACCACAGTTTGTTCTCTCTACCGCAACCATCGCCAACCCGGTGGAGTTTGCCCAAAACCTTACGGGCCAGCCATTCGATCTCATCAGTGAAGATGGTTCCCCTCATGGCAGGAAGACCTTTGTCCTGTATAACCCGTTTTATGACGGGATTGGAGAGCGATCCGCGCACCAGGAGACAAAAGATCTCCTCCTGTCCTGTGTCAAGGAAAATCTTCAGACACTCTGTTTTACCGGTTCCCGGAAGATGGCAGAACTGGTAACCCTCTGGGCACGCGAGGATGCCCGGCACACTTCCTCCCGCCTTGCGGATTCGATCTCCGCGTACCGGGCAGGGTATCTTCCCGAAGAACGGAGGGCCCTTGAACGTCAGCTAAAAGACGGGTTGATGAAAGGGATCATTTCCACCAACGCGCTCGAGCTCGGGATCGACATCGGGTCTCTGGATGCGGTGATAATCTCCGGTTATCCTGGCACCATGATGTCAACGCGGCAGCAGGCCGGACGTGCCGGAAGAAACGGCACGGATTCCCTTGGGGTACTTATTGCCATGGCCAATCCCCTTGACCAGTATTTTATGAACCATCCTGACCGGTTTTTTTCCCGGTCTCATGAACATGCCATTGTCGATACGCAGAATCCCTATATCGTCTCGGGCCACCTGCTCTGTGCTGCTGCCGAGCTCCCGGTTCAGGAAGCGGCAGATTATGTTTTTTTCGGAGAATCTCTCTCCACACATCTCACCGAACTCGCCACCCATGATCTTGTACGGAAAACCTCCCGGGGCTGGGTATATACCGGGCGGGGCAGGGCTGCAGATCTGGTCCAGCTCGATGGCATCCCCGGGCCGACATTTCGTATTGTCTGCAAAGGCAAACTCCTTGAAACAATGGACCGGGGACAGGCATTTCGTGAAGCCCACAAGGGGGCGATCATGCTCCACCAGGGAGTAACCTATGTAGTAAATGAGATGGATCTGGAAACGCATACGGTCCGCGTTTCAGAGACCGATGTTGATTATTATACCCAGCCTGTGAAGGAGGTCAGCCTTACTGTAATCGAGACACGTGACAGACGGCTGGTTAACGGGATGAAATGTGCGTTTGGCGATGTAGAAGTCACCGAGACTATTACCGGTTACAAGATTAAGCGCAAAGATACGATTATTGGCGTGGAACCTCTCTCACTCCCCCCGATTACCTTCACGACTAAGGCGTTCTGGTTTTTTCCCCCGGAGTACATCGGACAAAAAATCATTGCAGCCGATAGCGATCTTGCCGGCGGCCTCCATGGGGCAGAACACGCCATCATCGCGCTCATGCCTCTGCATGTCATGTGCGATCGCTGGGATATCGGGGGCCTCTCCACGCCCTCATTTGGTGAAGATGGGGAACCGGCTGTTTTTGTCTATGATGCATATGAAGGCGGAATCGGGCTTGCCGAGAAAGCTTACGATGAACTTCCAGCCCTCCTCAAGAGTGCCCACGAACTCGTGCGTGACTGCACCTGCGAGAAAGGGTGCCCCTCGTGCATTTATTCCCCAAAATGCGGGAATGACAATCAACCGCTTGATAAGGAAGCAACTACCGTCATTCTCGGGGAGCTCTGCCGGGAGCATGTTATATCCGATTCTGCCATTGATCCGGCTAACTCCGAACCCGTATCTTCATACACCGGCTCCCGTTAATCCACAAGAACAAATCGCTCCTCGGTCCGGGGCGTTTCATTATCGAAGATAAAGAGTTCGTCGATGCCGGCACGCAGGACTTTTGCAATGTCGTGGGCAAGTTTGAGGGACGGGTTGTACTTCCCCTGTTCAAGAAAAACGATGGTCTCTCTCCGGACCCCTGCAGCTTTTGCAAGATCTTCCTGCGTGAGGTTCATGCTGGTACGGTATTCCTTTATCCTTGTTTGCATGGTACGACGGCTTTTTGGTATTCACTTTTTTCATTATGAGAAGATCTCATGAATATGTTATTTATTTCTAACAGTCATATGTATTAATGTTATTCATTTCTAACTTTTAGAAAAGAAAAGGTCAAAAGAAGCGCGAATGATTGGAAAAAGTGGAAATTACTCCCGGATTGTCGAGCGGACCGACAGGAATACCGGCCCCCGTACATCGACTTTTTTCTTGTTATCGGTGATGAAACGCATCGCGTATTCATCGATCTTCAGATTGATGTCACTGGGAAGTTTTGCCATCTTGACCTGAACCGTTGTAGCTTTACCGCACCGGGCCGCCTCTTCAATTCGTGCTGCAGCAAGTGCCGAAACAGCGGAAAGATAGGAAATTCCTGTGGGTACTCCGTTCGTCCGGACTGGTTTCCATTTCTCGGCATCAGGAACGCCGAGGACAGATCCTTCATGGACAAAGATCTCGTTCGCACACGCCGGCCCGCAGAGTTTTGCATTGGATTCCGTCTCCTCGACCACCACCTTCACACTGACATCGCTGATACTGCCCTGCCACGCGTCGAATGAGCATGGCCCCTGTGCCGTCGCGTTTGCAGCTGCAACTTTTGCGATGGCTCCGGCGATCTTCTTACCCTCAGCCGATACCGGCTCCTCGCGCAGGTGCACTGCCCTGGCAATCTCCCTGTCGGAAAGGGAGCGGGGGAAGAACTGGGGATAGCAGAGCTGCCGGATATCATTCCCCCCATAGGCAATCATCGCCAGCCGCTCGACACCGAGACCAAGGTTCATAACCGGGACACCAATACCGTACTCGGCAAGCGCGGAGGGGGAGTACATCCCGAAGGTTGCCACTTCGACCCAGTCATGGACCGGGTGACGTGCGTATACTTCCGTTTGCGAATCCGGCATGTAATACTTCGAACGCTTCTCATCCGGCTGGAAGCGGAATTCCGTATACCCGAACGCAGAGAGGAGCGCCTCGCTCACTGCTTTGCCCTCTTCTATGGTCACATCCTCCCCGGCAACGATACAGGATGCGGAGTGGTAGGTCATGAGCCTGGTAGGCCCTTCTGCCTGTTCGCGCCGGAAACAACGATCTACCGAGAAAAGCCGGAGCGGCATCGGGCTTTTTTCCCAGATGGAACCAAGTGTCATGAACCAGCCGCTTGTCATATGGCTTCGCAGCGTAGAACGGGACGATTCGGGAGAGAGGGCACGGAACTCCGGGAATACTGCATCGAGGATGTGGACGACAAGACCGTCATCAACTCCAAGGACTTTGGCAAGTTCGATTGTGAGCTCGTCCCCGTCAATCTCGGATTTTTTGTATGCGTGCAGGGTTTCACGGAGGTGTTCTTCCGTGTCCGGGGTCATCTGCTGGTAATGGCTGCCGTGATGAACATCTTTTACGGGTGCTGATTCTGCATGTACTGATGGATTTTCATGGCTTTTGAGAATCTCGTTGATCTCATCGAGCTGTTTTCGGGCAATCCCGACGTTAGGCCGCGGGAGGCCGCCAAGGTAGAAGACACGGTCGAGTACTGCCATTGCCTCGGGACCGAACTGCCGGTAAATATCCTTCTCATCGATAATGACCGGATTCTCTGCTTCGTCAAAGCCAAGTGACAGATAGGTCTCACGCAGCCGGTTGATAGTGGCGAAAACCGGGTGGGCCTGTGCCCGCTTATATACCCGGCACGGATAGGTCATGGCCTGTGATGCCGGTGTAAGGACCGACGGGCCTTCATGCCACGCACCTTCAAAGTTCTCGTGTGATTTTTGTTTCCAGTCCTCGGGATTGAATCTCATGTCATACGCTCCAGCACTACCACTCTGCTTAGTTTGTTCTCATCCTTGAACCGGTAATCGCTCGCGGCCGCGACCTTCTCTGCAAAGGATCGCACCTCCGCGTGCTCCGGCATATTCTCTCTTGCCAACCGGTTTCTACTGTATCCCAGATACATATATCCCTTTATTTCCACAAAGCTTGCGCCCGTGTCCTGCAGGATGGATGCGTAACCTTCCGGGGCAAAATCATTGAGTCCTTTCACCAGCGTTACCCTGACTGCCGATCGCCGGGAACCGAGGATACGGAGGCTTTCCTGGACACGTTCCCAGTAATCCCCGAGCGGGCGGCAGACAACCATATATGTCTCACGATCCGGCGCATCAAGGGAAATATACATCTGGAACGGGTTGCATTTTTTCAGCATCTCCGGGTTGGTACCGTTGCTGACCAGGAAGGTGGAATACCCGTTGCTATTGAAGAGGTCGATAAGATCCGGGAGCCGGGAGTAAAGCGTTGGTTCGCCGGAGAGCGAGATCGCCACGTGTTTCGGGTCGAGTGCCTCATGCCACCGCTCTTCAGTCACCGTGTTATCGAGCACGGCATTGTACCCTGCAAGTGCCTTCTTCTGGAACTTGTGGATCCCGGCAAGAATAGTCTCCGGCGGGCACTCCTCTTCTTCCTGCGGCTCGTGCTCAAAGGATCGCCAGCAGAAGCGGCAGCGCTGGTTGCACCGGAGTGTCGGTGTCAACTGGACGCAACGGTGGCTTGCGATGCCGTAAAACTGGTGCTTGTAGCACATATCTCCCCCCTGCAGAGCGCGCTTGCACCACATGCAGGGCTTGAGTGCGGCCGTTGAAGTCTTTGAAAAAAACTGGTATCCCTGCTTTCGCAGGGGATCACATGGTATGGATGGCATCGATCCCAAGTGTCTCGAGAGACTCTTTCAGGGTGTTCTGCACCGCTTTTACCAGCGTGAGCCGGCGGTCCCGGATTTTCCCTTCGCTCTTGAGAACCGGCTCGAAGTGGTAGAATGAGTTGAACGTGTCTGCAAGCTCGCGGGCATAGATGGCAAGGATGTGCGGGCGGAGCTCAGTGACCACGCTCTCAATGACAGCAGGGAAGCGTGCGATCTTCTTTGCAAGCGCTATCTCCTGATTGGTCTCGAGATCGAAGCATTCCGGGAAAGTCCCTGCTTTTTCCAGGATGCTGCAGGCGCGGGCATGGGCATACTGGATGTAGGGGCCGCTCTGTCGTTCGAAATCAAGGGCTTCCTTCCAGTCAAAGACAGTGCTCTTCTCCGGAGAGACCTTCACGATATCATAACGGATGGCGGCAAGCCCGACCGACCGGGCAATGGAGATCCTTGTCTCCTCGTCGAGTTCCGGCCGCCTTACGGTCACTTCTTCAAAAGCACGCTTGCGGATCTCGGTGATGAGATCGTCGGCAGAAACAAATTTCCCGGCACGGGTACTCATCGAGCCTTCCGGCAGGGATACAAATTCGAAATACACGATCTCCGGAACTTTGTCACCAAGCAGTTTCATCGTACACTGGAGCTGTGCCCCGATGAGCTTATGATCAGCACCGAGGACATCAATGACCCTGTCAAAGTTCGCGCCTTTCCACGCATGGAAGGCCAGGTCACGTGCTGCGTAGACCGAGGTGCCATCGCTCCGGCGGATAACGTATTTGTTCCCGAACCCGAACTCTGAAAGGTCCAGTGCAAGCGTCTCTTCGTCCTGTGCCTGCGGGAGCCTTTTGAGCTTATTGATGACCCGCTCCGTGTTCCCGTTCCTGATAAAATCGCTCTCCCAGACAAAACGGTCGTGTGCCACGTTCAGGTCCTTCAGGGTGACCTTAAACCCGTCAAGGCAGCGGGAGACCTCTTTGCGGA
>Ga0326726_10003509_pt1 | contig 14396 bp, 13 predicted proteins | sample MHFenrmetagenome_2_FD_207603 | JGI IMG/M metagenome (GOLD analysis project Ga0326726, IMG submission 207603) | Lab enriched peat soil microbial communities from Michigan Hollow, Ithaca, NY, United States - MHF15MN | ecosystem: Environmental > Terrestrial > Soil > Wetlands > Peat | place: USA...
TCAACACCGGAGTGCCCGGAGAAAAGGCTGTTCTATTTCATATTCCGATTTTGTATGGAGTGATGGGGTATGCCGCGTCATATGATCAACTTTCAATAGATGGGACGAGTACCTTTTCTCATGCAGCACCGCGTCATCACCTTCTCGCGAAACGTGTTTCTCCCCCTCACTACGGTCTGCCGCAACCGCTGCGGGTACTGCTGCTTCCGTACTCCGGTCCAGAATGGATGTCTCATGGCTCCCACAGACATAGACAAGACACTCCGGAACGGGGCGGCACTGGGATGTACAGAAGCACTTTTTACGTTTGGTGAGCGCCCTGAGGAAGAACCGGGTTTTCTGGCATATCTTAACCAGGCCGGTTATACAACTATGCTTGATTATTGCGAAGCCATGTGCAGGAAAAGTATTGACTGCGGGATTCTCCCGCACACCAATGCGGGTATCCTCACCTATGATGAGATGGATCAGCTGCGACCGGTGAATGCAAGCATGGGACTGATGCTTGAAACAACTGCACACGTCCCTGCGCATGCCGGGTCAAAGGGCAAGGAACCTGCCGTCAGATTAAGGATGATTGAGGATGCCGGAAAACTCAAAATACCTTTCACTACCGGTCTCCTGCTGGGAATTGGTGAGACAAGTGCCGACCGGGAAGAATCCCTCCTTGCAATCCGGGATCTTCACAAAAGATACGGGCATATCCAGGAGATCATCATCCAGAATTTTTGTCCTAAACCGGGCACACCCATGGCACAGTTCCCGGTGCCGGGCACCGATGAGATCTGCTCCACCATCCGGCTGGCACGCCGTATTCTGCCAAAGGATATCGCCATCCAGATCCCACCCAATCTCATCGATGCATCCCGGCTCATTGACTGCGGTGTTGACGACCTTGGAGGCGTATCACCCCTTACCATCGACTATGTCAACCCCGACCATCCTTGGCCGGCAGTAGAAGAACTCAAAAATATCGTCGGTGACGTACATCTCCGCGAACGGCTGTGTATCTATCCGCAGTATATAAAGAGAGGATGGTATCATCCTGATTTGCAACCCCTAATAAACCGGCTTGCACAAACAGTTAAGGCAAGGAGCAGTGGATCGTGAAACAGAGAGATCTCCTCTACAAAGGCAAAGCAAAATCGGTATACACTACCAGTGCGAAAGAAAAACTCATTGTAGAATTCCGCGACGATATCACCGCGTTCGATGGCGGGAAAAAAGACATCCTGAAGAATAAGGGGAATTATAATGCGGAAGTCTCGGCATTTTTCTTTGAATACCTTGAACGAAACGGGGTCAGGACCCATTTTTTCACTATGCTTGATCCATACCACATGGTGGTAAGAAAACTCGGGATGATCCCGCTTGAAGTGATCGTCCGGAACGTCGCTGCCGGTTCCCTTGTCAGAAATTATCCGTTCAAAGAGGGATCGCCGCTCTCCCCTCCCTTGATCGTGATTGATTACAAGGACGACGCACGGCACGATCCCATGCTCAACGATGAGATCATCCTTGCATTGAACCTCGTCTCTCCCTCTGAACTCAGGAAGATCAAAAAAATCGCGCTCGAGGTGAACCGGCTCCTCTCAACGCTCCTTGCAGCGCAGGGGATAATTCTGGTGGATTTTAAGATCGAGTTTGGCAGGCAGGGCCGGACGATCTATCTCGGCGATGAGATCAGCATGGACTCCATGCGTCTCTGGGATAAAAAAACAGGCGAATCGCTGGACAAAGATGTATACCGGTTCGAAAAGGGGGATGTGATGGCAATTTACCACAAGGTGACAGAACGGATTACTCAACCGAAGAACAAACGATGATACACGGGAAAGGCAGATTCATTCTGCGGGACTCCTCCTTTACCAAGCGCAAAGACTAACGTCCTGATAAAGAAATATATCGTGAATGAATACATTATTCGGATGGGGTCTGGTTTCATGACAGAAGAAAATGCAGAAGAAGAAGAGATGCTTAAATGGGCAAAAGGGTACGCAAATAAGCAGGGCTGGACACTCAATACTGATAAAAAGCAACGCGATACCGTGATCCGGGGGCTGGTGCGGAACAAAAAAAAGTTCGGAAGACCATACTGCCCGTGCCGCATCCGGAGCGGGGATGAGGAAAAGGATCTTGCGATCGAATGCCCGTGCGTGTATCACAAAGATGAGATCACCAAGGAAGGCCACTGCCATTGCAATCTCTATTATAAACCGGCCTGATCATACTTTTTTATAAAAATCGCGAAAAAAATTATCTGGTTTTCATGCGCCCGCATAAGGACACGATATCTGCAAACGCCCAATCCTGCGAAGCGGAGCTGCCCCCGGTCCGGGGCCAGTCAACAGAAGTAGTCATTCTTGGGAGTTTCCCCAGTCGGCAGTCACTCCTCTACCATGAGTATTACGGAAACCCGCAGAACCATTTCTGGAAGATTATTGAAGCCTTGTTTCAGATCGATCGCCATCTTCCCTATAACGTAAGGACTTCCCGGTTGACCGACCAGCGGATAGCTCTCTGGGATGTGATCTCAACCTGCAGCAGGCAGGGCAGTGCAGATGCCCGGATACGCGCTCCTGTTTTTAATGATCTCCATGGTTTTTTTGGATCATGCCCGTCACTCCGCCTCGTCGTCCTGAACGGCAGTACTGCCGGGCGGTACTTTGCTATGCTGAATATATCGCTCCCTGTTCCTGTTGTGGTCCTGCCATCAACGAGCCCGGCAAACACCCGCTTTGTTCTGGGCGAAAAGGTGAGAAGATGGGAGATAATCCGCACGCAGAAAATCCATTGAAAAATCAGCTTGTTACCGTCCCATGCGGAACTTCAGGAAAATGACATGATACATCGCGTAGAACCCGCACAGCACCGCAGAGGTGTATCCGAGGATCGCAATCCAGAAAATCTCCTTCGGGAGGGTAAACGGCGACGCAAGAAGCACAAGCGAGGACCCAATCACGAGCGATGCAACCACAAATCCGATCATGAGCTTATCACTGGCCTTGTCGAGTGCCATCTGGAGTTTCTGGATATCAGTGTCCACAACCTCCAGCTTAAATGTTCCGGTTGAGAGCCTCCGCAGCATCAGGTTCAGATTGCGTGGCATATCCAGCAGCGCATCGGCAGCCTCCAGAAGGGAAGTCGATGCTCGTTTTAAATATGCTGCAGAGATCTCGCCGGTATCGGCAAGTTTTGTAAGATATGGGGTGATCTCTTTGCTGAAGTTGAAACCCGGGTCAAGCCGCAAACCGATATCGAGCACCATCATAAAGACCTTGAGCAGGAGCATAAGGTTCATCGGGACTTTAAGGCGATACCGTCGCATTGACTCGGTGAGTTCCGTCACGACAAGCCGGAAATTGAGTTGCGAGACTTCGTCATTCCCGCTGCCAAAATCATGCATCATGATATACAGGTCATCCCGCAGGGCTTCCCGGTCACTTTCCGCGATAGGGATACCGAATCCTTCCAGTGACCTGATCAACAGTTCGATATCTTCATTCACGAGAGCGAAGAGAAGGTTTGTGAAATTCTGGCGTTTCTCCGGTCGCAGGATGCCGACGATTCCAAAATCGAGAAATACGATGTCTCCATCTTTTGTCACCAGCAGGTTGCCCGGGTGGGGATCCCCATGAAAGAATCCGTCCTCGAAGATCATCTTCATGTATGCGCCAAATCCGCGGACTCCGATATCGTGCGGCTCAAGACCCATTGCGGTTATTGCTTCCGGATCATCGATCCGGACTCCATCAATAAACTCCATGACCAGGACCTGCGGTGAGGAATACTCCCAGTAAATCTTCGGGAACCGGATGCCCGGTACATTCCGAAAGTTCCGGGCCATCCTGACGGCGTTTCGCGCATCACGGGTAAAATCAAGTTCTTTTATTATCTGGTGGGAAAAGTCATCCACCATCCCTACCGGATTGTACAGACGAGTCTCAGGAAATACCGTTTCAATCCGTTCTGCAAGTGATTGCAGGACGCCCATATCAGTCTCGATAATTTCAACGATGCCGGGTCGCTGGATCTTAAGTGCGACTCTGGTCCCGTCTTTAAGCACAGCGGAATGCACCTGGGCGAGCGATGCCGACGCAACCGGTTTTTCATCGATCTCGCAGAACCAGTCATCCAGATCGGGACAATTCTGCTCGAGTACCGCACGGATCTCAGAGAAAGGGAGCGGTTTTACATGATCCTGCAGTCTTTTGAGCTCGTTGATCAAATCCGGCGGTAACATCTCTGTTCTCGTACTCATAATCTGTCCGAACTTGACAAATGTCGGGCCGAGTTCCTCGAGGGCAAGCCGTATCCGTTCGTAGATCGTGGAGGCGTCGGGAGATTTCCCGGGTACAGGGAGACGGAACCAGGCTTTCCCGGGAAATATTCTCTCAAGACCGAGCCCAAAGCCATATTTGCTCAGTACATCCACGATCTGCGCATACCGCCTGATACGGGTGACCATGCGTATATTATGGATGCCGGGATACTTAAGGCGTACTTCCTTTTGTCACCATTCTTCTTGCTGTCGGTTAGATTAAAAGAGAAAATGAGGGATAATTTAAGCGGGGAATGGTATGAGGAGATCTTTGTCCGGGAATCGCCGGAACCCGGTGCAGGTGTACTAAGACATTATCTGCCCGGTTATCCGGCTTTTTCCTGCAATACCTGGTGGCGATCAGATGAGGGAAAAAGTATCATTGGAGATACTTGGCAAGAATAGTATTGTTGCAGGTCAGGTTTTATGAAAGACAACAATCCTGTTTGTATTTGTCCCGGAGGCCATATTATTCACACCCCATATGTTGGATGTCTTGGTGAATGTCTGCTGGTTGATCAACACCCCTGCGGGTGTGAACCCTGCAGCTATTCCAGGAGAAACAACATACTCTTCCAGCTTAATTGTCCGCTTCCGTACTTCCCCCACTTCGAATGCGACATATCCCCCGGTGCTGGTGAGCCGGAAGAGCTCGTGGAATACGGCACTCATAACCTCCGACCATTCAAGAGGACTGCGGGCCATCGTAATCTGGTCTCCGGTTATTTTCTCATCGTACCCGTTAAACCAGCAGCGGAGCCAGTTGTCCTCCCGGTACTGGACAATGTCCAGAAACGGGGGGGAGGTTACCGTCAGCTGTACGCTGGAATCAGGAATTTCCGGGGTCGAACGTGCATCACACGTAAGAAGGCGGGCCTTCTTCCCGGCCTGTTTCAGATTCGTCTTTTCTGAGGGAGACAGGGAACGTAACAGGCTCCTTGTCTTGTTCAGAATTATCCTGCGAGTATCACGGTACTCCGGGGTCTGCCCGAGTTTCCGGTTGATCCTGTGCTGGCTCTGCTGCGATACCGCCAGGTTGGGGGGGAGCGTGTAGACAGAGAAAAATCCTTTCGAATGACCCGTGAGGCGGTTGGTTGCCACCATCGCAATCCAGCGATCAATCATATCATCCCTGCAATCCGCTCTTCGCCTGAGGATATACTTTCGCAATGCAACAATCTCTTTTTCGGTGTCGGGGTGATAAAACATGGAAAGATCGATTGATGCCCTTTCACTGTCGCGGGGGATGGATTCAAGGCGCTTCTCAACCGCAACTGGATCCGGGGGGAAAAACCGGGGCTCGGTTATAATCCTTGAGAGCGGGTTTGCATCATTTGCGAGCACATTACGCCCGCTGAGCCCGGCTTCAATGACCGTTGTACCCCGTCCGCTGAATGGATCATATACGATATCACCTTTCCGGGTCAGGCGCTCGATGAAGAACCGCGGGAGTTGCGGTTTGAAACACGCACGGTACGAGATCTCATGGATTGAGGACGCCTGTCTCTGACGGGATGTCCAGAATTCATTGATATATTTCGGGATGGTAACCGACCCGATTACACTATCCTCGACATCTGTGGGGCGGCCAGTCTCACTCACGAATGACCGGAGATACCGTCCAATATTGTCTGTAGGTAAAGAGGATGTGTCGCTCACCATATCTCATGGTAGGTTGACGGATGAAGGGATAATGCTGGTGCCTGCCACCCAAAAAGAAGAACACCGTAATCCTCGATGACAAACGGGGAAGGCTGATTCAGGATAGGGATTTTATTTTTTTCCCGCTATTGATCCCGCAGCCGACGATTGCATCAAATGCTTCCGGGTACTTTACCATACCCTGGATTCCATCGAGTGCGCCGGGAACAAGGTCAAGTACCATGAACACATCATCAGCAACAACAAATGGCGCCACGATACCATGAGCCCGTGCTGAATAAAACCCATAGCGGGGGTAATAGGCAGGATGGCCTACAACGATTACGATGCGGTGGCCAAAACAGCGGCAGGAATTGAGCCCTTCTTCAATCAGTGCAGAGCCAACCCCAAGACACTGGTAATCCGGGTGCACCACAAGAGGTGCGAGGGCAACAGCCGGCGTGGAAGCCCGCGGGGATTCAATGGTGACGGGAGGAAACATGATGTGTCCGATTATCCTGTCACCACAGACGGCAACAAGCGATAGTTCGGGGTTGAAAACATGGGCATCCCGCAGGGTATTTACCAGGTTCGCTTCGTCATAATGTGCAAATGCCTGGAAATTAACCTCAAAAATTGCAGGAATGTCGTCGGGAGTTTCCGGTCGGATAAAAAAGGAATCCATCCTGTATAATTGGTTGCCAAGGTAGATAAGGAGGCGTCTGGGAACACACTGCATGAACCGGTAAATTCTCTTCTTAGACTGGCGGGATCAGAGGAATAACCTTTATCAAAGCTTGTATTAAAGAGCGGGACAAAATTCTGATGATGAACGCAACCATCAGGGCATATATCGACCTCACCCGTCTCCAGTTCTCCTTTGCCTGGCCACTTCTCTTCTGTTCGGGATATCTACTGGCGGCAACAGTCTATGGAACCTTCTCCTGGTTTGCCCTCATCCGGGTTGCCCTGATTGGGTTCTTTGGTTTTGAGGCAGGATTCGTTCTCAATGATTACGTTGATCGCAACTATGACAAAAAAGATGTAGAAGAGGACAAGCTCACCAGGTACTGGCGGTTCTTCGGGACACGCCCCGTCGCGGACGGTCTTATACCACCAAATCATGCAGTAGGGCTTTTTTTAATATTGGCTGCTTTCACCACCGCTCTTATTCTGACACTCCCCTATCCGCATTCGCTCTTCGTGTTTCTTATCATGATCTATTGCTATACGATCGAGATATTCTACCAGATCGAGAAGCGACAGCCACAACAGTTCCCCTTCGCCCAGCTGATCGGACGTACTGACTTCGCTCTGTTCCCTGTTGCCGGTTATCTCTGTCTTGGGAGCCCTGACCTGAATGCATTCCTGTACTTCACCTTCTTCTATCCGTTTGCCATGACGCATCTCGGTGCTAATGACCTGATCGATATAGCAAATGACCGTGCCAGGGGGATGAGCACTATCCCGGTACTCTATGAGGGGGAAAGAACTGCGTTCTGGATTGCGGGGTTCACCGTTATCCATGCGATGATGGCGATCCTTTTCATGACCCGGCTCGGATGGATTGGCAGATGCGGCATTATTGCAGGGTTGTGCCTGCTCGTTATCGCAAACGTCGTTATTGTGAAGAATAAAACACCTGAAGCAACACTCAAGGTACTGCCGTTGTTCCATGTTGCAATGGTGCTCTATGCGGCCGGGCTGGTGGCCGGTGCATTTTTATAAATAAGTGGAGATTCCCCGAAAGAGCGATGGCTTCACGCCAGAACACCAGTCGGGTTTTGCGCTGCTTCATACATTATTCAGGCCTTAATTTTTTTCTTCAAAATTGACAAACGGTAGTGGCAACAACATCATATTGTACGCCGTCCCCGTTGGGGGAACTGGTGGCACAAGAGGGATTGAAGACAGCTATAATCTCAAAAAGCAGAAGACGGGACCAATCGTCTCTCTTAAAATTCCCCGACTTCAAATCCCCAGCAGCTGCTCATTCTCCCGGAGCCATTTCCTCCGTTGCTTATAATCCGGCAGGATCTTCTGGACTTTCTCCCAGAACTGCTTCGAATGGTCCGGCTGGCTGATATGGACCAGTTCATGTACTACCACATAATCGATAATATCAGGCGGGGCCTGAACCAGGCGCCAGCTGAAGTTGAGCCCGCCCTTATGGGTGCACGAACCCCATCGGTGCCGTGCATCGGTTATACTCACAGTGGCCGGAACATGCCCTGTTTTTAAAGAGAACCACATGCACCGGGCCTGGAGTTCCTTGCGGGCTTCGTCTATGTACCAGCGTTTCATAAGTTTCCTGATATCGGGCAGGAGCATGCGGGAAACGTACAGCCTATCGCTGCGTTCTATCGTTATGCTCCTGTCATCCACGAAATGCAGCGGGTATGCCCGGCCGAGATAGAGGAACATCTCCCCCTCGGCATACTCATGAAAGGGCGAAGCCGGGCGTTGCTTCATCTCGTCCATTTTCCGTAGGATCCACGCGCTCTTCTGCCGGATCATCTCGTCAATGAACGCAGCAGGAGCCCGCAGCGGTGCCCTGACGACCAGGGTAGCCGCCGGGGTTACTTCAAGAGCGATAGTCCTGCGACGGGAACGGATAATTTTTTCAACAGGGATTTCTTTCATGGAGCCGTTCTGCCGATATGATCGTTTGTAACGTGACTGAAAAAGGTACGGGATTTTGCGCCCGGAACGTCAGTTTGATATGGACCCGTTTATCCCGTCACTGACAATCTTACCATCCCTAAGTCTGACAATACGGTGGAAATAATCCTTGTGCCAGTCCTCATGGGAGACCATAACGATTGTCTGCTTCATCGATTCGTTGATCTCCCTAAACAGATCAAGAACCACCCGGGAATTTTCTGTATCTAGGTTAGCACATGGCTCATCAGCGAAGAGGATATCCGGCTTGTTCACCATCGCCCGGGCAAGCGAGACCCGCTGCTGCTGTCCCCCGGAGAGTTCCCGTGGGAGGTGGTCCCGGCGATCGCACAGCCCAATCTTTTGCAGGATCCCAAAGCTGTCCTTCTTTGTCTGCTCCTCAGTGCGGTCTTTCCGGAGCATCGCCGGCAGGGAGACATTCTCCATCACAGTGAGATCTGGGACAAGTGCGTAGTCCTGGAAGACATACCCGAGCTTGTAGAGCCGAAACATGGTCTTCTCATAATCAGTAAGGCGGGAGAGGTCCATGCCGTCAATAACAATTTTGCCGGAGGTGGGCGTGTCTAAGAGCCCAAGCATATGCAGGAGCGTGGTCTTGCCGCTTCCGCTCGGACCCATGATGCCAAGAAACTCACCTTTTTCTATGTTGAGGGTCACCCCGTCCAGAGCCCTGACTTCCACAGTTCCCATCCGGTAGATTTTCCGCAAATCGGTAATCTCGATCATATCAGGCCCTCATCGCAGTCTGGATATCCTCGCGGGAGACCTGGTAGGCAGGGACATACCCGGCAACGACTGCTGCACAGAACAGGATTACGGAATTGATGACAAGGTCCATAGGTGTCAGGTACAGGTATGCAGACCATTCCGGTGTGACTATGGGATGAACTGACATGTACGCTGCGAGCACCAGTGTGATGATAATACCAAGGATAATACCAAGGATGCCGAGGATGATGACCTGGAACCCGTAGTTGTGCATGATGACCTCCTTATCCACGCCGATTGCCTTGAGGATCCCAATCTGCTTGCGGCTGTTGAGGGTCTTGATCGTAATGACGATGAACAGCACGACTGTCGTAATGATGACACTGACAACCAGGGACACCAGGTTGATGATGGCAAAACTCTGAAGCACTTTCCCCACACTTTTACTCAGCAGGTCCGTCATGGTCTGGACATTTCCGGTCACTCCCACTCCATACGCGAGGAGCTCGTTCTTGATGAACTGCTCGGTATACCCGGGCTTCGCTCTCACCGTGATGTAATTAGCCTGGTCAAGCGTCTTTCCTTCCACCTGTTCCATATCTGTCCAGGTCACAAATGCTGCGCTGTCAACCGGACTCCAGCCTGTCAAATAGATCCCCTTGACCCGGTAATCTTTCGTATACCCGTTGCCATACTCAACCGTGATCGAGTCTCCAACCCGGACACCACCCAGCGACGCCTGGAATTCGTCTTCCTGGCGGACTGTGGCATCACCGGCTATCGGTTTCCCGATAATGATCTCACCGGTATCTCCTTCACCGAGATAACTTCCGGCGACCATTTTCGTGTACACCGGGGATACTTCTTTCTCATCGGTCGGTGAAATAGCACGCACGGAAATGCCAAGGACCCGCTGCCGGTACTTGAAGGTCGCCCCCTTGGAATACTGAGGTGATGCCCGCTGCACTCCCGGCATACCATTGATCAGATCGAGCGTGGCATCAAGGTCTGTGATGTACTGGTCTCCCGATTTGGGGCTGACAAGGACATTTGAGACCTCATAATCCACGAGCTGTTTTGTAATGCTCTGGCCAATCCCACTGAACATGGAGGGGAGGAAGATCATGTTGGTGAAGCACATCCCGATAATCAGGATTGTCAGGATCACGCTTGAGCGGCTTCCCCGCTGAAGCGAACGCAGCGCCAGAAGGAACGCGACTTTCAGTTCTTTTTGTCCCATGGGAATTTACCGTCGCCTTTGATCCTGGGCAGGTACCAATACCGGTAGCCGACAACACAGAGTATCACGAGGATGATCAGCAGGGTGATGATGGTCCCGGAATTATCAGCGGGTGGCACATGCATGTTCATCGGCCGGGAAAGGGTATGGACACCCATATCGTCCGTGTAGGCGATTGTTAGGTTGTACGGGTAATTGCCGCCTTTCAGTCCTTCAAGAAGGAATATGGCCGGGGCGTCGTTCCCGGACTTTATTTTCCCGATAAAGGCCTCTTTCGTCCCCTCTGTCAGAAGGTCGACCTTTGCCGAGACCTGTTTCGCCTCTCCGGTTCCGGTATTCTCGATCCGGATAGTGAGATCAAACGGTGTATTTTCTGAAAGCCGCGGTGGGTTGGTATCCACTGATACAAATCCTAATTCAGCCTTCCCTTTCATCATCAAATCGATACCGGACATCCGGGTACGTTCAGATCCATCGATTTCATTGTAACTGATACTTACCGGAATCCTGACAAGACCGGCATCAGTTTTTTTATCTGATAGTAATGCCAGATCAACCGTCTGCTGCCCGCCCGCCATGATTGTACCAAGGTGATAGGAGTCGGAATTCTTTGGGGCGATGGAAGCACTGACATTTTCGATCCTGATGACAACATCGTCAGCAAGCGTCTGCCCGGCGTTCCTGACAGTGAGCGTTACCGGGATCTCTTCACCTGGGTTTGCACTACCGGTCAGGGAACTGTCCATGATCAGGATTGCCTGTCTCTGGATTCCAACAGCCGTATTAACATTCACGGGGATCGGGTACCTGGTGCTCTTCCCGTTTGTGGTATCAATCCATACCTCAGGGAAGTACATACCGCTCTTTGATGGCGCACGGATCGAAAAGGTGATGGGAATTGACTGTCCCGGTCCGATTTCTCCGACCCGGTCAAAATCCTGTGTGAGAACGTCAACGCCACTACCTTCAAGATGCACGTTCTCAATATTGACATTAATATCCGTGACTATGGTGGTCGCCGCATCGGCCGGGGTACCCCCGGTATTTTCTCTTATAGTAGCACTCGTTGCAGTATTTGTTACCGTTATATCGATCGTCCCGAGACTATCGGGCATAAGCACAGAAGGATTCACACGGTAATTCGTTATTGTTACCGTGGGTTCACCGGCCGCCGATACCGGCATAACGAGTGAAATAGTAAACAATAGTATAAGTACACAAGAAAGAAACGACAGTTCCTTCGCCAAGGTACCTGGACATGGAATGCTCTTCTTTCCCTTAATGGGTAATGATATCTCTGGCATGGAAATACTCCCTCCCGGCATAAAACCGGTCTTGCTGTATCTGAGGTGCATTACCCAAAGTTATTAAACTTACCATAGGTAACTTAATATTACCTAGAGTACATAAGCTGAAGCGGAATTTTTTGCTCAGCGCGCGATCGGGACGTTGCCTCCATGCCACGCATTATTCACGAATATAAAGATGAGGTCAGGAAAAAGATCGTTGAGGTAGCGTATGGTCATTTCCTTCATAAAGGATACCACGGCACAACGATGAGCGAAATTGCAGAAAGTCTGGGGGTTACCAAGACTGCACTTTACCAGTACTTCCCAGGCAAGGAGGATCTGTACGCCGCGGTTGCCGAACACGGGCGGGAGGAACTGGCAGCGATCCTTGAACACTCCTTCGACAACAGGGATCTCAGGACCGGGAGTGAAGTGCTGTTTGATACCCTCGCACGGTATATCCCCCAGTTCAATAGCATGTATTCTGAAATGATGCTCCTCGCTGCACACAACGAACGGATCCGCGGTCTGCTCCGGGAGGACCGTATTGAGGATATCCGTGTTGTCGAGCGTTTTATTGCCCGACAACAGGGTACGGGGCTGATCTCGGCACAACTCAACTCGCGTGTTCTTGCAATTGCCTGTGATGCGCTGGTCAACGGTCTCCTTATCGATATCATGGCAGGTCTGGATAAAGAAGAAGCAAAGAAGATCTGGATCGCGGCCGTGACACAACTGACACATATGAATGAAAAGGAAAAACAGGCCTTCCGGAAGAATGGAACAGTGCCTCTCCCAGAATAACCCGGGATGCAATAGAAGTATATTGGTCCGGGTGGACGTTTACCGTCACCTGAAGTAAATCCCTGAAAGAATACTATTTTTTTAAAATTTCTTATAGGCATGGATCCATTACAGAACGTGGATCATGAATGGGTGAAATATGCCCTGACGCCGTCTTTATCCACGGCATCGATCCTGGCAAACCCGACCCGCTCGAACTGCACGACATGTCCTGATTCTTTTTTTACCAAGGGTTCGGATGCACCGGTAATCTCTCCTTCCGGTGTGAGAAGGGTGCAGGGAATACGATCCTGTGCCGGCAGCCACTGGATAATATGAGCCTTTGCTGACCGGGCTTCGGCAAGGGAATCCCCGGCGTAGGAAAACGACGGCGTGTTCCCTTCCCATGAGATCTTCACGTTAAAGAGATCCTTTAACCGTATCATCGCGGTATCATGGGTGATGTCACGCAGGGGCAGTGCTACAGATCCTTCAAAGAAAAGGGTCCGGGTGCCCCGGGCAGCGTCACCCGGGTGGAGCATCGCATGGGCGATACGATGCGGCGCTCCTGTGATAGTCACAATCAAAGGATCCGGTACAAAGAAATAACGGTTTGCCACGGGATCCACAATCTTTCTGTTTTCTGCATAGAGGTTGTCCCATGAAAACGAAATGTCGGTATCGCCAATCCCGATTGCCAGCACTGCGTTCTTTACCGAGTCATGACTGATCCCCCGCCGGGCAAGCGCCCGCAGTGTGCCGAGCCGGATATCGTCCCATCCGGAAAACCTCCCTTCATTGATCCCAAGACGCATCTGGGAAGTAGAGAGCACAACACCTTCAATCCCCATCCTGCCATAGTGCCGGTACACCGGGACTTTCCAGCCAAAATGATCGTAGATATAGCGCTGTCGCCGGGTATTTGCAATATGATCCTTACCCCGGATCACATGGGTCACCCCAAGGAGGTGATCATCGGCAACTACCGAGAAGTTCATAAGGGGGTAGACGTGTGCCTTAACCTTGGGATGGGGAGGCGAATCGAGAATACGAAACGCCGGGAAGTCACGCATTGCCGGATCCGGATGGTGAAGATCGGTCTTTATCCGTACGGTCGCTTCCCCTTCCCTGAAGGTGTGGTCAAGCATTTTCTCCCAAAGCCCGAGATTTTTCTCAACAGGCTGATCCCTGCACGGACACGCGGTCTTTGACTGTTTGAGATCCCTGAAACAATCGTTATTGCAGGTACAGACATATGCCCCGCCTTTTTCTATCATCTGCCTGCAGAGATCGTAATAGAGAGCTAGACGGTCACTTTGCGTAATTGTCTCTGTAATGCCAAGCCCCAGCCATGCGATATCTTCTTTTACCATCTCGTATGCTTCGGGATCGACACGTTTCGGGTCGGTATCCTCAATACGCAGGATGTATCTGCCGCCGTACTGTTTCACGTACGCATCATTGAGCACCGCCGCACGGGCATGACCTATGTGAAGCGGTCCTGATGGATTTGGCGCAAAACGCATGACCACCCCCTGCTCAGCACATTCCAGGTCGGGAAGTACTTTTTTGTGTTCGTGTTTTATAAAAAGAGCTTCGTACATCTCAGGAGCAAGCACCTGTAGTTTCACGACCCTGTCTTCAGGAGACAGAGCAGCTACCTCAGCAATCGCTTCTTTTGACAGGGCTGCAACTTCTTTGGCCCGTGAACGGAATTCTGGGTGGGCGCCTA
>Ga0326726_10003510_pt1 | contig 14391 bp, 12 predicted proteins | sample MHFenrmetagenome_2_FD_207603 | JGI IMG/M metagenome (GOLD analysis project Ga0326726, IMG submission 207603) | Lab enriched peat soil microbial communities from Michigan Hollow, Ithaca, NY, United States - MHF15MN | ecosystem: Environmental > Terrestrial > Soil > Wetlands > Peat | place: USA...
GGCGACGCGTACCGCTTGCGCCCCGAGCGCGTGGAGAAGGCGCTCACGTCGCGCACGCGGGCGATCCTGGTCGCCTCGCCCGCGAACCCGACGGGGGCGATCCAGGAGCGCGCCGATCTCGAGGCGATCCACGCGCTCGGCCTTCCGCTCGTCTCGGACGAGATCTACGATGGGCTCGTGTACGACGGCGCGCGAGTCACCTCTGCGCTCGAGCTCGGCGACGACGTGTTTGTGCTCGACGGCTTCTCGAAGCGCTACGCGATGACCGGCTTCCGCCTGGGTCACTTGATCGCCCCGCACTCGGCGGCCCGCACCCTGCGCAGCCTGGCGCAGAACCTGTTCATCTCGGTCGCGAGCTTCGTGCAGCGCGCGGGCATCGCCGCGCTCGCGCACGGCGCGGGCACGATCGCCGAGCTGCGCGAAGCGTACGCGACGCGCCGGCTCTTGCTGATGCGCGGACTGCAGGAGCTCGGCTTCGAGGTCCCCGTGGCGCCGCGCGGCGCGTTCTACGTGTTCGCCGACGCGCGCCGCTTCAGTGCCGACTCACGAAGGCTCGCGAGTGACATTCTGGAGCGCGCGCGCGTCGCGGTGACTCCCGGCGTCGACTTCGGCGAGGCCGGCGAGGGCTGGCTGCGCTTCTCGTGCACGACCACGGAGGCGGAGCTGCGCGAGGCGCTGACTCGGCTCGCGCGCTTCCTGCGCTAGCCCTCGACCAGGATCCCCTGGCCCAGGAGGTCCGCGACGACCTCGTCCAGCTCCGCATCGGCAGCGAGCTCGGCCCGCGGTCGCGGCCGCTCCGCGCGAGCCAGAAGCTCTCCCAAGGCGGGCGAGAGTGGCTCGACCTCGACGTCCGGCAGCCGGAACGGCGCGGGCCGGGGTGTGCGCCGCAGCAGGACTCTCTCGAACGGTGGACTCCGCACGTCGAGCCGCTCAGGCACCGGCTCACCTCGATCGAGCGCGCTGCGCACCCGAGCTGCGGCGTCGAACGTGCCGAGCGGCAGGCGCACGAGGGTCGTGCAGGGGGCCAGCATGATCTGCCCGGTGCCCACGCCGAGAGTGGGGGGCGGCGTACGCCGCGCGAGCGCCATCATCCTCTCCAGCGCGGCGAGCGCCCCGATGCCCCGAGCGAGCGAGGCGGCGGTCAGATAGTCGGCAAAGGCGAGCGGCAAGCTCTCGTCTCGACTCACTGCCTGATGAAACTCGCGAGACGCGGTAAATCGTTCCACGAGGTCCGGGACTCGCGCAACCGCGAGTGACATTCCGAACTCACTCGTCACATTGCGCAGGAACTGGGCGCGGCGCTTCCCGTCGCAATCCGCCGAGACGCCGGCGGGATCGGCGCTCGCGAGCAGCTCCAGCTCCTCCGCGCCGAGCGCCGCCGACGCGATCGCATCCGGCTCGCGCGCGCGCACGCGCTCGGCAAAGCCCGGGTCCAGCTGCATGCGGAACAGCGCGCGCTGGATCCGGCGGTGGTCCATCACGCGCGCGCCGAGCCGCGGAGCTCGCGCGCGAGGCGCGCGAACGTCGGGACCACCTCCGCTGCGGTGTTGCGCTCGCACTCGAACACGAGCGCGCGCAGCTGAGTCGCGCGCGGCAACACGTGCGCCAGGATCTCCCAGGTGTCAGCGAGCGGTGTCGGCCCGTGACCGTCGTCGACGAAGCGGCGCCCGCCGTGGGAGAACTCGGCCCCGCCCGCGACGTGCACCTCGACCACGCGCCCGAGCGGGAAGCCGTCGAGGCCGTCGAGCGGCGCATGACCCAGCGCGCGCTGGTAGATCGCGAGGTGCGCCGCGTCGAGCAGGAGGCCCGAGTCCGCGCCGTCCGCGACGCGCGCGAAGTAGTCGAGCAGGTGGAGATCGCCGAGATACACGTGCGCGGGCGGGTTCTCCGGAAGCACCTCGAGCCCGACCGACTCGCGCACGCGGCGCACGTTCTCCGCCATGGCGCGCGCCGAGTCCACGCACAGGACCGGCGGCGCGAGCACGCCGTGACCGCGATCGCGCGGGCCCAGATGCCACAGACCCGCGTCGCCGCAAAGCCATGCCGCGCCGAGCTCGCGCGCCAGCCCGGCGACGGCGGCGAGCCAGTCGCGGTCGAGGCTCTCCGCCTCCTCGAGATTTCCGTCGAGGAAGTGATACGTCGTCGGCCAACCCTCGGCGCGCCAGGCGCGCGCGGTGGCGTCGACGCCGCGCTCGAGATCGACGCCGATCTCGAGGAACTCGACGAGCTCCGGATGGGCGCGGCGCAGCGCGACGGGATCGAGACCCGTCCGCGCGGCGCCGAACTCCGTCGAGATGCCGAGCCCGAGGCGCGGCAGCGCCGCGACGCGTGACTCGAAGCGAGCGCAGGGGTCGAAAGACACGCCGCCTACGCCGGCTCGAGCTCCACCGGGATCTTCGTGAAGCTGCGAAACACGATGCTGCGGTGCAGCGGCAGCGGCTCGCTCGACGCGAGCCGGAAGTCGCGCGTGCGGCGCAGCAGCACGCGCAGAGCGGTCTGCGCCTCGAGCCGCGCCAGGTTCGAGCCGAGGCAGTAGTGCGTGCCGAAGCCGAATGCCAGGTGGCGGTTCTCGCGGCGCGCGCCGTCGAAGCGGTCGGGCTCCTTGAAGACCGCTTCGTCGCGGTTCGCCGAGCCGAGCCAGGTGATCACGATCTCGCCCTTGGCGACCTTCTCGCCACACAGCTCGGTGTCGGCCGTCGCGCAGCGCGGGTCCATCTGCACGGGCGAGGAGAAGCGCAGCACCTCCTCGATCACCGACGGAATGCGCGCCGGATCGGCGCGCACCAGCGCGAGCTCCTGCGGGTGGTCGAGCAAAGTGAGCGCGACGTTCCCGATCAAGGTCGTCGTCGTCTCGTTTCCCGCCACGAGCAGCAGGATCAGCATCTGCAGCAGCTCGTCGAACGAGAGGTGCGTGCCCTCGAGCTCCGCGGCCACGAGGCCCGAGAGGAGGTCCTCCTTCGGCTCCCGGCGGCGCTCCTCCACCAGGCCCGCGAAGTACGCGCCGAGCTCGCGCACGATCGACAGCGTGTGCGCCATCGTCTCGGGCGACGGCGGCGCGAGCAGGCCCGTTCCCAGAGTCGAGACCAGCTCGTCCGACCAGTGCTTGAAGCGCGCGCCGTCCTCCGGCGGGACGCCGATGATCTCGGCGATCACCGTGACCGGCAGCGGATAGGTGAGCGCCTGCACCAGGTCGACCTCGTGCTTCGCGAGCGCGTCGTCGAGGAGTGACTCGGCGATCTCCTCCATGCGCGGCTCGAGGCGTCGGATGATCTTGGGCGTGAAGGCCTGATTGACCAGGCCGCGCAAGCGCTCGTGCTCCGGCGGATCGGTGCCGAGCATGTTCGGCGGGAGATCCTCCTCGGGCTTGATCCCGGGGGGCAGCGGGAACACGTTCGAGTACGCGCTCGAGTCGCGCAGCACCTCGACCGTGTCGGCGTGCCGGAAGATCGACACGACCGGGAGGCCCGGATGCCGGTAGATGCGCCGCTCGCGGCCGGCGGCGTACGCCGCGAACGGATCGCGGCGCGTGGCTTCGTCGAAGGGATTGAAGAGAAAGTCGCTCGACATGAGCGACATTCTAGCGCGGCTCGGCGCGCGACTCGTGACCCGACGCCGCCAGCCGTGCGACGATCTCGGAGAGGTGGTCCTCGCCGCGCGTCTCGATCACGAACTCGACCTCGACCTCCGACGACGGCGCGCGCGCGAAGGCGCGCTCGTGGAGCACCGACACGACGTTCGCGCCGGTCTCCGCGATCGCGCCCGCGATCACCGCGAGCTCGCCCGGCTGGTCGCGCATGCGCACCAGCAGGCGGGCGAGCCGCGAGGTGCGCGCCAGGCCTCGCTCGATCACGTGCGAGAGCACGAGCATGTCGATGTTCCCACCGGAGATCACCACGCCGACGCGCTTGCCCGCGAACGCGCGCGGATTCCCGAGCACGGCGGCGAGCGCGGCGGCGCCCGCGCCTTCGACCACCGTCTTCTCGACCTCGAGATACAGCAGGATCGCGGCCTCGATCGCGTCCTCCTCGACCAGGAAGAGCTCGCGCACCAGCCGCCTCACGATCGGCAGAGTCAGTGTGCCGGGCGCCTTCACGGCGATGCCCCCGGCCAGGGTCGAGTTGCCGCAGCGGATCGCCGCGCCCGCGAGCGCTTGCTTCATCGACGGATAGCGCGCGGCCTGCACGCCGAAGACTTCGAGCGCGGGCTTCAGCCCGCGCGCGGCGGTCGCACAGCCGGAGATGAGACCGCCGCCGCCGACGGGAATCACGAGTGTGTCCAGCTCCGGCGCATCCTCGAGCATCTCGAGGGCGACGGTGCCCTGCCCCGCGATCACCTGCGGATCGTCGAACGGGTGCACCAATACGAGACCCCGCTCGCGCCGCAGCTCGCTCGCGCGCGCGGTCGCGTCCTCGAAGCTCTCGCCGGCGAGCACCACCTCGGCGCCGAGCGCGCGCGTGTGCTCGACCTTCACGGTCGGCGTGAAGCGCGGCATCACCACGAGCGCCGGAATCCCCAGCCGCTTCGCGTGCAGCGCGACGCCCTGGGCGTGGTTGCCGGCCGACATCGCGATCACGCCGGCCGCGCGCTCCGCAGGCGTGAGCGAGAGCAGCTTGTGCAGCGCCCCGCGTTCCTTGAACGACGCCGTGAACTGCAGGTTCTCGAACTTCAGGAACACTTCGCAGCCCGCGAGCTCCGAGAGCGTGCGCGAGTGCAGGCATGGCGTGCGCTCGATGGCGCCCTGGAGCGCGCCGGCGGCGGCGCGCACGTCGGCGAGCGAGATCTCGGTCATGGCGGCCGAGTGTATACTGGCCGGCGCTCGGTCCAAGCAGGGAGCTCGCCGGATGAAGCTCGCGACGTTCACGCATGCGGGCTCTACGCGCATCGGTGTCGTGCGCGGCGACGAGCTGATCGACCTGGCAACCGCGGCGCCCGAGCTGCCGCGCGATCTGATCGGCTTCCTGACGCTGGGGGGGCGCGCGCGACAGCGCGCCGGCGAGGTCGCGTCGGCCACCGGCGCGCGCCTGCCGCTCTCCGAGGTGCGGCTCGAGGCGCCGATCGCACGGCCGCCGAAGTATCTCGCGGTCGGCTTGAACTACGCGGACCACGTCGCGGAGAGCGGGCTCGAGCCGCCCAAGTTCCCGACCATCTTCAACAAGCAGCCTACCTGCGTCGTCGGCCCCTACGACGAGGTGCACTCGCCGCGCGTCTCGAGCGCGCTCGACTACGAGGGTGAGCTCGCGTTCGTGATCGGCAAGCGCTGCCGGCACGTGCCGCGGCGCCGCGCACCCGAGGTGATCGCCGGCTATCTGGTCGCGAACGACGTGACCGTACGCGACTGGCAGCTGCGCACGCCGACCTGGACGATCGGCAAGTCGTTCGACACGCATGGTCCGCTGGGCCCGTGGCTCACGACCTCCGACGAAGTCAGTGACCCGCACAGCCTGGGCATTCGCACGTTCGTGAACGGCGAGCTGCGCCAGAGCTCGAACACGAAGGAGCTGATCTTCGACTGCTACGCGCTGGTCGAGCATCTGTCGACGGCGTTCACGCTCGAGGTCGGCGACGTCGTGGCGACTGGAACACCGAGCGGTGTCGGCATCGCGATGAAGCCCCCGCGGCTGCTCGCGGTGGGCGACGTGGTGCGCGTCGAGATCGACGGCCTGGGCGAGCTGCGCAACGAAGTGGTGAACGAGCCAGAGGAGACCGCGCGCTTCTAGGCGCGCGAAACACACCCATGAAATTCGGACTCGCGATCTTCCCGACCGACTATTCGATCCAGCCCGTCGAGCTCGCGCTCGCCGCCGAGGCGCGTGGCTTCGAGTCGCTCTGGTTCCCGGAGCACTCGCACATCCCGGCGTCGCGGCGCACGCCGTTCCCCGGCGGTGGCGATCTGCCCAAGATGTACTACGACGTGTACGAGCCGTTCATCTCGCTGAGCGCAGCGGCGGCGGTGACTCGCACCCTGAAGCTCGCGACCGGCGTGTGTCTCGTGATGCAGCGCGATCCGATCCAGACCGCGAAGGACGTGGCGACGCTGGACCGCGTCTCGAACGGCCGCTTCCTGTTCGGCATCGGCGCGGGCTGGAACGCCGAGGAGATGGAGGACCACGGCACCGTGTACCGCACGCGCCTCTCGCTCATGCGCGAGCGCATCGCGGCGATGAAGGAGATCTGGACCAAGTCGAAGGCCGAGTACCACGGCAAGTTCGTGAACTTCGACCCGATCATGGCCTGGCCGAAGCCGGTGCAGAAGCCGCACCCGCCGGTGTTGGTCGGCGGCGGCTGGCCGGGCGGCGCGAAGCGCGCCATCGAGTACGGCGACGGCTGGATGCCGATCCACATCCCGAAGCATCTCGTTCGGCGCCTGCCCGAGTTCTGGACGCTCGCCGGGGAGTCGGGCAAGAAGCGCGAGTCCTTCCCGCTGACGGCGTTCGCGGCGCTGCCGGACGAGAAGGAGCTCGAGGGCCTGCGCGAGAACGGCGCCTCGCGCGCCGTGTTCATGCTGCCGCCCGATCCCGCCGACAAGATCCTGCCGCGGCTCGACTCACTGTTGGAGCTCGCGCGGCGTTTGGGCTGAACTGACTCGGGCGGGAACGTGGAGCTCGGCTTCGAGACGATCGGTAATGCGACGGTCATCGTGCACGACCGCGTGCCGGTGCTGGCGACCGATCCGTGGCTGCGCGGCGCCGCCTACTTCGGCAGCTGGGGCCTCGGCCACGAGATTCCGCCGCAGCAGCTCGAAGCGGCGCTCGCCTGTCCCTACGTCTGGATCTCGCACGCGCACCCGGACCATCTCTCCGCCGAGTCACTCGAGCTGTTGCGCCGCGCGACGCTGCTCCTGCCGGACCACGTGGGCGGACGCGTCGCGCGCGACCTGACGGAGCTCGGCTTCAAGGTGCGCGTACTGCCCGACCGCACCTGGGTCTCCCTGTCCGAGCGCGTGCGCGTCTTGTGCATCGCCGACTACAATCAGGATGGGATCCTGCTCGTCGACGTCGGCGGCACCCTGATCGTGAACCTGAACGACGCGAACGACTGCGGCTGGGGGCGCGCGCTGCGCGCCGAGGTCGCGCGCTTCCCCAGGAGCTTCCTGCTCTGTCTGTCCGGCTACGGCGACGCCGACATGTTCAACTTCCACGACGAAGACGGGAGGCGCGTGCCGGCGGCGGTGAAGCTGCCATTCGGCGCGTCGATCGCGCGGCGCGCGGAGAGCGTAGGCGCGCGCTTCTTCGCGCCGTTCAGCTCGATGCACCAGTACCAGCGCAGCGACAGTGTCTGGGCGAACGAGTTCACGACGCCGATCGACTCACACGGCGTCGGCTTCGCGTCCGACACCTGCGAGATCCTGCCGGCGTACATCCGCTACGATGCGCTGCGCGACCAGGTCGAGGAGATCCGCCCCGCGGAGATCCCCGTCGTCCCGGTGAACCCGCGCGACTTCGGCGACGACTGGTCGGAGCGGCTCGAGCGCGACGAGGCACGCAAGCTGCGCGAGTATTTCACGCGCTTCGAGCACCTGAAGGGCGCGCTCGACTTCGTCCGCGTGCGCGTCGCAGGCGAAGAGCACGTGATCGAGATGTCGCCCGGCCCGTTCCGGAAGGGGCTCACGTTCGACGTGCCGCGCGGGTCACTCATGACCGCGGTGAGCTTCCGCGTCTTCGACGACCTCATGATCGGCAACTTCATGAAAGTCACGCTGCACGGGGCGTGGGCCGAGGGGCGCGCGCTCTACCCCGACTTCACGCCATACGTGGCGAAGTACGGCGACAACGGGCTGGCGTACACGCGCGCGGAGCTGCGCGAGTACTTCGCCGCGTATCGCCGGCGCGCGGGCTTCGACTACGTGCGCCACTGTCTCGAGGCCGAAGCGATGCACCGCTTCCGCCAGTGGGTCGGGCCGGGAACGCCGCTCTGGTCCGCGGCGCGGCGCGCGTACTGGTGGGTGAAGGCGTCGCCCGGGGCGCGCGCGAGCTAGAGCGCCTCGAGAAGCTCGGCGCGCGTGCGCGCGTACTCCTCGTCCGTGAGCAGCCCGCGGCGGCGCAGGCGGTCCGCGCGCGCCAGGCTGCGGGCGACGTCGGAGTGCGCCCGCGCGTCGGGGTGAAGCGCGCCGCGCTCGAGTCGATCGCGCACGGATTGCGCGAGCGCCCAGGTGGTCGCGCCCGACAGCGCGGACTGCGCGACCGCGCCGCCGATCGTGCCGATGCCGGGGAGGATCTTCAGCGCGCTCGCGGCCACGCGCGGCAGCAGCGCCCCGAACAGCCCGACCCCGACCGCGCCCGCGGCGTCGACGCCGATGTGCGCGCCGTAGAGCCTGCCGAGCTTGCGCATCAGCGAGAGCTGCACGGCGGTCACCGCCACGAGATCCACGAGCGGGATCGGGATCGCGGCGGCGGCGGCCGCGCCGGCTACGTGATTTGAGATCAGCTCTTCCGCGCGACTCTGGGTGGTCATCGGAGCCTCCTCGACGGCGTTCGTCACCCCCTCCGCTGAGCAACCCGCGTGCCGCGCGGGAACCCGCTCCCCGCCAGCGCGGCGGCGAGCGCTGCAGTGCGCGCGCTTCACTGTGCAGGCCGAGGCGCGGAATCGCGGACGGTTCTCGATCTGGGCTAGGCTGCGGCGCGCATGGCGGCACCCCGGCCCCTCGTCGCGAACGCTGCCGGTGAGATCGTCGATCTCCCCGGACTGCGCGCCGCTGCGCGCGCGGGCGACGACCTGTTCCCGCTCGACAGCGCAGACCTGGTGCCGCTGCCCGAGGCGAGCGAGCTCCTGTTCCTGCCGAAGCGGACCCCTCTCGCCTTCGGCGGACGCGAGCCGGAGCCGGTCGCCGGCGCGCTCGCCGTCGCCGCGTTCCTGCCCCCGGGCTGGACCGGCCTCGCGCTCGCGGCGTACCGCCGGGAGAGCGACGCGCCGCTGCTGCCGCTGTACGCGTACACCGCCGCGTGTTGGTACCGCGGGCGCATCTGCGTGCCGGCGCGCCGCGTCGATGACGACGAGAAACACGACCCCGCGTCGTTCTCGCGCGAGCAAGTGAAGCGGCGCGTGAAGGCGCTGCGGAAGCGCTTCCCCGAGAACCGCCTGATCCGCCATCACGGCGAGCGCTGCGCGCTCGAGTGGGGCTGCCCGAACGCGCAGAACTTGTTTCTCGGCCGCTACGAGGCGCCGATCGCGCTCGCGCGCTCGTGCAACGCGGCCTGCATCGCCTGTATCTCGGAGCAACCCGAGGGCACGGTCCCGTCGCCGCAGACACGCCTCGAGTTCAAGCCGACCGTGGAGGAGATCCTCGAGATCGCCGTGCCGCATTTGGAGCGCGCGCCGCGCGCGATGATCAGCTTCGGGCAGGGCTGCGAAGGCGAGCCGCTGCTCGAGGCGGAACGCATCGAGGAGGCGATCCGCGCGATCCGCGCGCGCACCGCGCGCGGCACCCTGCACCTGAACAGCAACGGGAGTCGGCCCGACGCCGTCGCACGCCTCGCCGACGCCGGCCTCGACAGCATCCGCGTGTCGACCAACGGCGCGCTCGAGGAGACCTACGCGCCGTACTACCGGCCGCGCACGTACCGCTTCGCCGACGTCGTCGAGACACTGCAGGTCGCTCGCGCGCGCTCACTCTTCACGTCACTGAATCTCCTCTCATTCCCCGGAGTCACAGATCGCACGGACGAAGCGGAGGCACTCACGGAGCTCGCGCGCACGACGGGTCTGCGCATGATTCAGTGGCGCTGCCTGAACGTCGACCCAGACTGGTACATGGGTCTGTTCGCCGCCCGCCGGCGCGCACCGCGCTTGGGCATGGCCATCCTGCTGGCGCGCCTGCGCAAAGCCCTGCCCGAGCTGCGCTTCGGCTACTTCAACCCGCCCGCCGAGGACTGGAGATGAGAATGCGTGGGACGCTCGTGACACTGATCTGCGTAGCCGCGCTCGCCGGGTCCGCGGCCGCGCAGGACGCCGCACCGGCGCGCGTCCGCTCGAGCGCCGCGGACCGCTCCGAGCTCGGCATCACCGTCTACTCCGGCGGCTTCGGCCTGATTCGCGAGACGCGCACCCTGCCGCTCGCGAAGGGCCGCTCGGAGCTCGAGTTCGCGGGCGTCGCGGAGACGATCCAGCCCGAGACCGTGCAGGTCCACGCGCTCGGCTCGGCCAACCTGCGCGTGCTCGAGCAGAACTACCGCTACGACCTGCTCTCGCCCGACAAGCTGCTCGAGAAATACGTGGGTAAGAACGTGCGCGTGCTGCGCTGGAGTGAGTCGAAGGGCCGCGACGAGGAGCGCGAAGCCGTAGTGCTGAGCGCCGGGCCGCCGCCGATCCTGCGCATCGGCGACGAGATCTCCTGGCAGTTCCCGGGGCGCATCTCGTTCCCGGACATCCCGAAGAACCTGATCGCGCACCCCTCGCTCGTGTGGCTGCTCGAGAGCGGGGGCGAGAAGCCGAAGGTAGAGGTCTCGTATCTCGCCCAGAATCTCGGCTGGAAGGCCGACTACGTGCTGGTCGTCGACGCCGGGGACACGAGCGGCGACTTCAACGGTTGGGTCACGCTCGACAACAAGAGCGGCGCGGCGTACGAGAACGCGAAGCTCCAGCTCGTGGCGGGCGACGTGCACCGCGTGACGCCGGAGCGCTTCCCGCAGTCACTCGCGAAGCGGGGCATGGTGATGACGGAGGCCGCAGCGCCGCAGTTTCGCGAAGAAGGCCTGTTCGAGTATCACCTCTACACGCTCGAGCGCCCCGCGACGCTGCTCGAGAACGAGACGAAGCAGATCGCCCTGCTCGAAGCCAGCGGCGTGAAGCTGCGGAAGCGGCTCGTGCTGCGCGGCGAGCCGATGTGGTTCCGCGCGCAGACCGGCGATCGCGTGACGCCGTCGAAGGTCAGCGTCAGCCTCGAGTTCGAGAACAAGGCTGCCGACCACCTCGGCATGCCGCTGCCCAAGGGAATCATCCGCGTGTACAAGGCCGACTCGAACGGCGGCCGTCAGTTCCTCGGCGAGGACCAGATCGATCACACGCCGCGCGACGAGAAGGTGCGCGTGCGCGTGGGCGACGCGTTCGACGTGGTCGGCGAGCGGCGCCAGATGGACTACAAGGTGATCAGCTCGTGCAAGTCGGAGTCCGCCTGGCAGATCGATCTGCGCAACCACAAGGACGCCAAGGTCGACGTCGACGTGATCGAGCCGGCGGATGGTGACTGGGAGATCGTGAGCTCGAGTCAGAAGGCGGTGAAGGAGGACGCGCACACGTTCAGCTTCGCCGTCCCCGTGCCCGCCAACGGGAGCGCGCGCGTCGAGTACCGGGTGCGCGTCCGCTGGTGCTAGCGCTCGAGCGCACGCGCGCGGCGCTCGAACGCGGCGCGCGCGAAGGGCTCCACGCCGGCGCTCAGCTCTGCGTCCTGCGAGGCGGCGAGGTCGCCGGCGAGCTCGCGCTCGGCCTCGCGCGGCCCGACACCGAGATGCGTCACGACTCGATCGTGCTCTGGATGTCGTCGACCAAGCCCTTGATGAGCGTCGCCATCGGTCAGCTCGTCGAGCGCGAGCTCGTGCGGCTCGACGATCCGGTCGCGAGTCACGTCCCGGAGTTCGCGGCGAGCGGAAAGGCCGAGATCACGCTGCGCCACTTGCTGACGCATACCGCGGGCATTCCGAACGCCCACCGGCAGTGGTCGCGCGAGTCGTGGGACGAAATCGTCGCGAAGATCTGCGCCTCGGCTCCGGAGCCGGGCCTCCGGCTCGGCGTCGACTGCGAGTATCACGTGGCCTCCGCGTGGTACGTGTTGGGCGAGATCGTGCGCCGCCGCGACGGCCGCGGGTACAGCCAGTACGTGCGCGAGGCGATCCTCGCTCCGCTCGGCATTCGTGACTTCTGGGTCGGCATGCCCGCGCCGGACTTCGAAGCGAACCGCGCGCGCATCGCGCGTCCCTATCACGTCGCCGACGGCAAGCTCGAGCCGATCGACTTCTGGGGCTGGTCGGGCTCGCCGGAGTCACTCGCCATCTGCCGGCCGGGCGGAAGCGGCTGGGGTACGGCGCGCGCCCTCTCCGGCTTTTACGCGGCGCTGCTGCGCGGCGGAGCGCCGATCCTCCGTCGCGACACGCTGGAGTGCCTCACCCGGGTCGCGCTCCCGGGCGTGCACGACCGCAGCTTCAACGTCCGCCTGAACCGCGCCCTCGGCTTCGTGCTCGACTCGAAGGAGTTCGGCCCGGCGTCGGCCTGGTACGGCAACCGCGTCTCCGCTCGCGCGTTCGGCCACGCGGGCTACTACTCGTCCGTCGCGTTCGCGGATCCGGAGCACGACCTCGCCGTCGCCCTCGCGTGGAACGGCTTCGCGCCCGCGGAGAAGAACGACGCGCGCGTTCACGCCGCGCTGGACGCGCTGTACCAAGATCTCGGGGTCTGACTCGACTCTCAGTCAGGTCCCGCCGGTCGGAGGTGCGGCGACGGGGAATCGATACCAGACGTCGCTGCGGCGCCAGACGGGAACGACGACGATCACGCCCGCGCCCACGTTCCGGTGCAAGACGACCAACGAGCCGTCGACGGCCTTCCGCAGCCAGAGGCTCTCGTCGATCGCGTAGCCGCCGACGCCCGGTGAGCCGGAGTGCGTCGTTTCCACGGGCAGGAAGACGAAGCCCTTGTTGCCCGCGTAGGTTTCCGGATAGGCACTTCCGACGGAAGCCGCGTCGGACTCAGGGCGCCTGAGCGTGCCGAGCAGCTCGTCGCCTTGGAAGGATTGCAGCTCGAGCACTCCGTTCGCGGGTCCAGCGATCACCACGACCTCCGCGTTGCTGAGCACGCTCCCGCCCGGAGCGCGAACACCGAGCAGCTGGGTGAGAGACATCTCGCCCTCGGACTCGCCCGCGGGCGAGAAGCCCTGACCGCGGTCCGTGTACCTACCCGTGATGTCGGGGCTCACGCCGACTCGTGTGTCGGCCGGCGCGAGCTCGGGCAAGGCCGCCGGGTAGTTCGGCACGACGGCGCAGCCCGCGAGGCAGACGAGCAGCGCGGGCAGCGCGTGGCGAGCGCGCCTCAAGGTCTCCGCGCCGTGACTCGCTCGATCTCGCGCGCCAGAATCTGCCGCGTGATCGCGATCGCACACGCGTACGTCGAGTCAGTCCCGAACGCGCCCAGGCTCTTGGACAAGAGTGACTGCCGCCGGCTGTAGGGCGTGTCCGACGCGTAGTGCAGCACGCCCAGCGCGAAGCCGGTGCGCTCCGAGAGTGCGACGATCTCGTCGTTCGGGTGGCGGCGCGGGTCGACCAGCTCGAAGATCGCGGACAGGTACGGGCCCGCCTCCATCTCGAGCACCGTGTAGCCCTCGCGGTAGAACACGCCCATGTAGTTCGGGTTCTGCAGGAACGCGCCGCGCACAGTGACGGCCTTCTGGTTGTCGAGCACGCTGCCGTGCTCGAGCCACGGCGCGAGATCGTCGAAGCCGAGGGCGTTGCGGATCAGATAGGTGTTGTCGGAGTGCTCGTCGTGCACGACGCGCGAGATCATCACGTCGCCGACCTGGCCGTTGAGCGTCGCGGCCTTGCCCATCACGTACGCGCCGAGCAGCGGCCCCGCCCCCTGTCCCACGCGCGAGAGCAAGTGATACGCCGCCAGGCCGAGCGGATAGTCGATGTTGATGATCCACGCGTCGCTCTCGGCGAGCTTCTCGAGCCCGGGCATGCGCAGGCGCGGGTCGAAGCGCTCGGGGCGCACGCGCGCGAGCTCGATCACCTGCGTCTGCACGTCGATCTGCGCCATGACGTCGGCGGACGAGATGCCGGACTCGGCGTCCCAGTGCTGCACGCGCGCGAGCGCGCCTGGATCGCTGTGCAGGTAGTGACGCAGCGCGAAATACAAGAGGTTCGGCGCCGCGGGCGAGCCGTCGGCCAGCTGTCGTTCGAGCTCCGGCAGGAAGTCGATGCGCGGATCGCGGCGTGCTACGGCGAGGATCGCGTCACGGTGCGCGAGCGCGTAGCCGCCGAGCAGGTTCGCCAGTGAGTGCGTGTTCGAGGAGACGAAATACACGGGCGGATGCGGCGCCTCCGGATCGGGCGCGTATACGCGCTCCACGCCGTGCCACCAATGCTGGGCCGCGCGCTCGTACGCCGAGAACGAACCCGCGAGCAAGCGCACGCGCAGGTCGAGAGGCTTCGTCGCGAGCGCGCGCAGCGCCGCGTCCGAGTCACTGCCCAGCGCTTCGCGGAGGCGCGCGTAGTCTGCCTCGGAGATGCCGAGCGCCTCGGCTGCGGCCGGCTTCGCCGCGGGATCGCCGGGCGCGTCCGGTGCGCGTTCGGTCAGCAGCTCGTGCATCTTGTTCCACTCGATCTGATACGCGGTGAGGATGGGCACGAGATCGTCGATGTCGGAGGTGCTGGCGACGTACGCCGCAAGCGTGCCAGCGCCGTCCCAGCG
>Ga0326726_10003511_pt1 | contig 14389 bp, 15 predicted proteins | sample MHFenrmetagenome_2_FD_207603 | JGI IMG/M metagenome (GOLD analysis project Ga0326726, IMG submission 207603) | Lab enriched peat soil microbial communities from Michigan Hollow, Ithaca, NY, United States - MHF15MN | ecosystem: Environmental > Terrestrial > Soil > Wetlands > Peat | place: USA...
GTCGACGACGATGCGATCTCGGATGCGCAAGCCGAGATGGCGCGCGTCGAGGGATTCCTGCTGTGCCCGGAGGGCGCCGCGACCTATGCCGCCTGGCGCGCGGCGCTCGCGGGCGGCCTCGTCGGCCGCGACGAGCGGGCAGTCCTCTTCAACTGCGCGAGCGGGCTCAAGTACCCGATGCCGTCGGCGGGACGGCCGGTGGATTGCCGCCGTCCGCTCGACTACGGGGCCCTCGCAGCCGGGCGATAGCTGCGCGCAGGTCGGTCTCCCCGCGCCGCAGGTGGCTCCACGGGCGCTTCGGCCGATAGCGCCCGAGTGCGGCATTCAGCTTGTGAACCGCGGATTCGTCGAGACCGTAGGCGGCGAGCCAGGCATTGCAGCGCTCCGCCGGGAAATGTGGCCGCATCCGGTACATCAGGTCGAGCAGGTCGAAAGTCGCCATCCGCGTCCCCGCGATGCCCTGCGGGAATATGCAGCTGTAGGACATGTCGATGATGTGGAACGCCGCGACGCCCGGCGAAGGGAACGTGACCAGGATGTTGCGCGGCGCGAGGCCGCCGTGCGATACGCCGCAATCGTGCATGCGCCGCACGAGACAGAGGAGCGGCGCCAGGTCCGTGACCGTGCCCGGGCGCTGCAGCAATTTGTCGAGCGCCGTCGCGCCCTCCACTTCGCGCGTCACGAGCAGTTCATGCCGTCCGTGCGGGTCGCGCCGCCCGTGCGACCAGGACAGGGGCTGCGAGCAGGGTATGCCGTGCCGTACGAGATGCGACAGGACCCTGAATTCGCGTTCGGCGCGATAGGGGATGAACCGGCGGCGCAGCGGATCGTAGAACGGCCGCCGGCGATACATCTTCTTGATGGCCCGGCCGCCATCGGGCAATGCTTCCGACCAGACGAGCGTGCGGTACTCGGCCTTGATCAGGATCTCGCCAGGCTCTCCGCCCGGGGGCATCAGGCGATTCCCGGATCCTTGACGATCAGCGCATAGCGATGGCCGGAACCGATGCGCGAAAGCGGCGGAGCCGCGACCAGCCTGGCGCCGCGCTCTTTTGCGAGCTCGGCCACGCGCGCGGTCGTCATCGTCATCTTCGGCGGCTGGCGGTCGAAGGGCCTGCGCATCCGGCGCAGGACATTCTTCAGCGAATGATGATCGAAGAACGTCATGACCACGAAGCGCCGCGAGACCCGCAGGAGCTCGGTCAGGAGCCTTTCGCGCTCGGCGGCGGTCGGCAGGTGGTGCGACAGGCGGATGCAGAAGGTCCCGTCCACGCTGTCGTCGCTGAGCGGGATGTGGAAGGCCGACGCCGTCATCCAGACCCGCGGCGTCGCCCCCGTCGATTCCGCGCGGTTGAAGAGCAGCTGGCCGTGCGCGATGTCGGCCTCGATCACGAGATCCGCGGAATCCGCGAAGGCCGGCGTCAGGCGGCCGCCGCCGCAGGGCAGGTCGAGGATGATGCGGGAGTGGCCGATCCGCGCGACGTGCCGCGCGATCAGGTTGAATTCGCGCCGCGTGCTCTGGCGCTTCAGCAGCCGCTCACGGTAGCTCAGGTTGTAGGCGGCGGCGCGATCGACGCGCTGGTATTCGCCCTGGTAGCTCGTGCTCTGCTCCTCGGCCTGCGGTGCGCCCCAGGTCTCGGAGGTGCCGCGGATCGCGAGCAGTGCGACGCCTTCGCGCAGCGGATAGGACGCGCCGCAACCGCGGCAGTCGATTGAGCCGGAGCCGATCGCCAGACTCGCCGCGCAGGCGGGGCAGACCAGGATCCCGGCAATCGCCTGGATCCCGGGGTCCGCCGCGGCCTTTGCATCCGGTAATGAAGTCATCGCGTCAGCACTCCTCGCCGCCGGGTTCCGGCAGGTCCCGGACCTGACCACCAGAGATCCATATAAATCAGAAGCTTACGCGAATGCCGCCGCGCCATTTCTGCCCCTTCGCGGCTCAAATCGACGGGCCTCTCTGAATCCCCATTCCGGATCATGGTCCGGTGACGACGGAGATTCTAACCGCGGCGCGCCGTACCTGGTTGCGCCTCGCCCGCGTGCCCGGGATGGATGCCGCCGCCGCGCGCGCGCTGCTGTCGCGTCTCGGCGGGCCCGAGGCGCTGCTTGCCCTCGATGAAGCCTGCCTCGCGCCCGCAGCGCTCGCGCGCGCGGGCCTCACGCCGGCCGGCGTGCGCGCGTTCAGGGACGTGGACGAGGCGACGCTCGCGCGCGACCTGTGCTGGCTCGAAGCGCCGGGGCACGCACTGATCACCGCCGACGATTCACGGTATCCGCCGCAGCTCGCGGCGACCGCGGGCGCGCCGCCGGCGTTCTTCGTGCTGGGCGACCCTTCGGTGCTGTCTGCGCCGCAGCTCGCGATCGTCGGCAGCCGCTCGGCAACGGCCGCGGGGCGCGAAACCGCCTTTGAGTTTGCCGGACGGCTGTCCGCCGCGGGCCTTGCGATCACGAGCGGCCTCGCCGTCGGCATCGACGCGGCCGCGCATCGCGGCGCCCTCGCCGCCGGCGGCAGGACGATCGCCGTCTGCGGCACCGGGCTCGACCAGGTTTATCCCGCGGAGCACGCCTTGCTTGCTGCCGCAATCACGGCCCAGGGCGCGCTGGTCTCCGAGTTCTCGATGGGAACGCCGCCGCTCGCGGCGAACTTCCCGCAGCGCAATCGCCTGATGTCGGGCCTCGCGCGCGGGGTGCTCGTCATCGAGGCGGCGGCGCGCTCGGGTTCGCTGATCACGGCGCGGCTCGCCGGCGAACAGGGACGGGACGTGATGGCGGTGCCGGGCTCGATACATAACGCGCTCGCGCGCGGTTGCCATCGCCTGATCATGGACGGCGCGGCGCTCGTCGAATCGCCCGAGGATGTGCTCGCAACGATCGGATTTCGCGCGCCCGGAACGCCCGGAAATGCCCCGGCGCGGGCACGCGATTCCGGCAACGGGTTGGACAGCGCGGAAGAAATGCTGTTGAATGCGCTCGGTTTCGAGCCGGCGGATCTCGACAAACTGGTCGAACGAACGGGCCTTGCGGCCCACTCCGTCGCCTCGATGCTGCAAATGCTCGAACTGGAAGGTCGGATCGAGTCGCTGGCCGGCGGGCGTTACAGCCGGACTCCACCGAGGCAGGCCCGATGAAGGAAAGCGTTCTCGACATCCTGATCCACCTGTTCGAGAACTTCCTCGACGCCGATGACGACAGCGCGCCGAGCAGGGACGCCTTGAAGCAGGAGCTGGAGCAGGCCGGTTACCCGGAAGCGGACATCGAACGCGCGCTCGCCTGGCTCGAGAGCCTGGCCGCCGACCCGGACCGGGCGATGAACGAGGGCACGGCCCGCGCCGTGCGCGTGTTCAGCGGCCACGAGCAGGTGCGCCTCGACACCGACGTGCGCGGCTACCTGCTGCACCTGGAGAATCTCGGGATCCTGTCCGCCGCGCAGCGCGAGGTCGTGATCGACCGGCTGCTCGCGCTCGAGGCCGACGACATCGACATCGAGCAGCTGAAGTGGGTGGTGCTGATGGTGCTTTTCAGCCAGCCGGGCCAGGAAAACGCCTACCAGCGGATGGAGGACCTGGTGTTCGACGAGCGGCGGGACGCGATGCACTGAGCGCCCGCGGCAGGGTTCGGCCATTGAGCCGCGGCCGGGCCCGCGGCTTTGGCGTCTATGGGGTCTACAGGAACGAATCGACGGAATGAGCGCAAATCTCGTCATCGTGGAATCGCCGGCCAAGGCGAAAACCATCAAGAAGTACCTCGGACCGGACTTCGAGGTGCTGGCTTCGTATGGGCACGTCCGCGACCTCATGGAAAAGGAGGGCGCGGTCGATCCCGACAACGACTTCGAGATGAAGTACCAGCTCATCGAGAAGAACCGCCCCAAGGTGGATGCGATCGAACGCGCGATGCGCAAGGCCAAGGCGCTCTACCTGGCGACCGACCCCGACCGCGAGGGCGAGGCGATTTCCTGGCACCTGGCCGAGATCCTGCGCGAGCGCGGCGTGCTGGAAGGCAAGGACCTGAAGCGCGTGCGCTTCTATGAGATCACGAAGAACGCCGTGCGCGAGGCGATCGCGAATTCCGAGGGCCTCAACGACAACCTCGTCAACGCGCAGCAGGCGCGCCGCGCGCTCGACTACCTGGTCGGCTTCAACCTGTCGCCGCTCCTGTGGAAGAAGGTCAAGCCGGGGCTCTCGGCCGGCCGCGTGCAGAGCGTCGCGCTGCGCCTGATCTGCGAGCGCGAGGCCGAGATCGCGAGCTTCAAGCGCCTGGAGTACTGGACCATCGAGGCCGATGCGTCCAAGGACAAGGCGAGGTTCCCGGCGCGGCTCATCGAATACCGCGGCGAGCGGGTCGAGGCCGACACGCAGAAGAACCGCTTCACGATCACCGGCGAGGACCAGGCACGCGAGGCCGAGCGCACGATCATCGCGGCCGCGGGCGGCGTGCTGACGGTGGACAGCGTCGAGCGCAAGCCGAAGCGCCGCAACCCGCCGCCGCCGTTCACGACCTCGACGCTGCAGCAGGAATCGGCGCGCAAGCTCGGCTTCACCGCGCGGCGCACGATGCAGACCGCGCAGCGGCTCTACGAGTCCGGCCACATCACCTACATGCGCACCGACTCGGTCTCGCTGTCGAAGGACGCGATCACCGAGATCCGCGACACGATCCGCGCCAGCTTCGGCGACAAGGCGCTGTCCGACGGCATCAACGAGTACAAGACCAAGTCGAAGAACGCGCAGGAGGCGCACGAGGCGATCCGGCCGACCGAGGCGGCCGAGACACCGCAGAAGGCCGAGCACGACCTGCACGACGAGGACCAGCGCCGCCTCTACGCGCTGATCTGGAAGCGCGCGGTCGCCTGCCAGATGGCGCCCGCCGTGTTCGACACGATCGCCGTGGACCTGGTCGCGGGCGCGCGCGGGGCGACCGGCACCGCGCGCCACGCGTTCCGCGCCAATGGCCAGACATTGCTCGAGCCAGGGTTCCTCGCCGCCTACCACGAGGACCACGACGAGGACGAGACCGACGTCGAGAGCGAGGACGAGCAGCGCCTGCCCGCGCTCGAGGAAGGCGAACGCGTCGCGCTCGAGGCGCTGCGGCCCGAGCAGCACTTCACGCAGCCGCCGCCGCGCTACACGGAGGCCTCGCTCGTCAAGTCGCTCGAGAGCCACGGCATCGGCCGGCCTTCGACCTACGCGTCGATCATCGAGACGCTGCGCTACCGGAAGTACGTCGAGATGCTCGGGCGCGCCTTCCAGCCGACCGACATCGGCAAGATCGTCAGCAAGTTCCTGGTCAAGTACTTCGAGACCTACGTGGACTACGGGTTCACGGCGCTGATGGAGGACGTGCTGGACGAGATCTCGAATGGCGAGAAGCCCTGGCGGCCCGAACTCGAGCGCTTCTGGCGGCCGTTCTCCAAGCTGGTCGAGCACATCGGCAAGACCGTCACCCGAGAGGAGGTCGCCGAGTCGCGCGAGATCGGCCGTCATCCCGAGAGCGGCAAGCCGATCACCGTGCGCATGGGCGCCTACGGCCCGTTCGTCCAGTGCGGCACGCGCGACGACGTGGACAAGCCGAAATTCGCGAGCCTGATGCCGGGCCAGCACATGGACGACGTCACGCTGGCGGATGCGCTGCGGCTCCTTTCGCTGCCGCGTTCGCTCGGGCATGCGCCGGACGGCACGCCGATCAGCGTCGGCCGCGGCCAGTACGGCCCCTACGTGAAGTACGGCACCAAGTTCGCGTCGATCAAGGAAGACGACCCGTTCGAGGTGACGCTGCCGCGCGCGCTCGAGATCGTCGCCGCCAAGCAGCAGGCGGATGCCGAGCGCACGATCCTCGATTTTCCCGATGCCGGCATCCAGGTGCTGAAGGGCCGCTACGGCCCCTACATCACCGATCGCAAGAAGAACGCCCGCGTCCCGAAGGGCCGCGAGCCGGCCTCGATGACGCTCGAAGAGTGCCTTGCGCTCCTCGCCGTCGCGCCCGAGCGCGGCAAGGGCCGGTTCGGCAGGCGCGGCGCGAGAAAGGCCGCGCCTGGCGCCGCGCCGGCAGCCGTAGCCGGCGCAACGCCCGCGGCAGCCGCCGCGGCCAAGCCCACAAAAGCGAAGGCCGCGCGCAGGACGCCCGCGAAGATGAAATCCGCGCCGCGCGCCGCCGGCAAGGCCGCCAGCGCCAAGGAGTGAGCGATGGCCGATCGCGCCGCGGTCAGCGCCTGGCTGCTCGAGTTGCAGGAACGGCTCACGCAGGCGCTCGAGCAGGCTGACGGGGCAGGGAAATTCCGCCGCGATGCCTGGCAGCGTCCCGAGGGCGGCGGCGGCGAGACGCGCGTGCTGCGGGAAGGCGCGCTGTTCGAGCAGGCCGGCATCAATTTCTCGCGGGTCAGCGGCGCGCGCCTGCCGCCTTCGGCGAGCGCGCTGCGCCCGGCGCTCGCCGGCGCTCCCTTCGAGGCGATGGGCGTGTCGCTCGTGCTGCATCCGCGCAATCCGCATGTGCCGACCGCGCACATGAACTTGCGCCTGTTCTTCGCCGAGCCCGCGGCCGCCGAGGCCGCCTGGTGGTTCGGCGGCGGTTTCGACCTCACTCCTTACTATCCGGTCGAGGAAGACGTCAGGCACTGGCACCGCGTCGCGCGCTCGGCCTGCGAGGGCTGCGCGGCCGGCACCTGGGAGCGCTACAAGGAATGGTGCGACCGGTACTTCTACCTGCCGCACCGCGGCGAGACGCGCGGCGTCGGCGGATTGTTTTTCGACGATCTCAATGAATGGGGCTTCGATGCCTGCTTCAGCTTCCTGCGACGGGTCGGAGCCGCTTTCATCGCCGGCTATCTGCCGATCGCCGAGAGGCGCCGCGGCACGGCCTTCGGTGAGCGTGAGCGGCAATTCCAGCTCTACCGTCGCGGCCGCTATGCCGAGTTCAACCTGCTCTACGACCGCGGCACGTTGTTCGGGCTGCAGTCCGGCGGGCGCACGGAATCCATCCTGATGTCGCTGCCGCCGCTGGCGCGCTGGGAATACGGCTGGCAACCGGAGCCCGGCTCGCCAGAGGAGCGCCTCGGCCGCGATTTCCTGCGGCCGCGCGACTGGCTCGCCGGCCCCGCTTGAAATACCGCCACGCCTGCCATGCCGGCAATTTCGCCGACGTCGTCAAGCACGTCGCGCTGGTCGCCGTGCTCGCGCGGCTGACGGAAAAGGACCGTCCGCTTTTCTATCTCGATACCCACGCGGGCCGCGCGCGCTACGACCTTGGCTCGCGCGACAGCGCGGCGGAAGCCGCGCGCGGGATACTGAAGCTCGCTGCTGCGGACCCGAAGGGCATGCCCGCGCCGATCCGGCGCTATCTCGGGCTGGTGCGCGGCTTCGATCCTGCGAATGCAGGCGCATTGAAGTTCTACCCGGGCTCGCCCCTGATTGCTGCCGCGCTGCTGCGGCCGGACGATCGGGCGGCGCTCTGCGACCTCGAGCCCGGCGAGGCACAGCTGCTCGCACGCGAATTTCACGGCGACCGGCGCTTCGGCGTCCACTGCCGCGACGGATTCGAATCGCTGGCTGCGCTCCTGCCGCCGCGCGAGAAGCGCGGACTGGTGCTGATCGACCCGCCCTACGAGGAGCAGCTGACCGACCTCGAGCGGGTCGCCGATGCGCTGGTATCCACTGCACAACGCTGGCCCCAGGGCGTGCTCGCCGCCTGGTACCCGATCAAGCTCGCCGCGCCGATCGCGCGCTTCCACCGGCGCCTCGTCGATGCCGGCCTGAAGCGCCTGCTCGCGGTGGAGCTCTGCGTGCATCCCGACGATTCGCGCGCGGGACTCAATGGATCCGGGATGTTGCTGGTCAATCCGCCGTGGAAGGTGGACAGCGACCTGCGCGCGGCACTGCCCGCGCTGCACGCGATCCTCGCGCCTGCGGGCGCCGGCCGCTGGCGCGTGGACTGGCTCGCCGGGGAATGACGTGGCGGCTCAGCCGCCCCAGTCCACCGCTTCGAAGACCTGCTGTGCGATGGCGTCGAGGTCCTTCTGGTCGCGGCCGACGATGGCGATGCTGCCGCGCGGCGCCGGCAGCACGATGCCCGTGTAACCCTGCTCTTCGATCCGCGTCTTCTGGCCGACACTGCGGTGCCGCAGCAGCAGCACGGTGACCGGGCCCTGTGGCATCCGCACGACGAGGTGCGGCACGACGTGGCCTTCGTAGACGCAGCGCGCGGCGAAAGTCACGTTGCCGACCGGCCGCAGCCGCGCACCCTCGGGATCGAGCACGCCCGCGAGCGCCCCCGGCTCGATCGGAACCAGGTTCACCATCGAACCAGGCTCGTGCGCCACATGGCCGATGACTTCGCGCGCGAGCGAAATGCGAGGCGAACTGAACCACAGGGCCAGGCCGACCGATACGCCGATCGCGATGCTCGCGGCAAGCGCGAGCCAGCGCGGGCGCGTCGACGACCGCGGCGGCGCTTCCGCGGCTGCGGCATCGCGGATGCGCGCCACATCCACGGCGAGCGCGCGCGCGATCCTTGCGTCCATGGCCTGCAATTCGTCCTGGTAGCGCGCGCAGGCGACGCAGTCGCGGCGGTGCGCTTCGATCTCCGCGCCTGCGAGCGAAGGCTCGGCGCCGACGCGGCGGCGGAATTCCAGGCAGTCCATCACGGCGAAGGCCCCGGCGCCAGCCCGAGCTCCTCGCGCAGGCGGGCGCGGGCGCGGAACAGGCGCGTCAGGACGGCGCCCTGGTTCAGGCCCATCGCTTCTGCGATTTCCTTTGTCGTGTAACCCATCAACACCTGCAGGACCAGCGGCTCGCGGTACTCGTCGTTGAGGCGGAATATGGCCTCGCGCATCTCCGCGAGCGCAGGATCCTCCTGTGCCGCGAGCACGCCCGCCTCCGCCGCCACCAGCGCGTCGAGATCGGTCATCTCGTGGCGCTTGCGCTCGAAGGAGCGGGCGAGTTCCCGCCTGACGATGGTCAGCAGCCAGGATTTCGCCTTGCCCTCCTCGGCGAGCGTGTCAAGCGACTTCCAGGCGCGCAACAAGGCCTCCTGTACGACGTCCTCGGCCAGCTGCCGGTCCCGGCCGAGCCAGAACGCAAAGCGCAGCAGGTCGGGACGCAAAGTCTCGCACAGCGTCTCAAAACGCCGTCGCCTGTCCGTTCCGCGTTCCTCGCGGTTCATGTATAAAGACCGGCCATAGAAAGGTTTTATTTCCGGCCCTGAACGGGCGACTTTACCGCAGCCAAGGCAGGGCCAGGAGCCTCATGGGCGAGCGTGTCACCGGGAGTTATCCTCGAACGAGGCCGCGGCGCATGCGCCGCGACCCCTTTTCGCGACGGCTCGCCCGGGAAACCCGGGTCACGGCCGACGACCTGATCCAGCCGCTGTTCGTCATCGAGGGAAGCCGGAAGCGCGAGGCCGTGGCCTCGATGCCGGGCATCGAGCGGCTGAGCATCGACCTGCTGGTCGCTGAGGCCGGGCGCCTCGCCGGCCTCGGCATACCCGCCGTCGCATTGTTCCCGGTCCCCGATCCGAAGACCAAGACGGAGGACGGCCGCGAGGCCTGGAACCCGGACGGCCTCGCGCAGCGCGCGGTGCGCGAACTGAAGCGCGCCGTGCCCGGCCTCGGCGTGATCACCGACGTCGCGCTCGATCCGTTCACGACCCACGGCCAGGACGGGATCATCGACGCGACCGGCCTGGTGCTGAACGACGTGACCGTCGCCGCGCTCGTAAAGCAGGCGCGCTCGCACGCCGCTGCGGGCGCCGACATGGTGGCACCCTCGGACATGATGGACGGGCGGATCGGCGCGATCCGCGCGGCGCTCGAGCAGGACGGTCATCACGACACCCGGATCCTCGCCTATTCCGCGAAGTACGCCTCCTGCTTCTACGGACCATTCCGCGATGCCGTCGGTTCCTCGACGTCGCTCGGCAAGGCCGACAAGTCCACCTACCAGATGGACCCGGCCAACAGCGAGGAGGCGCTGCGCGAAGTCGCACTCGACATCGCGGAGGGCGCGGACATCGTGATGGTCAAGCCCGGCCTGCCCTACCTGGACGTCGTGCGGCGCGTGAAGGACGAGTTCGGCATGCCGACATTCGTCTACCAGGTCAGCGGCGAGTACGCGATGCTCGCCGCAGCCGCGGCCAGCGGCTGGCTCGACGAGCGAGCCGCAGTGCTCGAGAGCCTGGCCTGCATCAAGCGCGCCGGAGCGGACGGCATTCTCAGCTATTACGCCGGGCGGGCGGCCGCCTGGCTGCGCGGGGACTGATCTTGGCTACGAACGAAGGTCCGGGACGCTACGCGCTCTTTGGTCATCCGGTCAGCCACAGCTGGTCGCCTTTCATCCACGGCATGTTCGCGCGGCAGTTCGACCACGTCGTGGATTACAAGCTGTGCGACGTCGATCCCGCGTCGTTCCGCCGCGCCGTCATCGACTTCTTCGTCGAGGGCGGCGGCGGCGCCAATGTCACGCTGCCGCACAAGCCGGCCGCGGCCGAGATCGTCAACGAGCTCTCTGCGCGCGCGGAGCGCGCGCGCGCCGTCAACACGATCATCCGCAGGAGCCCCACGGAGCTCCTCGGCGACAACACCGACGGCACGGGCCTCGTGACCGACCTGGTCAGCAATCTCGGCGTCACCATCAGCGGCTCGCGCCTGCTCGTGCTGGGCGCCGGCGGCGCGGTGCGCGGCGTGCTCGCGCCGCTGCTCGAGCAGGAGCCGCGCGAGGTCCGCATCGCCAACCGCACGCGTGATCGCGCGCTGCGCCTGCGCAGCGAATTCTCGGACCTCGGCGAAATCTCGGCCTCGACCTTCGACGAGGTGGACGACCGGCCCTGGGACATCGTGATCAATGCGACCGCGGCGAGCCTCGCAGGCGAGGTGCCGGCGCTGCCGCCGCGCACCATCGGCCACGAGACCGTCTGCTACGACATGGCCTACGGGCGCGGCGACACCGCGTTCATGCGCTGGGCGACCGAGCGCGGCTCGTCGCGCTCCTACAAGGGCTGGGGCATGCTGGTCGAGCAGGCCGCGGAATCCTACCGGCTCTGGCACGGCGTGCGCCCCGCGACCAAGCCAGTGCTCGACGCTCTCGAACGACTTTAATACGTCTGCAGGTAATCGTCCTTCAGCGCCACGTAGTGCTCGGCCGATTCGGCGAGCATCGCGATCTCCTTCGGGTCGAGCGCGCGCGCCTCGCGCGCCGGGCTGCCGAGCCACAGGGTTCGCGGCGCGAGCCGCTTGCCGGCCGGCACGAGCGCGCCCGCGCCGATGATGACCTCGTCGCCGACCACCGCGCCGTCCATCACGATGGCGCCCATGCCGACCAGGCAGCGCCTGCCGATCGTGCAGGCATGCAGGATCACGCGATGGCCGACCGTGCACTCCGCTCCCACGAGCAGCGGTATGCCCCCTGCTCCCGCGAGCCGTTCGCTCGCGACGTGCAGGATGCTGCCGTCCTGGATGCTGGTGCGCGCGCCGATCTCGATGAAATTGACGTCGCCGCGCAGCACGGCGCCGGGCCAGATCGAGGCGTCGTCGCCGATGGTCACGCGGCCGATCACGACGGCGGCAGGGTCGATCCAGACCCTCTGCCCGATCACCGGCCGCGCGTCGCGGTACGGGCGGATGTTCATGTCAGCGCATCGTCACGAATTCTTCGGCACTGGTCGGGTGGATCGCGACCGTGTCGTCGAAATCGGCCTTGGTCGCGCCCATGCAGAGCGCCACGGCGAAACCCTGCAGCATCTCGTCGGCGCCCATGCCGATCACGTGCAGGCCGACGATGCGGTTTTCGGCACCGACGGTCACGAGCTTCATCTCCGCGCGGCGCCGGCGTTCCGTCAGCCCGTGGTACATCGGCATGAAGTCCGACAGGAAGACCGTGACCGCGTCGCCGTGCAGAGCGCGCGCTTCCTGCTCGGAGAGGCCCACGGTGCCGATCGGCGGATGCGTGAAAATCACGGTCGGGACCAGCCGGTAATCGAGATGCCGCCCGGCCATGCCGCCGAACAGCCTGTCGGCGAGGCGGCGGCCCGCCGCGATCGCGACCGGCGTCAATTCTTCGCGGCCGGTCACGTCGCCGATGGCGTGGATGCCGGGAAGGTTCGTGTCCTGCATCAGGTCGGTGATCACCTCACCCCGCGCGCCGGTTGCGACACCGGCCTCGGCGAGCCCGAAGCCGCCTGAACTGGCCTCGCGGCCCACGGCCCAGATCACCTGCTCGAAAGGCCCGACGCTGCGGCCGTCCTCGAGTTCGATGCAGGCGCCCTCCGTGCGCTTCGCGACCGACTTCGGAAGGGCGTGATCCACGATCGTGATGCCATCGGCGCGCATCGCCTTCATCAGCGCGACGGAAAGCATCTCGTCGAAGTCGCGCAGCATGCGATCGCGGCGGATCAGGACCGTCACCTGCGATCCGAGCGCGGCGAAAACGCCCGAGAGTTCCGCCGCAATGTAACCGCTGCCGACCAGTGCGACCGAGGCCGGCCGCCTTTCAAGCCCGAAGAACCCGTCCGAGGTGATTCCCAGCTCCGCGCCGGGCAGCGCGGGTTGCATCGGCCGGCCGCCGGTCGCGATCACGATGTGCGGCGCCTCGTGAACGGCGGCGCCGACCGCCACGTGCCTGCGATCCACGAGCCGCGCATATTCCCTCGCGAGCGTGACGCCGCTGCGAGCGAGGTTGTCGCCGTAGATGCCGCGCAGCCGCGCGACGTAAGCGTCGCGTCGCTCCTTCAGCTTCTTCCAGTCATGGCCGCGGCGCCCGATGTCGAAGCCGTAGCCGGCCGCGTCCTCGATGCCATGGGCGAGTTCCGCGGCATGGAACATGATTTTCTTCGGCACGCAGCCGACATTGACGCAGGTGCCGCCGAGAGGCCCCGGCTCCGCGAGCAGCGTGCGCGCGCCGTGCCCGGCCGCGCGTTGCGCGCAGGCAAGGCCGCCGCTGCCGCCGCCAATCACGATCAGATCCCACCGCTCCGCCATCGCTGCCCCGCGCCGGTGCCGAGAGCGCCGATGATATACTCGAAACTGTCATGATCTGGGTCATCGTGCCCGCGATCGCAGCGCTGCTTGCGCTGCTCGCGATCCTCGTCCGCAGCGGCCTGCTGCGCCTGCGCGCATCCGTACAACAGTCCTGGGCCGGCCTCGACGCACTGCTGCTCGAACGCCACGACCTGCTGATGCAGCTCGCCGAGCGATGCGCAGCGCACATGCGCTACGAGATGCCGGTGCTCGAGCGCGTCTCCAGGGCCGATGCCGCGACCTTCGCCGCCGCCGCGCAAGGGGACATCCCGGCGCTCGCGGCGGCCGAGAAATTGCTGCGCTCATCGGTCGCGGAGCTCCTGGCCCTCGCCGAGAACTACCCCGCGCTCGGCCGCGATCCGGCGTTTGCCGGACTCCGCGCGCGCGCCCTCGCCATCGATGCGGCGATCGCCGAGCGCCGCGAACTCTACAATTCCGCCGTGAACCTCCTGAACGTCCGCAGCCAGGCTTTTCCGCACCGGATGGTTGCGCAGGCGATCGGCCTCCACGCGCAGGCGCTGTTCGAATGATCCGCATCGCGACCTGGAACGTGAACTCGCTGCGCGTGCGGCTGCCGCACCTCGCGCAATGGCTCGCCGCGAACCCGGTGGATGCGATCGGCCTGCAGGAACTCAAGCTGCCCGACGAGCAGTTCCCGCGCGAAGAGATCGGGGCGCTTGGCTTCCGCGCCGTGCACTACGGCCAGAAGACCTACAACGGCGTCGCGATCCTTGCGCGCAACGCGCCCGCCGACGTCGCGATGGGCATCCCGGGCGACGACGATCCGCAACGGCGCGTGATCGCGGCGACGGTCGCGGGCGTCCGGCTGATCAACGTCTACGTGCCGAATGGCCAGGAAGTCGGCTCCGAAAAATACGCCTACAAGCTCGCATGGCTCGGGCGCTTGCGCGCCTGGCTGAAGGGCGAGCTCGCGCGGCATCCAAAGCTCGCCATCGTCGGCGACTTCAACATCGCGCCGGAGGACCGGGACGTCCATGATCCCGCCAGATGGGAAGGCTCGGTGCACGTCAGCGAACCTGAGCGCGCGGCGCTCGCAGCGATCACGAAACTCGGGCTCGTGGACCTGTTCCGGCGCTTCGAGCAGCCTCCCGGCACCTTTTCCTGGTGGGATTACCGCATGGGCGCATTCCGCCGCAATCACGGGCTGCGCATCGATCTCGTGCTGGCCTCCGAGGCGCTCGCGGCCTCCTGCACGGCCTGCAGCGTGGATCGCAGCCCGCGGGCCTGGGAACGCCCCTCGGACCATGCGCCCGTGGTCGCTTCGTTTGACATAGGCTGAGCGGCAGGATGTGACCCCGCGCAAACTCGCGCCAGGCCGGTTGGCGGCTGGCGCGGGCCACGGCGTAAACTGCTGATTGCCAATGGCCC
>Ga0326726_10003512_pt1 | contig 14383 bp, 10 predicted proteins | sample MHFenrmetagenome_2_FD_207603 | JGI IMG/M metagenome (GOLD analysis project Ga0326726, IMG submission 207603) | Lab enriched peat soil microbial communities from Michigan Hollow, Ithaca, NY, United States - MHF15MN | ecosystem: Environmental > Terrestrial > Soil > Wetlands > Peat | place: USA...
CGCCACGCCTGCCGCCACCGCTGCGCGCGCCAGCACAGGAATGAACTCGCGCTGGCCACCGGATGCATTCCCCTGGCCGCCCGGCAGCTGCACGGAGTGCGTCGCGTCGAATACGACTGGGCAACCGGTCGAGCGCATCACCGCAAGTGCACGCATGTCGGACACGAGATTGTTGTAGCCAAACGAGAATCCGCGCTCGCAGACCATGATGCCGGTATTTCCCGTCGACCGCGCCTTGTCGACGACGTTCTGCATTTCCCAGGGCGAGAGGAACTGGCCCTTCTTGATATTGACGGGTTTGCCCTGCGAGCAGACATTGACGATGAAGTTCGTCTGGCGGCAAAGGAACGCGGGCGTCTGCAGTACGTCGACGACCGCCGCCACTTCGGCGAGCGGCGTGTCCTCGTGCACATCCGTGAGGACGGGCAGACCGGTTTCCCTTTTCACGCGCTCGAGCGCCTTGAGGCCCCGTGCGAGGCCGGGCCCGCGAAAGCTCGAGGACGATGAGCGGTTCGCCTTGTCGAACGACGCCTTGAAGATGAGTGGCACCGCAAGCCGTGCGCAAATGTCCCTTAGCCGCGTGGCGACTTCCAGAACTAGCGCCTCGCTTTCGATGACGCAGGGTCCGGCAATCAGAAAGAGCGGCCGATCCGGTCCGACTTCGTGGCCACAGAGCTGCATGCCGAGCGCGCCCTGCGCCTTCAGGCACTCGCAGCGGTCGGCAGCTGCTGAGCGCGCCAGTTGCGCGCGGCGCGTACGAATCCCGAGAACAGCGGGTGGCCGTCGCGCGGCGTCGAGGTGAACTCCGGGTGGAATTGGCTTGCGATGAACCATGGGTGGCCCGGAAGCTCCACGATCTCTACGAGGCCATCCGCGGAGAATCCGGAGAAGCGCATGCCGGCGCGTGTCAGCTCGTCCAGGTAGCGATTATTGAACTCATAGCGGTGGCGGTGGCGCTCCATGATCGAATCGCGGCCGTAAGTCATGTGCGCGAGCGAACCGCTGGCTATACGAATCTCCTGCGAACCGAGTCGCATCGTGCCGCCTTTTGCCGCCGACTCGTCGCGCGTCTGGACGCCGCGCGCGCGATCGTCCCACTCCGTGATCAGGGCGATGACCGGATGCGGCGACTCGCGGTTGAACTCGGTGCTGTTGGCGCCCTTCAGGCCGACCACATTGCGTGCGAATTCAACGACCGCCAGCTGCATACCGAGGCACAGGCCGAGGTATGGCACGCGCTGCTCACGCGCGAAACGGATCGCCTCGATCTTGCCCTCGATGCCGCGCTCGCCGAAGCCGCCCGGCACCAGGATCGCATCCATGCCGCGCAGGCAGTCCGTACCCTGCGCCTCGACGTCGGTGGACTCGACGTAATGCACGTTGACGCGCGTGCGCGTGCGCAGCGCTGCGTGCGACAGCGCCTCATTGAGCGAAATATAGGAATCGCGGATCTGCACGTACTTGCCGACCATCGCGACGTTAACGGTCGCCTCCGGGTTCTGCTTGCCCGCGACGACCTGCCGCCACTCAGCGAGATCGGTCGCGGGCACATCGAGCCGCAGGCGATCGACCACGAAGTCGTCAAGACCCTGATCGTGCAGCCACAGGGGAATCTTGTAGATGTCATCGCAGTCGATCGCGGATATGACCGCCCGCTCCTCGACGTTGGTAAAGAGCGCGATCTTGCGGCGCTGTTCTTCGGGCAGCGGTCGCGTACAGCGGCACAACAGGATGTCGGGCTGGATACCGATCGAGCGCAGCTCCTTGACCGAGTGCTGCGTCGGCTTGGTCTTGATCTCGCCGGTGGTGCCGAGCACCGGTACCAGCGTGAGATGCATGAAAACGCAGTGGTCGCGGCCGAGCTCCACGCCCATCTGGCGGATGGCCTCGAGGAACGGCAGCGACTCGATGTCGCCGACCGTGCCGCCGATCTCCACCATGCACACGTCCGCGCCGCCTGCGCCGAGCTTGATCGAGCGCTTGATCTCGTCGGTGATGTGCGGAATCACCTGCACTGTCGCGCCGAGATAGTCGCCGCGACGCTCCTTGGCGATGACGCGCTCGTAAATACGGCCGGTCGTGAAGTTGCTGTTGCGCCCCGTGACGGTGCGCACGAAGCGCTCGTAGTGACCGAGATCGAGATCCGCCTCGGTACCGTCGGTCGTGACATACACCTCGCCATGCTGGAACGGGCTCATGGTGCCTGGATCGACGTTGATGTACGGATCGAGCTTCACCATCGAGATCTTCAGGCCCCGCGCCTCGAGAATGGCTCCGAGCGACGCCGAGGCGATGCCCTTGCCGAGCGAGGAAACAACGCCGCCGGTCACGAAAACATATCGGATCATGAGAGAGTTCCCGTCGCGAGGTGAGAGAGATTATTTGCGGCCGGGTTCGCGCTCCGGCCCCAAGATTTCGACGGGCGATCAGACTAACAGAACGGGCCTCGCCTCGCCACCTGCGAACTAGGGGACGGATCGGGAAGAACGGGGTCAATTTCATTTTTCGCGGGCGGCAATATGAGAAATGAATCTGACCTCTTCTTCCGCGCGCGCCATTGTCAGTAGAGCTCCGGCCGTCCGCGCCAGTGGATGTGAACGGCCGGCTCGTCGCCCTGGGGCTGGTACGTCGCTTCGGTCCACAAGTCCCCGACCGCAACAAGGTCTTTGCCGGCGTAGAGCAGCGGAATGTGCCCCCGCACCCACGGAACGACACCGTGCTCCTGAAACAAATTGCGCAAGGTGCGCCGTCGCGCATCGGGCGCCGGCCGCAATGCGGCGCCCGCGGGATCGCCACGGATCACGAGGGACTGTGGCAACCGCAGGCGAGCAAGCGCCCCCGCCCCGCGGCCCTCGGCCAAAATCAACGTCCCGAGTCCGGCGCCGAGCTCGAGCCGCGAGTCGCGCCGCCAGTCCCATTGCACGCCCGGCACATCCGGTAGCTCATGGCTTTCGGCGATATAGAGCCGGCCGCGATAGCGACGTACGTCCGTACCAGGCCAATGGACTCGCGGCGTCGAGTCACCTGCCGCCTGCGTCATCATCGCAAGCAGGCGGTCGAGGTTATGCGCGGACGGCAGCGGCCGCCCCTCGTGCCGGATCCAGTAGCGCAGCAGATTCAGGGCACGCTCGCCTCCAATGCCCGCGAGGCCGGCGAGATCGAGCCGCGAGCCGTCGCGGGCGCGCGTCCAGTCCCGCTCGGCAAGCGAATCGAGCAGCCGCTGTGCGTCGGCCATGTGGCGTGCACTGCGCGCAGCATTCGCCGCGATTGCCGGCCAGCGCTTGCGCAAGGTCGGGATAACGGTGGCACGCAGGAACCCCCGGTCGAACCGCAGGTCCGCGTTCATCGGATCATCGAACCATTCGAGTCTGCGCAGCGAAAGATATTCGAGCAGCGCGTCGTGCGAGACCCCGAGCAGGGGTCGCACATGCCGTCCCGCGCCAAACGGCGCGTTCGCAGGCATGGCAGCAAGCCCGGCAACGCCGGCGCCACGCGCGAGTTGCAGCAGCACGGTTTCCAGCTGATCGTCGACGTGATGGGCGGTCAGCAGAATCTCATCCGCCCTGATCGCTCGGGCAAGACTCGCGTAACGCGCGGCGCGCGCAGACGCTTCGACCGAGACCCCGACCCGCGTATCAACGCGGACACGTTCGATCGTGCACGCGACGCCGATACTCCCGCAGGCCTCGCGTGCACGGGCAGCCCAACGCGCGGACTCGGGGTACAGGCCGTGGTCGACGTGGAAGGCGCGAAGCTTGAGGCCGCTCGCACCGCTAGCGAGCTCCGCCATGGCGGCGAGCAGGGCCGTTGAGTCCGCGCCGCCACTGAACGCCACACAATAGGACGCCTGCAGAGGATCGGCGATCTCGGCGTCGAGCAGGGAGCGCAGCCCCGCCGCGGAGAACTTTTCAGGTTTCGCTGAAGACACCGAAGGACTTGAGCCGCTCGCCACGCGCCGCCACGATCTTCTCGACCGGCTGGCCCTCGAGCTCCTTGAGGTGGCGCTGCAGCGCCGACTTGAGCGACTCCGCTGTCGTATTCGAATCCCGATGCGCGCCGCCGAGCGGCTCCCGGATCACCTCATCGACGAGACCGAGCCGCGACAGCCGATCGGCGGTGATGCCCATCGCCTCCGCCGCGAGTTCGCGCTTGTCTGCGCTGTGCCAGAGGATCGATGCGCAACCTTCCGGCGAGATGACCGAATACACGCTGTACTGGAGCATGAGGAGGCGGTCGCAGACGCCGATCGCGAGCGCCCCGCCCGAGCCGCCCTCGCCGATCACGACGCTGATGATCGGCGCGGCGAGCGCGGACATCTCGAAGAGATTGCGTGCGATGGCCTCGCTCTGGCCACGCTCCTCGGAACCGACCCCCGGATAAGCGCCTGGCGTGTCGATCAGGGTGATGAGCGGCAGACGAAAACGCTCTGCCATCTTCATCAGGCGCAGCGCCTTGCGATAGCCCTCGGGCTTCGGCATGCCGTAGTTGCGGCGCACGCGCTCCTTGGTGTCGCGGCCCTTCTGGTGGCCGATCAGCATCACGGGTCGCCCTTCTAGGCGCGCCGGTCCGCCGATGATGGCGAGGTCGTCCGCGTACATGCGGTCGCCGTGCAGCTCCTGGAAATCGGTGAACACGAGCCCGATGTAGTCGAGCGCATAGGGCCGCTGCGGATGGCGGGCAAGCTGCGTGATCTGCCAAGGTGAGAGGTTCGAGAAAATGCTCTGCGTCAGTGCGCGGCTCTTGGCGCGCAGGCGGTTGATCTCTTCCTGGATATTGATTTCCGCGTCGTTGCCGACGTACTTCAGTTCGTCTATTTTCGCCTCGAGCTCGGCGATCGGCTGCTCGAAGTCGAGGAAGTTCAGGTCCATGCGCTTACCTTGGGAACAGTCCTCAGGCAAGGTAGCCGGGATTCCGTCGACGGGCAACCGAACGTGCCCTTGGGGAGACGGCCGTCGGAAGGGCCGTGGCTGCGGCCGGCTTCACGATTGATCTGCTCGTCCGCTTTCAGGTCGTGCCCGCGAACATCGCCAGACCGGCCTTGCCAGACCCTTTTCCGACGTCCGTCTCCTCACGTCGCAGTCCCGCCCACAAGGCGCTGACTACGCCCCTTCGGTCGCTGCCGATTCAGTGGAGCTCGCGCGCTGGCCGTAGGAGAGGCGCCAGCTCTCGCGGCCGACGAGCCTCGTGAGGCGCTCGAGGAATTCCCGGGACGGGCGCACCGTCCAGTCCGGCCCGAGAGCCAGCTGGGCCTGGGCCTGGCCCGAGTTGTAGTGCAGGAGCACGCTGCAGCCACCGGGTTTGCGAACCGGCTTCATCAACTCTTCGAGCCGCACGATGAACTCCGCGCCGCTCGCGGCCGGTGGAATGCGAACATGCAGGCGCCGCGCCTGCTGTTCGCGCACCTGCCACATGTTCTGGAGCTTGCGGGCCGCGAGACGCCAGCCTTCGATGAACTCGTCGAAGCGCAGGTTGCCTTCGATGAGCAGGATCGCATCCTTCACGATGAGCTCGCGATGAGCCTGCAGGACATCGTCGAAGAGCGTGACCTCCATTCGGCCGGTCCGGTCATCAAGTATCAGGCTCACGCGATTGGCGCGGCGCCGGACCTCGAGCACGAGGCCGGCAACCGTTACCAGATTCGCGTTGCCGCCGTACTGCCAGCCGCGCTCGCTCGCTGCCGGCGCTCGTTCCACTGCCAGGTCCGCGAGCCGGCCGTGCGTGAGGCTCGCGAGCTCGTTCTCATATTCAGCAATCGGATGGCCGGTGAGGAACAACCCGAGTGTTTCGCGCTCGCCCGCAAGCCGTACGGCCGGTGGCCAGTCCTCGAGTTCAGCGACAGCGCTGCGATTGTCCCTCGCCGCGGGCACCGCGGCGAGTCCGAACAGATCGACCTGGCCTGTTTCGTGCGCGCGCGTATTCTGCTCGCCAAGCTGCATCGCGCCGGGCAGGCGCGCCATGAGCGTCGCGCGGTTAGCGCCGAGACCATCGCAGCAACCCGAGCGGATCAATGCTTCGAGCGCCCGCCGGTTGATACGCTGCAGATCGAGTCGGCGGCAAAGGTCTTCGATGCTGGTAAACGGACCCGCCCGCTTACGCTCGTCGATCAAGGCCTGAACCGCCGCCTGACCGACTCCCTTTACGGCCCCGAGTCCGTAGCGAATCTTGCGTTCGCCCGCAACGGTAAAGCGGTACTGGGAGTGATTCACGTCCGGCGGCTCGACCTCGAGTCCGAGCGCTGCGCATTCGTCGATCAGCGTTACCACCTTGTCGGTCTTGTCCATGTCGGACGACAGCACGGCTGCCATGAATGCACCCGGGTAATGCGCCTTGAGCCAGGCCGTCTGATACGAGAGCAGCGCGTACGCCGCGGAATGCGACTTGTTGAAGCCGTAGCCAGCAAATTTTTCCATGAGATCGAAGATGTGCGCGGCCTGCCGCTCCGGGACGCCGCGCGCGACCGCGCCGCTGACGAACACGGAGCGCTGCTTCGCCATCTCCTCGGCTTTCTTCTTGCCCATCGCGCGCCGCAGCAGGTCGGCGCCGCCGAGCGTGTAACCGGCAAGCACCTGGGCGATCTGCATCACCTGTTCCTGGTAGAGGATGACGCCGTAGGTCGGTTTCAGGATCGACTCGAGACTTGGATGCAGGAAGTCGGCACGCGCGCCGGCGCGCCCGTGCTTGCGCTCCATGAAGTCATCGACCATGCCCGACTGCAATGGTCCGGGCCGGAACAAGGCGACCAATGCAACAACGTCCTCGAACCGATCGGGTTGCAGGCGCCGGATCAGGTCCTTCATGCCGCGCGACTCGAGCTGAAACACGGCCGTCGTGCGGCAGCTCTTGAGCAGGGCGAACGCACGCGCATCATTCATCGGAATCGCTCCAAGATCGAGCGCCGCCTCGCCGCGTTCGGTCCGTGCAGCGTTGATCGTCTTGACGGTCCAGTCGATGATGGTCAGCGTTCTCAGCCCCAGGAAATCGAACTTGACGAGGCCCACTGCCTCGACGTCATCCTTGTCGAACTGCGTGACGATGCTCGTGCTGCCCTCTTCCGCGTAGAGCGGCGCGAAATCGGTGAGCACCGAAGGCGCAATCACGACGCCGCCTGCGTGGGTGCCGGCGTTGCGCACCAGGCCCTCGAGTGAACGCGCCAGATCGATGAGCGTGCGCACCTCGTCGTCCGCCTGGTACAGGCGCTTGAGCTCCTCTTCCTTCTCGAGCGCATCATCGAGCGTGATCCCGAGTTCGAAGGGAATGAGCTTGGCGATGCGATCGACGTAGCCGTAGTTGTGCCCGAGCACCCGACCGACGTCACGCACCACGGCCTTCGCGGCGAGACTGCCGTAGGTGATGATCTGGGATACGCGGTCCCGACCGTACTTGTCGGCGACGTAGTCGATCACGCGATCGCGCCCATCCATGCAGAAGTCAATGTCGAAGTCCGGCATCGAGACGCGCTCCGGATTCAGGAACCGCTCGAACAGCAGGTCATAGGCGAGCGGATCGAGATTGGTGATGCCAAGCGCGTAGGCGACGAGCGAGCCGGCGCCCGAGCCGCGCCCCGGCCCTACGGGAATATCGTGCTCGCGCGCCCAGCGGATGAAATCCGCGACGATCAGGAAGTAGCCCGCGAAACCCATCTGGCAGATGCAGTCGAGCTCGAGCGCAAGGCGCTGCTGGTAGGCGGCCGCGGGTCCCGCTGCCGTTAGCGCAAGTTGCGCAAGGCGCATCTTGAGGCCGGCTGCCGCCTGGTCGCGCAGATACTGATTCTCATTGCTGCCGTCTGGCACGGGATATTCAGGCAGGCGCGGCGTGCCAAGCGTCACATCGAGGCTGCAGCGCAGCGCGATCTCGACCGAATTCTCGAGCGCCTCGGGAATATCGCTGAAGAGCTGGGCCATTTCCGCCGGCGTGCGCAGGTACTGCTCTTCGCTGTAGCGGCGCGGGCGGCTCGGATCGGTGAGCAGCGCGCCACCGTGAATACACACGCGCGCCTCGTGCGACTCGAAATCAGCGCGCCGCAGAAAGCGCACATCGTTCGTTGCGACGACCGGCGCCCGGTGGCGCGCCGCGAGCCGCAACGCCGCCTGAACGTAGTCTTCCTCCCCCGCCCTGCCGGTGCGCACGAGCTCGAGATAGAAACGCTCCGCAAACAGCTCGAGCCATGCGGCGAGCATCGAGTCGGCCTCGGCATCGCGGCGTGCCGTAAGCGCGCGACCGATGTCTCCGTCGCGGCCGCCAGACAGCGCAATGAGACCGCGGACGCTTTGCGGCGTGAGCCAGCTGCGCTCGAACTGCGGCACACCGTGACGCTGGCCCTCGAGGTAGGAGCGGCTCACGAGGCGCGTGAGATTGCGGTAACCCTCGAGCGTCTGGCACAGCAGAATCAGGCGTGACGGCTCCGGGCGCTCTCCCGGCTCTGCGAGCCAGCCATCTACGCCTACGATCGGCTTGATGCCCCGCGCCACCGCCGCCTTGTAGAACTTGACCATCGCAAACAGGTTGCTCTGATCGGTCAGTGCCACCGCGGGCATCCCTGCAGCCTCGACCGCGTCCATCAGCTCCGCCACACGCACCACGCTGTCGACCAGCGAGTACTCGGTGTGCAGGCGCAAGTGAACGAAGGATGGAATGTCAGGCATTTCAGTGACGGGGGCCTGGGGAACTCACGCGGATCAGGTGCCGGCCGACGACCACCGGCGTCTCGCCGAGTCGAGCGGCCTCGGCGACACATTCTACCGGCGCGAAGCTGCGCCTGTGCAAGGGACAGGGCCCCGCGGCCGCGAGTGCGCGCAGGTGCTCGGGGGTCGGGTAACCAACGTGCGATCGGAAGCCGTATTGCGGATAGATCTCATCAAAGCGGCGCATGAGCTGATCGCGGAAGGTCTTTGCGAGGATCGAGGCCGCGCTGATGGCCGTCACGCTCTGATCGCCGCGCACGATCGCTTCACCCGTCGCTGCAAGCCCCAGACCCAGGAGCGACGGGCAGCGGTCGCCATCCACCTGCACGTGCGTAGGCCGGACGGCCAACCCGAGAAGAGCGCGGCGCATGGCCAGCAGCGTCGCGCCAAGGATATTGAGCGTGTCGATCTCTTCGACATCGGCCCAGCCGATGGCGCAGGCAATCGACCGAGCGCGGATCCTCGGCTCGAGTCGGACTCGTTCTTCCGGGGTCAGAAGCTTCGAGTCCCGCACACCGGCAATGACGGCGCCCCGGCGCAGGATCACCGCGGCGGCCACGACCGGACCGGCCAGCGGACCGCGGCCCGCTTCATCGACACCCGCGCAAAATGTGCGGCGTCTCAAGGCCGTTCCCCGATCAGCGCGAGTATCGCGTCCGCGGCTCGCTCGCTTGCGCCACGCCGTAGATCGATGTGAATGCGGGAGAACACACGTTTGAGCTCGGCGACCCGGCCTGGATCATCGATGAAGCCGATGAGCTCGGCCCCGAGGCGCTCCGGCACGACTTCGCGGCCAAAGAGCTCGGGCACGAGCTTGCGCCCGGCCAGAAGATTTGGCTGGGCAAAGAATGGCGCCTTCATGAGTCCGAAGCGTCTGAGCAGCATGCTCGTGAGCCAGCCGAGCCGGTACGCGACGACCATCGGGCGTCCGGTGAGCGTCGCTTCCAGTGTTGCGGTGCCCGATGCGACAAGCGCGACGTCCGCAGCGGCTAGCGCAAGCTGCGCCTCGCCATCGAGCAACCTCACGGGGACATGTGGCGCCGAGCGGGCAAGAGCCGCGGAGAAAATCTCGCGCGCTGCTGCGTTTGCCATCGGCGCCACGAATTCGATACCGGGCCGGCGCTCGCTGATCCAGCGCAGCGCGCCTGCGAAATCATCACCGAGGCGTTCGACTTCCCCGCGCCGGCTGCCCGGCAGTACCGCTATCACCTGAGTGTTGGTGGCAATGCCCAGCCGCGAGCGCACCGCATCCCGGTCGACGTGCAATGGAATCTGATCCGCCAGCGGGTGACCGACGAAATCCGCACGGATGTTATGATCGCGATAGAACTGCTGCTCGAATGGCAGCAGGCACAGCACGAGATCGACCGCGCGCGCCATGTGCGCCACCCGCCCCTGCCGCCAGGCCCAGACCTGCGGGCTCACGTATTGCGCGGTGACGAATCCAGCGGCCTTGAGCTTTTGCGCAAGGCCTAGGTTGAACTCGGGCGCATCGATGCCGATGAAGATATGCGGCCGCGCCTCAAGAAAGCGCGCGCACACTTCGCGCCTGAGGCGCAGCAGCCCCGGCAGGGCTCCCAGAATCTCGAACAACCCCATGACCGCCAGCCGCTCCGACGGTTGCCATGCTTCACAGCCCGCGGCGACCATGCGCGGCCCCGCCACGCCGAAGAAGCTCGCATCGGGCCGCCGCCGGCGCAACGCTTCCATCAGTCCCGCTCCGAGCGTATCGCCCGACGCTTCCCCCGCAACGAGCCCTACCCTGAGCGGCCCCCCGGTCATGAGTGCTAGCGCGCCGTCGCTGTAGACGTTCGATACTCGCCGCCAGCGCGGGCTTGGCCGGGGAGGTCCTTTCGGGAGCGTGAAAAACAGGACGTTTTTCGCGCAGCCCCCACGGATGGGTTCACGGCGGTCCCGAAAGGACCTCCCCGGCCAAGCCCGCGCTGTTCAGTGGCGAGGATCATTGCGATCAGGCACTACCGAATCAGACTGCGCGTGACAGTGGGAATGAAATCGACAAATGGCTGAACCTCGGGCGCGCTGCGCGCGAGTTCCGCGAGTTTGGCGGTCGCCTCCGTGAGCTTCAACCCCGAGCGATACAGAATGCGATATGCCTGTCGGATGTTGCGGATCTGCTCGAGCGAAAAGCCGCGGCGTTTGAGACCCTCGGAGTTGACGCTGAGCGGCCCGGCCGGTTGTCCGCCCACCATGAGATACGGCGGTACATCGCGCGTCACGGCCGCGTTGTTCGCGAGGAAACAGTGTGCGCCGATCTTGCAGAACTGATGGATGCCGGAGAAACCGGCCATGATCACCCAATCGCCGAGTTCGACATGTCCGCCGAGCGTCGCGAAATTCGCAAGCACGATATTGTTGCCCACGATGCAATCGTGCGCAACGTGCGTGTACGCCATGAACAAATTGTCGCTGCCGACGCGCGTCAGCCCGTGGCCCTGGACCGTGCCCCGGTGCATGGTGGTGAATTCGCGGATCTGGTTGCGGTCCCCGACTTCGAGGCGCGTCGGCTCGCCCTGGTACTTCTTGTCCTGCGGCGCATCACCGAGCGAGGCGAACTGGAAGATGTGGCAATCGCTGCCGATGTGCGTCGGCCCGTGTATGACGACATGCGAACCGATGCGCGTACGCGCTCCGACGGTGACATTCGCGCCGATCACGGCAAATGGCCCTACTTCGACGCCCGTGCCGAGCTCGGCTCCGGGATCGATGAGCGCTCGCGGATCGATCACGCCGTGACTCCGGGTGCCACCAGCATTTCAGCCGAGGCGACTTCCTCGCCCGCGACTTCGGCAAGTGTCGCGAACTTCCAGATGCCGCGCATCTGCCGTCCGAGCGTTGCCCTGAGAATCAGCTGATCACCGGGCTCGACCGGCTTGCGAAAGCGCGCCTTGTCGATGCCCGCGAAGTAGAAGCGAGTATTTTCGTTGGGCACAATGTCGGCAGTACGAAACGCCAGAATGCCCGCGGCCTGTGCCATCGCCTCGATGATCATCACGCCCGGCATCACCGGGCGGTGCGGGAAGTGCCCAACGAAGAAAGGCTCGTTGTAGGTCACATTCTTGAGCGCGCGGATGCTCTTGCCCGGTTCGTATTCGAGCACGCGATCAACCAGCAGAAACGGATATCGGTGCGGGAGCTGCCGCAGCACATCATTGATGTCGAAGGTCTTGCCGAAAGTCTTGTTAACAGGTGAGCGCGTGTCAGTCATCGCCGTCCTTGTCGTTATCCGGTGAGGGCTCAAACTCGAGCGGCGCTTGAGCGGAGCCGCCTTTGGTGCTGCGACGATACCACTCATCGAGGCGCCGGAAACGGGCCGCGTTGCGGCGAAAGAGCCGGGCCTCCTCGGCGGGGAGCGCACTGGAGTACACGCCGGGCTTCGTGAGCGAGCGGCTGACCATCGTGAGGCCCGTGATGACAACGTCGTCGACGATCGTCAGGTGCCCGACGATGCCAACGGCTCCGCCGATGAGACAGCGCTGGCCAATGCTCGTGCTTCCCGAAATGCCGACGCAGCCTGCGATCGCCGTGTGTGCGCCGATGCGCACGTTGTGTCCGATCTGGATCTGATTGTCGAGCTTGACGTCATCTTCGATAACGGTGTCGCCGATGGCACCGCGATCGATCGTGGTGTTGGCACCGATCTCAACGTCGTTGCCGATCCGGACCGCACCGACCTGCGGCACCTTGATCCAGCTGCCCGCATCGTTCGCAAAGCCGAATCCGTCGGCTCCGATCACGCAGCCCGGGTGCACGAGCGTGCGCCTGCCGATGCGCACGCCGCGACCCAGCGTGACGCTGGCGATCAGTCGCACATCGTCCTCGAGCACAACGCCCGACTGCACCACGCAACCTGGCCCGACCACAACGCGTTCGCCGATGCGCACATCGGATTCGATGACGGCCTGCGGGCCGATGCTGGCGCTTGCCGCGATACTGCAGCCCGCAGCAACGACGGACGATGGATGCACCCCGGCGGGCGCCTGTGGCGGGGGATGCAGGAGCGTCGCGACGCGCGCGTACAGCGCGTATGGATTGTCCGCCAGCAACGCGGCGGTCGGACACTCCTGCGCATGGCGCGGCTCGAGAATGACTACCGTGGCTCGGGTGGTCCGGAGAAAACGGCGGTAGCGGGCGTTCGCGAGGAAGCTGACCGATCCAGGTCCTGCAGCCTCGAGTGTTGCCACCGACTCGACAGCCGCCTGCGGGTCGCCGCGCAGCTGGCACCCGAAACGCACCGCGAGTTCACCGAGCCGCACGGTCATCAGACGCGCAACTCCTTATGTGGGACGCAACCGGCGCAATTCGGGAAAACCGCCCCGACTACCGCGATTCGCTAATTCGTCTTGGCCGGCTGCTTCGGCTGCTGCGGCATGGACTGGCCCGCCGCCGGCTTGTACTTGGCTTGCAACTGTGCGAGCACCGCGGCCGTGATATCGAGCGATTCCCGGTAATCGAGCACCCCGCCCTGCAGGCCGCCGGTCAATACCAGGTCAAAGCCGTTCGCTTTCGAATAGGTCTTGATCTCGTCGAAGATGACCTTGTTGACACGCTGCGTCTCGGTCCTGCTCTTGGTCTGCGCATCGTCGCGAAATTCCTGTTCGCGCCGGTCGAGTTCGCGGCGCGCGTCGCGCAGCTCCTTCTCCAGCTTTTCGCGCTCCGCGTCCGACAGCGCCACACTGTCGCGCTGCGCTTTCTCGCCGCGCGCCTTGAGCTCGTTCTCGCGATTCTCGAGCTCACGTTGCTGCGGTCCGAATTCGCTTTCGATGGCGAGCTGCGCGGCCTTGGCTTGCGGCGAGTCGGCCAGAAGCCGCCCGATATCGACCACGCCAACCTTCAGGTCCGTTGCGCCCGCCGGCACGGCGAGCGCGCTCACGAGACCGATCACAGTCGCCCAAAACACAGTTCTTGACATGGACTACATCCTCAGAATGCCTGACCGACGGAAAACTGGAAACCCTCGACTTCGTCCGGGTACGTGTGCGAGTCGAATGTCTTCACCTGGTTTAGCGGCACCGCGTAGCTGAAGCGGAACACCCCAAGCGGCGCGAGCCACTGCACGGCGATCCCGGTCGATCGCTTCAAATTATTATAACTGAATGAGTAGTCGATCGGGCACCGCGCCACCAGATTGCCACTGCCGTCGCAATCGACAAGCCCAAGACTTGGACCATAGAATTTCACGCTATCGTTCGAAAATACATTGCCGATGTCGTAGAACCAGCTGACCCGGGCCTGTGCCTTCCACTTCTCCGGCACGGGAAACAGCAACTCCATGCGCCCCACGACGCGCATATTCCCGCCGTACGGGTTGCCGAAATTATCCTTCGGTCCCAGGCGGCTCTCGCGAAAGCCACGCACGGAATCCGGTCCGCCCGCGAAAAACCGGCGATACGGAGGGATCGATGTCGTATCGCCAAGGGAATCGCCATAGGCCAACTGGGCACTGAACGAGACGGTAAAGCGCCTGCCGAGCGGGATGAACTGCAGGTAGTCGTAGTTCGCCACGTAATACTGCACGTTGCCGAGCGGCAGCGCATACGTGAGGGACACGGAATGGCGCGTGCCGCGGTCAGGAAAGAGTGTGCGATTGCGCGTGTCGTATGCCCAGCCCCCGGTGAGCTCCATCGTCGAGAACTTGGAGCCGAAGAGCACAAAGTCGGCGATACCGTCGCCGTTCTGGTCCA
>Ga0326726_10003513_pt1 | contig 14382 bp, 10 predicted proteins | sample MHFenrmetagenome_2_FD_207603 | JGI IMG/M metagenome (GOLD analysis project Ga0326726, IMG submission 207603) | Lab enriched peat soil microbial communities from Michigan Hollow, Ithaca, NY, United States - MHF15MN | ecosystem: Environmental > Terrestrial > Soil > Wetlands > Peat | place: USA...
CATTTGCCGCTGCCAGTTCCTTATCAAAGGATCTGAGCAGGAAGGCAGGGTCACGGACCTGTTCTCTTGAGAGTTCGATATATCCTTTCACAACGGTTAAATGGTTAAGAATTTCATGGCGGGTAATGCAGCTGAACGTGTTCAGTTTTTTATTAGCCCGCTGGAGAGCATCTTCTTCCTGCACTTTATCGCTGATGTCCACAAGGGATAGGATCAACCTTCCCGTATCAGGAATCGGGGTCATCGTGAGCGATCCGTAGCGCAGCTGGCCGTCGAAACGGATGAACCGGAATTCGTTGCTTACGATCGCATTTTTCGGGTTAATCCGACACTCATATTCATAGTTCTTCATCCGATCCAGTTCTTTTGGAGCAACAAACTCCGTCCACTTTTTCTTCCCTTCTACTTCATCCCGGACATAACCGATGATCTTCTCAAATTCCGGATTAATATAGGAGATGGTTGCATCCTCTTCAATGATTGCTATTGCTGAGGCGGTATTCTCAAGAATGGCCATATATTCTGATTCAGTATCCTGCAGGGCGATTTCCCGTTGTTTCAGTCCTGTGAAATCCGTAATTGATTCGATGGCTCCGTCAAAATCCCCGGATTTGTTAAAAACCGGTGAGGCAATTTCCCGTATAATTTTGGATTTTCCATCCGGGGTAATCACCAAAGTTTCTGCTGACAGGGTATTTCCGGTCCACAGTATTTCCCGGTACCCCATCTTCTCAATTTCCGGATCGGATGCAAATATCAGGTCAATAATCATGGACCGGCGTTCCCCGAAGAAGGGAATGGCATATTCATGGCTGTCTTTTTTTAGAATATCTGCAGCTAAAATTCCGGTTAATTCCTCGATTGCCCGGTTCCAGGCAGTGATCCGCCCATCCCGGTCAATCGCAAATGTGGGCTCAGGAATATTATAGATCACCCCGGTCATGTGCAGGTTTTCGTACCCGGATTCATTATCCCTTTGCGGATCACTGGTACTTTCAACAAAGGACAGTATAAACCGTCGCGTACCTGGGATACCAGCGGCATTAAGAGATACGTACCGGCTCTGTTTTTTTCTGTCTACCAGACTTAAAGAAAATTGTGAGGGTGCCTGCTCTGTCTTTGTTCTGCACCCGGCAAGGAAATCAGTGATCTTGTCAACCATTCCGGGTGCGACAAATTCCGTCCATTTTTTCTTTCCTTCGATCTCTTTCTGGCTGAAGCCGATAAGCTGCCGGAATCTGTTATTCGTCAGGGAAATTTTTGCATCCTTTTCAATTAGTATGGTTGGTATACTGGAATTTTCAAAAATTGTACGATATTTTCTTTCAGAAGCACGTAATGCGGTCAGAACGGCATCTTTCTTCTCCTCCTGAGGAGGGGTCTTGTCTGCTGGCATGTCTACTCTTTTGCAAGCCCGGATTGGGGAACCGTTTTTTTGGATTCTCAAACGTGAGATCCTGCTTCACGGGCCTTTTTTTCTTGAACAAGTACGTTAACTTTATGCTATAATTATTTATTGAAAATACCCTATCCGGGCGTTTTCGGTGAAATCTGTTATTAGGACCGAAAAGAATCAGGATCGTTTCTCCACGCGCGTTCAGAGAGAATTCCCCTCCTGACCAGTGTGAGTTCACCGGTTCTTCCTTTTTAGCCGGATCCTGCAAATTTTTGCTCATTTTTGATTCTGAACTATCCGGAACATTTCCTGGGAAATTGAAAAGAGTTCAGACGATCTGGTTTTTTCCGAACAATAGTCATACTTAATGCTCCAAAATTGCTACCTTCATTCAATCTGATGTGTGGAGAACATATGAGAACAAAGCTCATCATTCTCGCAGGACTCTTTCTCATTGCCCTGTGCTGCGGTTTCGGGACAGCTGCAGAACCAGTGAACAATGCAACAAATCTGCAGGGCATGGATCTCGTCTCAGATGATATCAGGCCGTTTGACGGCCCCATCGGAGCAGATAGTCCCCTGTACGGGCTGAAGGTCGCCATGGAAGATCTTGATGAGACGTTCACGTTCAATGGCACCCAGCGGGTGGAAAAGCAGGTAGATCATGCACGACTCCGCCTGGCTGAAATGCGGAGGGAACTGGAACTCAACAGGACCGACTCAGCAGAACGGGTGCTGGAACTATACGGGCAAAAACTGAACCTGACAGAAAGGTCCTTAATACCCTTTGGATCAAATGAAACCGGGCTGCTGCGTGCGCAGGAAATGATCACCCTGCACCAGACCGTCCTTGCCAATCTTTTAGTCTCCCATCCAGATACTTCAGGTCTTTTCCGGGCTTACAACAACAGCCTTTCGCTCGGACGGAGATTTGAGCAGAAGACTGCAATGAAATTCACCGTTTTCAAGGGAAAGGATAATAAGACAATCCTCAGGGCCGAGAGACTGGGTCTCAGGGAGCAGATCCATGCCGGTGAGAATACCGGCACTCCCGTCGAAACCATCGGTCCGGAGAGGAATGGAGACCGGGAAAGAATTAACAATCAGAAGGATATGATGAATGCTACTTTAATCCCCAAACCCGGGAACAAAGAAGAGCAGGAAAAAAGGGACGTAAGTGAGAAGCCACGGGGCCAATAATTCCCTGAGTTATTAAGGGAAGAGTCCAAAATTTCTCGTTACTTTTTATAATCCTGAATAAAATAGACTACAGAAAGGTGATCCATGGATTATGTAACCCGGTTCAGTATTGTTACCCTCATGGCAATCCTGATCTGCATCCCTTTTACTGCAGACGCGGCATCAGTTCCACCGGATTCATCAATAACATACACGATCACACTCCAGGAAGATGGTACAGCGCTTTGGCATGTAGAGTACCGGACCCTTCTCGCGTCCGATGAAGATGTTGAACTGTTTGATACCTATGCTGACAATCTATCCTCACTATATCTTCCCCAGTTTCAGGATCTGATGCAGCGTTCTGCAGCACAGGCAGCGGCTGCTACATTCCGTCCCATGGAAACTGCCGGGTTTGCCGGAGATGCTGCCATCCAGACTTCTCCTACAGGTCGGTATGGGGTTGTGTTTTATTCATTCAGCTGGACAGGTTTTGCAAAAGCAGGAAACGAGCTTGCCATGGGCGATGCATTGGCAGGCGGGTTATACCTGGAAAAAGAAAATACCCTTATCGTGCGGTATCCCCCGGGATATACCGTCAGCGTTGCCGAACCTGCACCGGACCAGGTGCGGGACGGACTCATCTGGTACGGACAGCGTTCTTTTGGAGCAGGGGAGCCTCATCTTGTCTTTGAAAGATCCGGCTTTCCCTGGATTTCTGTTCTATTGGGGTCAGGAATTGCCTTTTTAGTAATTCTGGGGGTTGTTTTGTTCATTTCAAAAAAACGTCCCCGTGAACCGGATGAGCCCGATGAAACGGCAGTCAGGCTATCTGAGACTGAACTTTTCAGCATTGAAGAAAGGATTATCCAGGCATTGAAAACAACCGGTGGGGAACAGTACCAGTCGGAGATTGTCAAAAACCTGGGACTGCCAAAATCAACCGTAAGCGCAACGCTTAACGACCTCCACCAGCGTGGTATTATCCAGAAGATAAAAAAAGGACGGGAAAATCTCATACGGCTGAAATCCTGATCCTGTCGATCAGGTTTGGTCTCTCCTGATAGTCTTCCCCCTGTTTTTTCGCGGGATTTTTTAATCAGAAAAATATTTTCGTTATCTGCTACCGTGAACATTTTTTACTATCACGTGCCTTGGTAGTACTGGAACAGCTATGACAATTGACTGGTACAAAGAATTTGTTGACCTGGACTATACGCCGGCACCAGATGACCTCATCTGCCTCTTTTATTTTGAACCTGCGGCAGGAATACGGAGTAAGGAAGCAGCGGGAAGGATTGCATCGGAAAGTTCGACCGGTACATGGACCACACTCCACACACTCCCGCCCCGTATGAAAAGTCTTGAGGCCCGGGCGTTTGATATCGAAGGAAACGTAGTAAAAATTGCATACCCTCTTGCCCTCTGGGAGGAAGGTAATGCTGTCCAGCTTCTGAGCGGGATTGCAGGGAATGTCTTTGGAATGAAAGCCGTGAGAAACCTCCGGTTGATCGACGTAGCGTTACCCCGGGGATATCTCAATCATTTCAAAGGCCCGCATTTTGGCAATGACGGAATCAGGAAAATGATGAAAGTCACCAGACGCCCCCTCACCGGTGCCGTACCCAAGCCTAAGATCGGGTTTTCTGCGCAGGAACATGCAGAGGTTGGCTACGAGACCTGGATGGGTGGATTTGATTTTGTCAAGGATGACGAGAACCTCACGTCGACTCCATTCAACCGGTTTGAGGACAGGGTAAAAAAGCTCTCAAAGAAGCGTGACAAGGCAGAGCAGGAGACCGGAGAGAAAAAATCCGCGTTCCTCAATATATCTGCCGATACAGAAACCATGAAAAAAAGAGCAGATCTTCTGGCAGAGTATAGCTGGAACTATGCAATGATTGATGTAGTTGTTGCCGGCACCGCAAGTGTCATGACGATGCGGGACTACTGCTCCGATCTTGGTCTTGCAATCCATGCGCACAGGGCAATGCATGCAACATTCGATCGGAATAAAAGGCATGGGATCACCATGCAGGTCCTCGCAAAACTCATGCGGCTTATTGGAGTCTCCCAAATCCACACAGGTACGGCAGTCGGCAAACTGACCGGAACGAAAAGGGAAGCCCTCGCCCTTGCCGATGTGTTGCGGGAGAAGAAGACCCCTGCTGTGGAGGGGATGCTCCTTGAGCAGGACTGGGGCAGGATCAAATCTGCGTTTCCCGTCTCATCCGGCGGGCTCCACCCCGGACTCGTGCCTGATGTACTGAATATTTATGGCAACGAACTTGTCCTCCTCGTCAGCGGGGGCATCCACGGACACCCCCTGGGTACCCGTGCCGGGGCTCAGGCGACTATGCAGGCAATCGAAGCATGGCAGGAGGGAATCAGTCTCGAAGAAAAGGCAAAGAACTCGAAAGAACTTAAAGAGGCGCTGGAAAAGTGGGGGCATTATAAACCGAAGTAGGTGGAATTCCGTTCTAATCTTTCTTTTAAAAAAGTATTGGATTTCTCTTTTTTCTCTGCTTTGAAATTTATGTTGCCCCTACAGAAACCACCGGTTTTTAACAAATTTTCGAAATCGCCCATAACAAAGGGGACAGTGCCTGTACCCTGAACAGCCCCGGTGCTTTGTGATACCGGGCGTATTACCTTTTCTGGAGGTATCGCTTTATGGGGAATGCTAAAGCGGTGGGGCGGAGGCAACGATTGCCACGGCACCCCAGGAGCGTCAATACAATTTTCCCATTGATTTCTCCAGAGCCGATTTTTTCAGTTGATGAATCCCCCTTCATTTTCCTGCCTCAACCTGCTTCCTTTTTATGTGAGCGTCCGAAATCCTAAGCATCCATGACAGGGTTCCAGCTCGCTTCCGGTTTTGCTCCCGCCGGATCACAACCGGGTGCAATCAGAAAATTAATCGATGGACTGGAAAACAACGACCAGTACCAGACATTATTAGGCGTTACCGGCTCGGGTAAGACGTTCACGATGGCAAACGTGATCGCAGCCGGCAACAGACCGACGCTCGTGCTCGCCCATAACAAGACCCTTGCAGCCCAGCTTTACCAGGAATTCTGCGATTTTTTCCCGCATAACCGGGTCGAATACTTTGTCTCCTACTATGATTACTACCAGCCGGAATCCTACATCCCTTCAAAAGACCAGTATATCGAGAAGGACTCTGCTATCAATCCCAAAATAGAGATGCTGCGCCTCTCAGCGACTGCCTCACTTTCGTACAGGCGCGACGTGATTATCGTATCTTCGGTTTCCTGCATTTTCGGCCTTGGCAATCCGGAGAATTTCCGTAATATGGGGTTTGAGCTCTCTGTCGGCCAGAAAATAACCCGGAACGATATCATGAGCCGGCTTATCGACATCCTTTTTGAGAGAAACGATCTCGAACTGATGCCCGGCAGGTTCCGGGTCAAGGGGGATATCATTGATATTGTTCCCGGGTACTTCAACAACATTATCCGTATCGAGATGTTCGGGGATGAGATTGAACGCATCCGCGAGATAGACAAAAACACCGGGGCAAAAAAAGAGGAGATGAAGTATTTCTATGTATACCCGGCCCGTCACTTTGTGACGCCGGAAGGTGCCCGGAAAACGGCAATTGCATCGATCCGCAGGGAACTCGATGAGGTCCTGCCAACCCTGGGGATGATCGAGGCACACCGTCTCGAACAACGGACCAATTTCGATCTTGAGATGATCGAGGAGACCGGTTCATGCAAAGGGATCGAGAATTACTCACGGCATTTCGACGGGAGAAAAGCAGGGGAGAAACCCTACTGTCTCCTCGATTATTTTCCCGATGATTTCCTGATGTTCATCGACGAGAGTCACCAGACCATTCCCCAGCTGCATGGCATGTATAACGGTGACCGCTCGCGGAAAAAGGCACTGATCGACTACGGTTTCCGCCTCCCGAGTGCCTATGACAACCGTCCGTTAAAGTTCCACGAGTTTGAGCAGTATATGTGTAATGCGGTCTTTGTTTCAGCAACTCCGGGGGATTACGAGTTGAAAAAATCCGCCCGGCTTGTCGAGCAGATCATACGCCCGACCGGACTTGTCGATCCACAGGTAGAAGTCCGCCCGATCGAGGGTCAGACAGACGATGTTATAAAGGAGGTGATGGCAACTACCGGACGGGGTGACCGTGTACTCGTCACCACACTCACTAAAAAACTTGCAGAAGAACTCTCCGAGTTCCTCGCGGACCAGGGTATCCGGACACGATACCTTCACTCGGAGATCGAAACTCTCGAACGCAGTGAAATCATACGGGAACTCCGGCTCGGGAAGTTCGATGTACTCGTCGGAATTAATCTTCTCAGGGAAGGTCTTGACATTCCTGAAGTCGGGTTCATCGGTATCCTTGATGCGGATAAGGAAGGTTTTCTTCGCGATGCACGAAGCCTTATCCAGATCATCGGGCGTGCGGCACGGAACATCAATGCAAAGGTGGTGTTGTATGCCGATGTTATGACCGTTTCGATGAAGCGGGCGATCGCCGAGACAAAACGGCGGCGGGACCTGCAGGTTGCGTACAATACTGAGCATGGCATCACCCCAATGACAATAAGGAAACCAGTCAAGGAAAAGGAAGTTGAAATCAGGGATACCCGGCATGTGCCCAGGACAGAGATTCCCAACGTGGTCATCGAGCTGGAAAAGCAGATGCGGGATGCAGCAGACGGTCTCGATTTTGAACGGGCGATTGCCCTGCGCGAACAGGTTAAAAAACTGAACGAACGGTTACGTGATGCGGGGAAACGCTCTCATGGAAATCATGCCTGATTTTTTCACTGTTTTTTAGGTCGAGCAAAAACAGGTAAAAAATTCCAGGATTGTTGCTGAGAATCGATACGAGGCTATATACCGTGATTCGGTTCTTTTGAGTTTATGCTTGAAGGATTTTTTTAATGATTGCCCCAGAATGTAAATCAACGAACCTTAGACCTTTGATTTGGTTCTGTCTACGATAGGTTTTCCTCTGATGATTATCGTATTTACGATGATCTCTGATAGACTCTCTGCGAGGCACGGCAGGGGGCGGATTTTCAGTCACTGGAGCCGCCGCGGGGCGCCAATAATGCTAGACTGTGCCAAAAAAACAAGATACAGCATGTTGTTATAAAAAAAATATTTTTTCGTATAAAGAATTTTGAACCTTTGAAAATATTCTTAATTTGAGCATACGATATTGATTCTATGCGAACTGATTTTTGTGTTCATTATAAAGGGACGGGATTACCCCCAACAAATCGATATTGTCGTGAATGTCCTGTTGCGACTAATGCATGTGACACCTTATGGGCAATGGTTGTCGAGTTGTCCAAATCGAATAACGGAATGCCTGTACCGTTACCTGAGATAAGAGCGGTAATATGCCCCAACCCGAAAAATTGGCAAATTGTTCATCTCAGAATTAAATCTCAGTGGAATCTTGGAAAAGAGGATTTTATGTATTATATTGCGACAGGACACGCGCAACTTGGTAAAAAAGATCAGAGAAAGGACCCTCTTGTTTCACCCAGTATGACAAGACAAGAGCCTTACGTCAAAGCAATTGTTCAGGCTATAGGAGGAGATAAAATTCCTGCAATAGATTCTGTAAGGTTGATTCAGTCAACAACGAAGGTTATTTGGGGTTTCAAATTTCACAAATAGAAACTCACTCTGTCGGTTTTTTTGCTTTATCACACTCAACAGTCGATCATAAAAAAAACAGCCCAGCGGTGGTGACCTTTTTCGTTCAAACCTTATGACGATGAAGTTTGTGCTACACGTTAGAACATGATACGGATTTCGTCCTGATTTATCCCAGGCCCCACTCTGCGAGGGTTGTTCTTTGCGGGTCGACGTCTGTCCAGTCCCAGCCGAGCGCTTCGATAATCCGTGAGATTGGTTGTTTTATCGTCTTTTCCAGCATCAGTTCCCAGTCGACGACAAACTCTACCGGCACCTGGTCACCATATTCAAAACAGAGGACATCGGTCTTGGGGTATTTTGAAGTTACAGCCCGGATATAGATCCGCTTTGGTTTACTGCCTTTACCAAATTCGGTATGAAGGTGGATGTTAGCGTATTTTGCGCCCCGCACCTGTGCGTCATCAGTTGCATAATCGTCAAGTGATTTTCCGATACCGCCGGGGATTCCGATCTCATCGAGCGAATATTTCCCCGCCCGGTACTTCGTAATCACCTCGGCAAGGAATGCCTTGATTCCTGCATAACCTTCACCTGCGAGGATCATTTCCATCACTCTCATCTGCACAAGTTTGGTTATCTGTGGCGTATCGCTTCGTTTGATCTCAAAACCTACGATATCGATCTCGTTTACTGTTTTGCCCTCCTTCCAGACCAGCGACCCGGCATACCGCTTTTTTTTCCCTGCCTGGAAAAACCTGGCATAGATCTTCTCGAACTTGATGGAAAAAAAGTGCGTGTCCGCGTTCAGTTCCGTCTTTGCAAACTCCTGGTAACTTTCGTTCAGGTGTTTTTCTATACCCCGGGCCAGTCCGATAGTTTTTTCCTGGTCAAGAGGAGGGAGCTGCACCATGCAGGAATCGGTATCGCCATAGATGACTTTGTATCCCTGTTGCTCGATCACGCGGCGGGTGTGTTCGATGATTGCCCTCCCCACCGAGGTAACCGCAGAGCCGATCTCCCGGTCAAAGAGGCGGAATCGTGTATACCCCGAAACACCATAGTAGGTGTTCATAATCACTTTGAGGACATTCTGCTGCATGTCGTACATGACATACTGCGGCGAACCGAATGCAAATGTGTTGCGCAAAGCTTTTTTCTCATCCCGTTCTTTCAACAGTTCGGAGATAATGCTGCGGGTGAGCCCGTCTGGTTGTTTTTTAAACCTGATACCGTTGGGTGCCTTGAGTTCACCATCAGGGTCTTTTGTTTCGGGGGATGCGTTGATGGTCATCATCGCCATCGGGTAGAGGGATTTGAGGTCAAGCACCACCACGTTCTCCCGTACACCTTTACTGGGTTCAAAGACGGTCGCTCCTTCAAACTCCTCCGCGTTTGCAAATCCCTTCGAGGGCAGGACATACAATCCTGATGCTTTACGAAGAACATAGATATCGATTACGCTGGACGAATTGAGAGTCTTATCAAGCGGGCAGCCTACGTAGCGGGCAATCTCGCGATAGAATTCAATGATATTGTCTTTCTTATTGATCGCCACGCAGAGTTCAACATCCTTGAAGTTATACTCCACGAGAAGTGCCGGCTGTTTTTTCCAGAGATCAGAGATGGTCCCGGTATAACGGACTTTCTGCTCCCCTACTTCTTCCAAAGCAACCGCATCCAGACGGTATGACTCTTTCAACGTTGCGTGCATCTTCTTGTATGCAGTGAGGAGATCGAAGAGCGCCCGCCCTCTCAGGGCGTTGCGCTCTGTCTGCCCCGGTATGCGGGCGAGGGTATCTGACCTGAGCCCCAGTTTCTCCATCCTCCCGGTAATATAGGGCATGTCAAACTCTACAAAGTTCCAGCCGGAGAGCACATCCGGATCGCGGGCAATGATATACGCGACGAAGGCTTTGAGCATTGCAGTCTCGTTGTCATATGCGTATATGGTGTGTATATCCTTCCGGAAACATCCGTTTTTGAGGCCACCAGACGATTCCTTCTCGGTTATCTCAGGGGGAGTTCCGCCGGCAGCCAGCAGGAATGTTGTATAATCATTATCAAATGAGTCATGACAGGTGACACAGGTGATCGCATCCCGCTGGGGATCGGGAAAACCCCGCTCATCCTCGCACTCGATATCGAGGATGCAGATCCGGGCGGGGGCCTCGACCTTTGCGGGAGCAACGTCATGATAATTCACAGGATTTTCGGGAACCGAAATCCCACCGGTCAGTCCGCTGTCGATCATATACCGGGTAGCAAATGGTATATCGGCTTCAAAGTGCCGGTACCGCTCACGCACGTCGCGGACATCAGCCGGGCGCTGGGTAATGAGCCGCCGAAGTGGCTCTCCACGGATCGAGCGATAGGTTGTGCCGGGTTCAATTGTTACCTGGGGTGGGGGGACTGTGCTCTCCGCCTGATCAGCAGGGACGTAAAAATACGGCCTGAAACCTGTGATATCAAGACGGACTGCCTTTCGCTTCACATCCCTACCGAAGATATGGATGATGGGGCCATCCGGTGCATTGCTGTACTCGACCTGGTTAATGGCAATCTTTATACCGGAAAACTGGTCGAGCGTGCAGCTGGCAGCCGCATACTTGTCCGAAAGTGAAGATTGTGATGCCATATCAGGAAACCGCCCGTTCGCAGAGGTCCTTTACAAACCTTCCCGCTTCGTTCATCTTTTCTGTTTCCCATGCATCAAGATCCCATTCTTCGATCTTCCGGATACCACTGCGGCCGACACGGGCGGGAACCCCAAGGGAACATCCCGATAAACCGTATTCACCTTCAAGTACTGCTGAACAGACAATCAGTTCCTGTGCATCCTTGAGAATGATGCGGGTCAGGTGCGCCAGGTGGAGAGCCGGACCGAAAACCGTACCGCCCTTTCCCTTGATCACTTCCATGCTTGCACCTCTCAGTTCCGCGAGAATCTCTTCCCGCTGGCCTGTGTCCACCGCTGACGCGAGACCGGAAAAGTACGGTACCTGGTGCTCGCCATGTTCTCCCAATACGAAGGGAAATCCTGTGATCCTCCGGTTTCTGAGCGCGAGGCCGAATCGTGCGCTGTCAAGTTGTCCGCCAAAACCAATACACCGTTCCCTGCCGATACCGGTTTTCCTGCAGAGTGCGAAATTGTTTGCATCCATGGGATTTGTCACCGTGACAAGAATGCCGGAAAATCCTTTTAACAGCGAAATACAGTCACGTGTGGCAGACAGGTTGGTTTCTAGAAGTTCAGCGCGTGTTTTTATTGACGGGTTCCTTGGCATTCCCGCAGAAAAAATACAGATATCTGACTCACGGATCGCGGTCATATCAGTACTGATGGGTATATGGAGCCCGGTATGCTCGAGATCCAGCACCTGTGCCCTGAGCAGCTTAGGATCGCAGTCATACAGGATCAGTTCATCCACGATTCCAAGGGATGTCGCGAGATAGGCAACTTCGCCACCAATTCTGCCGACTCCCATTACCGCAAGGCGTGCCATCCTGATACACTATAGGAATGCTGATACTAATTAAGTGACTCAACTGGCAATAATACATGCCAATCCTGATGCATTGTGTGCCGATCGGTCCGGCAGATCTGTCTTCAGAATCCCTTTAACCAGAACACAAAAAAGAACCCTTTTTTATTATTTATCGGGCCAGAATTGGGCTTGTTTTTACACTCGCTGTCCATTCATGACGCAAAACCCACGGGTTCTTTCAATAACAGAAACCTGAGCAAATCCCGCATCCCTGAAAAATCCGTCCACTTCTGCAACAGTCCGGAATTTCGCAAACCGTAAAAACCTCCCTTTTATTGACTCGTGTTGATATATCCGCTGAATTTCTCCACCCTCTACAATGAACCCGACGACGAGTATCCCGCCAGGTATGAGAACACGATTTACCTCATGGAAAACCGCTATGACATCCTCAAGAAAACAGATTACCGTCATCATCAGGACGTAATCGAAGGAATCTGCACGGTACGGCAAATGCTCACCTTCGCCTTGTACAACCTCAATTCCCCGTCGCTTTGCCATCAGTATGAGTTCGCGGGACGGATCGATGCCGCAGTGAATGCTGAGAGGTACTGCAAACCGTCCGGACCCGACACCTACTTCAAGACCGTGCCCACGATCAGGGATCGCATCACGGAGCATCCTTAACTCTGCCTGATAGGCATCACTGTGTTCACTGAACCACCGGTCATAATCTCCGGCATAGTCCTTAAAAACACGGCGCGAAGGTATCATTGACCTTTCCCCGGTCAGGGATCCTGGCAAACTCTCATTTTTTTTCTGATGGCATCTTCCTGACCTTTCAGTATGGAGATCCCGCGTTCGCCCTGGTCATAATAGTAAAGCAAGAGATGAAAATAATCCGCCACTAGATCCTGAGACTCTTTTTTGTACCGCACCTCAACATTGCTGTCTCCGAGAAAACCCCTGATGGAGATAAACTGCACTTTCTCAAACGAGAAATAGGGTTTTCTGAGCTGATCGAGGAACCGGACCGTGCCGAAGTTTTCCAGGAATTTCAGGAAGCCTTCGGTCAGCGGTTCGTTGAGCACGTACTCTTTCATGAGTGAGCCGTCAACGCATATTTTAGTCTGAACGGACTTGAGAATCCGCACTCTCTGCCACCTCACAGATTGCTTCTGCTGCTGATCTGCATTCATCGCGGGTATTGAAATACGAAAAACTTGCCCGGATACACCCGTTCCCTCTGTCAATGCGTTCGTGGACGAGCGGGGCGCAGTGGAGGCCGGTCCTCATGATGATATTATATGCCCGGGCAAGGACGAATCCCGCTTCATGGTTGTCGATACCGGCTATATCAAATGATACGATCGGAAGATCAGGTTTTTCATTATAGATCGTGATGCCCCGGATATCCTTCAGTTCGCAGATGAAATAGCGGGTAAGATCCGTATTCTTCTTCTCAATTGTTTCCCTCCCGGTCGACGTGATAAACCGTATCCCGGCGTAGAGTGACGCAATGCCCGGGTAGTTGTGCGTCCCCGCCTCAAAGCGCATTGGCATCTCAGAGGGATGGGTGAGTTCCCGTGAATCAGTCCCTGTGCCACCCTGCCGGGTGATCGCGATTGCATCCGGATCAGAGATAAAAAATCCCCCAATGCCGGGGATGCCGAACAGTGCCTTGTGCCCGGTGAATACGAAAGCTCCGACCGGGATACCCGACAAATCCACAGGAATGTGGCCGGCAGTCTGGGCTCCGTCCACGATGAAGAAAATGTCATTGGCATGGAGGTATTCCGCGATTGGTCTGATATCCTGCACGGAGCCGAGTACATTGCTGCCGTGCGTCATGACGACAAGACGTGTATTTTCGCAGATGGCCTTTTTTATCGCAGCAAGATTCACGCAGTTATCGATGAAAGGCACAACGGTGAGCCTTATCATCCCGTTCTGCTCCAGCGCAGTGAGCGGACGGAGCACCGAATTGTGTTCGAGTTCGGTGGTGATCGCATGGAACGGAATGCCGGTCTTTTTTACAAATCCGTGAATCAGCAGGTTCAGAGAGTCGGTGGCGTTCTGCGTAAAGACAAAGTGTTCTGGCGGACCGGCATGGAAAAAAGCTGCAAGAGCCTCGCGTGCAGCAGAAGGATAATCCATGGATCCATTGCCAGTTGTCCTTCCCTGTTCATAAAATGGCTGACGCAGGCATGTTGTGACTTCTTCGAACACTTCAGCTGGCTTTGGCCACGTGGTAGCGGCGTTGTTGAGGTAGATCAGCGGGGACTGTGCAGTCTGCGATTCGGAATTCATTATGATGACCTGTGTTGTGCCGGTTCTTTGTTTTTTTGATGAGTGGAATGCATAGAACCCGGAAAGTTATTACTGGAACGCGAGATACAAAAAATAAATCCCTATTAGCACGATCACGATACCAATAATTTTATCGAATACTTCTCCACTCACCCGTGCTGTATCCTTGATTTTTTTACCAAGCGCTCCTCCCACCGAGCTGAGAACAATGAGCGGGATGGAGAGCCCGACAGCGTAATTCAGGATCGTGAAAAATCCCTGGAACGCAGTCTGGTAGAGTGCAATATACGTCAGGACAATGAGGAGCATCGGAGCCCCTCTCCCAACGGTAATTCTGCTCCTGTG
>Ga0326726_10003514_pt1 | contig 14381 bp, 13 predicted proteins | sample MHFenrmetagenome_2_FD_207603 | JGI IMG/M metagenome (GOLD analysis project Ga0326726, IMG submission 207603) | Lab enriched peat soil microbial communities from Michigan Hollow, Ithaca, NY, United States - MHF15MN | ecosystem: Environmental > Terrestrial > Soil > Wetlands > Peat | place: USA...
ATGCGAAAGGAATCGGAGGTGGAGATATCAGGACGAGATCGGAAGTGATTGATTGTAAATGGTGAGCCGGCTGGGACTCGAACCCAGGGCCCTCGCCTTAAAAGGGCGATGCTCTACCGACTGAGCTACCGGCTCACCGAGAAGAAGGCGCGGATTCTACCACCGACGCTCAGCCTGTGCCTAGCAGGCTGTTGAAAAAGTCCGCCAGCGGCGTTCACGAGATCCGCGAAACGTATTTCGTTATTCGCGCGAGACTTGCGAGAGAAGCGGGACGGGTCGGACATGTCATCTTTGCGAGTCCCGCCTGTCGCGCACGTCTTGTTTGTCTCGCTCACGCTTCACGAACGACGGGAGCGGATCTTGAGTGGGTTGCGAAGAATAATGGTTTCACTGCGCTTCGAACCGGTTGAGATCATATCGATCGGACACTCGGAGAGATCTTCGAGGTACTGGAGGTAGCGTTTGGCTTCCACGGGAAGCTGTTTATACGTGGTCGCGCCGGTGGTCGTGCCGGACCAACCCTTGAACGTCTTGTACACCGGCTCACAGTCAGTCAACGCTTGGAGATCGGCCGGCATGTCTCGAGAGAGCTTCCCCTGATACCGATAGCCGGTGCAGACTTTGAGTTCCTTGCAGCCGTCGAGCACGTCCAGTTTCGTGACGGCCAGCGACGTGAGTCCGTTCACTTTGGTGGCATAGCGCACAATGACGCCGTCGAACCAGCCGCAGCGGCGCGCACGGCCCGTCGTCGCTCCAAACTCTTTCCCTCGTGCTTGGAGCCCGTCTCCCACCGCATCGGTCAATTCAGTGGGGAACGGTCCGCTGCCGACACGCGTGGTGTAGGATTTGACAACCCCGAGCACCGCGTCGATATTTGTTGGTCCTACACCCGTTCCCGTTGAGGCGCCGCCGGCCGTTGAACTGGAGGAGGTCACGTAGGGATAGGTGCCGAAATCCACATCTAAATGTGTCCCTTGCGCCCCTTCGAACAGCACAGTCTTCCGGTTCTCGATCATTTTATTGACAAGCATGGCGGTATCGACGATATGGCTCTTCAGCCGATCGGCATAACCCATATACTGCCGGAATACTTTGTCGACATCGAAACGTTCCAGCTTGTACAGTTGCTCGAGAAACCAATTGATTTCGACCACATTCTCTTCAAGTTTGGTTCGAAATGCCTTTGGATTGAGCAGGTCCCCCATTCGGATACCGACCCGAGACATCTTATCGGCATAGGACGGGCCAATCCCTCGCCCCGTCGTTCCAATTCGGCGAGAGCCCTTAGACTGTTCAGACGCTTTGTCAATGGCCTTGTGGTACGGCAGGATGAGATGGGCTCGCTGACTCACGACAAAATTCTTCCCAATCTTCACACCTTGAATCTGGAGATGGTCCAGCTCCTCGATCAACGAGGCTGGGTCCACGACAACCCCGTTCCCGATCACACAGAGCGTCCCGCGATAGAGAATGCCTGAGGGGATGAGGTGAAACACGAAGGTGCCCCGTTCATTAATCACGGTGTGTCCCGCGTTGGACCCCCCCTGATAGCGAACCACTGCATCGACATCGCGGGCCAAGATATCCACGATCTTGCCCTTCCCTTCGTCGCCCCACTGCGCCCCGACCACAACAAGATTTCCCATCGCCTGACATGCTCCCAAAAAAATGGCTCTGGCCAGACTGCGCGCCAGAGCCGAAGGGTCATGGTAGGAGCGACTCTGTAGTTTGTCAAGAACCGTAACGGTCAAATTGTTCTTCTCGTATATCTCCTCTCATCTTCTTCAAGGGCGGGCCCCACCCGTCTCTTACTTGCGTGCGCGGAACGAGGGGAGTCTTCGACCGCGCGTTCCGCGCGTACTAGAGACTGGTGGGGCCCGCCCAGTTCCACTTTTCTTGACTGTCGCGGGAGGGCCATGGTAGCATGACCGCGGTTTCACGAGGAATTTCGCGTATTTCCAGATCAAACGATGTGGGGCTGTAGCGCAGTTGGGAGCGCGCGTGAATGGCATTCACGAGGTCGCCGGTTCAATCCCGGCCAGCTCCACCAAACCTCAACCCTGGGCAGGAGGCGAGCGGCAAGGGGCTAGAAGTAAGAGCAATTTTCGGATTTGGCTCCTGGTCTCACGCCGAACTGGTCTCTTTCATTCCTCTCCTCTAGCCTTGTGCCTCTGGCCCCTGGCCTATCCGAACAGACATGCTTCAAATCGAGTCGGTCTATAAACAATATTCCACGAGGGTTCTGCTTAAGGATGTGACGGCCCACCTTCGCCCCGGCTCGCGGGTTGGCCTGGTGGGACCCAATGGCGCCGGCAAGACCACTCTCTTCCGGATGATTCTCGGGGAAGAGTCGCCGGACAAGGGAACCATCCGCAAGCGTCCTCGTCTCCGCATCGGCTACCTCCCGCAGGAACTCGAAACCATCACGGGCAAGACCGTGTTGGACGCCACCCATCGCGATCTGTACCCGGAACATGAAGCCGAGCGTATTCTCATGGGGTTGGGATTTTCTGAGATCGACTTCAGCCGTCAGATCGAAAAGCTGTCCGGCGGCTATCGGATGCGTGTCGCCTTAGCGCATCTGCTATTGACTAACCCTGATGTGCTACTGCTCGATGAGCCGACCAACCACTTGGACAAACCGACGCAGCGCTGGTTCGAGCAATTCCTGTTGAACTCGGAGATGACGCTTTTGATCATCAGCCACGACACGGCGTTTCTCGATCGTGTCGTCACCCATATCTGGGATCTCCGGCACCATAAGATCGAAGAATATCGAGGCAACTATACGTCGTTCATCAAGATCCGTGCTGAACGGGATGCTCAGCGTCAGGCTGCCGCAGGGCGCCAGGCAAAAGAGATCGCGCGGGTCCAAACATTTGTGGATCGATTCCGCTACCAAGCGAACAAAGCCAGCCAGGTTCAATCGCGCATTAAGCAGCTTGAGAAGGTCAAGATGATCGAGATTAAGCGCGATCCCAAGCGGGTCAAGTTCAAATTTCCCCTCCCGGCATCGAGTGGCCGGCAAGTCCTGGAGCTCGACGGCGCAGCAAAACGCTATGGGGAAAAAGTGGTGTATGAACGGGTCGATTGTTCGATCGAGCGGGGCCAGCGAGTGGCGCTCGTAGGAGAAAACGGCGCAGGGAAAAGCACGCTGCTCAAAATGCTGGCCGGAGTGTTGGAGCCTGATAAAGGCAAACGAACGGTCGGCCACGGTGTCACCCTGCACTACTTCGCCCAACACCAGGCAGAAACCCTGAACCCCGAACATACCATTCTCAACTCTCTTGCCGAGGTCTCCAATCAGGCGGAAACGAACTTTCTCCGCGGAATTGCCGGCGCCTTTCTGTTCACCGGTGATGATCAAAAGAAACCGATTAAGGCCCTGAGCGGAGGGGAACGCAATCGCGTGGCCCTCGCACGGATGCTGGTCGAACCAGCCAATACCCTGCTACTCGACGAGCCGACGAACCATCTCGACCCCGCTTCGGTCGATATGCTGACCGATGCGTTATCAGACTTCCCCGGCACGATCATCTTTATTTCCCACGACCCGACGTTTTTGACCAGAGTCTGCACGCGCGTCATTGAAATCGAAGAGGGCAAAGCCCGGAGCTTCTCCGGCGACTATGAGTATTATTTGTGGAAGAAAGCGCAGGAGGTCGAGTCCATCAAGGAGTCGAGTGAGGAACTGAAGGGAACGGATCGCGGGACCGCTGCCGCGCCGACCAGGGCGATGACCTCGCAAGTTCAGGCCAAGTCCTCAGCTGGAGATCGCCGCGATTTGAACAAGACCCAGGCCCGTCTGGAAAAGCAGGTTGCGCGGGCTGAGACCGAGATCGCCGAATACGAAACCAAAATCAAGGCGCGGGACCTCGAACTGGCCGACCCCGCACTCTATAAAAATGAATCCACGAAGTGGAGCACCCTGCACCTGGAACACGACGGGTGGAAGAAAGACCTTGCCCGGCTCACCACCCGGTGGGAAACGCTCTCGGCTGAACTGGAAGACGTCAAACAAAAACTCACTGCCTTTGCTTAGCAGACTGGGGAAAACTGTTGTGGCAGGACAGCGGAACACTTCAGCGGACGACTCAAAACGATCATCCAACAAGGCCGCAGGAGAGAAATAACCGGAGGCGTACCCTCTCGGGTACGTTGAGGATTATTTGGATCCGAGAACGAAGTTGGAGGTCGTTTTCAGCCGTCCGCTAGACGGAGGACTTGACCGTTTCTTCCAGGTAATAATACAGCCAGCGGTTCTTCTCTTTCGTGACCAGCTCCTCCCAGATCACGCCGATCAAAAACCCTTTCTCCCATGGTTTTACCCAGGCGACTTTCCCGTCGAGCTTTTCCATCTGTTCCGCACGATCCGAATCGAGAAACGCCAGCGACACGGTCACCGGCTGGGCCAATGCCAATTTCTCTTTCGTGTGCAACCCTGCGCCGACTCTATTGACGTTATCCAACACGGCCGTAATCGCCTTGGCTCCGCTCTTCGGTGAAATCAGCGCCGAACCGACCAAGGTCGCCCGCACAAACTTGCGCCGTTCGTTCGTGGAGGCTATCGACGCAGTCGATTTCGAACTCTGCCGTTTCATAAGGCTAAGTATAACCGATTAGAAATCTTTGTCCATAACCCTGTGAGGCTCCGGTTAGATTTGTTTAGGCCGGTAGTAACGACGCCCTTTGAGTAATTCAGGAAGGTGCTCCTGTATCTTGGCTTGGGGATCGTCGTGGACGTAACGATACCCCTTCCCATATCCAAGCCCCTTCATCATCGAGGTCACGGCATTCCGTAAATGGAGCGGAACTCCGAGATTTCCATGGGTTTTTGCATCTTCCATGGCCTCAAGCAGTCCAACATAGGAAGCATTATCTTTGTGTCTGGTCGCGAGATAGGTCGTCCCTTGAGCCAAGTTGATCTGCGCCTCGGGGAGCCCCACAAACTGTACGGCCTGAGCGACCGCAGCTGCAACCACCAACCCCATCGGATCGGCATTCCCCACGTCCTCGGAGGCAAAAATTACCAAGCGCCGCGCAATAAATTTCGGGTCCTCCCCCCCTTCCAACATACGGGCGAGCCAATAGAGGGCGCCATCCGGATCGGAATCGCGCAGGCTCTTAATGTAGGCAGAGATGATGTTGTAATGCTCTTCACCGGACTTGTCGTAGCGGATCGATTTCTTCATCAGCGCGGCTTCCAGCGCCGCTGCATCGATCAGGCGGGTGCCGTCAGGCGCAGCCGGTTGTTGTTTGACCACAAAATCTAGTGCCGTCAGGAGTGCCCTCGCATCGCCGTTGCCATACGCAATCAGCTGTTGCCTCGCATCGGGCAACAAGCGGGTATTCCACTTCCTCAACCCGACCGCAGGGTCCGTTAGTGCCCGGTCGAGGATATGCCCCAGGGCCTCATCCGAAAGGGGCTTGAGCACAATGACCAGGGAACGAGACAGGAGCGGTGAGATCACTTCAAATGAAGGATTCTCCGTGGTCGCGCCGACCAAGATAACCGTCCCCCGCTCGACATGAGGCAGAAAGGCATCCTGTTGCGCCTTATTGAATCGATGAATCTCGTCGACAAAGAGAATGGTGCGTTGGCCATTGATCGCCTGGCGTTGCTCCGCTGTCTTGATGATGGTTCGCAGCTCCGGAACACCCCCTGTAACCGCCGAGAAGGGCACGAACTGCGCCTTCGTGTGGCGCGCGATGAGATGCGCCAACGTCGTCTTGCCCGAACCAGGCGGCCCCCAGAAAATAACGGAGGTAAGTTGATCTCCCTCGATCGCACGCCGCAACGGCCGATCCGGTGCAGTGATGTCCTCTTGCCCGACGAAGTCCGCAAACTCTTGCGGCCGCAGTCGCTCGGCTAACGGAGCCTCTACGGATTTCTCTGTCTCAGGGACACCAAACAAATCGGGAGGCTGACCGTGTGAAGTCGTCATCTGAACCCTCAACAATGACGTGAATTGTATACGCCGGGCTTTATGATCGCAAACAGACCCTTGACCCTAATTAAGGACCAATGTTACGAACAGCGTGAGAGAGGAACACGTGCACACCCAACTCAACAACATCACAATCGGCTACAGCGACCAAGGAACCGGTCTCCCCATCGTTTTTCTCCATGCCTTTCCCTTGAACCGGACGATGTGGGCCACGCAAGCACGACTGCTCTCCTTGCAATTCCGGATCATCGCGATTGACCTGCGTGGGCATGGCAAATCTGACGCGCCACTGTGGCGCTACACGCTGGAACAATCTGCCGACGATGTGAGCACGCTGCTGGACCATCTCGGAATCCAGCGGGCCCTGTTCGTGGGGCTCTCGATGGGCGGCTACATCCTGTTTGCGTTCTATCGGAAGTACGCCGCTCACGTGGGGGGACTGATCCTGGCGGACACCAAGGCCCAGGCAGACACAGAAGAAGGGAAGAACGGGCGATTCCAACTTGCGCAGATCGCCTATAAGAAAGGACCCTCTGCCATCGCAGACGTCATGATCCCAAAGCTCCTCAGCTCCGCAACCATCCAGACGAACCCCGATCTCGTCCAGCAAGTGAGAGCCATGATCGAAGGGAATCAGATCAGCGGAATTGCGGGGGATCTCATGGCAATGGCCGAACGGTTAGATTCAGTCCCCCTCCTAAGCCAGATCACCTGCCCCACACAGATCATCGTCGGTGAGCTGGACCAAGCCACCCCACCCTCCGATGCAAAGCTCATGGCTGAGCAAATCCCCCACGCCCGCCTGGCCATTATCCCAAATGCCGCACACCTGTCGAACCTAGAACAACCAGAAGCCTTCAACCAAATCGTCGCTACCTTTGCCTCTGACCTCGGAAAGTCATCATGTCTGGGGGGAATATAAAATAGAAAAGGTTACGCAGGACGTTCAAAAAGTTCATCCAGCAAGGCCGCAGCGAGTGAAGGCCTGAGGCGTACCCTTGGGGTACGTTGAAGGTCTGAACGATGTGAGAACGACGCTGGGGGACTTTTTCAACGTCCTGCTCAGTCGGAGTCGCTGACGCTGCCTCGTCGTATCAACTTCAAAAACTCTAACCTGGTCTGCGGCTGGCTGCGGAAGGCGCCTAACATGGAACTGCTGACCGCGATCGTGTTTTGTTTTTCGACACCCCGCATCATCATGCAGAGATGTCGCGCTTCGACGACCACGCCCACCCCATGCGCATTGAGCTTCGATTTCAGGGTTTCGGCGATCTGAACGGTCAGCCGCTCTTGGACTTGCAGCCGTCTCGCAAACACGTCCACGATGCGCGGAATCTTGCTGAGCCCCACCACCTTCTTATTGGGCAAATAGCCCACATGAACTCTGCCGTAGAACGGCAGCAGGTGATGCTCGCACATACTGAAGAAATCGATGTCCTTCACGATCACCATCTCGTCGTACTCGATCGGGAAAAGCGCACCGTTCAGGAGATGATCGACGTCGCGATGATAGCCCTGGGTCATAAAGGCGAAGGCCTTGGCCACTCGCTCGGGAGTCTTGAGGAGCCCGTTCCGTCCCGGCTTTTCACCGAGGGCGAGCAACATCTCTGTGACCAGGGATTGCAGCACATTCAGATCTGCCGGTCCGCCATGACCTTTGACGTCTTCAACCTGCCACTGACTTCGCCGCCTGACTACCTGCTTAGCCATGCCGTCCCTCTCTCTAGCCCGCATTATTCATGATCGCTTCTGCTGCAATCGCGGATTCGCCGCTGCGACAAGCCTGGACGCGGCGGGCCCGACGTCCAGGCAGGCAGGCTCGCCGCTCGGTCGGTCAACATACTATTTCAAGTATGCCTCCCTCCCTCACGGCTCCGCGTGCCTGTCTCGCGTGGCGACTGCGCGATTTCGCGACGAACCATCATGAATGATGCGGGCTAAGCACCGGAGCCTGACTCATCGACCCCGCATACTCGAAGTAGTTGTCGCGCGTTTCTATCAGTCCCACCTTTTCTAGTTGACCGGGAGGGAGGCACTTCACTAACAGATCCCAGATCAAGAGCACCAGATTTTCTCCCGTGGTGGTGCGATCGGCAAATTCAGGATCTTGATTGAGATCGTGATGATCAAATCGGGTGACTATTTGTTGACTCACCGTCCGATCCAGCCAGTCGAGATCGACACCTCCACCGGCCTCGGTCGGCACCGTAGTCTTCACGGTGACCAACACCACATAGTTATGGCCGTGTCCATTGGGATTATTGCACTTCCCAAATGCAGCCAGGTTTTCTTCGGGTGACAGGTGATCCGTGTGCAGCCGGTGTGCCGCGCAGAACCGATATCGCCTCGTGACGCTCGCGTGTGCCATCGTACATTCAACTCACAATCGGCGCACAAACAGAAAAGCCAGGATCGGCCGCCGAATTCGGACCATCCTGGCTTTTCCTATCGCTCATTCACCGACCAGCTCGCGCGACTTCCGCCCACATTCCTTAGGCGCTGAAAGAGCTGCCGCAACCACACGTGGTCTTCGCTTGCGGATTCTTAATCGAGAACCCGGACCCCTGGAGACTGTCCACGTAGTCGACTTCGGCTCCCTGAAGGAGCGGAGCGCTCTGCGAATCCATGATCACCTTGACCACACCCTTTTCAACCACGGTGTCATCGTCGCCCATCTTCGACTCGAAGGCCATCCCGTATTGATACCCGTGGCATCCGCCGCCCTTGACATAGACCCGCAGGCCGACGATGTCCTTCTCTTCCACCATTAATTCCTTGATCTTCTGTTCTGCAATCGCCGTAATTGTCAACATTGTGATCCTCCTCGTGTGACCAGGCTGTCCTTCGAAGACCTGCCTGGAATGATTTAGTGTAACATCTCTTTACTGGATTTCAATACCCTGCGATTCCGATTCTGGCATTGTGGGCGCAACCCACTTGCTCTCAGGCACCCGAACAACTACGTCGCCGAGCACTTTGGCCTGGCATCCAAGGCGATGCCACGGCTCACTCAGGGCTTCCCGATCAAGGAGATCTTGCTCATCAAAATCGATCTCCGACAGATTCTCGGCGCCGATCTGCACTTCGACCCGACAGGTGGTGCAGGAGGCGTTCCCACCACAGTCGTGGTTCAACACAAACCCGAGAATCTTCGATGCCTCCAACAACGACGTATTGACCTCAACCTCTCCGCTCCTGCTCTCAGGATATAGAAACGTTACGCGCGGCATCGTAACTCTCCCTTAATGCACCATGACGCCGGCCGCCACCGGCTGATAGGGACAACGCTGCAATCTGATATGTTCTTCAAATTCATGACGGAATAATTTCATGCTGCTCTGAACCAACACTGCAGCCCCGGTCACCAGCGTGCAATAGCCCGTTCCCTTCACAAATCCACAGAGCTGAAGGAGACTCTCCATATCCTTCGCCGTCCCTTCTCCCTGCTCGATCTTGGTCATCAGCGCAGCGAGATTGATCGTCCCCATTCGACAGGGTGGGCACTGCCCGCAACTCTCGACCTTGAAGAAGTTTGAGAATTTGAGCGTGAGCGCTACCATGCACGTGGCATCATCGACTACGATCACGCCGGCCGACCCTAGCCCCGTGCCGGCTTTCTTCAACGAATCGAAATCCATCGTCAGGCCGAGCTGATCGGCAGTGACCATCGAGAACGCCGGTCCTCCAGGGAACACCGCCTTGATCTGGCGCCCACCCGGCACCCCCCCTCCACACTTGTCCACGAGTTCCCGGATTGTCGTACCCATCGGCATCTCGTACACGCCAGGCCGATTCACGGCTCCGCTCAGGGAGAACATCATCGTACCCGGACATTTTTCGGTGCCGACCTGCGTGAACCAGGCCACGCCTTTCAGAAGAATCCGAGGAATATTGCACAAGGTTTCGACATTGTTGACCAGCGTCGGCTTCCCGTAGAGGCCGAAGTCGGTCGGGTAGAAGGGCGGCTTCTGTCTCGGCATCGCCGGGCGACCTTGCATGGATTCGAGCATCGCCGTTTCTTCACCTGCCACGTAACTCCCGTGGCCTTCGAAGATTTGCAGATCGAGATCCACGCCACTCCCCATGATATTGCTGCCCAAAAACCCTTGAGCCTTCGCCTGCGCCAAGGCTTTCTTCAGATTTTCCCGTTCTTCATGGTACTCATGATTCACATAGATAAAGGCCGCCTTCGCTTGCACCGTGTAGGCCGCGATGAGGCAGCCTTCGATGAGCTGATGTGGCGCCTGTTTGAGCAAATAACGATCTTTAAACGTCCCCGGCTCATGTTCGCCAGCATTGCAGACGAAATAGTGTTCCTTCACCCGATGATTCAGGACCTTCTCCCACTTGATACCGGTGGGAAAGCCCGCGCCGCCTCGTCCACGGAGCCCGGCCTTCTTCAGTTCATTCACGATATCGTTCGCGCTCAGCTCTTTGACGCACTTTTTCCAGGCCTCGTAGCCCCCGATCTTCCGGTAGGCCTCGATATCCCAGGGAGCGCCATCAAGCGTTTGGAGCACTCGTGGTTCAGCTGCAATCGTCATGCGCCCTTCCTTACCCTTTTGGCTCAACGAATGGAGCGATACTATAAGGTGCCTGGCCGGCATTCGTCAAGGCAATGCCGCAATAATAGGCCTGAATCTCAACGACTTAGGGCCAGTGCCCCACGCGGAACCGGACATATGGGCCATATGGGCAGATCACAGAGGGCTAACCCGCATTATTCATGAAGGTTCGTCGCGAAAGCATGCGGACGCGAAGCGAGACGGGCGCTCGGAGGCGTGAAGCCCTGAGGCATACTCGTCCAGTATGTCGAAGGGCTGAACGGCGAGACTGCCCGTCACAGCCGCGTATCCACGCTTGCAGCAGAAGCGGCATGAATCATGCGGGTTCAAGACGGAAGCAGAAGAGGTAACTGGACTTACCGACGGGAATTCCCGCCGGTTGTCATACACCATTCTTACCTGAGGTGGCTGCCGGCTCCCATAAATAGCAGCATGGGAATCGACAACATGAAGTTGACCCGTGACGCAAGGAGCGCGGTCCGACCCCACTGGGCCATCTCCGCAGGCGCAGGGGTCCCCTGGGCTGCTGCTGTCACCGCCGCAATAATCTTCCGTTGGTTCGGCCAAATAACCGCGTGAACATTGGCCATCATGATGATGCCCAACAACCCGCCGATTCCCAGCGCGACCGCGCCGGTTCCACCTCGTTGATACATGTAGAGATACAACACAATCCCGGCGAGCACCGTGACCGTCGCACCATGGCGGAACCAATTCAATGCGGCGGGCATTAACTTGGGAATCACGATGTTTTTGGTGGGGCCGTCCAGGCTCTTTAAGAACGCCGCATTGATCAGATTGAAGAAATACAACAACCCGATCCAGACAATCCCAGCCAAGAAATGGGTCCAGCGTAACAGCAAGCCGAACCAGTCGGCATCACCAACCGACACGCCTACCATAGCGAGGTACCCCATGATCAAGATCACCGCAAGCCCAAACCCTACGGCCATCGTCTGCATCGGACTCTCAAGAAATTTCATAGTATCTCCTCGCTCAGTGTATGACTAACTCGTTGTCCGAACTCTAGATCCGCTTCTGCTTGGCAAGTAGTCCTTCTTTCACGATTTCGTAAGCCCGCATTGTTCATGACGGTTCGTCGCATGCCTGCCGGACGGAGGCTCGTCCGTAACTGCGGGTCGGCGATTGTAGCAGAAATGCTCATAAATAATACGGGTTAGGCCATTAATCGATCGACTACCGCACAGAGTTCTCGCACCGCACTGGCAGAAGTCGCCACTGCCGCCCGCTCCTCCGCCGTCAGCTCATATTCGACCACCTGTTCCGCCCCCCCTCGACCCAGCCTGACCGGCACACCGATCACGACATCCTTGACTCCATACTCGCCTTCGCAGAGCACGGCACAGGGCAATACCCGCTTCTGATCCTTCACAATGGCCTCGACCATCTCGACTGCCGAGGCCGATGGAGCATAGTACGCGCTGCCCGTTTTCAACAGGCCCACGATTTCGGCGCCCCCCTCGCGTGTCCGCTTCACAATCGCTTCCAGTCGGTCTTTCGACATCAATTCCAAGACCGGTTTCCCCTTCACTGTCGTATGCCCCAACAGCGGCACCATCGTATCGCCATGCCCGCCCAAGACCATCGCATCCACGTCGAGACCCGGCACACTCAATTCAGCGGCGATGAACGCACGCATGCGGGCGGAATCGAGCACTCCCGCCATACCCAGGACCCGCGACTTCGGCAATCCGCTCACACGACGCGCAACATGGACCATGGCATCCAGCGGGTTGGTGACGAGAATCAGAATGACGTTCGGCGATCGCGACACCAACTCGGAGACGACCGATTTCACGATCTTCGCGTTCGTGGTCAACAACTCGTCACGGCTCATCCCCGGCGTACGAGGGATTCCGGAGGTGATCACCGCCACCGACGAGCCGGCCGTTTCATCATAGCCGTTGGTGCCGACCACGCGAGTGCTATAGCCGCAGACCGGCCCGGCCTGCGTGATATCGAGGGCCTTGCCTTGCGGGACGCCCTTGACGATATCGACAAGCACCACTTCATACTCGTCCTTTTCGGCAAGCCGCTGCGCCATCGTGCCTCCGACGTTCCCCGCGCCCACCACCGTAATCTTCGGTCTGCCCATCATCTCACCTCGTGAAACGTGAAACGTGAAACGTGAAACGCAAGATTCCCTTACGTCTCACCTGTCACCTTTCACGTGTGTTCGTGTTCCGTCCAGCCCCCGACTTTAAAATTGATTGTGCACACGAAATTGTCCCCGTCATAGAAGTTGACTTTAATTTTCTTCTTGCCATAGGTCTTTGCGAGAAAGGCGTCCGGATCATCGATTAATTCCTGAAACCCTCCTGCCGGATATTCGCCGAGGTCGTGAAATACCACGATCATTCCAACTTTGACTTCTTGAAGAATCTTGGCCCAACACCGGGGATAGACCTCCCAAAACTTCGCCTCGATCAGGTCCCTCGACGGCTCCAAACGGTCCTCTCCCGGCTTGGTCGGCTGCGCAAATTTCGCCAACCGACGGACATAGGGATACTGATGCCCGGTAAACAGCTTGTGCAACCAGGGCGGAACCGTCGGTCTCTCTGCTGAATTCGCCATCGATTCTCGGTACCCCTTACACCCTACCTCTAGACTGTTTTACGTCGTCAGCCTTTGATAAATCTGCGGCAATCGCTTCGGCAAGGCTTCAAGGTGATCAATCACCGCGAACTGCACGTCGCCATACATTCTACGGACATACCCACCGGCCTCACGATCGATCGTGATACAAAACGGATGCACCCCCCGCTGACGAGCCTCTCGTAATGCAATCTTGGTGTCTTCCAACGAGTACTCGTCTTTATAGCCGTCATCGAGCGGACGCCCATCGCTGATGAGGACAAGCAGTCGCGTCCGCGCCTCTCGCGCCAGCAATTTAGCGGTGGCGTGGCGAATAGCCGCCCCATCGCGATTTTGTCGCATGGGAGCCAGCCCGCCCAAACGCTGCGCTGCCTTTCCGCTCAACTGATCGTCAAAATCCTTCACCACAAAAAAGTCGACTTGCCCGCGACCTTGGCCCGAATAGCCATAGAGCGCATACTGATCTCCAACCGCCTCGAGCGCTTCACACAAGAGCACCAGCCCCTCTTTCTCCAAATCGATCACGCGACGACCGTTGTCCAACTGCCGACTGGTTGACCCGCTCACGTCGACAAGAAAGGCGGCTGCGACATCCCGTTCTTTTCGTTCCCGCCTGACGTAGATCCGGTCCGACAGATCTGCCCCCGCCGCCCGTTCAGCGCACATACGGACCGCCGCATCCACATCGAGATCGTCACCCTCGGCTTGGCCCGTCACGCGCCGCAACCCCGGGGGTCGCAGACTTTCGAAGAATCGTCGAAGGGCCGAGACCTCGGTCCGGTGCGTGCTCAACGTGGCGCCCACAATATCCCCACTCCCCTCCTCCGCGGCACGCTCGACGACGCGACACCAGTTGAGGCGATAGTCTTCGATCTCCTGATCCCATTCCGGATAGCGCACCGCACGATCACTCGATCCGGTATAATCAAGCGGCGCCGGCTGTTCGACGTTCAAGGCCAAGAGTTTCTCCACATGAGAGGGCAATTGCCGCCCCCCGGCAAGCCGGTCGCTCTCGGTTTCCATGCGCGTCCCTTCTCGATTTCGTTGACCATGCGTTGACGATTCCTGCGCCCCGCCGGCGGCGCTCGCCATTCGTTCGACGTCCTCCGGCTGTTTCTGATTGTTCGGTGCACGTTCAACCTGGTCCTGCTGCCGAATGAACTCAGGATTCATCGCCCCACGATAGACCCAGTTCGTAACCGGACGATAGTCTTCACCCATCTGTTGGGACGAGGAAGGGCCAACACCTAGC
>Ga0326726_10003515_pt1 | contig 14379 bp, 11 predicted proteins | sample MHFenrmetagenome_2_FD_207603 | JGI IMG/M metagenome (GOLD analysis project Ga0326726, IMG submission 207603) | Lab enriched peat soil microbial communities from Michigan Hollow, Ithaca, NY, United States - MHF15MN | ecosystem: Environmental > Terrestrial > Soil > Wetlands > Peat | place: USA...
CCGAAAACTTGGACCCTTAAATTTTGTCGTGCCCTGACACAAGTACGTTGGTATAGGTGCAGCACACGCGAGGGCGCGTGTGCCACGCCGCAGGTGCCACACAATCCTACTGCGATCCGCCGGCGGCGCCCGCTTTGTAATTAAAGTCCACAGTCTTGGATTCCTTGGCGCCGACGGTGACCTTTTGAGTCTGTTCGCCGAGTTTCTCCTGCACCACGGCGACGGTGTAGTCGCCCGGCGGCAGTCCCTGGAGAGTGTACTTGCCGTCTTTGTCGGTGACGGCGAAAAACGGGCTCTTGACCACGTTGATGTACATCTTCATCCAGGGATGCTGGTTGCACTTGACCGGAAGCATGATTTCTTCACGGGCAAAGGTTTTCTCGAGGGGCGGGGCCTTGGGCGGTTGCGACTCGTTCCACTCACGATTGTCCTTGGGCGTGGGATGGATGTTGTGGGTGGTGGGGTCGCTGTTGAGAATCTTCACCTGCTGGCCGGTCATGACGCCGAGCACGTGCGGGTGATAACGGCACCCCTGCTGGTCAAGGGTGACGGCTTCCTTGGGGACCTGGAAGGTGCGGCTGCCGAGGCCGTCCTTCACGTAGACGAAAGCATTCTCCACGTTGCCGCCGTTAACCACCAGGGTTTCGGCGGTGTTGCTGCCTTTGCAGGCGGGGTCCTGGCTCATATCAATCTTGGCCGGCTTGGGCGCCGTGCCGGCGTACTTGACGACGCCGCTGACGCTGCCGACGGTGGCCGGGTCAATAGCGGCAGCGGGCGCCGCGGCGGTGGCTGCCTTTTGTTCTTGCTTGTTGCTCGCTTGTGGTTCCTCTTTCTTGCCGCAGGCTGCCAGAAGCAGCAGACCGAGGAGGGCAAGCGTGAGCGGTACGATGGACGATCTTATCTTCATAGTGTGACTGCCTCTCCTATCAGGTATTGAGTGCCTCACAAATCCACCTATTCTAGCGCGAAGCCCCGGCGCCAGCGATGTTAACCCACCCTTCGCCAAAACCGGGCGAAGGATGGGGCACCCATGGCCTCTTTTGGGCCCTTCCCGGGTTGGAACCGGGCTTGACATTTCCGGATGTCTTGGCCGGCGGCGCGCTGCGCGGCAATTGGGCAGCCAGCCGGCGCTGCTCCTCGGGCGTTAATTGGAAGATGTAGCGAACCAGGAGCTTGGTTTGATCCTCGGGATAGTTTTGCATCGCGGGCGGCGTAGGGCCGGCGAAGACGATCTTTCCTTTCTCATCCTTTCTGAACAGGCCGGAGGGCATGGCGGTGCCGGGCGAGATGTTGGCTGGGTCCATCAGCCAGCGTTCAGTCCAGCCGGGCTTGAGCCGTTCTTTGGCGAGCAGGAAGTTGGGCGCGGTGGCGGTGCGATCGTGCGCCGGATCGCCGGTGGCGTGGCACTTGAGGCAAGGAGCAGCCTGGCTGGTGAACAGGGCGCGCGCCATGTCGGCTTCGCTGGCGGTGAGGAGCTGCTGCTTCGGCGGGATGTAGGGCATGGGCTGCTGCGACATCGCCTGGAAGAAGCGCACCAGCTTGCGCAACTCGTTCTCCGAGAAGTGAAATGTGGGCATGCGCACGGCGAGATAGGGGCGCACGCCGTTGCGGTGCTGTTCGTTGGGATTCGGCGTCATGGCCGGGTTGGAAAGGAAGCGCAGCAGCCATTCGGGATCGACGCGCGCGCCCTCGGTGAGAAGCTTGGGTGGTAATTGCTCCTTCACCTCCTGGTAGCGGGGCACGCTCTCGATGGCGGTTTTCTGGCCGGGAGTGAACTGGTGGCAGCCGACGCAGTTGTATGTGCGCACGATCCACCAGCCTTCCTGGATGTCGCGGCGGGCATCCTCAGGCCGATACTGGTAGGTCACAGGAAGGGAAGTCTCCTGGCTGCCAAGCAGGAAGGTGGTGAGGGCGCGGATCTGGTCCTGGTTGAGGTGCGGATCCGGCATGCGAAGTTTTTCGGTCTCGCTCTTGATCATGCCCTGGTCGTAAACGTTGGGCATGGCGAGCTTGTGCTCGAAGAAGCCTTTGTGGTTGTACCACTCGCCTTTGGCCGGACCTTCGGGCAGGCGCTCGCGGATGGCCGGGTCCTGGATGGGCTCGCCTTTGCCGTTTTCGGCGACCTTGGTGAGCAGTGCGAAATCGAGGCGCTCGATCGGCTTGCTGCCTTCCTGCGTCAATTCGGTGCCGATGCGGCCTTCCTCTTCCAAGCCGGCGATTTCGTGACAGCCGGCACAGCCGAAGTGCTGCACCCACTTCTTGCCTTCGGCTTTGAGCTTGGGATCGTCCATATAGGGCGCAGCGGGATAGGACGACGGCTCCTGCTTCTTCTGCGAGAGCAGGTAGGTGGCGATGTCGGAGACGTCTTCGTCGGCGAGGCGGAGGTCGGGCATGACGGTCATCTGCTCGACCTGGAGCTCGTGGCCGTCGTTGGGACACTTGCTGTGCTCGAAGTCGAAGACGTAAGGCAGGCCCTTCTTGGCGTAGTCCTCGGGGCCGATGTCCTTCTTTTCGTACGGGCAATAAGGACGAGTGCGCGTGCGCGGATTCTTGATCCAGCGGAAGATGTAATCGTAATTCGCTTTTTCGCCGAGACGCGAGAGGTTGGCGGCGAAGTCGCCCCCGATTTGATTGCTGCCTTCGCCGATGGAATGGCAGCCGAGGCAACCGCGGCTTTCAAACAGCTCCTTGCCGCGGGCGGAGTTGCCGGGCGCCGCCTTGGGCAGCGGGTCGGTGAGCGCCGATTGCCACAGGTAGGCCGAGATCGCCTTGACCTGATCGTCGTTGAGGCGGAAGTTCGGCATTTTGGTGTTGGGGCGGAAGTCGGTGGGCTTGTGCAGCCAGACTGGGATCCAGTTCCGGTTGAGCTTGGCGCGAATTTCTTTCAGGTCGGGGCCAATTTTTTTGGTGTCGCGCAGCAGCGAGGAAGTGCGGAGATCGAGCTGCTCGATGCGGCCGGCGATTTTGCTGTTTTCGACGCGCAGAGCTTCGGCGCGCTGATTAAGACGGTTGGCCTCTTCGTTGGATTCGGCCTTGTCGGCATCCTTCATCGCGATGGAGGCTTCACGCAGGTTGTCGCGCTGCTGCTGCTCCATTTGCTTGATCTGCTGGCCGATGTTGAGCAACTCTTCGGGCTCGCGGTCGTAACCTTCGTAGCGATGGCAGCCGTTGCAGCCGCGCTGCCGGAAAAGGAACTTGCCCTCGCTGATGGTTTGGCCGACGACGCCGCTCTGGATGAACATGTCCGCCTGGTGGCAGGACTGGCATCCGGCTTCGATGTTGGCTTTGCGGAACAACGGCCAGAGCCAGTGCTCGTAGTAGCCGTGCGCTTTTTCCACGCTGGTGGTGGCGCGTCCGTTGCCCTGATGACAAGGCGAGCAGCCGAATTTTTCCGGATCGTGCACCTTGAGCAGATCGGTCTCCGGATGGCTGGTGGAGGCCAGCGCGTAATCGTCGGGAGACTTGCGGCCCTTGGGCGTCATCAGCGCGGCGGTCAGACGGACGGGTTCGCGCGCGCCCATGTGGCAGGACTCGCAGCGGTCTACGATGTTGGCTTCGGCGACGTTGATCTGCACGATCTGCGGGTCCCAGGAGGATATCTTGTTCTGCAGGCCGCGAAGCGCGTCGGGCGGGAGCGAGACCAGATGCTCCTTGACCCAGGTGTCACGCGCGAGCTTGGCCTGGTTGATGGGCTTGAGCAGATCGCCGAGTTCGCCGCCCAGCCGGCCTTTTTCGTCCTTCAGTTGGTTGTAGGTTTCCTCGAGTTGCTGATAGTTGTATTGCTTGCGGGTGCCGTCGGGATAGCGCACTTCGAATTGCTGCGCCTTGTGCTCGTCGAGACGCTTGTGCTTGGCAGCCTTGGAGGTGGGACTGTCCGTGGTTTCGATCTCGTAGGTGAGAGCATTGACGTAGGCGCGCTCGTCGGTGAATACGCTCTGGACGGCAAGAATATCGGCGGACCTGTCGGCCAGCTTCTTGTTGATCTCCTGGATTTTCGGCTCAGCGGATTTGTAGGCGGATTGATAGGCGTCGTCGAGGGCGCGGTATTCGGAATTGCTCTGCAGGTCTTTTTCGGCGTCGGCGGATTGCGAGCGCGCCTGCTTCAGGAACGCGGTGTAACGTTCCTGGAAAGCGCGCTGGTAGCGCTTCCACGGACGCTGTCCGTAGGCCTCGTCCCACATCGCCCATAACAATGTTCCGATCAGCACCGCGATGGCGATGGTGTAATGCAGCGCGTACGATTTCGTCGTGATCGGATCTTGCTCGGGAATGGGTTGCTCGGGCACTGCTTCCTCCGAAAACGGCGATCAGCTTTCAGCTCTCAGCAATTCCCAAAAACAGCGGCCAGCTGATCCACGAAGATTTCAGTCGTCCCTACGGGACTAGCGTTAACTTGCGCAACATTCCCGGCACTGAAGTGCCGGGCTACTTTCATTCGCGCCTCCGGCGCTGAAATCCTACAAGGCGCCGAAATCCTACAAAATGAGCTGATCGATGAGAGCTGACAGCTGAAAGCTGAGAGCTGAGAGCTGACAGCTTCATATGTTGAACCAGGGCGTAATCCACACGTACTTGATGTTCAATGTGAGGCGTAACAGCATCTTCAAAGGCAACGCCATCATGGTGAGCATGAGAAACATCATCAACTGGTACTGGATGAGGCTCATGCGGCTCCAGTCCTTGGGCATCTTGCGGCGGAACAGGGCGGTCATGATGAAGCCGGCCACCGCAAAATAGCCGAGGACGACGATGGCCCCAAAAATTCCCTTGCCGAGATTCGAGGTGATCCCGAACAGGTCCGGCAAGTCGCGGTTCACCTCGTAAATTAATCGGTTGTGATCCCAGGTCTGGCCGGGCCAGAACCATTGCCAACCGGGGCCGCGAATGAAGGTGCCGATGATGATCATCGAGACCCACAGCACAAGGAATCCGAAGCAAAATGTGGCGATCGAGAACTTGCGCTGCTTGACGGTGTAGTAGCCGCCGCCCAGGGGATTGGTGTCGATATAGGGAATCACCATCAGGCCGATGATGATCAGCGTGGGCATGACTACGCCGGCGATCCAAGGGTCGAAGTAGACCAGCATTTCCTGCAGGCCGAGAAAGTACCACGGCGCTTTGGCGGGATTCATGGTCAGGTTGGGATTGGCCGGCTCTTCCATCGGCGCGTTCATGGTGATGGACCAGACCATGAGGATGGCGGTGACGATAATCGCCGCCAGGAATTCCATGCGCAGCAAAAACGGCCAGACGTGAACTTCCTTCTGCCAGCCCGGACGGAAAGGCCATGTCTTGCGATGGTGCGTCTTGGCCAGAGCGGGATCGGCTTCGAGTTGCGCGATGAGCTCGTCATTGCCCTTGGCCTGGCGGAATGCGAGCCAGAGATAGAACAGCACCAGCGGCAGCAGCGCCGTGATGGGGATGTTGTCGGGCGTGGTCGCGATGGTCCAGAGCTGATGCCAGTTCATAGAGCCCTCATCGGGTGATCGGGCGATCGGGTGATCGGATGATCTGAAAACAACGCTCGCGTCATCCTCACTCTCCGGCCGCCTTTTGCGCGCGGCGCGGCTTGTCGGCTTCCGAAGCCAGCATGACCGGCGCCGGGCCGGAAATGCCGCCGTCCTTACGCACACGCCAGAAGTGCACGACCATGAACACCGAGGCGATGATCGGGATAGCGATGCAGTGCCAGATGTAGGCACGGAGCAAGGCATTCGCATCCACGATGGAGCCGCCGAGCAGCCCGAAGCGCACGTCGTTATAGGGCGTCATGCCGAGTTGCGGGCCGAAGGGGCCTTCGTGTCCGAGCAGCGGCGTGGCGCGCGCCATGTTGGTGCCCACGGTGACGGCCCAGAATCCGAGCTGATCATCCGGCAGCAGGTAGCCAGTAAATGAAAGCAGCAGCGTGAGCACGAGCAGGATGACGCCGACGTTCCAGTTGAACTCGCGCGGCTTCTTGTAAGAGCCGGTGAGAAAAACGCGGAACATGTGGAGCTCGACGGCGATCACCATCAGGTGGGCGGCCCAGCGGTGCATGTTGCGCAAGATTTTGCCGAAGGGGACATCGTGCTCCAGGTAAAGGACGTCGCGGAAGGCCTGCACCTTGCTCGGGTGGTAATAGAACATCAGCAGCACGCCGGTGAAGGTGAGGACGATGAACAGGTAAAACGTGATTCCACCCATGCCCCAGGTGAAGGGGTAGCGCACGGCGTCGCGGTTGATCTTGGCCGGGTGCAGGTGCAGGAAGACGTTGGAGAGCACGCCGAGGGCGCGGTTGCGCGGCGTTTCGTCGTGCTTGTGGCGGAAGATCGAGGTGTAGACCTGCGTCTTGGTGGGATCCTTGACGCTCTCGATCTGCTCCTTGACCTTTGCCGGCATCTCCGCGCGGAAGGCTTCCACCTCTTCCTTCACCAGCGCGCCAATGCGTTTTTTCCCGTTTTTGGGCGCGGGGACGTCGCCGGGAGCGCCGTCGCCGGGAGCTTCCTTGCCGGACGCCCCATTTCCGCCCGTGACCTTCACATCATCATCGGCCATAAAATCCTCGGAGTTCTACAACCCCACCCTTCGCCCCTTCGACTTCGCTCAGGGCAGGCTCACCCGGGCGAAAGAGTGGGCCACCCAAAACTTGTTACACCGGGACAAACGCTCCCGAATCGTCAAAGTGGCTGGCTTGACCCTTGGGCCACTGATATAAGCGGCTGACATCAACCAGAACCTGCCCGTCGGGAGCGAGTTCGACGTGGGCGCGGTCCATGGGACGCGGCGCCGGGCCTTCGAAGTTCACGCCTTCACTGTCGTACCCACTGCCGTGGCAGGGACATTTGAATTTGTTTTCGCTGGGCTTCCAGTCGGGCGTGCAGCCCAGGTGTGTGCATTTGGCGTAGATCACGAACAGCCGTCCGGGGGCGCGGTCCACCCAGATGCGGTATTTCTGTTGGAACTTAGTGTCCACGCCAAGACCGAAATCGGAGGCATATCCGATTTTGAAAACCGTGCTGGGCTCGAACAACGTCCGCGGCAGGAAGAAGCGGAAGAAGGCGAGCAACCACGTCGCCAGAAATGCGACCACGCCGGTCCAGACCAGGCGGCGGCGCTTGGAATCAATCTCGCTGCCGATCCTTCCGCCACTGCTCACGCCACCCGCGGCGGCCGCCTTCGAGGTTCCGACGGCGGGCGTGCCGACATACTTCGTCGGCGTGCCAGTGCGTGCGATTGGAGGGGCCATAGATGCTGTGGCAGCCGCCGGAGCTGCGGGACGGGCCGCAGTTGCAGCCGGCGCCGGTCGGGGGGGCGCAGCCGGTGCGGGCGCGGCCGGCGCTGCGGCCGGAGCTTCACCCAGCAAGAGAGCGACATCGGTGTCGGTGAGTGGTGGAAGATTATTGCGCTTGCGGCGCGTCTGCTCGGCGGCGATGGATGACTTGCTCCACTTGTATCCGCCCTTCAGCAACTCGGCGCCGGCGGCACTGGGCATGGCGGTGGCGGCATTCGGAACTTGTCCGGCAGCCAGAGGAGCAGAGGGCACAGCCGCGGCGACAGCGGGCGCCAGTGGCGCGGCAGCGGCAGGAGCGGTCGCGCCGGCTTCGCTGCGTTCGAACGACATGGGCTGGCCGGCTTTGAGCGCTTCAACATCCTCGTCGGAGATCAACGGCAGGCTGGAGCGCTTGCGGTAGGCCTGTTCAGCCGCGATCACAGAATTGTTTAGCGGCTGGCGCGGCCAGGCGGGAAGCCGGCCCAGTTCGCCGCCGGCCACAGCCTTGGATCCCTCATCTGCCATTCTTCTTCATCCTTTGGCCACTGCCCGCAAGGCCTGGGTGGCGAATGCGGGTTCCTTCCTGACCGGCTGCACGCACTCCATCACCAGTTGGGACAGGGCGGCAATGAACGCCGGAGAATCGTTGAGACCTTCGGTCATTTCAAAACGCGTAACGCCCGCCTCTGCTGCCAGCTCGCGCGCTTCGTGATCGATCTCGCCCAGGGTCTCGACGTGGTCCGAAACAAAGGAAATGGGCACGACGCACACGTCCTTGATGCCGGCGGCGCCGAGCTCGCGGAGGGTGCTGCGCAACGACGGCTGCAGCCACTTGCTGGTCCCAACCTTGCTCTGATAGCAGAGACGATGGCAGTTGAGCCAACCGCCGCGGCGCATGACCAGCGAGACGGTTTCTTCGATCTGCCGCTGGTACGGATCGCCCTGCTCGACAACGGCCGCCGGAACGCTGTGCGCGCTGAAGACGAGCACGACATCGTTGGGATCGGGAAAGTGCGACAGGGCTTCGTCCACGCGGCCGGCGAGAGCATCCAGATAGAAACCGTTCCGATAGAAGTCATGGATGCAGGAGAGCTGCCGTCCGGCTGCAGAGAATTTGCGGTTCCACTCGTTGAGGCTGCTGCCGGTGGTGGTCTTCGAGTATTGCGGGTAGAGGGGCAGAAGCACGATATGGTCGCAATACGATGCATCGAGCGCGGCCACGGCCTCTTCGGTAAAGGGGTGCCAGTATCGCATGGCGACAAAGCAGCGGGCGTCAAGACCTTCAGCGCAGAGACGCCTTTCCAGGGCGTGCGCCTGGCGCTCGGTATTGCGGCGGATGGGCGAACCTCCGCCGATGATCCTGTAATGGTGCGCCACTTTGCGCGCCCGGGTGGTGGAGATCAGCTTGGCGAGCGCGCGGCGGCCAAGGCGCGAGAGCGGCAAATCGATGATGTCGGGATCGCAAAAAAGGTTATAGAGAAACGGCTCGATGGCCTCGATGGTGTCGGGGCCGCCAAGCTGAAATAGGACCACACCCACGCGACGGTTCGTCCGCGCCATCCGCAACAGCACCCCACAGAGCGAAAGGGATGATAGTCAAAATGTCGGCTGCTCGTCAATCGGTGCAGCGCGAAACGGTGCCCGGAAAGCCGTGCTGGACGGGAGTTTCGGCGGATGAGAAGTTTTGTCTCGGTAGTTTCAGTTTCGGTCGAGTTTCGCCGGCTACGCTGAAACCGAAACAGAAGTGTTTCGACCTTGGCAGAGTTTAGCAGCCGCGCACGCCGATAGCCGCTCGGGTTAGCCCATCGTGGGAATTGCCGACCGAAAACCAAAAAGCGAAACTATCCGCCAGATTTCCCCCGCATCGATGGCGTTGGTTTCTCCCCTTGGACTCATACTTGCCGGACACGCGGTCACAACTGTCCCGAGAGGTCTGGCAATCGCTACTGCGGAGGGGACAATGAGGGCGACCTGGGACAAAGACGACGACTGGATGGCCGAGAGAGCCGAGTGGATTTCCGTGCCAGTTCGGCCCAAGGTGGCTTCCATCCGGCGAGCGCGCAAGCGCCAAATAAAGGGATTGCTGCTGGCGTTCCTTGCGAACATGGCAATCTGGGTTGTGCTGGGGCAGATCACGATGATGCTGATGAAGTGGGTCCCATAACACCAGTGTGATTTACCAAGCTTCCAAACGCGCTCGCCAAATTGCCTTACTGCGTTTTTGGCCCTGAAACAGGCTTCGGCTTCACCGGCGCCGCCACAACATCTTTGGCTTTCAGCAGCTCCTTCAACTCCGTCATGAATTCTCCCACGTCCTTGAAATCGAGATAGACGGAGGCGAAGCGGACGTAGGCGACTTTGTCGTGGCGGCGCAGGCGATTCATGATCAACTCGCCGATCTCGCTGGTCTTGCGCTCGCGATCCGGCGAGTTGATGACGAACTCCTCGGCCTCGTTGACGATCTCCTCCAGCTTGCCGATGGAAATGGGCCGCTTATCCGAGGCGCGCAGGAGGCCGTTAAGAACCTTCTGGCGATCGAACTTCTCGCGCCGGCCGTCTTTCTTCACCACCATGTAGGGAATTTCGTCGATGCGTTCGTAGGTGGTGAAGCGCTTGCCACACTTCAGGCACTCGCGGCGGCGACGAATGGATTCGCCTTCCTTGCTCTCGCGCGAGTCCACCACCTTGTCGTTTTCGAACGAGCAGAAGGGACACTTCATGTTGGGGTATCACCTTGTCGGGTAACAGGAGATTGTACAGGCTTCAGGCTTCAGGCTCTAGGACTTCGGGTGAGGAAAGCCGAAAGATCCCCATTGCCACCGAGTCACCGAGATCACGGAGGTACACCGAGGGAAGATTTCAAAGAGATCTGCTCGGTGTACGTCGGTGTCCTCTGTGTCTCGGTTGTGAAACGAAGGATGGATCGCAGTCTAGATCTTGCGCGAATCGCCCGGAGCCTGAAGCCCGAAGCCCGAAGCCTGGTGTTCCAGCTCTTCTTCCGCATGAGCTTCGTGGGAGACCTTGCGCAGCGAGAGGTGCTCGCGGTGAGCCAGCACCAAGCCGACAGGGATCACGGCCATGAAGGTCACAATCCAAAGCAACATGCCGCAACTGACCGCCAGTTCCGGGGGGATGCCGTAGATGACCTGTAAGGCGGAGATCACGGCAAGCTGGCTGCCGCCACCGACGGCGGGCAACTGCACGATCGAGCCCACCATGCTGAATCCCATGAGCAGCAGGGTGTGGCCGATGTCGAGATCACTGAGGCGCGGCCGGTCGCCAATCCGCTTCAGCCGGTGTTCGCCCTTGTACAGCCAGTGGACGTGGGGGTGTTCCTCGTCTGGCTCGATGCGATAGCCCTTGGGTTCCAGGACGCTGCGCAGCTGCTGCAGGGTGGGGTCATCGAGTGGTTGACCGGCGAGCAGGGAATTGCCGGCCAGTTTTGCTGTCTCAACGTCCACGGAACGCGGCTCGGGCTTCTGGCCGGTAATGCGGGCCTGGCGCCAACCGGGCTCCGGAGGATACGCATGCGCGACCTCGCGGTAGGCGAGCGCAATGATGAACCAGATGGCCAGCGACAGCGCGGTCACCTGGAGAAACGAAAGCCGGTCCTGGATGGTGTTCAGGCCGACGCCGAAGGCGCGCGTTTTCTCCTCGAGATGCACTGCCAGCTTGCGCGAAATGGGGCTGACCTTGGAGTGGAGAAAGGCGGCGACAGCCGCCCCGCGAGTGCGGATCAGGTAACAGAACGCGCTCAAGGCCAGTACCAATGCCGCCAGCACCAGCGCCGCTTCGCGAAATTTGTCGATGTACGGATTCGACTGCATGCTGCCGGGAACGAACACGTTGACCATCATCAGCACGGTGAAGGCGCCGATGTCGAAGATGCGCTCCACCGTCCAGACACCGATCTGCGACGACAGGGACAGGTTTTCTTTCTTTGCGATCAAGTAGGGTCGAACGAATTCGCCGGGGCGGCCGAGCAGGGCCAGGCCGGTGAAGCCGATGAACGTGGGGGCGATCAGGTTCGCGAGCCGCGCCTTGCAAATGGGCTTGAGAAATACCTTCCAGCGCACCGCACGCAGCAGGTAAGTGGCGTAGATCAGGACGACAGCGAACAGGACGTGGAGCTTGCTGATGTTGCCGGTTTCGGCCTTGAAGCGTGCCCAGTCGAAGGTCCGCCAGTGCTGCACCTGGAAGTACACCAGCACCCCAAGCACAATGACGACCACGGCCGTAGTGAGAACTCGCTTCTTGTTCATCCGCGGGGTGCAGCCGAAGCTTTCAACTTAAACGACGTGGCGCATAGGGTCAACGCAGCCGCGATTGGTTGGATGCGGCTCAGGAGCGCGGACCGGGAGGGGCGGGCGGCTTGGCGGCAGCACTATCGCCCTTGGCGGGAGCTTTTTTCTTCTGCGGTTGCGCCTTGCGCGCGGCCAGTTTCTTGCGATTGTAATCGCGAATGACGTTGGAAACGTAGGCGCGCGTCTCGCGGTAGGGCGGGACGCCATGATACTGCTCGACTCGGTGCGGCCCGGCATTGTAGGCGGCCAGCGCCATGGCGAGATCGTTGTTATAGAGCCGCATCAGTTCGCGGAGATAGCGAGTGCCGCCTTCGACGTTGGACTGTGGATCGAAAGAATCCTGCACGCCAAGTTTGGCGGCGGTATCGGGCATAAGTTGCATCAGGCCGCGGGCGCCTTTCGGCGAAACTGCCCGGGCATTGAAGCCGCTTTCGGCGCGGATGACGCTGTCAATCAGGTCGGCGTCCAGCAGGTGCTTGTCGCTGGCCGCGGCTACCGCAGCTCGTACATCCGCAACCGGGCGAGGCGGAGGCGCGACGGCCGGCAAAGGCGCCTTTTCCTGCGAGAGGGAAATGATCTCATCGGTAGGAACGTCAACATAATTGTCGTCGGCGGTTGTGAGGTACAGACGCGATGTGTCCTGGATAATCTGGCGGTGATCGAAGCTTAGACTGAAGCCGTTGCGCAGGGTCGCCACGTAGACATTGCCTGGCGTGCTGGCAGTGGCCGGAGGCACGGACGGTGGGGCGGGCGAATCGGCCCATGAGGCGGCGGTCAGGACCGCCATCCACGCCAGGATTTGCGCCAGCTTCTTCATTCCGATGCGATTGCTCCCGCGGTAGAACCCAACGCCTGCTCGACCGCGGCCGCCACTCCGCTCTGATCGTTGGATGTGGTCACCGTCCACCCGTACTGCTTCAACTCCGGGCAGGCGTTTCCCATAATAACCGGGAACCCTGCAAATTCAAGCATTTCCACGTCGTTGTAGTTGTCACCGATGGCCATGACCTGGTTACGATCGATTCCCCTGCGCCGCGCCCAGCGTTCCAGCGCGTGACCCTTGGAGCAGCCGTAGTGGAGCACATCGAGGATGGTGAGATCGCGCGGGACGTACTCCGTCTTTAACACCGTAATTTCGTTCGCCATGCCGGCCGCTGCCAGCCGTTCCTGCGCCTGCTTCATGCGCGCCAGGGTACCGCAGTACATCGCCTGAATCGGGTCGGTGACCAAGGCGTTTTCCAGCGGCGCCACGTGCTCGATGTAGGCCGCGTTCTTCTCCACCCAGCGGCTGATGGAGGCGTGGAGTTCATCGGTGCGCTCCAGCACCAGCGCTCCTTTGTCTTCGCGATCGAAGGTGAGCACGGCATTGCCGCGAAACTCGTCCATGTGGCGGATCAGCTTGCGCGCCGTGGCAGCCGCCAGCTTGTCGGTGAAGAAGTGCTCGCCCGTGCTGGACTTGGTGACCGCGCCATTGGAACTGATAAGCCACAGATCGAATCCCAACGCCCCGGCAATAGGCATGGCAAACATATGGCGACGTCCGGTGACCAGCATCACCTCGACCCCGGAGGCGTGCGCGCGCCGCAGCGCCACCAGGTTGGCCTCCGGGATCTGGAATTGGGGATCGAGCAGGGTGCCATCAATATCTATGGCTAGCAGTCGGATGTGCGGCTTCACTGCATTAATTCTACTGAGGTCTACGGCGGATGTCTTGCGAGAACAGTACCTGAGTACCTCAGTACCTCAGTACTTGGGACACCGCGGGACTCGCGACCCGGTACTTGAGTACCTAAGTACCTGAGTACCTTAGTCGCGCGATGGCCGATGCGCCTTCTCTCCTCCGGAATGAGCGGCATAATCCTTGGATGCGCGCTTGCTGGATTGTGGGTGGCGGGATTCGAGAGCGGCATTTATTCTGTTGCGGCGTTGTCGATTTCCAATTCACGGCGTGACCGATGAAACGCTGGCTAAGACGGTGGAGAATCCGGATCCTGCTCACGCTGGCCGTAGTGGGCCCGGGATTCATCACCGCCAACGTGGACAACGACGCCGGCGGCATCCTGACCTACTCGCAGGCCGGAGCGCATTTCGGCTACGCGCTGCTGTGGACGATGATTCCCACCACCATCGCGCTGATCGTGGTGCAAGAGATGGCATCGCGCATGGGCGCGGTGACCGGCAAGGGGCTCAGCGACCTCATCCGGGAGGAGTTCGGCTTCCGCATCACGTTTTTCATGATGCTGGCGCTGGTCGTCATCAATTTCGGCAATATCCTGAGCGAATTCGCCGGCATCGCCAGCAGCCTGGAACTGTTTCACGTTTCCAAGTACGCCAGCGTCCCCCTATGTGCGGCCTTCGTGTGGCTGATCGTGGTGGCGGGAAGCTACAAGAGCGTGGAAAAAGTCTTCCTGTTGGCGTCGTTCTTCTACATCGCGTACATCTTTGCGGGCGTGCTGGCGAAGCCCCACTGGGCGGAAGCCGTGGTGCGGACTGTAACCCCGCCGCCACGCCACAACGTGTGGTCGGATCCCACGTACTTGTACATGACCATCGGCGTAATCGGCACCACCATCGCGCCCTGGATGCAGTTCTACCTGCAAGCTTCGATCGTCGAGAAAGGCGTGACCGTGCGGCAGTACCGCACCTCGCGGCTGGACGTGATTTCGGGGTGCCTGTTCGCGGTGGTGGTGGCATGGTTCATCGTGCTGACATGCGCCGCGACCTTGCATGTGCACGGCGTGCGCAACATCGAGACGGCGGCGGAGGCGGCGCTCGCGCTACGGCCTCTTGCCGGGCAATACGCCTACCTGTTGTTCGCCGCCGGAC
>Ga0326726_10003516_pt1 | contig 14378 bp, 15 predicted proteins | sample MHFenrmetagenome_2_FD_207603 | JGI IMG/M metagenome (GOLD analysis project Ga0326726, IMG submission 207603) | Lab enriched peat soil microbial communities from Michigan Hollow, Ithaca, NY, United States - MHF15MN | ecosystem: Environmental > Terrestrial > Soil > Wetlands > Peat | place: USA...
GAGGGAAAGGCCGTTCCCTCGATCCTCGATCCTCAATCCTCATTCCTAGTCAGAGCTCCAGTATCGTCAGATTGCGATTGGTGAAGACACAAATCTCCGCCGCGATATTGAGCGAGCGCTCCACCACTTCACGCGCCGAGAGCGCCGGATCGGGTAGCAGCGCGCGCGCGGCCGCCAGCGCGTAGTTGCCTCCGGACCCGACCGCGAGTAATCCGTCGTCGCCCTCGATCAACTCACCGGAGCCGGACAACAGGAAACTGTGGTCCAGATCCGCCACGATCAGCAGCGCTTCCAGCCGGCGGAGGATCCGGTCGCTGCGCCAGTCCTTGGCCAGCTCCACCGAGGCCCGGGGCAGGTTGCCGGGATAGCGGTCCAGCTTCTCCTCGAACCGCTCGAACAGGTTGAGCGCGTCCGCCACCGAGCCGGCGAATCCGGCCAGCACCTTGCCGCCCTTGAGGGAGCGGACCTTGGTGGCGGTGGACTTGACGATGGTATCGGCAATGCTGACCTGGCCGTCGCCGCCCAGGGCCACGCGGCCGGCCTTCCGAACCACCAGGATTGTCGTTCCGTGAAATGCCACCTTGCATCCCCGTGCGTGGGAGAGCCCCCGCCGAACGGTCGGCGGTCGGGAAAAGATAACGGCTCGGGAAACCCGCGGGGGATCAGCGCGCTGGAGCGGCCGAGCGGATCAACCGCCTCTGGGATGGGCCTGGCGGTACACCTGCTTCAATCGTTCAACGCTCGTGTGGGTATAGACTTGGGTCGTGCTGAGCGACGCATGACCCAGCAGCTCCTGGACCGCTCGGAGGTCCGCGCCGGCGTCCATGAGGTGGGTCGCAAAGGTGTGTCGCAAGGAGTGGACCCGGTGGCCGCCCGCCGCGATGGCATCGAAGAGCCGGTGCATGCGCCGCTGAATAGTGGTGACGCCAAGCCGCCGCCCGCTCCGGTTGAGGAACACCGCGGCGCGATCGGCGCCGGGTTTGCGAGCCACCGCCTCGCGGGCGAGGAGGTAGCGCCGGAGCGCCAGCACGGCCTTGCCTCCGACCGGAACGATCCGCTCCTTCCGGCCCTTGCCCCGCACCTTCACCTGGTCGCTCAGCAGGTCGAGGGTCCGGAGGTCGATCCCCGCCAGCTCGGAGAGTCGGAGGCCGCTGGAGTAGAACAGCTCCAGCATCGCCAGATCCCGGATCGCGGCGAACTCGTCTCCCTCGGCGCGCTCCTCGGCCACCGCGAACAACGCCTCCATCTCCGCCTTCCCGAGATAGGTGGGCAGCCGCTTGTCGATCTTGGGACTCTTGGCGGCGCGCGCCACGCCGTTGGTCATGCCGTGGTGCACCTGGAGAAAGCGATAGAAGGAGCGCAGCGCCGAGAGGGACCTGGCCGCGGAGCGCCGGGACAGCCCCCGGCGCTCCTGCTCGCCCATGAAGCCGCGGATGCCGAGGCGGTCGACCGATTCCCAGGACCAGGCTCCGCCGTAGAACCGCCCCGCGAATTCGACGAACCGCTCGAGGTCCCGGCGGTAGGCCTTGATGGTGTGAGGCGACTGGTCGCGCTCTTTCTCCAGGTGGGTGAGGAAGTCGTCGACGAGGGGGGCAGCCGGTGAGGACGGTCTCACAGAGAGTTCGCCCATGTCTTGAACTCCTCGAGCGCGCGGGCCACCAGCAGCTCGCGCTTCTCCGCCTTCTTCACCTTCCCCGGCAGCGGCTCCAGCAGGCCGAAGTTGGCGTTCATCGGCTGGAAGTGCCGGGGATCCGCCTCGCGCAGATACCGCAGCAGCGCGCCCAGCATGGTCGTGGGCGGCGGCGCGGCGGGCGGCCTGCCGGTGAGATGCCGCTGCAGGTTGATCCCGGCCAGGATGCCGGTGCCCAGCGATTCGGTGTAGCCCTCGACGCCGGTGAGCTGGCCCGCGAAGAACACCGGCGCGCCGTCCCGGGTCGCGAGGCCGGGGCCCAGGCTGGCGGGGCTGTTGATGTAGGCGTTGCGATGGATGCTGCCGTAGCGGAAGAATTCCGCCGCGGCGAGTCCGGGGATCGAGCGAAACACCCGCTGCTGCTCCGGAATCCGGAGCCGGGTCTGGAACCCGACCAGGTTCCACATCTGGCCGGCCTGGTCTTCCCGGCGGAGCTGCACCACCGCCCAGGGCTCCCTGCCGGTGCGCGGGTCGGGAAGGCCGACCGGCTTCATCGGTCCGAAGCGCAGGGTCTCGGGACCGCGGCGGGCCATCTCTTCCACCGGCAGGCAGCCCTCGAAGTAGGGCACCTGATCGAACTCGTGGCCGTGATACTCATCGGCGGTGCCCAGCGCGGCGATGAAGGCGTCGTAGTCCGCCTTGGACATTGGAGCGTTCAGGTAGTCGTCGCCGTCGCCCTTCTCGTAGCGGGACAGCTTGTAGAGCCGGGAGTGATCGAGGGATTCGTCGTTGACGATCGGGGCGATGGCGTCATAGAAGGCCAGCGCAGTGGTGCCCAGCCTGGCGGCAATCGCCGCGCCGAGTGCCGCGGACGTGAGCGGTCCGGTGGCCACGATGCCGGGCGCGGGGAGCTCGGTCGCCTCCCCCACCTCCACGCGGATATTGGGATGGGCGCGAATCCGCGCGTCCACCGCGTCCGCGAAAACGGTGCGGTCCACCACCAGCGCCGACCCGCCCGGCACCCGGGCCAGATCGGCGCATTCGAGCAGCAGGCTGTCCAGCATCCGCAGCTCGGCCTTCAGCAGGCCGTGGGCGTTGGCGGTTTCCACCGACTTGAAGCTGTTGCTGCAGACCAGCTCGGCGAGGGTGCCGGTCTGATGCGCCGGGGTGGGCACCGCGGGGCGCATCTCGCGAAGGGTGACGGACACGCCACGATTGGCCAGCGCCCAGGCGGCTTCGGATCCGGCCAGACCACCACCGATGACGGTGGCCGCGAGTTGACTCATGCAGTCAAGATAACGGCGCCTTGCAGGGGCCCCTTGCCCGCCCCTGCGGATTGACGAGATTAGCGGAGCCATGACAACCCGCCGGGACTTCGTCGCGCTCGCCGCGGCCGCAGGCCTGCCGCACGCTCTCAAAACCGAGCTCGCCCGGGTGCGCCGCCGGTCGGCCCGCCCCTGGCTCGAGATGGCCGTCCGCTGCGCCCGCTGGATCGAGCGGAGTGCGCAGCCGACCGAGCGCGGCACCCGCTGGCCGGCCGACCCGCTCAAACCCGATTCGATGGGCCTCGACTTCTACGACGGGATGACGGGCGTCGTGGCGTTCTACGCCATGCTGTTCGACGCCACCCGGGACCCGGTATGGCGGGACGCGGCCCGCGGCGGGGCAAGCTATCTCATCGGGGAGATGAATTCCGAAAAATCGGACATCGACGCGGGACTCTATTCCGGCCTGGCCGGCTTGGGCTACACCTTCATGTGCCTGGACCGGGCTCGCGTGGGCGACGGATACCGGGCCGCCGCGGAGCGGGCCGCGGATCTCATCGTCGCAAAGGCCAAGACCGTCGGTCAGGGCGTCGAGTGGTCCGATTCCTACGACATCATCAGCGGGACGGCGGGAACCGGACTGTTTCTGCTGTACGCGGGGCTCGGATGGAAGCGCAAGGATCTGGTGGCGCTCAGCACGCGGGCCGGCCGCCGGCTGATTGCCGCGGGGGAGAGCGCCGCGGGCGGAACCATGTGGTATCCCTCGGCGACACTCCGGCGCAACTATCCCAATTTCTCCCACGGGACCTCGGGAGTCTCCTACTTTCTCGCGACTCTTCACCAGCAGACCCGGGAGCCCGCCTTCCTCGACGGGGCGCTCGCCGGCGTGCGCTATCTGGACGCGGTGGCCCACCGGGAGAACGGCTCCACCAAGATCTTCCACTCCACCGACGGGGGAGAGAACCGCTACTACCTGAGCTGGTGCCACGGGCCGGTGGGGACGGCGCGGCTGTTCTACCGGCTCTACCAGATCACCGGAGACCGGCAATGGCAGGGCTGGGTGGACTCGCTCACCAAGGCGGTCTTCGACAGCGGGGTTCCGGAGCAGCGGACCACGGGTTTCTGGAACAACATCAGCCAGTGCTGCGGTAACACCGGCGTCGGGCAGTACTGCATCGATCTGGCGCGGTATCATCCGGCGCCCATGGTCGCGGCGTTTCGGGAGCGCATCATCAGGGACACTCTTGCCCGCGCCACGGACGATGCCGACGGGATGCGGTGGGTCCAGGCGGAGAACCGGGTCTCGCCCGAAGACGTAGTGGCGCAGACCGGATTCATGCAGGGCGCGGCGGGGGTGGGGACGTTCTTCCTGCAGCTCGACGCGCTGGACCGCGGCGCGAAGTGGCGGTTTCCGCAGCCGGACACCCCGTTTACCGGATGAGGCGCTCCTCCCCCGGAATCAGGGCGTCGAGCACGGCGCGGGCCACCGCCTCGGGAGCCGCCGAGGCATCGACCGTGGCGTCGGATTTCCGGTACCACGCCGCGCGCCGGGCGAGCAGCTCCCGGAGCTTCCCGGCGGGATCCGACCCCGCAAGGAGCGGCCGGGAGGAGTCTCCGGTGAGACGGGCCGCGGCTGTGTCGGGGGAAATCTCGAGGTAGACGAGGAACGCGCCGCGCACGGCGTCGAGGTTACCGGGCTCAGCGATCCACCCCGCCCCGGGAGCGATCACATGGGGCGGCGCGGCCATGGCGCCGTCCATCGCGGCGCGCTCCATCCGGCGGAAGTGCGCTTCCCCGTGGATCGCGAAGATCTCCGCCACCGGCATCCCGGCAGTGGAAGCCACCATCTCGTCCAGATCGCTGAAGGCGGTCTCGAGGAGCTGTGCCACCCGCCGCCCGATCGTCGTCTTGCCGGACCCGGGCAATCCCACGAGCACGAGGTGCCGCCTCACTGCGTCGGACCGGATCCGCCCCTGCCGAGCTCGCTCCAGCGGCGGCCCAGGCTGGCGACGTACCCGTCGTAGTTGCGCCGCAGCTCGCCCAGGGAATCCCCCCCGAATTTCTCCAGCATCGCGTCGGCCAGCACCAGGGCCACCAGCGCCTCGGCGATGACGCCCATGGCCGGCACCGCGGTGACGTCGGAGCGCTCGCTCTGCGCGTTGGCTTCCGCGCCGGTGGCGAGGTCCACCGTCTTGAGGGGGGACATCAACGTCGAGATCGGCTTCATGGCGACCCGCATCACCAGGGGCTCGCCCGTGGTCATGCCGCCCTCCAGTCCCCCGGCGTTGTTGGTCTCCCGGCGGAAGCCGCCCCTGGGATCGGCGGCGGCGTCATCGGCGAGGATCGCGTCGTGCACGCCGGAGCCGGGCCGTCGGGAGGCCTCGACGCCGAGGCCGATCTCGACCGCCTTGACCGCGGGGATCGACATCAGCATGCCGGCCAGCCGCCCGTCGAGCTTGCGGTCCCAGCTGGTGTGGCTGCCCAGTCCGAGCACCACGCCCCGCGCGACGACCTCTACCTGACCGCCGAGGGTATCGCCGGCCTTCTTGGCGGCATCGATGCGGGCGATGATGGCCTGCTCGACCGACGGGTCCAGCACCCGGACCTCGGAGCGGTCGGACGCCTGGTTAAGAGGGGTGGGAAGCGGCGACGGGGTCGCCGAGGAGATTCCACCCAGCGACACCACGTGGCTGCCGATCTCGACGCCGAACTCCTCGAGCAGCCGGCGGGCCAATGCCCCCGCGGCGACCCGGGCGGCGGTTTCCCGCGCACTGGCCCGCTCGAGAATGTCGCGGGCGTCGAGCCGGTCGTACTTGAGCACCCCGACCAGGTCGGCGTGGCCCGGGCGGGGCCGGGTCACCCGGCGGCGGCGCAGGTCGCCCGGGGTGCCCTCGGCGGCCATCACGTCTTCCCAGTTGGCCCAGTCGAGATTGGGAATCAGCATCGCGATGGGAGAGCCCAGGGTCTCCCCGGCGCGGACGCCGGCCAGCCACTCGATCCGGTCCCGCTCGATCTTCATCCGGGCGCCCCGGCCATAGCCCTGCATCCGCCGGGCGAGCTGCTCGCCGACTTGCTCCGCGGACACCGGCAGGCCGGCCGGCAGGCCCTCGACGATGACGACGAGGGCCTTGCCGTGGGACTCACCAGCCGTGGTGAAGCGTAGTCTCAGATCCCCTCCCGGTGCCGCATTGCCCTTTGCGCCCTGGAAAAGCAACGGACCCGGCGACTGCCGGGCCCGGGGAGCTTGCCTGAGCACCAGTCAGGGGCTGGCGATCAGGACTCCGGTACCACCTTGGCGTCGCCCAGGATTCGCGGCGTGACCAAGATAATGAGGTCCTTCCGGTTTTCCGTCGAGCTCGAGAAGCTGAAGAGGCTTCCGATCAAGGGGAGGCTGGAGAGGAGCGGGATACCCGAGCGGGTCTTTTCCACCGTGGTAACGGTCAGGCCGCCGATGACCGCGGTCTCGCCGTCGGACACGAGGAGCTGGTTCCGGGTTTCCTGCTTGGCGACGATGAAGCCGAGGTCCGCCGCCGCGAGCTCCTGGAGGCTGGACCGCTCGGTGGACAGATCGAGGGAGATCTGGCCGTCGTTGGTGACGTGGGGCGTGACCAGCAGCTTGATGCCGGTCTCGCGGAACTGCACGTTGGCGCGGACCGCCTGGCCCGCCGCGGTCGGCGCGTTGGCGTCGATGACGCGGATCGGGATGTCCTCACCCACCCGGATGGAAGCCTGCTTGTTGTCGAGCGTGGTGATGGTCGGCTCCGCCTGCACGTCGGAGAGGTTCACCTGCTCCAGGGCCTGGAGGAAGCTGGTGATGGAGAACCCGCCGATGGCGGTCGAGAAGAGCAGGTCGAGGGCCGGGTTGCGGAGCACGGCGTCGCCGTTGCCGACCGCCGCCACCTGGTTGCCGCCCAGGTTCACGACGTTGACGCCGGGATCGTAGGGATTGCCGCCTTTGAGCGGGTCGGGGCGCTGCACGATCTTGTTGTAGAACTGCTCCCGCGAGCCGATGTCGTACTTGAAGCCGAGCTGCTCGAGGTCGGTGCGGTCGACGAAGATGATCTTGGCCTGGATCGACACGCTCTTCGGCTTGAGGTCGAGTTGCGAAACGAAGTCGACGACCAGGTCGATGTTGCTGCGGACGTCGGTCAGGATGACGGAGTTGGTGGCGCTATCGGCGACGGCCGTCCCGCGCTTGGTGAGAATGCCTTTGAGCGAGCCGACCAGCTCGCCGACGCGGGCGTAGTTGACCCGGACGACATGGGTTTCCCGCTGTTCCAGCGAGTCGATCTCGGCCAGGTTGGACGGCTGGTCCACCCGGAGGATGCCGCCCGGCATTTCCTGGGCGGTCAGGCCCTGGGCCGCGAGGATGGCGTAAAAGGCCTCGGTCCACGGCTTGTCGATGATTTCGGCGGAGACGGTGCGCTTGATGTCCTTCCCGAGGATGATCGACTGGCCGCTGATCGCCTGGAACCCGGCGATCACTTCCTCGATGCTGGCGTTGTTCCAGGTGACGGTGATGCGGGGCACGTTGCGGCCCTGGCTCCGGCCCATGGCCCGGTTGAGGGCGCGGGTATCGGAGTTGGTGGCCGGCGCTTCGGCGGCTTCAGGCGCCGGGGCCGGAGCGGGGGCCGCGGCCACGGCCACGGCCTGGTCGCGCACCGGGGTGACCGCGGCGCCATTCCAGGCCAGGAAGCCCTGGTCCGATCCGAACGAGACCCGGATGGCCCCTTCGGAGCGCTCGACCCGGTAGGGGATCAGCCGTTCGACGTCCATGACGACGCGGACGACGTCGGGCGTGTACTGGCTCAAGCGCACGTTGAGGACGCCGGCCCGCTTCACCCCATCGTAGGCCGACCGGTCCATCCCGGAGCCGAGGGTGGCGCCGGTGATGTCCAGGACGATCCGGCTCGGATCGGTCAGGGTGCGGTCGGTGACCTGCACCGCGCCCTGGACCTGGATGACCAGCTCGGCTTTGCCCGACGCCGGCACGAGGCTCACCGCGCGGACTTCGCCGTCGCGCGCGGTTGCCGCGGGGGCCGGCGAGGGGGCCGCGAGGAGAAGCGCGCTCGCGAGGAGCGACCAGGAACGATGGATCATGGGGCGTTACCCTCCTGCTTGCGGATCGACAGCGTCTGCTGGCGCTCCGTGCCGTAGTCATCGATGGTGAAGGTCACGTCCTTCTGGCGGATGTCGGACACGCGCATCCGGCCCAAACGCTCTCCCTCGCGGACATTGTACCGCTTCCCGCTCAACCGGTCCCGCAGCACCGCCACGCTGCCCGACGGATTGCGGTCCTGGTAGTAGACGCCGACCAGATCGAGATCGGCCAGCTCCGGCCCCGCCGTCCCGCCCTCGAGCACCGAGGCGAACGGATCACGGCTGCCGCCGGTGAACTCGTAGGTTTCCCGCGAGATGGGTGCGCCCGGCTCGGGGATCAACGACTCGTCGACCTTGTGGGGCTTGGGGGCGCCCGCCTGGCCGGCGGCGGGGGCCGCGGCCGGCTTGGGCGCCGCGCCTTCCTCGACCGCCGCCGCGGCATCGACCGCCGGCTTGGCGGCGCTTCCGCCGCCGCCGCCGCATCCGGCGAGCAGGGCGAGGAACAGCGTCCCCGGCCCGAGGGCTCTAGTTGCCACGCGGCCCTCCTTCCGCTCCGGCGGACTTGACGAAGGTCTTCACGACGAATTTCGCCTCCAGCATGGACCGCGAGGTGTCGCCCAGGGCGCGGGCCGATGTCGGATTGGCGGCCACCAGCGAGACGTCGATCGGCACGATGATGCGCTTGAGCCCGGCGACGTCGGTCAGGAATTCACCGATCTGGTCGTAGTGGCCGATGACCGAGATCTGGTAGCGATAGGTATCGAAGGGCGTCGGCCCGCTCTCCACCGGCTGGGGCGTGAGCGAGGCGACGTGCACCCCGCGGACCTTGGCCCGGGTGGACATGGCGTCGATGAGGCCGGGGACTTCGTTCTGTTCCGGCACCAGCTGGCGCAGGGCCTCGAGCGTAACCCGATAGGCCTCGGTCTTCTGCTTGAGATCTTCCACCGAGCCGCGGGCGAGATCCCGCTTGGCGCTATCGGTGGACGCCTGCACCTGGGCCAGCGAGTCGGTCAGCGCCGCGGCCCGGTCCTGCTTGGCCTTGAGGCCGGACATCCCGATGGTGCTGAGGCCGTCGCCGGAGTAGATCATGTAACCCAGCAGCAGCGTGATCAGGATCGCGACGATCGCCTTGCTGCGGGTCGAGTCGAGAAGTGCCATGGTTATCGCTCCCCCGCCGGCGCCGCGGCCGCCTTGGCCTTGCCAGGACGGTCGTAGCCGACGCGAAGGGTGAACGCCGTCACGGCGCGCCCATGGTCGATTTCGGTGGTGGTGGTGACGACGGTCACGTCACGCAGCCAGGGAGAGTCCTCGAGCTGCCGCATGAACCGGGTGAAGCCCTGGATGTCCATCGTCCGGCCCAGGACCTGGAGCGAGACCGGGGGCGGCGCGATGCTGGTGCTGTCGAGCGGCGGCGGCGCGGGCACCGCGGCCACCGAGGTGAGCCAGGTGAACGGCGGCACCGCCCGGGTGACTTCGTCCAGGATGTGGGGCCACACGTACCGGTCGCCGTCGACCGAGCGGATCGTGGCGATCTGTTGCACCACGGAATCCCGGGCCGCCTCGGCCCGCTTCTTTTCCACCAGAAACGTCTTGAAGCGCCGATTCTCCGCGCGGGCGGTGGCGAGCTGGTCCTCCAGCGAGCTGACCTTGGACGCGGACCCGAATCCGATCCAGGCCAGACCGATCGCGGTGAGGGCAACCACCACCAGGGCGGCCATGGGCCACGGATCCTTGACCCGTGTGCGCATGGTCCTGAGCGCGTTCATGCCGCCGGCGAGCGAGGCGCCCGCCGCAGCGCGCTTTGAACCCGGCTTGAGGTTGATCGTGATCATGGACGCCTTCGGTGCGTGAGGGCGGGGCTCAAGCCGCGGTACGGAGGGCCAGGCCCACCGGGAGCATCAGCAATGGCGCGACTTCATCGATGTTCATCCCGTCGAACACCCCCTCGCCCACCTGCAACCGCTTGATGGGGTTGGCGAGCTCGACCGGCAGCTTGAGCCGGTCGGCGAGGGTCCGGGTGAGCCCGGGAATCCGGGCGCCGCCGCCCGAAGTGTAGAGCCGGGACAGCCCGGTGGACGACCGGGCCGCGGTCTGGAGGAACGCGGCGGCGCGCTCGATGCCGACCGCCAGCTCCTCCCCGCGGGTCGTCAGGAACGGGGTCAGCACGTCGCTGGCCTCGAAGCCCTGGAGCAGCTTGTCCGCTTCTTCGGCGGAGAGCCCGCGCTCCCGCTGGAGATCTTCCCGGAACCGGCGGGTACCGACCGGCAGATCGCGGGTCAGCACCGGGATGCCGTCGTCGAGGATGTTCACGTTGGTCATTTCGTGCCCGATGTTCACCAGGCCGACCACGCCTTTCATCCCTTCGGGATAACTCAGCTCGAACGCATTGTGGAGCGCAAAGGAGTCCACGTCGATGACGCTGGGGCCGACGCCGACTTCCGCGAGCAGCGCGATCTTGTTGTCGATCAGCTCCCGCTTGGCCGCGACCAGCAGCACCGTCATCTGGAGGCCCTCACCCTCGGGATCCAGGATCTGGAAGTCGAGCTCCACGTTGTCCATGTCGAACGGCACGTGCTGCTCGGCCTCCCAGCGGATCACCTCGCGGGCCTCCGATTCCTTCATGCGGTCCATCGGAATCTTCTTGATGATCACGTCCCGGCCACCGACCGCGGTCACCACCTGGCGCGGCTTGATGCCGGCGGACGCGAACAACCCGCGCACCGCGTCGGCCACGATCCCGGGGTCCATGACCTCGCCCTCGACGATGGCGTCGTCCACCAGGGAGGCGAACGCGACCTTCGTGAGGACCGGCTCGCCGGATCCATGGGAAATGATGGCCAGCTTGATCAGCCCGCTGCCGATATCAAGACCGACCGAGGTCTTCGTCCGGCTGAACAATCCCATAAGGGCTCGATTTTCCGAGAGGAGTGTCGGTTACGCTACTAGTCGCGCAATCTTTTGTCAAGCTACTAATATGCTTGAGGTGATCTCAAGCAAGTGTTTCTAGTTTCATGACTTATGACATCGGAACAGGGTCATGTTTCTGCCGCCGACCCAACCTCGCCTGTCCAGTATTGCACGGGGGTGACAAGCGAGCGGGCAACGGCTGTGCCACTCGCGGGGGGTACGGCTACAATTCGTTGTGCGCAAACATCTTAGGTCACGAACCCCCGGACTTGAGGGGTGGGGGTCCGGGGGCCTCGCCAATCTGTTTCGCAATGATCCTCTCGCTCTGCGTCAAAGGGAAACCGGCGCCCCCGGCGCACTTAAGGCAGAACCCGCCATCCCAGGGGGTACTTTCGGGGGTGAATTAGGGAATCCGGAGCGAGAGAATCGAGCCGGACGAGCTGTTCCAGGACCACCGAGGCCAGCGGGTGGCCGGCGGCATCGGACCTGACGCCGCTGGCACGGATGGAGAACACCGGGCCGCCCAGCGCGCGCACCGCCGACTCACCGGTGGACGGCCCCGGCAGCGCAACGGCAATGATGACGGTTTCCTGACCCGCGGCGAGCGGCGTGTCGGATTTGGGCCAGCCCGCCATCGCGTCGGCGAGCGCCGCCTCCGCGGCGCCACGCGCCTGGACTTCCGCCAAGGCGCCGAGGCCGGCCTGGCGCTCCAGGCGGGCGAGCTCGAATGCGGTGAGCGAGATCGTTCCGAGCGCGGCGAGGACCGCCACCGCAAAGATCAGGGCCATCCCGCCTCGGTTCATGGCGCGTTCCGGAGCAGCACGGCCGCGCTCAGGCTGTCGTGCTGGATCTGGGCCCGGGCCATGCCCACGCCCGACGCCCGCTCGGTGAGGCCGGTGATGACGAGCTCCGCCTGGACGATGGCCGCCGCCAGCGTGGTGGCCGTTCCGGGGCGGGAGAAGTAGCTGAAGGCCAGCCCCACTCCGCTGAAGGGGCCGGCGAGCGGCTGGATGGACCCTCCCGAGCTCACCCCGCGCAGGCCAAGCCATTGCGCGCCGCCGGAGGCATAGGCGAGCAGCTCGATGGGCTCGACGACCCGAAGCGGACTGCCCGCCCCGATGGCGGGGAGGTCTATTCCCGGCACCCGGGCGGGGAGAACCAGCGCCGGCGCACCGTCGGGGCAGCTGGCGGCTGCCGGGGCGGCATCGAGAGCGGTTACCGCCCAGTGGTCCGGCCCCGAGACCGTGCCGATCATCAGGCTGTCCCGCCCGGCGACCGGCGCGCGAAGCTCCAGCCACCAGTGCATGCCCGCCCGCACCCAGAGGGAATCGGCCTTCGCGGCGCAGAGCACCCCGCTGCCTCGTACCGCGCGCGCCACGAATCCGTTTGGGGCCGGGAGCGCGAGGTCGGGGCCGGCCGTGGAATCGCTGCCCAGCGGTTCGAGGAGCGCGCGGGAGGCGGCCGATGCGGCTCGCAGCGAATGCTCCATGCCGAGGCGCTCCGAACGGTCCCGGAGACGGAACGCGGCGGATCGGAGGATCGACCAGGCCAGCAGCGCGACGACGATGGTCAGGGTGAGCGCGACCAGCGCCTCGATGAGGCTGGTGCCGCGGCGATTCATGGGCATGCGACGCGAGTGACCAGGGTGTCGGCCCGCGCGACGATTTGAACCTGCACCCCGGCGCCGACGACCGTTGCCGTCCAGGACTCGGAGATCCCGTCAGGGTGCCACTGGGAGCCGGCGCCGGGGGCAACGCAGGCCGGAGCGGCCGCCAGGACCTGGGCGCGGAGCAGATCGGCCCGGGAGGCGAGTATCTGCGCCGCGCGACCCATCAGGCGGCCCGCTCCCGCAAGCCGCGCCACCGGCCCGAGTGTGCCGAGGAGCGCCAGCAGCCCGACGGTGGTGACGAAGAGGGCGACGAGGACTTCGAGCAGAGTGAAGCCGGAGGAGCGGGTTCGCATGCCCTGAATACACAACGAGGGGCCCAAGGGCCCCCCATCACTTGCGCGCGCGAGCGCGCGGATTCCCGCGACCGGGCCGCGCTCTAATCGAGACTGTACCGGCGCAGCTTGTAGAACAGGGTGCGGAGGCTCACCTGCAGCAGCCGAGCCGCCTCACGCCGGGTGCCCTGGGCCGCGGCCAGCGCGCGCACGATCGCTTCGCGCTCCACCGACTCCACCTGCGGCTTGAGCGCATACCCGCCGGCCGGTGTGTGATTCCCGTGACCCTCGGCCGCCAGGATCGGGAAGTCGGACCGGTCCAGCCGCCCGGTGGGCGAGAGCGTCGCCGCCCGCTCCACGATCTGGCGCAGCTCGCGCACGTTGCCGGGCCAGGAGTATCCGGACAGGCTGGACAGCGCCTGGGGCGTGAGGCTGATGGGGCGTCCGGTGCGGGAGGCCACCTGCTGGACGAAGTGGGCGACGAGCGCCGGGATGTCCTCGGTGCGCTCACGCAGCGGCGGCAGCGTGATCAGTACGCCCTTGAGCCGCTGCAGGAGCTCGGGCCGGAAGCGTCCCTCGCCGACGGCGTGATCCACCGGATGGCGCGAGGTGGCCATGACGCGGACGTCGGCCTCGGGGCCGTGCGCTCCATTGGTCTTGCTCCCCAGGCGGGTCAGCAGGTTGGTCTGGCTGTCCTGGGAGAGCGAGACGACCTCTTCGAGCAGCAGCGTCCCGCGGTTGGCGGAGCGCCAGAGGGTCTGGGGATCGACCGGGGTGAAGAGATCGGGAGCGGCATCACAGTCCACCGCCACGAAGGCACCATCGCCGCGGCGGCTGAAGCGATGCATGGCCTGGGCGAGGAGCGCCTTGCCGGTGCCCTTTTCGCCGGTGATGAGCACGGCACCGTCCGCCGCCGCGGCCCGGGCCGCGAGCTCGAGGAGCCCGCGCATCTTGGGATCCTCGGCGACCACCAGGGGCTCCAGGCCCCTGGCGCCGAGGGTGGCGCGAAGCCGGGCGACTTCCTGCCGCAGCCGTTCACGCTCCTCGGCTTGCTTGAGGGCGAGCAGCAGCTCGTCGGCCACCGGAGGCTTGCGGACGAACCCGTCCGCCCCCTCGCGCAACGCCGTGGCGGCCAGAGCCGCGCTCATCTCTCCCCCGGTCACGATCACCACGCCGGAGCCCCCGCCGGAGCGATAGCGACGCAGGAATCCGAGCACCCCGGGCTCGCCGGTGCCCAAGTCGAGGAGCAGCGCTTCGACGGCGCTCGCCTGGGCTTCGACCAGCGCAGCCTCGGGCTCGCGGCGGAGCAGCACCTCGTACCCGGCGGCCTCGAGCGCGGCACCGACGCTCTGGCGGAGGGTATCCTCGGGATCGACGATGAGAATGCGCATGGGATGCGGCAGGTCAGCGCGGGAAACGGTCCCGCTACTGACAGGCGATCAGCCCCTCGACGGTTGCTGGTGAAGGCGGCGCCACCGGGCCATTGAACAGCGCGCAGGTCACCGTGGTGTTGACGTGCGTGGCCGTGGCCGCCC
>Ga0326726_10003517_pt1 | contig 14373 bp, 14 predicted proteins | sample MHFenrmetagenome_2_FD_207603 | JGI IMG/M metagenome (GOLD analysis project Ga0326726, IMG submission 207603) | Lab enriched peat soil microbial communities from Michigan Hollow, Ithaca, NY, United States - MHF15MN | ecosystem: Environmental > Terrestrial > Soil > Wetlands > Peat | place: USA...
ACCATAGCCGATTACTGCGACTTTTTTATTCCGGATCTGTTGAATGTCAGCATCTTTATCGTAATAAATCTTCATCGATCGCTCCTGGGGTAATAGCCGTGCCAAGAAACCGATTGGCCGTTGAGTCCGGCATGACGTCTATTCGCGGACAACCTTTTTCGCCTGCACGTCTGTCGACCTAATCAACTCACGGGCAACGGCAACCCGTCCGGTACGTGTGAGCTCTTTGATTCCGAGGGGCTGCAGCAGATTAATGATCGCTTCGATCTTTCGTGGATCCCCGGTCACCTCGATGGTGTAGGTCGCCGGTGTGGAGTCGATAACATTGGCCCGGAAAATATCGGCAATCCGCAACGCCTCCGCCCGATCTTCCGACCGCGTATGCACCTTGATGAGCGCCGTCTCCCGCGAAACAAAATCGCTCTCGTTCAGATCCACAACCTTAATGACGTCGATCAATTTATTGAGCTGTTTTACGATCTGCTCGATGATCCGCTCGTCTCCGGATGTCACGATGGTCATCTGCGACATGGAGGGATCGAGCGTTGGTGCCACAGAAAGACTTTCAATGTTGAACCCGCGGCCGCTGAACAGGCCGGCGATGCGAGACAACGACCCAAATTTGTTCTCGACGGTCACTGAAATAATGTGTTCCATCCCCAGTGTAACTCCAGCTTCCGTCGGTTAGGCCGTGAGAATCGTGTCTGAATCTTTTGGAGCCACCTGCCCCTTTCCAGACTGTTTGCTTTTCAATGCAGGCGGATCTTCCAAAATCATCTCATGGTTGCAGCCGCCGGCGGGAATCATGGGATAGACGTTTTCATACGGATAGGTCGGCACATCGACGATGACCGGTTTATTCACCGCGATCGCTTCCTGGAGGACAGCATCGATCTCAGATGGATTACTGGCCCTGAGCCCAACTGCTCCATATGCTTCCGCCAGCTTGACAAAGTCAGGCGTCGTCTCGAGATAACTCGATGCATACCGACCTTCGTAGAAGAGATCCTGCCATTGCCGAACCATCCCATGGAATCGGTTGTTCAGAATGATGATCTTCACCGGCAGTTTATGCACCACCGCCGTCGCCATTTCCTGCATATTCATCTGTATACTGCCATCGCCCGCGATGCAGAGGACTAACCGGCCTGGAAACGCCGCCTGCGCCCCCATGGCGGCAGGAAATCCGAATCCCATGGTTCCAAGCCCCCCAGAGGTTAACCAGCGATTCGGCTTCGCCAACTTAAAGTATTGAGCGGCCCACATTTGATGTTGGCCGACATCGGTGGACACGATTGGATCCCGATCTTTCGTGAGGTCATAGAGCCGGCTGATGACATATTGCGGTTTGATCGGCCCATCTGCCTCTTGTTGATAGGCGAGAGGATTCGCCTGTTGCCATTCGTGAATCTGATCCCACCAGGGCTTGCGTAATTCCCGTTGATCGCCGTTTACCGTGGCACGAAGAATCTGAATCAACTCACGAAGCACCATCTTGCAATCGCCGACGATCGGAATGTCGACATTGACATTCTTCCGGATCGAGGTTGGATCGATATCGATATGGATGACCTTGGCGTGTGGACAAAATTCAGAGACCTTTCCGGTGACACGATCGTCGAATCGTGCCCCGATGGCCACGACAAGATCGGAATAATGCATGGCCATATTCGCCCAATAGGTGCCGTGCATCCCCAGCATACCCATGGACTGAGGATGTTCGCCAGGAAAGGCGCCCAACCCCATCAACGTCATGTCGACCGGCATATGAGTCAGTTCGGCTAATTCCATCAATTCTTGCGATGCACCGGAGAAGATGACTCCACCACCGACATACAGAACCGGCTTCTTCGCCTTCGTCATGGCTTCAGCCGCCTGCTTGATCTGCCACTTATTCCCTTCATACACCGGATTATAACTACGGATGGAGATGGAGCTCGGATAGACGAACTCCGCCTTATCCATGGATACGTCTTTCGGAATGTCCACTAACACCGGACCTGGACGCCCTGTCGTCGCAATATAAAAGGCTTCTTTAATCGTCGTCGCCAACTCGGCCACATTTTTCACAAGAAAGTTATACTTGGTGCAGGGACGGCTTAAGCCAACATTGTCTGCCTCTTGGAATGCGTCGTTCCCAATAAGACTGGTAGGAACTTGTCCGCTAAAACAGACCAGCGGCACAGAGTCCATGTATGCGTCCGCCAACGCCGTGATGACGTTCGTCATACCTGGTCCGGAGGTCACAAGGCACACCCCGGCTTTTCCTGTTGCCTTGGCGTAGCCTTCCGCCATATGGCCCGCCCCCTGCTCATGGCGAGTGAGGACCACTTCAATATCCTTCTGCTGATGAAGCATGTCAAAAATCTTCAGAACGACACCTCCGGGAAGCGCAAAAATAGTCTTGACGCCTTCCCGCTTGAGGCATTCGATGAGAATCTCAGCACCCGTGAGCTTCATAACAGAACCTCCACCCCTGCCACCAATCGAGACGTCAGCAGAGGAATCAGGGGAATACGATAATGCCAGTCTCGTCCCCACGAGACCAGACACGACTCCACATTCCCTCAGAACATTCTGAAAAATTAGGGATAAATATGATTGATCCTATCACCACGCCTTTCCATGCGTCAATAGTAGAACGGGTCTGTAGCCCCCTTTCCCTGACAGTCTAAATCCGCACATGATACCATCTATTTTCATCTCGCTAGCCCTGAGTCGCATTTCCATGAGCTTGCCTATCCGTGTGACCATCCTGTCTCGTCAAGATTGCCATCTGTGTGGAGTCGTGTACCGAATTGCACTGCGTCTTCAGTCAGAACTACACATTGAAACGAACAAGGTCTCTATCGAAAGCGATAGGGTATTGATGGAACGTTATGGGGCAAGAGTTCCGGTCATCTTGCTCGACGAGGTCGAACAGTTCGAAGGGAAAGTGACGGAAGGAGAGTTACGTCGAGCAATAAAAAAAGCGCGGTGGAGAAGACCGATAAGCCGGATTCTGTCCCGCCTGGGATATGCTCCCAAGCGGGGGTGATCATTTCTCTGGGATTCGAGTTACCTCGAATCTCAAGCGACCTACCCGAAGACCTCAGCCGGGCCAGCCGGTCGCCGGCTCTCCGAAGAAAGCCGACAGGTGTCTTCCTATTTGGCCTTGCATCAGGCGACGCTTACCCTGCCGGTGATGTTGCCACCACCGCGGTGGGCTCTTACCCCACCGTTTCACCCTTACCTGAGCCAAAGCAACCGGATTGGAATCCTGTCCCCTTGGCCATCGGCGGTTTGTTCTCTGTGGTGCTGGTGTCGGATCGCTCCGCCTGGGAATTACCCAGCGCCCTGCCCATGAAGTCCGGACTTTCCTCTTAGAGCGTTACCGCTCTAAGCGATCACCCAGTTTTCTCCCTCGCGCCAGAACACTATAAGACTGGAAAGCCACGCTTTCAAGGGCGGACCACGAATGCCTCGGCCTACTGCACAGCCGGCAGGAGCGACGCGGGAACCGGCTGCTTGGTCTGGTAGATGGCCATGGCTTCCGGCATCCATTTCTTGAGTTGTTCAATCCTCGTTTCATGACCTGGGTGGGTCGACAAGAACTCCGCCGGTCCCTTACCACCGGACATCTGTTCCATCCGCTCCCAAAGATGAACCGACTCTCGGGGATCGTACCCCGCATCGGCAGCGAGTAAAATCCCGATATAGTCCGCTTCTGATTCATGTTTCCGACTAAAGGGCAACAACACACCAACCTGAGCACCGGCTCCGAGGGCCGCCATCGCAGCCTGCCCTAACATGGCATTGCCTCCCGCCGATCCGGCAGCCGCTCCAAGCACTTGAAGCGCGGCATTCGTCAGCTGGCCTTGGCTCATCCGCTCGGCACCGTGGCGAGCCAACGCATGGGTTACCTCATGCCCTAAGACCGCCGCCAACCCCGCCTCTGTCTTCGCAACCGGAAAAATCCCCGTATACACCGCGATCTTGCCCCCCGGAAGTGCAAACGCATTCATCGTCTTGTCATCTTTGATAACCGTCACTTCCCATTGAAATTGGTTTGCCATCTCAGCATATTTTGATCGTTTCGCCGCTTCGATGATGCGAGCAGCTACGCGTCGAACCGGCTCAATTTCGTGTGGATCTTGCGACTGGTGCATTTTCGGATCGTTTTTGACTTGGCTATAGGCCTGCGCACCCATTTGCATTTCTTGCGACACGGAGGTCATGAGCAACTGCGACCGTCCGGTGTAGGGGTTGGTTTCGCACCCTATCAGCGAGACGAGCGCCACACTCACCATCATAATGAACGCCGACTGTGAACGCTGTTTCACTGTACGCATCGATGATCTCCCCTTCTCGATTCGATTCTGTCAACTCCGACGAAATTGACCGTTCCAGATCGGTCTGTTAGATTACCGCGCCGCTCTGAGATTTTCTACTAGGGCCATTGCCTGTGACCGACAATGCACCGCACACCCCCCTTGAACGCATCGGCATCGATGAGTCCGGCAAAGGAGACTATTTTGGTCCTCTGGTCATCGCTGCTGTTTTCGTTGACGCCACCACACAGGGTGAACTGACCCTCATGAATGTCCGGGATAGCAAAAAAATATCAGACGGACGTATTCTCGACATGGCACCCGACATCCGGATGCTGTGCCCCCACAGCATTATCGCAATCGGGCCGCAACGATACAATGAACTGTACGCGAAGATCAGAAATTTGAATCGCCTGCTGGCATGGGGACATGCCAAGGCCCTGGAGACATTACTGGAAAAGGTTTCATGCGGGCGCGCGATTGCAGATCAGTTTGGCGATGAACGGCTGATTTTGAATGCATTACAGGAGAAGGGACGCACGATCATATTGGAACAGCGGCATAAGGCCGAATCCGATCTGGCCGTGGCTGCCGCCTCGATCCTGGCCCGTGCTGAATTCCTTCTCCGATTGAAACGCCTCTCGGACGAGATCGGCACGACGTTGCCCAAAGGAGCGTCACCTGCCGTCGAACTGGCCGGACGTATGATCGTGAAAAAGCATGGAGAGGACCGGTTGGGGTCGGTCGCCAAACTGCACTTTAAAACAACTCAGGCCGTACTAGAGAGAAAAGCCTAGTAGGCGGAGGTCGAGGTTGAGCGAAGGGTCAGGCTGTTTTCTCAGCCTGGACTTTAGCCTTAACCTTCCGGAAAGCTGGCGGACTTTTTCAATAGCCTGCTAAACCGACTCCCCGATCTCAAGAATCGACGTCTTATCGAGCTCGGGACCTGGCGTGGTTTCAACAGGAATTTGTCCTTCCCAGTAGAGCATCCGACGGCAGTAGGGGCAGGTGTGGAGATCTTCCGCGCGTTTGACTTCTGAAATCAGTTGCGGAGGAAGCTGCAGACGGCATCCGGAACAGATCCCCTCTTTGATTTCAGCGAGAGCATGATCCTTGCGCAACGCTTTGATCGAGTTATAGCGACTGAGCAGCCCTTTCTCGACTTGAGCCGAACGGGCTTGCTGCTGCGCTGTGAGATCGGCCAATTCCGTTGAGAGCCTGTGCTCCAGCTCATCAAGCGCCTGTTTTTCCCGCGTAAAGGTCTTTTCGATAGTACTGAGCTTCTCTTGTGCTTCCTTTGCCGTCCGCTGCAGTTGTTCAATCTTCTCCATGCACACCAAAATCTTCTCCTCAAAGTCGCCTTTCTTCTTATTGGCAACCTCGATCTCGAAGAGATGGGCTTGATATTCCTTGTTGGACTTCAACTCGGACAGCCGTGACTTCATCTTTTCAGTGTGCGCTTCATGCGCTTCAAGATCCTGTTCGTGCGACCGCCGCTCTTTGACGAGAGTCTCCACAGAAATATTGGTCTGCTGATATTGCTGTCGAGCCTCTCGAAGCGGAGCATCAACCGCTTGAAGCCGCTCTGGAATTTTTCGGCGTTGGTCCTTGATCTCCGCGATGCGGAGATCCAGCTTCTGCAGTTCGATAAGGGGGGAAAGATTCTGGTTCAACGCACTCCTATACCCGTGGTTCAGAACAACGATCCGGCTCGATGAGCTCCGCAGCTGCGCTGGTGGGCCCACTAGGACTTGAACCTAGGACCAGCTGATTATGAGTCAGCCGCTCTAACCACCTGAGCTATGGGCCCGATCAGGCGGATGACTCTCGCGTGCCTGACCCACAGACACGAACAACCAATTTTAGGCTGCCCAGAGAGGGGAGTCAAATCCCGGCTGGAACATTCCATGACGTATCACAGGCTTTCCACAAAGCTGCGTAGCTTCTTGCTCCTGCTCGGATGACGCAGCTTGCGCAGGGCCTTGGCTTCGATCTGCCGGATACGTTCTCTGGTCACTTCGAAATCCTGACCGACCTCTTCGAGGGTATGGTCGGTGGCTTCGCCGATGCCGAACCGCTTCCGCAAAACTTTTTCTTCCCGCGGCGTGAGCGTTTCCAATGCGCTGTTGATCTGGCGCTGGAGATCATACCGGATCGCCGCCTCCAGAGGAGACACCGCCTTTTTATCCTCAATAAAGTCGCCCAAATGGCTGTCTTCTTCTTCGCCGATCGGGGTCTCGAGAGAAATCGGCTCGCGTGCGATTTTCAAAATCTTCCGCACCTTGTCAAGCGGCAGATCCATGCGCTCGGCAATTTCCTCCGGCGTCGGTTCGCGTCCGAGTTTCTGGACCAGATGGCGGGAGGTTCGAATCAACTTGTTAATCGTCTCGATCATATGCACGGGAATACGGATTGTCCGGGCTTGATCAGCGATCGCACGGGTAATCGCCTGGCGGATCCACCACGTGGCATAGGTACTAAACTTGTAGCCTCGCTTGTACTCGAATTTATCCACGGCCTTCATCAGGCCGATATTACCTTCCTGGATCAAGTCGAGGAACTGGAGACCGCGGTTCGTGTACTTCTTGGCGATACTGACGACGAGACGAAGATTCGCCTCGACCAGCTCAGCCTTCCCACGCTTGACCTTATCCTCCGCCACATCCAGATGTTTGACCGCATCTTTAATCTCTTCCGCGGATACGAGGGCCTCTTCGGTCTCGAGTTGCCGAATTCGGCCCTTCGCGGCCTGGTAGACTTTTTTTATCTCGGTGAGGGCATCCTCCGAGCAGCTCGTTTTGCGTTTGACGGCGAGGAAGTCTTTCCGTGTCCGGCAGAGCCTCTTGAGAGCCTCAGCACCGGCCTCACCGCTGATCCCAAGCCGCCGCTGGCAACTGACGATCTCCCGCTCCGATGTCCGGATCTGAATCGCCAGCTCGCGCACACGCTGCACCATCCGATCTTTCAGCACACCATGGAGATTGACGGACTCCATCTTCTCCACGACCTGATCGCGAATCGTATCGATCTGCTTCTTAATCTTCTTCTGTTTCGTTGGGTCATTGTCGGCATGCCGGGCAACTTCATACAGGCTCTTGAGCGAAGTCGAAATTTTTCGGACGGAGTTCAGCCCTTCGAGCGTCTTGACCCGAAGCTCTTCATAATCCCGCTGAATTTGTTCTTCCTCAAATTCCTCTTCAGTCTCGACGATCGGGACGATCTCACGCACGTCGATGGTCCCGTTCTTGAGCTGATCGTACAGCGCGAGGACAAACTCAATCGTCATCGGCATCCCATAGATGACCGAAGCGATGTCCCTCTTTCCCTCTTCAATGCGTTTCGCGATCTCGATTTCTCCCTCACGACTCAACAGCGCCACACTTCCCATCTCTTTAAGATAGAGTCGAACCGGGTCATCGGTCCGGCTGAGTGCGCCGGGAGTTAAATCAATCTCTTTCTCCTCTTTCTCCTCTTTCTCTTCCTTCTCTTCCTTCTCTTCCTTCTCATTATCCTCTCCCGCACCGGCTTCGACGTCGGCGTCCTCGGCATCCTCACTGGCCTCTTCAGTGTCCTGGGCCTTCCTGATCCGTTCCCCCTCGGGCGCATCGACAATCTCGATGTCCATTTCGCCGAACATCGTCATGATGCTGCCGAACTGCTCGGAGGACACGACTTCCGCGGGCAACGTGCTGTTCAGCTCGTCGTACGTCAAAAAGCCCTTCTCTTTCCCCATCGAGATCAGCTTCTTTACTTCGCCGAGCAACTCTGGTTTCGCCATGACTACTCCTTCACTAAGGACAACATCCCGGTAGAGAGCCGCCCCGACTTTTGCATTCGCAGTTCATTCACTTGTGTATTCAACCTCTGCGCATCCTCCGCACGACCTTCACGTTCTGCGGATTTGAGCTGCCCGATCAGACTTCGAAACACGGCTTCGGCTTGTTTCCGATCCAACGTCTCTAAACAGCCCGCGACGTGGGCCTTCACATCGTCGAAATGGTCTTCCCTCATGGACAGCTCAGTCGCCAGCGACCCGCAATCCGGATGATCGACCACCGCATCCAACAACGACCTGAGCCCGACTCGGCCGTCTCGATCGAGATGATTGAGCGCCGACTCTACGAGGGACCGGCAGGCCGGGACGGAGAAGGCCTCGGGCTTCAGTCGTTGCACATCGGCGGACGTCAGGTGCCCATGCAGCAGCAAATACACCAGATCCCGCTCTTCGCTCACGCCCTTGAACGTCGCTGGTGCGAGATTGGCCGATTGAGCGGGCGCCGGTCGACGTCCCTCCGACTGTACCAACGCCGGATACCGCTCGATCAATCGTTGCTGGCTAATCCCCAGTCGTTCCGCCACCACGCGAATCCGTTCCTCTCGTTCGATCGGGTGCTCGCTCTTTTGCAAAATCCTCAGCACATCGTCCACACTGCGGATACGCCCTTCGATCGTACTGGACTCCGCTGTGCTCAAACGATGCTCAAGGGCAAAATCCAAGAGGCTCGGAGCCTGCTCTTCCAAACGGGCGAACGCCTCCGGCCCTTCCTTCCGCACATACGTATCGGGATCCTCTCCAGCCGGCAAGGTGACGACTTTCACACCGAGCCCGCTATTCACGAACAGATCGAGCCCTCTCAACGCGGCACGAACCCCGGCTTGATCTGGATCGAACAACAGCACGACCTTCGAAGCGAACCGTCTCAACACCTGAATATGCTCTGCCGTCAAGGCCGTCCCCAACGTTGCAACCGTATGGGTCAGCCCAGCTTGATGAAGCGCGACCGCGTCAAAATACCCTTCCACCACGATCACGGTCTTCAGCCGAGCCACCGCTTCACGTGCAAGATCCAATGCGTAGAGCGTCTGCCCCTTCTTGAACAAGGGAGTATCCGGTGAATTTAGGTATTTCGGAGTCCCCTCACCGAGGATACGCCCGCCAAAACCGACAACTCTCTTACGCAAATCCGAGATAGGAAACATCACGCGCCCGCGAAAACGATCATAGGATCCTGACGCATGTTCGCGCGCTACCGTCAATCCCGCAGCCGCCAAATCGCTCTGTACAAAACCCTGTTTGCTCAGCGCCTTGATAAGCCCGTCCCACTCATCCGGCACACAACCGATTTCAAATCGCTCGATCGTCCCAGCCTGAATACCCCGGCCGGCAAGATAGCTCCGCGCCGTCGTACCGGTTACCCCATCCTGCAAATTCGCTCGAAACCACGCCGTGACCGCCCGATTGAGCGGTTCAAGGCTGCTCGCCTGCGCTGCATGGGGCCCAGCACTCGGCTCGCTGTCCGGCACGTCAATCCCGAATTTCTGCCCGAGTTCACGGACCGTCTCAGGAAAGTTCGCGCCGGTGACTCGCATCAGAAACGTAAACACGTTGCCGCCCGCGCCGCATCCGAAACAATGAAAAATCTGGCGGGAAGGACTGACCGTAAAGGAGGGCGATTTTTCCTGATGGAAAGGACAGAGCCCCTTCAGGTTCTGGCCAGCCCGAGTCAAGCTCACGTGATGCCCTACCACCTCGGCGATATCGACCCGATCCCTGACTTGGTTGATCACATCTTCAGAAATCAGGCCTCGGCCCACGGGAGTCGCGGCTCCTATTTCCCCACCGGGCACCGGTGAGAAAGATAAATGTAAGTGGCCGTAAAATAGACCGGTCAAGGTAACAGACGGGAAAGAAATCTGTCAACGTGGCGATAGGGCTCTAGCCAGTTGCGGAAAAACGATGGCGGCGCCGGAAATCCACTGGCCCATATGTCTGGGACAACGACGATCTCGCAGGAGGCTCAAAAGGTTCACGGTTCTCACCCGCCCAGCCCCGGCGCGCCAAGACGCGCCGTTCCGCAGGCAAGGCCGCAGTTCTGATATAGGCTGAGGTCAAGGTTAAGTGAAGATCAGACTTTCAATCTCAGCCTTAACCTGAGCCTTGACCTTTCGGTTTCAGAAAGCTGGCGGACTTTTTCAGCATTCTGCTAGCCGGGCGGCCAGGCCATGTGTCGTCCGCCTAGCACATGGAGATGAAGATGAAACACGCTCTGCCCACCATGTGCACCGGTATTGACGACGAAGCGGTATCCGGTATCTGTAATACCCTTCAATTTCGCAATCTTGTTGCCGGCCAGCATCAAATGTCCAAGCAGCCCGACATCCAACTCTTGTAATTCCACAATCGAAACCACATGTTTTCGTGGGATGACGAGCGTATGCGTCGGCGCCTGGGGATTGATATCGTCGAACGCGACCACCAGATCGTCTTCATAGACGAGCGCCGCGGGAATGGTTCTCGCGACGATTTTGCAAAAGAGGCACTCGTTCATGAGCTGCTTCCCTTTCTCAATCCCGACTTTCCAAACCGAATCGCCAGCTCCTGATAGACCTCTTGAGGTGTGATGCGGAGGTACCCCAACGCCACCAAGGTATGGAATAACAGGTCCGCCGTTTCATAAATGATTTCTTCCTTCTTCCCGCCCTTCCCAGCAATCGCCACCTCGCCGGCTTCCTCCACGACTTTCTTCAAAATACGATCGACCCCGCCTTCCAGCAGCTTAGAGGTATAGGACTCGCTCGAAGGCTGACGCTTCCGCTCTTGGATCGTCTGGTAGAGACGTTCGAGGATTCCACCCCAAGACTCGAATGTCTTCTTCTCCGGCGAGTCCAGACGAGAAAAGAAGCAGGCCCGCTCCCCCGTGTGGCACGTCGGGCCGACCGGCTCGACCTTCACGAGGAGGGCATCGCCGTCACAATCTACAAACAGGTCCTTGAGCTGCAGCCTGTGCCCGGAGGTCTCGCCTTTTTCCCATAGCGTCTGGCGCGACCGGCTCCAGAAATGCACGGACTTCGTCTCGATAGTCTTTTGTAATGCCTCCTGGTTCATGAAGGCCACCATTAGGACTGTGCCGTCCTGCCAATCCTGCACGACCGCCGGAATCAGCCCCTGAGCATCGAATTTCAATCGCCCCACATCCATTATCGAACCGCCACTCCCTTCTGACGAAGATAGGCTTTCGCCTCCTGAATCGTGTGCGTTCGGAAATGGAAAATGGACGCGGCCAGCACCGCATCGGCCTTGCCCTTGACGAATCCATCGTAAAGATGATCCAAACTCCCCACGCCACCCGATGCGATCACTGGAATCGACACAGCCTCCGACACGGTGGCCGTCAACGCGAGATCGTATCCTCGCAGTTGCCCATCTTGATCCATGCTCGTGAGCAAAATCTCGCCCGCCCCATACTTCGCCATCTTCTTCGCCCAATCGACGACGTCGAGACCTGTTGATTTGCGACCACCATGGGTGAACACTTCCCATCCTATTGCCGGCGCAGCGCGACGCTTGGCATCAATCGCCACGACAATACATTGTGTCCCGAATCGCTCTGCCGCTTCCTTCACAAATTCAGGCCGTTGGACCGCCGCCGTATTGATGCTCACCTTGTCCGCGCCTGCGTTCAACAGTGCCCGGATGTCCTCGATCGTTCTCACTCCCCCGCCGACAGTCAGTGGCATGAACACCCGCGCCGCCGTCTGCTCAACCACGTCGATGATGGTCTTACGGTTCTCATGAGAGGCGGTGATGTCCAGGAAACAGAGTTCATCTGCTCCTTCGCGATCATAAACCGTGGCCACTTCGACTGGATCTCCCGCATCGCGCAAATTCACAAAGCTCACGCCTTTGACGACGCGACCATCTTTGACGTCCAGGCAGGGGATAATGCGTTTGGTCAACATCACAACACGTGAAACGTAAAACGTGAAATGTGAAACGACCATGTCAGGAAAGAATTCATCATGCCTCACGGAGGGCTGCGACGGCGGCCCGATAGTCCAGTTTACCGTCGTAGAGCGCTTTCCCCACGATCGCACCTTCAACTCTAGGGCCAAGCGCCTGCACCGCCCGCAGATCCTCGACCCGGGAAATACCGCCGGAGGCGATCACGGGGAAGGACGACAATTCCACCACCTCCCGCAACGCCACCAGATTCGGCCCACCCAACATACCATCGCGGGCAATGTCCGTATAGATCACAGCGCCCAAGGCATAGTCTGCCAGCTCCTTAAGCAAATCTGTTGCCTTCGTCTCTGATACCGAGGTCCAACCCTTGACCGCCACCTTCCCATCTCGTGCATCCAGTCCCAACAAAACCCGGCGAGGAAATTCCTGACAGGCCTTTTCCAAGAAAGACCGATCTGTCAATGCCGCAGTGCCGAGTACTACCCTGCTCACACCTGCTCCGAGATAGCGACGCACCGTCTCAATCGACCGGATCCCTCCCCCAACCTGTATATTCAGTCTCACGTTGCGAATGATCGTCTCGATCTGAGGAAGATTGCGCGGTTCTCCCTCCACGGCCCCATTCAAGTCCACCACATGGATCAGTGTTGCGCCGCCTTGCTGCCATTGCCTCGCGACAGCCGGCACGTCTTCGGAATAGACCGTTTCAGCCGCCATGTCGCCCTGACGCAACCGCACACAACGGCCATCTTTTAAATCAATCGCGGGAATTACGAGCATACAATCAACCGTTTTCTCTTAGTGTTCCACGACCGTTCCAAACGGAAACTCATGAAGCATGTGTTCGACTCCATACGCCGCCAGCTCTTCCGCCGTGACGAACATCCCCTTACGTTGGATAAATCCCATCACGTCTTCATTCATTGGCCGCTGCTTCTCATAGTAATTCCCTTCCCACAGGACTTGCCCATCAGCGGCAATGAGTTTGGCTTCAAAACCCACTGTTGCCGCAGGGCTGGCGCCAAAGCGACCTCCGACTCGTTCCTGGTACACCAACACTTGGCCGATCAGCGAGGCATCCGCCTTAAGCCGTTTTGCCACCATCATCGCCGGTGACTGACCGGCGGAATGTTGCGACGGCGCCTGAGAGGCTAGCGCTATTGCTGCCTCACCCGGCGAAAGCACGGTTATGCCCTGCCTCGCCTGCAACCGGCTCCATAGTAACTGCGTGACGATGTCCCCAGCGCCAGCCGGCACTGTCACTGTTTGCCTGAGAGGCTGTTCTGTATTCGGCGGCACCGATATCGCCATGTCAGACCTGCGAACCGCCGGCGGCACCGCGAAGGCCTGATCGGCAACGTCCCTCACCTGTGGTGTCGCGAGAGTCGTGAACGGTACCAACGCCAAGATGCGAATCTGATAGCGCGGCAATTCCGCTGACGATTTCGTGGTCACTTTGGACCCGCTGCAGCTGACTAGGGCCAGCACAAGAACCATCAGCACGAGCGCGTACGGCGTCAGCCCTAAGACGATGGTTCGCTTATTTCGCATTTTAATCACCTTACCCCTCACCCCTGACATCTATGCATGCCATAATCCAAAATTCTTGATGAGTTGCAACCCGACAGCCTGACTCTTTTCTGGATGGAACTGGCAGGCCACCACATTGTCATGCCAGATACTCGAGACAAACGGGATGCCGTATGTGGTCGTCGTCGCAGCGATCTGCCGGTCGAACGGATCGACGAAATACGAATGCACAAAGTACCAATGGTCTCCTGTCGTGATCCCCTCGAACAACGGACAAGGCCGCTGAATGTTGACCTGATTCCAGCCCATGTGAGGAACTTTCAGCCCAGGATCGATCTCAAACCGCCTGACCCTTCCAGGGATAATGCCAAGCCCCTTGTGGATCCCAAATTCCTCACTTTCATCAAACAGTAATTGGAGCCCCAAACAGATTCCCAGAAATGGTTTTCCCGATTGAATCGCTGCGCGAATCGGTTCTGCCAACCCATAGCGCTCGACGTTGGCCATGCAATCACCAAAGGCGCCGACACCAGGCAGGACAACATGACTCGCGTTTCCAATGACCTTAGCATCACGCGTCACCACCGCCTGATGTCCCACCGCCTCAAAGGCCTTGGAGACACTGCGGAGATTGCCCATGCCGTAATCGATGATCGCAATCATATCCACCTTCTGGCAGGATGCTGAAAAAGCCCGCCAGCTGCGTTCTCGCATCGTTCAGACCCTCAACGTACCCCAGAGGGTACGCCTCGGGCCTTCACTCGCTGTGGCCTTGCTGGACGGCCTTTT
>Ga0326726_10003518_pt1 | contig 14371 bp, 15 predicted proteins | sample MHFenrmetagenome_2_FD_207603 | JGI IMG/M metagenome (GOLD analysis project Ga0326726, IMG submission 207603) | Lab enriched peat soil microbial communities from Michigan Hollow, Ithaca, NY, United States - MHF15MN | ecosystem: Environmental > Terrestrial > Soil > Wetlands > Peat | place: USA...
GCGTCCGGCAGCACCACCGACGTGTCCATGCGCGCAGGTTAACGCCGGCGCCAGGCGGCCGCCATGACCTCGGAGGTCATCGACAGCATCACGTGCAGTTTCGATCATGGTGCCATCGAAACGAAGAGCGACTCTCATGCGCACCTACACCCTCGAACGACTCGGCGACCCGGCGGCATCGTTTCCCTTCAGCGCCGTGCACGACGCCTATGCGTACTTCATGCGCGGCCGCTCGTTCGGCAAGGTCATCGTGACCGTGCCCTGATCCAGGAGGAAAAGATGGATCCGCAAGCACTGCAGACGTTCATCGCCCGCTACGTGGGCATGTGGCACGAGCCGGATGGCGCGCGCCGGCGCGCGATCGTGGAGTCGCTCTGGGCCGCCGACGCCGAGAACAACTCGCGGCGCTTCGCGATCCGCGGCCTGGAGGAGATCGTTGCGCGGGTCGCGCGTGCGCACGACGAATGGGTGGCGCAGAAGAAGTTCGTGTTCCGTCCGATCGGCAACACCGACGCCGTGGGCAACGTCGTCAAATTCTTCTGGGAGATGGTGCCGCGGGACGGCGGCCCGCGCGAAGCGCTCGGCCTCGACATCTTCGTGCTGCAGGACGATGGGCGGATCCGCGCGCTCTATCAGTTCGCGGAACCGCTACCCGCGTGACGGCGATCAGCCCAGCCCGAGCTTCTGCGCGAGGCCGATCCGCTGCAACTTGCCCGTTGCGCCCTTGGGGATCTCGGGAAGGATGAGGATCTTGCGCGGCACTTTGTAGTCGGCGAGGCGCGTGGTCACGAACTGCTGCAGCTCCTTTTCGGTGGCCGCGGCGCCTTCGCGCAACACGACCGCCGCCGCCACTTCCTCGCCGAGTTTCTCGTGCGGCATGGCGAACGTCACGCACTGGGCCACCGCGGCGTGATCCATCAGCACTTCATCGACCTCGCGCGGCGAGATCTTTTCGCCGCCGCGGTTGATGATTTCCTTCAGCCGACCCGTGATGCTGATGTAGCCGTCCGCGTCCATGACGCCCTGGTCGCCGGTACGGAACCAGCCATTGGTGAACGCTTCGGTGTTGGCCTTCGGATTGTTCTCGTAGCCTTTCATCACGTTGTCGCCGCGGATGCCGATCTCGCCGGTCGCGCCGGCCGGCAGCGGATTGCCGTCGAGATCGATGATCGCCACCTCGGGCCCTGCGGCGCGACCGACCGTACCCGGTTTGCGCGCGCTGGGCGGCAGCGGATTGCTCGCCATCTGGTGCGCGGCTTCGGTCATGCCGTACGCCTCGATCACCGGTGCGCCGAACGCCTGCTCCAGTTCGCGAATCACCTGCGGCGGCAGCGACGAAGACGACGACCGGACGAACCGCAGCGGATTCGCCTTGATCACCTCGGCGTTCTTGCTCGCGCGCGCGACGATCGCCTGGTGCATCGTCGGCACCGCCGTGTACCAGGTGGGATGCGCCTGCGCCATCCAGCCGAAGAACTTCAGTGCGTTGAAGCCTGGCGTGCAGCAGACCTCGCCGCCCGCCGAGAGCGGCGCCAGGATGCCCGCGATGAGCCCGTGAATGTGAAAGAGCGGCATGATGTTCAGGCCGCGGTCGCGTGCGGTGAACCCGGTGCTCGCGCGGACGTTGCATGCCGACGCGCACACGTTGCGCTGTGACAGCGGCACGATCTTCGGCCGCGACGTGGTGCCCGATGTGTGCAGCACCAGTGCGACATCGTCGGGCCCGGCGACCCCCGGATTGGCCGTGCTCTTCGCACTCACTTCGGCCGGGAATTCGAGCGTGAAACTTCCCGCGCCGTGCTGCGGGGTCGCGACCAGCCGTACCACCGGCACCTTGAGCTTGCGCGCAACGTCGACCGCCGGCGATTCCTTGCCCTGCTCGACCACCAGCACGCGCGCGTCGAGATCGGTCAGGTAGAACTCGAACTCGTCGGCGCGATAGCCGGGATTCAATGGCGCCGACGTCGTGCCGGAGGCGATCGCCACGAACGCGGCCGCCATCTCCGGGCCGTTGTCGAGCACGATCGCCACGCGATCGTTGCGGCCGATGCCATGCGCGTTGAGTGCGGCACGTGTGCCGTCGGCGACCCGGCGCAGGTTGGCAAACGTCAGGGCAACGCCGCCCGGGGCACTCAGGGCCGTGGCGCCGTCGGCGCCGACAGCGAGCAATTCGTGGATCGTGGCCGGATTGGTATTCATCGTCACTTCCTCAAGTCGTGATGCGCAGCTTTCCATGTTGCGCATTCAACGTCTGCGCAAGCAGGCTGACGCACGCGTAGATGGCGCGGATATTGGGCGTCGGCACCTTGAGCAGCTCGCCCAGTTCGAGCACCGCACCCACGAGCGCGTCGAGCTCCAGCGGACGCCCCAGCTCGACGTCCTGCAGTGTCGACGGCTTGTGCGGGCCGATCGCTTCGGCGCCGGCGATGCGTCTGGCGATGTCTATCTTGAACTGCACGCCAAGCGCGTTGGCGACCGCTTCGGCCTCGGCCATCATCGAAGCGATCAACGTGCGCGTGGGCGCAAAGCGACACACGTCTTCGAGCGTTGCGTGGGTGAGCGCGCAGACCGGGTTGAGACTGGTGTTGCCCCACAGCTTGAGCCAGATCTCGGCGCGGATATCACGCGCGATCGGGGCGCGGAAGCCGGCCTTGATCAGCGCGCCGACGATCGCCTGCAGACGCGGCGTCGTCGTGCCGTCCAGTTCACCGAGGCCGAAGCGATTGCCCTCGACCAGTTCGACCACGCCGGGCGAGACGAGATTGGCGGCCGGATAAACGACGCTCCCGATCACGCGCGCCGGATCGAGGTGCTCGGCAATCTTTCCATCCGGATCGCTTGCGCGCAGCCGGGTGCCTTCCAGCGCGCCGCCGTGGCGATAGAAGTACCACCACGGGATGCCGTTTTGCATCGTCACGATCGCGGTGTTGTCGTGGCAGAGATACTTGAGGTCGGCGGCGATCGCGCCGACCTGGTGCGCCTTCAGCGTGAGCAGCACGAAGTCCTGCGCGCCGGCCTCCGCCATCTTCTCGAACGCCCGGACGTTGGTCGCGTGGATCTCCGAGCCGTCGGTAAGGCGCAGGCGCATCCCGTTGGCCTGGATCGCCGCGAGGTTGGGCCCGCGCGCGATGAACGTCACGTCCTCGCCCGCCGCGCTCAGGCGAGCTCCGAGGTATCCGCCGATGGCACCGGCGCCGACGACTGCGATCTTCATCTGAGGACGATCACTGGAGGACAACAAAGGCAAAACGGCCGCGCGCGACCGGCCGTAGTGCCGCCGCGCGCGGTGCGCGGCCGCAAGATACCTGTATTTGAGCCGTCAGGTCGCAGCGCGTTTCATTCTGTCGCGCATCGGCTTCAGGACAAGGATGGCCAGAAACGCCGCGACGAAGTTGAGTCCGCTGGCGACCCAGAACACGGTATGCCACCCGCCCGTCGCCGCAAGCACGCTGCTGAGGGGCACCAGCAGCGACGCGGTGCCTTTCGCCGTGTAGAGCAGGCCGGCGTTGGCGGCCGCGTAGCGCGAGCCGTAGGTGTCGCCGCAGGTGGCGGGGAAGAGGCTGTAGATCTCACCCCACGCGAAGAACACGAGGCCCGTCAAGATCACGAACAGTAAGGGGTCCTGGCCGTACTTGCCGAGCAGCAGGATGCCGACCCCCTCGGCGAAGAACGCCAGGAACATCGTGAGTTCGCGGCCGATCTTGTCCGACACCCAGCCGAAGAACGGGCGCGTCACGCCGTTCAGCACGCGGTCGATCGAAAGCGCGAACGTCAGCGCAGGCAGCGTGAGCCCGAGGATGCTCACCGGAATGTCGGCGATCTTGAAGTCCTTCGCGATCGGCGCGAGTTGCGCCGTCGCCATCAGGCCGCCCGCCGCCATCATCACGAACATCGCGTACATGATCCAGAACACCGGCGTTGTGACCATCTGCATCGCCGTGTAGTCGCGCCGTACCGCCGCCGCTGCGGCCTCGGGCGCCTGAGTGCGCATCGGCGGCTTGAACGACGGGTCCGGCGCGCGCATGAACCACGCGAGTGCGAACACCACCAGGCCCTGCGCCAGGCCGAAGTAGAGGAACGTCTGCTGGTACCCGCTCGACTTGATCATCGCGGCGATCGGGATCACGGTGAGCGCCGAGCCGGCGCCGAATCCCATCGCGGTGAGGCCGGCGGCAAGCCCGCGCCGATCAGGAAACCACTTGAGCGCGTTGCCGACGCACGTGCCGTACACGGCGCCCGCGCCGACGCCGCCGATTGCGGCCGCGAGGTAAAGAAACCAGAGCGAATCGGCCACCGAGTTCATCGCCCACGAGATACCGACCAGCAGGCCGCCCGCCAGCATCACGGGCCGCGGCCCGTAACGGTCGACCAGCCAGCCCTCGATCGGCACGAGCCACGTCTCGGCGAGCACGAAGATCGTGAATGCAACCTGGATCGCCGCGCGACCCCACTGGAACTTGTCGTTGATCGGATTGACGAAGAGCGTCCAGCCTTATTGCAGGTTGGCGATCATCGACATGCAGATCACGCCGATGATGAGTTGCCACCAGCGCCCCGCGCTGATGGCAACGTGCTCCGTGGTGCTGGAGGTGGATACGGCCATGGGAGTCTCCTTGTATGCCGGCCACGCTCAGGGCGGGCCGATCGAAAAAACGACCGGTCAGCGATACACCAGTACCGGGATCTTGGAGTGCGTCAGCACCTTCTGCGTTTCGCTGCCTAGCACTAACGCTTTCACGCCAGTGCGGCCGTGCGACGCCATCAGGATCAGATCGCAGCCTCGCGTGCTCGCCTCGTCGATGATGATTTCGTAGGGCGCGTTGCCCTTGCGCATCACCCGCTCGAAGGGAACGTTGCCACTGCGCGCGGCTGCCTCGGCGTCGGCAAGAAATGCGTCGACGGCCTTGCTGGCCTGCGCGTCGAACTCTTCAGGCGAAACCTGGTTCACGTACATGCCGCCTTCGCCGCCGAAGAACGTCACGGGACGCTCGGGCAGAACGTGCAGGAACGTGACCTTGGCGCCCTCCTTCTGGGCCAGCGCCACCGCGCGCATCGTGGCCGCGCGCGAAAGCTCGGTCCCGTCCGTGGGGACCAGAATGTTGCGAAACATGAATGCCTCCTCCACCGCCGGCGCCCCGCGCCTGCCTCCTACGCGGATGATGCGCGAAGGGGGGCGACTCGGCAACGCCGTCTGGCGGGCAAATCCGCTCAGCCGGCGAGCCGGGGTGGAAGCAATCGGTGCGCCTGCCTCGACGACTCCGCACGGTGCCGGCCTGTCTTCGCGCGTACCGTCAGTCCGCGGGAGTAGCCGCGCAGCGGAATGGAACCGGCCTCAGGCTGTTTAGAGGTCGATCTCGGGGGAGAAGCCAGGATGGGCCGTCAGCTGTTCTTCGCGTTCGCCGTTGCCGCTTTTGCAACGCTGGCAGGCTGCGGCACGATCAGGAACACCGTCAGCGATGGCGCGGACGCCAATTTGATCCTGCGCGGCAACGATCCGGTGGCCTATTTCACCGAGGGCAAGCCCGTGCCGGGCAACGCGGCAATCAAGGCCGAGTACGACGGCGCCACGTATCGCTTTGCGAGCGCGGCAAACCGCGAGGTTTTCCTCAAGAATCCAGCACACTATGCCCCCGCCTATGCCGGTTTCTGCTCTGCCGGCGCGCCCTACGCGCTGAAGGCCGCAATCGGCGCCAACGTCTTCACGATCTATCGCGACCGGCTCTATCTCTTCGGCAACGAGCGCAGCAAACGCGGCTGGCTGCTCGATCGCGACAAGAACATCGAACTCGGCGACCGGTACTGGGAAGAGGAGACCAAGAACGTGCCGTGGACGCTCGCCACGCTCGCCTGAGCCGCGCCGTGCGCGGCGCCGCGGCGCGGGACACAATCGGCGTATCGCCGGAGCCACCGCGCTCCGGCTGTTCGAGAGGGTTTCGATGACCGCGGAGATACGCATCATTTCCTCGATGGCCACGCGCCAGTTGCTGGCCGACCTGGTCGCGCGTTTTGCAGAGACGTCGCCGCAGCGGGTGTCGGTCGAGTCCGTGGGCGGCGTCGACGCGGCCAAGCGCGTCAATGCGGGCGGGATCTTCGACGGCGTTGTGCTCGCCGCCAACGCGATCGACGACCTGATTGCCGCGGGCAAAGTCGTTGCCGGCAGCCGGGTCGATCTCGTGCAATCCGGTGTTGCGATCGCGGTGCGCGCCGGTGCACCGCGACCCGATGTCGCATCCGAGGACGCGGTCAAGCGCGCGGTGCTCGCGGCGCGTTCGATCAGCTATTCGACCGGCCCGAGCGGCGTGCAACTTGCGAAGCTGTTCGAGCGCTGGGGCATCGCCGACACGATCAAGAGCCGGATCGTGCAGGCGCCGCCCGGCGTGCCGGTGGGTGCCCTCGTCGCTCGTGGTGAGGTCGAACTGGGTTTTCAGCAATTGAGCGAGATGATGAATCTCGGCGGCATCGACGTGCTCGGCCCGTTGCCGTCGGCGATCCAGATCATCACCACGTTTGCGGGCGGCATCGCGCAGACCTCGACCCAGCCCGAGGCGGTTCGCGCGCTCTTTGCGTTCATGGCCTCGCCCGCGGTCGCGGCGATCAAGCGGCAAAATGGCATGGAACCGGCCTGAGCGCCGGCACGCTGCTCGTCATCGATGCCCTCGTGCGGATACGCGCGCTGCGAGCGCCTCGACGACGCGCCGCGCATCGCGCCCGACGCCGTGGATCATCGCCGACGATGGCGAGTGCTGGAACGGCAGGCCGACCACGTAGAGCCCCGGTTCGCCTTCGACCACGCCGCGCGCTTGGCGCGGCCGTCCCGACTCGTCGAAGATCGGGAGCTTCACCCAGTCGAGGCCGAGGCGGTAGCCGGTGCACCAGATGACGTTGTCGACCGAGAGCGGACCGCCTTCGTCATAAACGGGCAGGCCGTCGACGACGCCCACGACACGGGACACGCGCCGGACGCCTGCGGCCGCGAGGTCGCGCGACTTGACGCGGATCAGCAGCGCACCGTGCCCGATGAAGTTCGGCCTCGCCTTGCGGCCCAGCGGCGTGTCGACGGTGAGCAGGCGATGAAAGACGAGCCGAAAGAGTACGGGGCAGACGACACGCGTCGCAAACGCCGTGTGGGTCCGCACGGGGATCTCGCCGGGATGCCGGCCGGACAGCCAGACCGTATGCGTTTGCGCGAGTTCCATCGCGATCTCCGCGCCTGAGTTGCCGGCGCCGACCAGCACCACGCCGCCCGGTTTCAGTTGCGCGGGGTTGCGATAGTTCGCGGAGTGGATCTGGCGGATTGAAGAATCGAAGCGGGAGGCGAACGCCGGGGCGCTCGGCTCCTGGTAACTGGCCGCGGCAATGACGACGTGCGCCGCTTCGAAGCGCGAGCGTCCTGCATCGACGATGTAGCGGTCCCCTTCGCGCCGGACGGCGTCCACGCGCGTGCCGGTCCGGATGGGGAGGCGAAACTCCGCCGCATAGTCATGCAGGTAGTCGGCCATTTCGTCCTTGGTCGGGAACGCGCTCCACGGTGCCGGAAACGGCAGGCCGTCGAGGCCACAGAACCGCGCCGGCGTGAAGAGGCGCAGCGAATCCCACCGATTGCGCCACGCGTCGCCGATGCGATCGTGCGCATCGAGGATCACGTAGCGCAATCCCGTGCGTGCAAGGTGATAGCCGGTGGAGAGCCCTGCTTGCCCGCCGCCGATGACGATGACGTCGAAATGCTCGGGCCGCCGTTCGTCGGCGGTCGTGTCGTCGGCTCGCCGCGAAGGTCGCGCAAGATCTCCGCTGATCGCATGCAGCGCGGCGCCTGCTTCGACGAAGCGCCCCGCGCGCGCCATCGTTTCTTGCATCGTGATGCGGGGCGCCTCTGTGGCGCGCGATGAGGTCGTGGTTGCCATCGGATCCTCCGAGTTCAAGCGGGTAACGATGGACGCAGGCTAGTTACGGGCGCGCAAGCGCGCGTCGGTGAGACGCCCCATCGGGATCGAATTTCTTGCGTGGGTAGTTCTACCCACGCGCACCGCTCGCCGCTGCAGCTAGAGGATGTCGTTGCGCATTGCGCGGGCCGTGGCGGCGGCGCGCGACGAGACGTCGAGCTTGTCGAAGATGTTGCTGAGATGCCGGTCGATCGTCTTCTGCGCGAGCGAGAGCGCCTCTGCGATCTGCCGGTTGGTGCGTCCGGCGGCAACCAGCCGGAGCACCTCGATCTCGCGCGCCGTCAGGAGCGCGCGGCCGCGCACAGGCGGCGCAGCCTGCAACGCCGCCAGCCGCGATACGTCGGGCGCGGCACCGAGTTGCTCGAACACGCTGCGCGCGGCATCGAACTCGAGTCGCGCACCTTCTTCGTCGTGCAAGGCGCGGCAGGCGAGTGCAGCCTGGACACGCACCCGCGCCGCGAGATAGGGCGCGTCGAGGCGTTGCCAGAGCCCGAGCGCCGTGCGCGACTGCGCCAGCGCGGAGGCGGCATCGTTGCCGGCAAGCGCAATGGCGCTCGAAACATGCGCCGCCATTGCCGAGAGGACCTGGGTGACGAAGCGGCGCGCCGTGGCGGCGAGCTCGTCGTTCGCCGCGCGTGCCTCGTCCAGCGCGCGCGCTGCGATGAAGATCTCCACGGCTGCCGGCAGAAGACGCACGCGTGCAAGCGGGTCATCCAGGGCGGCCAGGCAACGCCGGATCGCGGCCGCCGCTTGCGCGGTTCGACCCTGCGTGAGGCGCAAGAGCGCCAGGCCGGGCTGCGGCTCCTGCCCCCAACGGCTTGCGCTCTTGTACGACGCTTCGGCAGCATCGAGCTCGCCGCGCAATCGATGGATCTCGCCTTCCTGATACGCCGCCGCAGCGCGGGTTTCGTGCTCGGTCGCACGTGCCACGCTTTGGGCAGCGTGGCGCGCCTCTTCAACCGCCTCGGGCCACGCGCCGTTCAGCTCCATGATCTCGGCGCGATGAATGCGGCACAGCCCGTTGAACTGCACGAGCTGCGGCTGCGCGTCGCACCACTGCGCGAGTGCCGCCGTCCATTCGCGCGCCCGGTCGAAGGCAAACACCTGCCGGCAGGTTGCAATCACGCTGCAGTAGACGAGTCCCGTGACGATCGGCGTGAGTTCGCGCGCGGTCGCCGCGAGCATCGCCTCGTCAAGGAGCGCGACGCCCTTTTCGACGGTGCCCTGGCGCGCGATGGCACGGCCGAGCTGGCAGCGTGCGAACGCGATCAGGTCGGGCTCGCCGCAGCGCTCTCCAATTGCCACCGCCTCGGCGGCCTCCTTCTCCGCCGCGGCGAGGTCGCCGGTACTCAGATGCCGCTGTATGGCAGGAAGCAGCAGATAGCCGTGCACCACGCAGTCGTCACCGAGCTCGTCGGCGATGCGCTGTGCGCGCTGCAACCAGCCGTTGGCGCGCGCCGGCTCGTTGAGCGCGAACAAGCGGAAGCCGTGGAAGAAGGCCCAATAGGCGGCGCGCTCGGCCTGGCCGGCCGCGCGATGCATCTCATACAGGCGCTCCATGGCCGCGAGCAACTCCGCGTCGCGGTCGAGCATGCCAGCCGACCAGACCAGCCGCTCGAGGTCTTCCGGCGCCAGCCCGTGCTGCGCCTCGGCACGCTGCAATCCGCGAAACGCGTCATCCCACGCCTGCCGGAGGAAGGCCTTGCGGGCATCGTCGAAGAGAGAGCGCGAGTCGGCCGCCATGGCCGCCGACTATAGATCCTGGCCCTGCGCATTGGGACGCGACTTTGTCACGCCGCTGCACTTGCAGTACCTTGCCCGAACCGACCGACGCGAGACGGGTGCTTCGCCATGCAAACCATCCTCGGCGCAAACGGCATCATTGCCCGCGAGCTCTCGCGTGCACTTGCCGCGTCGTCACTTCCGATACGTCAGGTGAGTCGCAGCCCGCGGCGGATGAATCCGGGCGATGAACTCGTCGTCGCCGACCTGCTCGATGCGCAAGCCACGGCACGTGCCGTGACCGGCAGCGAAGTCGCTTATCTCGTTGCGGGGTTGAAGTACGACACGGCGGTCTGGCTGGCACAGTGGCCGCGCGTGATGGCCAACGTCATCGAGGCATGCAAGCGCGCGCGGTGCCGGCTTGTCTTCTTCGACAACGTCTATGCCTACGGCCACGTCGACGGCGCGATGACCGAAGACACGCCGTTCAATCCATGCAGCCGCAAGGGCGAGGTGCGCGCGCGTATTGCGACGACCCTGCTCGACGCGATGCACGCAGGCGAACTGCAGGCGATGATCGTTCGCGCGGCGGACTTCTACGGACCCGGCGCGGTCCAGAGTTTCCCGTACGCAACCGTGTTCACGCGACTGAAGGCGCACAAGACGCCGCAATGGGTCGGCAACGCGAAGGCCATCCACACGTTCACCTACACGCCGGACGCAGGCCGTGCCGTCGCAGTGTTGGGGCAGGCACGCGAGGCCTATGGGACGACGTGGCACGTGCCGACGCGCAGCGAGCCGATGACCGGCGAGGCGTTCGTGCGCCTCGCATGCGAGCACGCCGGCCGGCCTTACGGGCTGCAGGTCGCGCCGCGCTGGATGCTGCGCCTGATGGGCCTTCTTGTGCCTGTCCTGCGCGAGAACGACGAGATGATGTACCAGTTCGAACGCGACTATCGCTTCGACAGCGGCAAGATCAAGGCGGCCTTCGGGCTCGAGGCTACGCCGTATGCGCAAGGCGTCGTCGCGTCGCTGCAGGCGATGCAATGACGCCTTCGATCTGCTCCAGAAGCGCGGCCGCAGCACCGGTCCTGCAGCAAACCTCGTTCCCGACGCGCAGCCGCGGCGCCGCAGCGGATCAGGCCGCGGTCGCCACGCTCTCTTGCGCGGCGCGTACTTCCACGCGCACCTGCTCGGTCAGCTCCGCCTTGAGGGCCGCGAACTCCGGCGATGTCTTGACCGAGTAGTGGCGCGGATGGGCGAGCGGCACTTTGCGATCGAGCTTGATCCGCCCGGGCCGTGCGCTCATTACCACGACACGGCTGCCCATGAACACGGCTTCGTCGATGTCGTGCGTGACGAAGAGCACCGTCTTCCTTTCCGCTTCCCAGATGCCGAGCAGCAGTTCCTGCATCAGTTCGCGGGTCTGGTGGTCGAGCGCGCCGAATGGCTCGTCCATCAGCAGCATGCGCGGCCCGTTGGCAAGCGCGCGCGCAATCGCAACCCGTTGCTGCATGCCGCCGGAGAGTTGCTTCGGAAAGTGGTTCTCGAAGCCGCGCAGCCCGACCTTGCCGAGGAACGCATCGGCCGCTTCGAGCTGCTGCGCGCGTGGCAGGCCGCGCTCGCGCAAACCGAAGCACACGTTGTCGCGCACGCTGAGCCACGGAAAGAGCGTGTAGCTCTGGAACACCATGCCACGTTCGGCGCCAGGGCCGGAGATTGTGTGGCCGTCGAGCAGCACCTCGCCCGAGGTCTGGCGGTCGAGCCCGGCGACGATGCGCAGGAGCGTGCTCTTGCCGCAGCCGGAGGGACCGAGGATGGTTATGAAGTCGTTCTCCGCCACCGTGAGGTCGGTCGCCTGCAAGGCAACCGTCGGCGCGCCGCCGCTTTGCGACGGAAAGCTGCGCGCGACGCCGCGCACGCTGAGCAGGGTGGTGGCAGTCGTCATCGGACCGTCGCGCATCGGCGTCCTCATCGTCCCAGTTGCGCCCAGGGGAAGAGGCGCCGGTTGATCCACTTGAATGCGAAGTCGCTGACGAGCCCGATCAGGCCGATCACGATGATCCCGAAGATGATCTGGTCCGTGGCGAGCAGCGCCTGGCTGTCGGTGATCATGTGGCCGATGCCGCTCGACGCGCCGATCAGCTCGGCCACGATCACGTAGGTCCACGCCCAGCCGAGCACCATGCGCAGGATCTCGGCGATCTCCGGCGCAGCGCCCGGGATCAGCACGCGCTTGACCAGGCTCACGTCGGAGCTGCCGAGCGTGTATGCCGCTTCGACGAGATCGCGCCGCGTGTTGCCGACCGCCACCGCGATCATGAGCACAAGCTGGAAGAAGCTGCCGATGAAGATCACGGAGAGCTTCTGCGCCTCACCGATCCCCGCCCAGAGAATCAAGAGCGGGATGAACGCGGAGGCCGGCAGGTAGCGCGCGAACGAGACGAACGGCTCGAAGAACGCTTCGATCGGCTTGTATGCGCCCATCGCGACGCCGAGCGGCAGCGCGGCGACGGTGGCGATCGCGAAGCCGCCGAGCACGCGCCACACGGTCATGCCGATGTCGCTCAGGAAACCTTGTTGCACGAGGGTCCAGCCGCTCGCGACCATGCTGAGCGGATCAGCGAGGAAGGTCTTCGAGACGAACCCGCCGAGCGTCACCGCGCCCCAGACGGCGAAGAAGACGACGAAGAACCCAATGCCGAGCGCGATGCGTGCGCCGGGATTTACGGGGGTCAACGGTTTCATGGCGACTCCGAGCACCCCTCTCCCGTTGCGGAAGAGGGGCAGGGGAGAGCGGTTACTTGATGAATCGCGTGTCCGCCAGCTTCGAAAGGTCCGGCACCGCCCTGATGATTCCCGACTCGAGCAGCAGGTCCGCCGCTTCCTTGGAGAACGCGGCGTGCTCGCCCGTGAAGAATTTCTGGTTGCCGGCGCGATCCTGCCAGCGCAGGTACTTCTGCGAGCCTTCGAACTGCTCGCCGGTCTGCTTCACGTCGGCGCCCATGATCTCGAAGCTCTTCTTCGGGTCGGACTTGATCATCTCGAGCGCGTCGAAGTAACCGTCGGCGAGCGCCTTCGCTGCCTTCGGATTGTCGGCAAGGAACTTCGGCGTGCAGCCAAACGTGTCCATCACCATCGGGTAGTCGAGCGTCGTCGCGATGATCTTGCCGGCTTCGGGCTTGGCGCGCACTGCCGAGAGATACGGCTCGTAGGTCATGCCGGCGTCGAGCTCGGCATTGCCGGCGATGAACGCGTTGGCGGCGGCCTGCGGCTCGAGATTGACGACCTTCACGTCCTTGATCGAGAGGCCGTTCTTCTTCAGCATCCATGCCAGCGTGAAGTACGGCGCCGTGCCGGGCGCGCTTGCCGCGACGGTCTTGCCCTTCAGGTCGGCGATCTTCGCGACGGTCGGCTTCACCACCATGCCATCGGCCCCGTAGCTCTTGTCGAGCTGGAAGATCTGCGTGGTGGCGACGCCGTTGGCGTTCCAGACGATCCACGTCTCGACCGTGGTTGCCGCGCACTGCACGTCGCCCGAGGCGATCGCGAGATGGCGATCCTTCTGCGGGATCTTCTTGATCGACACGTCGAGCCCGTGTTTCTTGAACAGGCCGGCTTCCTTGGCGAGCGTGAGCGGCGCAAAGCCGGTCCAGCCCGAAATCGCAATCGCGACTTTGGTTTCCTGCGCGTGCGCGACCGCGGCCAGCGCGGCAACGGCCAGGGCGACAAGCGTCTTCTTCATCCGTTTCTCCTCTTGGGTTTGAGCGTTTACGCCGGCGTCCAGAGTGCCGGCAGTGCGTGCAGCGTTCGCAAGATACGCGCCAGCGCGCCGCTGGTGACGAGCTCGGCGGCCTTTTCGATGTCCGGCGCGAGGTAGCGGTCGACCGCGATCGACGGGCAGTGCGCGCGCACCAGCGCGTGCACGGCCTCCAGCGGCGGCGAGCTGCGCAGCGGGCGCAGGAATTCGATGCCCTGCGCGGACGCGAGCAGTTCAATGCCGAGGATGCGCGCGGTGTTGGCGATCATCGGCTGCAGCCGGCGCGCGGCAAAGGTGGCCATGCTGACGTGATCTTCCTGGTTGGCGCTGGTCGGCAGGCTGTCGACGCTCGCCGGATGCGCCATCGACTTGTTCTCGCTCGCCAGCGACGCCGCGGTGACGTGCGCGATCATGAACCCACTGTTGAGGCCCGCGTCGGCGGTGAGGAACGGCGGCAGCCGCGAAACGCCCGCATCGATCAGCATCGCGATGCGCCGCTCGGCGATCGCGCCCACTTCGGCGATCGCCACCGCCATCGCATCGGCGACGAGCGCCACCGGTTCGGCGTGGAAGTTGCCGCCGGAGATCAGCATGCCGTCTTCGGCGAATACGAGCGGATTGTCGGTGACGGCGTTGGCCTCGCGCACCAGCACGAGCGCCGCATGCCGCAACTGATCGAGGCACGCGCCGATCACCTGCGGTTGACAGCGCAGGCTGTACGGATCCTGCACGCGATCGTCGCCCTCGAGATGGGACTGCCGGATCGCGCTGCCGGCAAGCAGCGAGCGGTAGTACTGCGCGACGTCGATCTGCCCCGGCTGGCCACGCAGCATGTGGATGCGCGGGTCGAACGGCCCGTCGCTGCCGCGCGCCGCGTCCACCGTCAGCGCGCCGATCACGAGCCCGGCTTCGAGCACCGGTTCGAAGGTCAGGAACGCATGCAGCGCGA
>Ga0326726_10003519_pt1 | contig 14371 bp, 15 predicted proteins | sample MHFenrmetagenome_2_FD_207603 | JGI IMG/M metagenome (GOLD analysis project Ga0326726, IMG submission 207603) | Lab enriched peat soil microbial communities from Michigan Hollow, Ithaca, NY, United States - MHF15MN | ecosystem: Environmental > Terrestrial > Soil > Wetlands > Peat | place: USA...
CACGTGGGCCATACCGCGATCCGCAACCGCGGCACGCTCGGCGGAAGCCTCGCGCACGCCGACCCGGCGGCGGAGCTGCCCGCCGCGCTCCTGGCGCTCGAGGCCACGCTCGGCCTGCTGGGGCCGCGGGGGATGCGCCGGGTCGCCGTCGCCGACTTCTTCCGCGGGCTCCTCGCCACCGCGCTCGCCGACGACGAGCTGCTCGCCGAGGTGGCCGTCCCGGCGGCCCCGCGCGGCTGGGGCTTCGGAGAGATTGCGCGCCGCCCCGGCGATTTCGCGCTGGCCGGCGTCGCGGCCTCGCTCGACGCGGAAGGTCACGCGCGCGTGGTGGGATTCGGCGTGGCGGACCGGCCGGTCCGCCTGCGCGCGGCCGAGACGCTCGCGGCGGCCGCGCCGTGGGACGAGAAGATGCCGGCGCGCGCGGGGGCGGCGGCCGCCGCGGACTGCGCCCCGGCCACCGACGGCCACGCCTCGGCGGAGTACCGGCGTCACCTCGCCACCGTGCTGACCGAGGACGCGCTGCGCGCCGCGGTCGGGCGCCTCCGATCATGACGCCCGCCGCGCCGCCCACGCCGGCCGAGCGCCTGCGCGTCCGGCTCACCGTCAACGGCCAGCCCGTCGAGCACGAGGTCGAGGCGCGCCGCTCCCTCGCCGACCTCCTGCGAGAAGACCTCGGGCTCACCGGCACCCACGTGGGCTGCGAGCACGGCGTCTGCGGCGCCTGCACCGTGCTGGTCGACGGGCGCAGTGCCCGGAGCTGCCTGCTCCTGGCCGTGCAGCTCGAGGGCGCGCGGGTCACCACCATCGAGGGCCTCACTCCCTCGGACGGCCTGAGCCCGCTGCAGGAGGCGTTCCGGGCGTGTCACGCCATGCAGTGCGGCTTCTGCACCCCCGGCATGATCGTGGCGAGTACCGAGCTGCTCGCGGCGACGCCCGCCCCCGACGAGGCCAGCATCCGCGAGGCGCTCGCCGGGAACCTCTGCATGTGCACCGGCTACGTCAACATCGTCCGTGCGGTCGCCCAGGCCGCCGCGCGGGGTACTGCCTCCGGCGGCCGGCGGTGAGCGAGCCCGGCGATCGCTGGGTCGGCGTCGCGCTGCCGCTCAAGGAGGACGCGCGCCTGGTCGCCGGGCGCGGCCGCTTCCTCGACGACCTCGGCCTCCCACGCCTGCTCCACGCCGCCATGCTCCGGAGCCCCCACGCGCACGCGCGCATCGTCCGCCTGGACGCGAGTGCGGCCGCCGCGATGCCCGGCGTCCTGGCCGTGCTCACCGGCGCCGACGCGGCGGCCCGCTCGGGGCCGATCCGTCCCCTCATCCCCACCACCGTCGCGGTGCCCGACTATTGCCTGGCGGTGGACCGCGTGCGCTACGTGGGCGAGCCGGTGGCGGCGGTGGCGGCGGTGGACCGCGCCACCGCGGAGGACGCGCTCGAGCGCATCCGCGTCGAGTACGAGCCGCTCCCCGCGGTCGTCGACCCGGAGGCCGCGATGCGCGCGGGGGCGCCGCTGCTCTATCCCGAGCTCGGCACCAACGTGGTCTGGCACGACGCGTTCACCTACGGCGACGTGGACGGCGCGCTGGCCCGGGCCGACGGAGTCCTGCGCGAGCGCTTCGCCATCCAGCGCTACGCCTCCACCCCGCTCGAGACCTTCGGGGCCATCGCGGAGTACGACGCGGGCACCGACGCCTTCGAGTTCTGGACCAACGACCAGCGGCCGGGTCTGGCCATCTCGATCCTGGCCGCCTCGCTCGGCGTCCCCCAGTCGCGCGTGCGCCTGCACTGTCCGGACATCGGGGGGGCCTTCGGCAACAAGCGGCGCCCGGCCTACGTCCTCGTCTGCGCGCTGCTGGCCCGCGCGGCCGGGCGGCCGGTGAAGTGGATCGAGGACCGCATCGAGAACCTCACCGCGCTGATGCACGCCTGCAACGGGGTCATGGACGTGGAGCTCGCCTACCGGGCCGATGGCACCCTGCTCGCGCTGAGCGTCCGGGACGTCGCGGACGAGGGCAAGAACCTGCTCACCCCGACCCAGCACAACCTCATCAAGCTCGGCAACATCGCCAATGGCTACCGGATCCCGGCGGTGCGGTACGAGGCGTGGTCGGTCCTCACCAACAAGTGCCCGAGCGGGGCGAACCGCGGCATCGGCAAGCCGTTCATGTGCTTCGCGGTCGAGCGGGCCATGACCCTCTTGGCCCGCCGGCTGGGGCTCGATCCGGCGGAGCTTCGGCTGCGCAACTACGTCACCGCCGACCAGATGCCCTACACCACGCCGCCGGGGGCCGAGTACGACAGCGGCGACTACCCGGCCACGCTGCGCCTAGCGCTCGAGCGCTTCGGCTACGCGGGCTGGCGGGCGGAGCAGGCCCGGGCGCGCGCCGAGGGGCGCCTGCTCGGCATCGGCATCGCCACGTCCGTGGAGCCGGCGGGTACCAACCTCGCTTCCTACGAGCTGGTGACCGGGCGCCGGGCCGCGTCGGGCTCGGCGGAGGCGGCGATGGTCCGGGTGGAGCCCGACGGGCAGGTGCGGGTGAGCCTCGGCGATCCGTCGAGCGGGCAGGGCTACGAGACGGTGGTGGCGCAGATCGTGGCCGACCAGCTGGCGGTGACGCCGGAAGCGGTCAGCGTCGCCCGCGGCTTCGACTCTGCGACCACGCCCTGGCTCTATCTCTCCGGGAACTACTCCAACAAGTTCTCGGTGACCGACGTGGGCGCGGTGGTCGGCGCGGCCGCGCGGGTGCGCGCCAAGCTGCTGCGGATCGCCGCACATCGCCTGGAGATCGACGTGGCCGACCTCGAGCTGCGCGACGGCGCCGCGGTGGTGCGCGGCGCGCCCGATCGGCGGCTCGCCATCGCCGAGCTGGCCCGCACCGCCTACGCCGACGTGCTGGGCCTGCCGCCCGGGGAGGATCCGGGCCTGGAGGCGCACCACATCCACCAGAACCCGCTCGCGCGGCCGGTCGACGCGGACCGTCGGGTGCGCTCGCAGCTGGTCTTCGCCAACGCGGCCCACTGCTGCCTCGTCGAGATCGACCCGCGCACCGGCCGGATCGCGCTGCGGAAGTACGTGGTCGTCCACGACTGCGGCCGGGAGCTCAACCCGCTGATCGTCGAAGGGATGGTGCACGGCTCGACGGTGCACGGCATCGGCGCGGCCCTGCTCGAGGAGTTCCGCTACGATGAGACGGGCCAGCTCCTGACGGCGACCTTCATGGACTACCTCAAGCCGACCGCGGCCGACGTGCCCACCATCGAGGTGGACCGGCTCGAGCATCCCTCGCCGGTCACCCCGCTCGGCGCCAAGGGTGTGGGCGAGGGCGGGTCGATCCCGGGGCCGGCCGCGGTGGCCAACGCGGTCGAGGACGCGCTCGCGCACCTGGGGGTCGTGGTGCGCTCGCTGCCGATCACTCCGGAGCAGGTCTGGCGCTGGCTGCGGGCTCCGGGGCCGCCGGCGCCAGGCAGATCATGAGGCCGGGGCGGCGAGAGCTCTCGCGGCGCCACTTCCTCCGCGCGCTCGGCGTGCTCGCCCTGTCCGCGCCCGGCATCGCCGACGCGCAGCCCGCGGGCCGCACCCCGCACGTCGCGGTGCTCAACCCCGGCAGCGCCACCGAGGCCCCCGCGGTGCAGCGCGAGCCGTTCGAGCGCGGCCTCCGCGAGCTCGGCTGGCTGCCCGGGGCGACGGTCGTGATCGAGTACGTGTACGGCGACGGGAGCGCCGGCCAGCTCGCCAGCGTGACCGCCGACCTGGTCCGGCGGAGTGTCGAGGTCATCGTGGCCCGCGGCCCGGTGGCCATCCGGGCGGCCCGCGCGGCGACCACCGCCATCCCCATCGTCATGGCGGCCGCCGACGACCCGATCGCCGACGGCTTCGTCGGCACCCTGGCCCGGCCTGGCGGCAACGTGACCGGCATCGCCGACATCGTCTCGGACCTGGACGGCAAGCGCCTCGAGCTGCTCCAGGAGGCGGTCCCCGGCCTCACGCGCGTGGCGGTGCTGACGAATCCGACCATGCGGCCCGGCCGGAACCGCGAGCTGATCGCCTCGCTGTCGGCCGCCGCGCGCGCGCGAGGGCTCGAGCTGCGGATCTTCGAGGTCACCCGGACCGAGGAGCTCGCGGGGGCCTTCGCGGCCATGGCCGAAGCCCGCGCGGGCGCGCTGCTCGTGCGGGCCGACACGCAGGTCCTCGAGCCCAACCGCTCCCAGGTCGTCGTGATGGCGGTGCGGCATCGGCTGCCCGCGATGTACCCGGGGCACTTCTACGCGGAGGCGGGCGGGCTGATGTCGTACGCCAGCAGCGTCCCCGGGTTCCATCACCGCTCCGCCATGTACGTGGACCGCATCCTGAAAGGCGCGAAGCCCGCCGATCTGCCGGTGGAGCGCCCGACCAAGTTCGCGCTGATGATCAACCTGAAGACCGCCCAGCTCATGGGGCTGACGCTGCCGCCGTCGCTGCTGGCCCGGGCGGACGAGGTCATCCAGTAGGCGATTCCCCGGCCGCGGTGCGCGCGCTCAGGCGCGAGGCGCCAGGGTGATCGCGGTCTCGATCGTCGCTCCCGGCTCGAGGACCTGCCGGCCGGTGTCGGCGCGCCCGGCGTCGGCCAGATTGAAGGCGTCGGTCACGTGGCTGACCGGCTCCGCGCAGAAGAAGGGCCGGCCCGGCGGGGTGAAGACCACGAGGCAGTCGAGCGGCGGCTCGGCGGTCATGACGAGGCTCGCGCCTCTCTCGGGCCACTCGATGACCGCGCGGCGGTTCCAGCCCACGAAGCAGTTGTCGAGCGCTACCGAGTCCACCGCCACCCCGCGCGAAGGGTCGGCGGAGGGCGACGGGGGAGCGAGCGCGGTCGGCATCATCTCGTCGTCGGTGAGCCAGATCGAGCGGACCTCCGCGGTAATCGTCGTCCGCTGCGTGCGCGGAAAGTACGGGTGCCACCCGAGCCCGGCCGGCATCGGCGCCGTGCTCTCGTTGGCGAGGGTCAGCCGGACCGTCAGGCTCGTGGGCGTCAGGGTGAAGTGCTGGGTGGCGCGGTAGGCCCACGGCCAGGCGGAGGCGGCGTGGCGATACTCGAGCCGGGCCTCCGCCGGCCCCGCGTGGACCGTCCGCCACGCCGCCTGCCAGCCGTGGCCGTGGATGGCGTGGCGCTCGGGAGGCCGGTTGAGCGGCAGGGCGACGGCGCGGCCGCGAAAGGCGAAGCGGCCGGCCCGGATGCGATTGGAGTAGGGGACGAGCGGGAAGGCGGCGCTCCGGTAGGGATCGCTGTCGAGGACGGCCTCCGCCGGCATCGGGCGCAGCCACTCCCGCGTCGCGCCGTCGCGCTCGAGCCAGTAGCGCGCCACCGCGCCGCCGGCGGCCGGGGCGAGCACGAGGCCGGCGCCGTCCGCCCTCAGCGTGATCGGCTCCATCCGCGGCGAGACTAGCACGGGCCGGGAGCTGTGCTAGCGTGGGAGCGCGGGAGGGCGCTCATGGTCCGCTATGCCTCGTATCCCAGCCTGGAAGACCGCGTCGTCTTCGTGACCGGCGGCGGCAGCGGCATCGGCGCGTCCGTCGTCGAGCACCTGTGCACCCAGCGGGCCCGTGTCGCCTTCGTGGACATCCAGCGCGAGGCCTCCGAGGCGCTCGTCGCGCGCATCGCCGCGCGCGGGCTCCCGGCGCCGTCCTTCATCCCGTGCGACCTGCGGGACATCGCGGCCCTCCGCGCAGCGGTCGCCCAGGCGGAGGGGCAGCTCGGGGCCGCCCGGGTCCTGGTCAACAACGCCGCGCACGACGAGCGCCACGCGATCGAGTCGGTGACGCCCGAGTACTGGGACGATCGCTTCGCGGTGAACCTGCGGCACCAGTTCTTCGCCGCGCAGGCGATCGTGCCCGGGATGGCCGCGGCCGGGGGTGGATCCATCATCAACTTCGGCTCGACGTCGTGGCTGGTGGGGCAGGGCGGCATGCCGGCCTACCTGAGCGCGAAGGCCGCGGTTGCCGGGCTCACCCGGGCGCTCGCCCGGGATCTCGGGCCGCGGAACATCCGCGTCAACAGCATCGTGCCGGGCTGGATCATGACCGAGCGCCAGATCACGCTCTGGCTCACCCCCGAGGGCGAGCAGGAGCTGATGCGCCGGCAGTGTCTCAAGCGCAAGCTGCTGCCCGAGGACATCGCGCGCGTCGTCCTCTTCCTGGCCGCCGACGACAGCGGTGCCTGCACCAACCAGAGCTACGTGGTTGACGGGGGCTGGGTCTAGGAACGGGCGACCGTCGCGGCCCGGCCTCACCCTGGGGCCCTCCCGCCTCACTCCTGGCCGGCCGGGCCAGGCCCGCCTGCCGGAACCTTTCGGATTCGTTGACGTCCCCGCCTGGCATTCACGTTGCTCCTGCAGCCGCCCGGTGAGGGGTGCCGTATCGTGCGCCTCCCGGGGAGGACCGTGATCCATGGTGAAGCGAATCCTGATGCCGGTCGACCGTTCCCCTCGCGCGGACGCCGTGGCCGCCATCGTGGCCGACACGGCCCTCGGGGCCCACGCCAAGGTGCGCCTGCTCCACGTGGCCCCGGTGCCCTCGGCGGTCCAGGACACCGCGGGCCGCATCGTGGTCTACGCGGACCAGGAGCTGGCGAGCATCAACAGCCGGGGCCTCGACTTCCTGCACGCGCTGGAGAGTCACTTCCAGGGCGTGGAAGTCGAGAGCGTGGTGCGGTTCGGCGATCCGGTGACGCAGATCATGGAGGAGGCGGACAGCTTCGGCGCCGATCTGATCGTGGTGGGCACCGGCGGGCGGAGCGGCATCGGTCGCACCCTGATGGGCAGCGTGGCCGAGAAGGTCTTCGACCGGGCAACGGTCCCGGTGATGCTGGTGCGGCCTCCGGCGGCGGCCTAGTCGCTCGCTCGCGCCGCGCGGCCCGGGGTCAGGGCCGCGGTCGTTCGCATGACCTGCTCGTAGTAGTCGAGGTGGCGCAGGCCGGCGGCGGCCTCCCGGTCGAGCAGGACCGTCACCTGCGGATGCAGCTGGAGCGCCGAGGCGGTGACCGACGCGGTCACCGGGCCCTCGACCGCTCGCGCGACCGCGTCCCGCTTCGCCGCGCCCGCGCCCAGCAAGAGAATCTCCCGCGCCTCCAGGATCGTGCCGATGCCCATGGTGATCGCGCACTCGGGCACTCGCTCGCCCTCCCGGAAGACGCGTCGCGCGTCCTCGATCGTGGCCCGGGTGAGCGTCTTGACCCTCGTCCGCGAGGCGAGGCTCGACGTCGGCTCGTTGAAGCCGATGTGGCCGTCCCGGCCGATGCCCAGCACCTGCAGGTCGATGCCCCCCGCGCGCGCGATCGACCGCTCGTACTCTGCGCAGTAGCCCTCGAAATCGTCGGCCACCGTCCCGTCCGGGACGTGGATCTGCGTGGCCGGGATGTTCACGTGATCGAAGAACGCCTCCCGCATGAAGCGGTGGAAGCTCCGGGGATGCGACGAGCTCAGGCCGAGGTACTCGTCCAGGTTGAAGGTGGTCACGCGCGCAAGATCGAGCCCCTCTTCGCGGTGGAGCCGGATCAGCTCGCGATACATCCCGAGCGGCGTGCTCCCCGCCGCGAGCCCCAGGGTGATCGCCGGCTTCTCGCGGACGCGGTGAGCCACGATGCGCGCGGCCTCACGGTCGACCGCGGGGGCGTCCGCCACGAGGACTACGAGCATCGGCCTCCCGAGTGCCCGGGCGCGATGGTCACCGGATCGTGCGGACCTGGGTCAGGGCCGATAGAACGGCCGGTCACCCTTCACGGTCACGCGATGGCCGTGGCGCCGCTGCGGGAAGTAGTCCCACATCGCATGGTGCTGGGCGCAGCGGTTGTCCCAGAACGCCACCGAGTTGACCCGCCACCGGAAGCGGCACTGGAACTCGGGCGTCTCCACGTGCTGGTAGAGGAATCCGAGCACCGCGGCGCTCTCGCTGCGGCTCAGCTGGACGATCCGGGTGGTGAAGGTGCGGTTGACGAAGAGCGCCTTGCGGCCCGAGACCGGATGGGTGCGGATGACCGGGTGCTCGGCCTCCGGGAACTGCTTGCCCTCGTCCTTCACGCCGTAGCGCCCGCGGTAGACGTGCTCGCCGCGGTGGATGGCGGTCATGCCCTCCAGGAGCCGCTTCATGGGGTCGGAGAGCGCCTCGTAGGCCGCGTACATGCTGGCGAACAGCGTGTCGCCCCCGACCGGCGGCAGCTCGTGCATATAGAGGATGCTGCCCATCGGCGGCTCGGGGTCGCAGGAGACGTCGGAGTGCCAGTTCTCGCCTGCGACGTGCTTGGACTTCTCGTCGGCGTGGACCACCAGGATCTCGGGGTGCCCCTCCACCAGCCCGGGCGCGGCGGGATGCACGGCCAGCTCGCCGAAGAGGCGGCCGAAGGCCTTCTGCTGCACCGGGGTGAGGTGCTGATCCCGGAAGAAGATCACCTGGTTCTCGATGAGCGCGTCGTGCACCTGCTTGAAGGTGGCCTCGTCGAGAGGGCCGGAGAGGTCGACTCCGCTCACCTCCGCGCCGATGTGGGGCGTGAGCTTCTCGATGGTCAGGCCCTGATCTCTCCCCTGATCTCGCATGGTCGCCTCCCGTGGGCCCGATCGTGCCCCGCCCCCGTCGCCGCGTCAAGCGCCCCCGGGAAGGCATCGACAACGCGGCCCCGGTCGTAGTAGAGAGGGGCATGGCGACCTACGTGTTGGTCCATGGCGCGTACCAGGGCGGCTGGATCTGGAAGCCGGTGGTGGAGCGGTTGCGCGGCGCCGGCCATCTCGTCTACGCTCCCACGCTCGACGGCTGCGCCGAGCGGCAGGACCAGATCCGTCCCGGGATCACGGTGGGCACCCACGCCCGAGAGATCGCGCGGCTGCTCTTCTACGAGGACCTGCGTGACGTCGTTCTGGTCGGCACCAGCTCGGGCGGTATGGTCGTCTGCCGGGTCGCCGAGCTCGCGGGCGAGCGTCTCGGGCGGCTCGTGTTCGTGGACGCGCTGGCCCTCATGCCCGGCGAGCGGGTCGCCGATATCGTGAGCCGCCCGCCCGGCGACGTGACCGACGTGACCACCTCGCCCACGCGGGCGGACGCTGAGGGGCGCATGTTCGCCGATCTCGAGCCGGCCACCCGGGCCTGGGCGCTCGCGCGCTACACGCCGCATCCGATCGCAGCGCTGGAGGCGCCGATGGAGCTGACGACGTTCTGGGATCGCGCGTGGACGGCTTCGGTGATCCGCTGCCGGCGCGCCCGCAACCCTCCCGAGGCCCACCAGCGCCGGACCGCGGAGCGCCTCAAGGCTCAATACGCCGAGCTCGACACCGGGCACTACCCGATGCTGAGCCAGCCCGACGAGCTGGTCCGCCTGCTCGCCTGAGGCGGAGCCGGAAGATTCCCCTCAAGTTCCCGGCCGCCCCGGCCGATGAAGGGACGGGAGGGGACCATGATATCGGCCCTGAGCGCCGCCGCGAGCGGCATGAACGACGCGATGGTGAGCGTCGACGTCGCGGCGCACAACATCGCCAACGTCAACACCGCCGGATTCTCGCCGCTGCAGGTGAGCTCGGTCGAGGTGCCGGAGGGCGGCGTGGCCGGCCTCGGCGCTTCCGTGCCACCGGGTGGGTCCGGCACCGATCTGGCGGCCGAGATGGTCAACCTCATCCTGGCGCGGGTGGCCTTCGTGGCCAGCGCGCGGGCGTTCGCCACCGCCGCCCGGATGCAGCAAACCCTCGACGTCATCCGCTGACCCCCGCCCCGCCGTCGCACCACCCCGGCCGGCGCCCGCCGGCTCTGCGAGGCTCCCGGGGCCTGCTCGCGGTAGACTGTTCACCATGCTGCTGGACCCGGTGTTCTGGCTGTTCGTGCTCTCGGTGGCGCTGCTCGTGGTCGGCGTGCTGGGCGTCGTGGTCGCCACTCGCCGGGCCCGGCAGAGCGAGCGGCTCGGCGTCCCCGGCGTGAGCCCGGACCTGGGCTCGGACTTCGCCCGGATCCACGAGCTGCAGACCCAGGTCAAGCGGCTCGGCGACGAGTACGACCGGCTGCTCGCGGAGCGCGACGAGCTGGAGACGGTGCTGACCCGCCTCGCGGTCCTGCTGGAGCAGGCGGATCGCGCCGCCGCCGGCCTCCCCACCTCCACGCCGGAGCACGCCGGCCGCACCACCCGCTGATCGGTCGTTTCACAACCCGGCCCGACCGGGGTCTCAGCGCACGTAGAGCGAGACCACCATCCCGGGAGGGCGACGAGATGACCGAGAAGACGAGCGAGAAGAGCACGCTGCTACGTGATGCCGACCTGGCGTTCACCGAGCTTCACGGAGCGATCGAAGGCCTGACCGAAGAGGAGATGCGCCGCGTCTGGCTGGGGAGCTGGGGCGTGCGCGAGATCCTGATCCACATCTCGGGCTGGCATGACGAGATGATCCCGGCGCTCGGGCGCGTCGGGCAAGGCCAGGCCGCGTATCCGGCCGGGACCTACGACGACTTCAACGCGTGGAACGCGCGCTTCGTCGACCGCAAGGCGGGCGTGAAGCCCGCCGACGTGGTGGCAGAGCTCACCGCCTCGCATCGGGCCTTCATGGCCGCCGCGACGCAGGTCCCGGAGGCATGCTTTGTACCGGGGGGGCCGGCGCGCGAGCCGTTCGAGGGCGCCGGCGCGGGACACTACCGCGAGCACGCCGGGCAGATCCGTCAGTGGCGGGGGCAGTGACCGGGCTCGCCCTCTTCGAGACCGCGATCGGCTGGTGCGGGATCGCGTGGGGCCCGCGCGGGATCGTCGGCGTCCAGCTCCCGGAGGGGAGCGCGCCGGCGACCCGGGCCCGGCTGCTCCGCCGCTTCCCGGGGGCGCGGGAGGCGCCGCCGCCGTCCGCGGCCCAGCGCGCGATCGACGGCATCGTGGCGCTCCTGCGCGGCGAGCCGAGCGCGCTCGACGGCGTCGCGCTCGACATGGAGGGCGTGCCCGAGTTCCACCGGCGCGTCTACGAGATCGCCCGCACGATCCCCTGGGGCGCCACGCTCTCGTACGGCGAGATCGCGAAGCGGCTCGGCGATCCGGGCGCGGCCCGTGACGTGGGCCAGGCGCTCGGCCGGAATCCATTCGCGATCGTGGTGCCGTGTCACCGCGTGCTCGCGGCGGGCGGCAAGTGGGGTGGCTTCTCGGCGCGCGGCGGGGTGTCGACGAAGCGGCGCCTGCTCTCCATCGAGGCCGTGCAGCGCCCGCTGCTCGACGATTGAGCCGGTCTCAGGCCTCGCCCAGCAGGCGGCCGAATCCCGGAACGGTCTCGCGCACGCCGGCCAGCCGCAGGGCTCGCCAGAGACACGCCTGATTGCTGCTGATCACCGGTTTGCCCAGGTCGCGCTCGAGGGTCTCGAGCACCGCGACCGTCGGCAGGCCGGTCCCGCTCAACAGCACCGCCTGCGCGTCCGGCGCATCGGCCTGCCGGGCCAGCCGATAGGCACGCTCCTCGGTCTCCGCGTAGATGTCGGTCACGTCGGCCAGCCGGTGATAGCCGACGATCCGGAAGCCCGACGCTTCCCAGTACGCCCGGCCCTGCCGGCTGATCGACTCCGGGTAGGGGGTGCCGAGGGCGAGCCGGCTCACGCCGAGATGCTCGAGCGCGTCTCGCACCGCGTGAGCCGCGAGGAGGGCGGGCGCACCGGCGAGCTTCGCGAGCCGGTCGACCAGCGGCTGCTCCTGGCCCACGCCCAGGGCGTAGCTCGACGCGGTGTGCGCGAGGACGACCACGGCAGGACGCACCTGGCCGAGCGCCTGCGCCGGCCCGTCGAGCCCCTCGCGGTAGGCGCGGGTGCGCTCCTCCATGCCGGCCGCGCCACCCGCGGGCCCGTCGGCGGGCGGGGCCTGCATGCGGGCGAAATGCAGGCTGACCCCGTCCGGCGCCATCCGGTAGAGCTCCGGCTCGACGGTGGGATTGCCCGGCGGCACCAGGACCCCGATGCGCGCGCGCCAGCCGAACATCAGACGCTGCCCTCGGGCGCGGACGCCGGAGCGCCCGCGGGCCCGACCATGCGGACGAAGTTCGCCACCAGCGCCGGGCTGTGGAAGGTTCCCAGGCGCTCGGTGAGGACTTTCACCGCGAACTCGCGGGAGCGCGCCTTCGCGTAGGGCCGGGTGGTGCAGATGGCGTCGTAGACGTCGGAGATCGCGGTCATCTGGCTCGCCAGCGTCGGCCGGCGCCCGACGCGCGGCACCGGGTAGTTCGGCTGCCCGTCGTAGCGCATGTGGTGCTCGTAGGCCACCAGGATCGCGAGCGGATGGGTGCCCTCCACGCCGCAGAGGTGGGTGGCGCCCTCCTGGGCGTGGCCCATCATGACCCGCCACTCGTCGCCTTCGAGCTTGCCCGGCTTGTTCAGGACCTCGAGGGGGATGCGGAGCTTGCCGATGTCGTGCAGGAACGCGGCGAGCCCGATGGCGTGCAGGCGCGCGCCCTCGATGCCGAAGGAGCGCGCCTGGGCCAGGGTCAGGAGCGAGACGTTCACCGAGTGCACGAAGGTGTAGTCGTCGTGGGTCTTGAGCGGGGCCAGGGGCAGGATCTCCCGGGTGGCGCGCTGGAGCGCGTCCATGAGGCTCCACACCACCTGCTCGAGGCGGACGAGGCCGCCGCGGCGGTCGGCGCGGAACTCGGTGAAGGCGTCGCGCGCGCCGTCCACGCTCTGCCCGGTCAGGGTCTCGATCACCGAGTCCTCGCCTCCGCCGCCGCCCGGCCCCGCGCCCGCTCCCGCGCCGGCGCCCGGGCCGGGCCCCTCGAGCGCGGACGTCTGCAGCTCGACGCGGCCGACGATGATGTGGCGCGTCGACACCGGCGAGCCGCCCCGGGCCATCGGGGTGAGGAAGCGCACGCATTCCTCCGCGTCGACGCCGCGGCCGATGGTGAGCCGCTCCACGCTGCGCCGGGTGAGGGCGCGGATGAGCTGCTGGTGGTACAGGCTGCCGGTCCGCAGCGGCTGGTTCTCCACCACGAGATCCTGACCCACGACCAGGAAGGTGAGCGCGTCCTTCTGGTGCTCATCGCAGGCGGCGGCCACCGTGTCCAGGATGCGGTCGACGTGGCTCGCGAGGGCGGGATGCTCGGACCCGTAGAGCGCGCGCATGTTGATGCCGGCGACGAGGCTCACCACCAGCCGGTCGACCGCCGACAGCGCGCCCGGGAGCGTCGGCTCGGTCATGCGGACGCGCTCGCCCGGTTGAGGGCCCGGCAGATGTCGCGGATCAGGCTGTCGCGCGACTTCTCGCCCCGCGCGACGTAGGGAGCGCGCGCGGCCTGATCGTAGGAGCCGAGGAGGCGGTAGGCGGCCCGCCGCTCCTCGAGGGCCACGAGGGGGAACGGCCGCTCGCGGAAGAAGCGATCGAGCCGCGGGAGCACCGCGGGGTCGGCCAGGTCGGCCAGCGCGCGCAGAGCCTTGAGCCGCAGCGACCGCCGGCGGCCGAGGAAGTCCCAGCGGAGCAGGATCTCGACGAGCAGGTCGGTGGCCTGGGTGATCCCGTGCTGGCCGGAGAGCAGCACCGCCGCCTCCGCGAGCCGCGGATCCGGGTGGTGGATGGACCGCGCGAGCAGGTCCCGGGGCACCTTGGTGTCGAAGGCGAAGAGCGCGCGAATGGCCTCGAGCCGCACTCTCAGGTCGGAGTGATCGGCACAGCGCAGGATCTCGCTCATCGCGGTCTTGTCGTGGACGCGACGGAGCAGGAGCACCATGTTTCGCACCACGTACCAGCGGGGGTCGGCGAGGAGGCGCCGCGTTTCCGGCACGATGGCGGGGCCGAGTGAGGCCGCGAGCTCGATGAGGCGGAGTCGCCGGACCCGGTCCGGCTCGGCGGCCAGCGCCTCGAGCAGGCCGTGGGCCGCGGAGGCCCCGAGCGCCAGGACCAGGCTCTGCACCTGGACGAAGGGAGGGCCGCCCGGCTGCCGGCTCGCGGCCACGAGCGCGGCCAGGGTCCGGGCGTCGGCCAGCTGCTCCACGAACTCGTCGAGCGGCTGCCGCCGCTCGGCCTGGCTCGGGTCGGCGGCCAGCTCGCGGATGGCGCGGATCATGGCGATCGCCTGGGCGAAGCGGCTCGCCTGGAGCGCCCGCACGAAGATCTCGCGCAGGCGGGCCAGCACGAGCGGGCGCACCACGTCCGGCGAGACCGCGGTCATGTCGAGCAGGGTCGTCACCACGCGGCGCTCGATGGCGTCGTCGCCCTCGGTGTCCGGGCCGAACGCGTCCGGGTCGGCGGCCAGCTCGACCGCGATGGCGGACAGGTCCACGGTCGGCTTCTGGGCGAGGAGCGCCCGGTGATCCTCCGGGTTGTACCGGTCCACGTCCTCCTCGCGGAAGAGGGCGGCCATCGCCGCGAAGTCGGCCGGCGGCTCGGGGAGACCCGGGCCCGGCGGCAGGTCCTCGTGCGCCTCG
>Ga0326726_10003520_pt1 | contig 14371 bp, 20 predicted proteins | sample MHFenrmetagenome_2_FD_207603 | JGI IMG/M metagenome (GOLD analysis project Ga0326726, IMG submission 207603) | Lab enriched peat soil microbial communities from Michigan Hollow, Ithaca, NY, United States - MHF15MN | ecosystem: Environmental > Terrestrial > Soil > Wetlands > Peat | place: USA...
CACCCGCCGGTATGGCATTTCTTGATAGCATGGCAAATGAAGTCAAGATCAACCCTCCTGCACCGGTGCCCAGACGCGTAAAGGCAACAGCGGAACCCGAACCCAAGAAGGCAGAAGGCAGGAAGTCCGATGCCAAGAAGGAGAAGGTCGAGAAAGCCGGTGGCGCAAAGGGTGAAAAGACCGAAAAAGGTGAGAAGACCGAGAAGAAACCGGCAGCAAAGAAGGCTGAAAGCAAGAAACCGGAAAAATCCGAAGTATCCCAGTGAGGCGATTGTATGGGAGACGACGAGCTGAGTGAACTCCGCAAACGCAGAATGGCGCAGCTGCAGCAACAGGCTGGCGATCAACAGGCGATGCAGGAAGAGCTCGAACGCCAGCAGCGGGCAAAGTCTCAGATCCAGATGGTTCTGATGTCGATCCTCGAGCCTGATGCGAGGGAGCGGCTGAATACCATCAAACTGACGAAACCGGATTTTGCCAGTGCCGTTGAGCAGCAACTCGTCCAGCTCGCCCAGAGTGGGCGTCTCAAGAAGAAGATCACGGATTCGCAGCTTAAGGATCTGCTCAGGCAGCTTACACCCGCGAGACGTGACTATACAATCACCCGGAAGTAATGAAGGCAGGAGTGCTCTACAGCGGCGGAAAGGACAGTTCCCTTGCAGCAATAATGCTGGGTACGTATTACGAGGTTGAACTCAATGTATTTGTGTTTGACCCGTCCCGCCAGGTCCCTTCGGTGGATGCTGCGGCACAAGAGCTTGGGTTTCCGTTAAAGAAACGGGTGTTTCGGGAAGGATTGCTGAACGAGATGGTGGATCTGGTGAACGTGTGTGGATATCCAAACGATGCAATCAATACTGTGCACCAGATCGCTGTCGAAACTCTTTCCGCCGAATATCAGGTGGTCGGGGATGGCACCCGGTTTAATGACCGGGTACCGATGCTCTCGAGGGCAGAAGTTCAGAGTCTTGGCAACCGGACGGGGTGTTCGTATGTACGACCCCTGCTTGGATATGTCAGGAAGGAAGTTGACAGGCTTGTCGACCGGTTCTTCGTTGTAAAATACGGGGAGACAGGGACAATCAGTAATGGTGATTACGAGACAGAGATCAGGGAGGCGATATCCGCTCGCGGTATCAATCCCGCACCCCTGTTTCCTGCTCATCATGACCAGTCGCTTGTCGTCGGCAGAAAAAGCAATGTTATTACGAGGTGAAGAAACATGAGCAAATTAAGCAAAGGCAGAAAAATCCGGCTGGCAAAGGCATGCGACCAGAACCGGCGTGTACCCCAGTGGGTAATGGTACGAACCAAGCGCTCGGTTGTTGCGCACCCGAAACGACGCAACTGGCGAAAGAGTACGCTGAAGGTGTAGGATAATGGCAGAAAAGATGCAGGAGCATGTTTATGTCATCCCCCTGAGGGATGCCCGGCGGATGCCCCGCTGGAAGCGGAGCAACGGTGCTATAAAAGACATCAGGAAGTACCTTGCAAAACATATGAAGAGTGACGATGTGAAACTCGACAAGGGTATTAACGAGAGGGTTTGGAGCCGGGGCAGTACAAAGCCGCCGTCAAAAATCCGGGTTCGCGCCATGAAGATGGAGGACGGGCAGGTTCAGGCTGAACTCGCACCGGAATCATAAGATGGAACGCACGATCACGCTTTCAGGCGATCCAAATATCGGGGTTTTTTCACGGGTACTTGGTACTATTGCCATAATTCCTCCGGATGCTCCGGAGGATTACAAACTGGCACTTGCCATGGCGCTCAATGTCGAGCTTGTAGAAACGACGATCCAGGGAAGTGCCATCATCGGCTCGCTCGTAGCCGGCAATAACCGTGGGATTGTTATGAGCGGGCTTGCAACAGAAGATGAGATCGCGACTCTTGAAGCGTACAGGAAAGTACTGCTCCTCAAGGAATCGATGAATGCGGCGGGCAATGTGATCATGGCAAACGACACCTTTGCTGCCGTCCATGAGGACATGCCTTCAGATCTCGCGCATGAGATTGGCGAATTTCTTGAAGTTGAGGTGATCCACCTGACCCTCGGTGGTGTGAAAACTGTCGGTATGGCTGGCGTAGCCACCAACAAAGGGATCATCGTCCACCCAAGGGCGACCGCACACCAGATTGCGCGACTTGAAGAAGTCGCAAAGATCCCGGTCGGGACGGGCACTATCAATATGGGCAGCGGGCTTGTTGGCACGGGTCTTTTGGTCAATGAGAGTGGTTACATTGCTGGCAATGCGACGAGCGGGTTTGAACTGGGGCGGATTGAGGATATATTTGGATTTCTGGAGTAAGTATCATGGAGAATCAGAAGTTTGAGGTTAAGGGTTCATTCAGGATGGGTGAAGACTGGATGCCATACACGAAAGTGATAGAGGCACCCAATGAGAAACAGGCGCAGGAGCGTACATTTGCCGTCATCGGCAGCAAACATAACCTGAAGAGGCGGTATATCAAAATCGAAACGGTCAGCCCGGTAAAGGCTGAGTAATTTTCTCTCTCTTTTATTGCTGGTAGTTCTTCAGTGTTGACATAGATCGCTTATGTAGCCATCACTGACAGGAAGGGGGAAACCTCTTTTCGGAATATGAGGAGCGGACCCTGACTCTCTTTGATTGATGGACCCGGGACAGGATTTTTGCCGGATCCTTTCGTTAAAACGCTGTCGCTTAGATCCAGATCTCAAATCCGGCTCCCTGAAAAAATCCAAACGGTCTGAACCCCATGAAGTCCTGACTTTTGCCCTCCAAATGCGGCTAAATATGACCTCAATTATTCCCGTCGAGAAACCACTGTAATTTCCGGGCCCTGTTCCACGTTTTTGCGAATTATGACCTCCGATTTTGGTGATTTTGGGAAAAAAGGGACAACCGGCACCGTTCCGGGCTCCGTTGTACCAGAATTCTTTTAGACGCCTCCAGGACTGGTGATGGTACCCGAGTGGGAGTTCTACGACTGAGAACCCCGTTAGTGCAGACTGGTCGGATCGCATGCGTGTTGGGCGGACCCGCCTCTCTCTTGATTGACGGACCCGGAACCGGATTGTGGTGGAGGCCGTCATCAAGTGCCGGAACCGAGGGCACTGAGGAGCGCGGCATGAAAGAGGGGTTTGAGATGTCGATGAAAAAGAGAAATTATCTGAAAATAAGATTTCATTCACGTGATTTTTCTGTTTTAAGATCGTCAAGGTATTTTTCCAGCATCAGAAATGTTGCACGACTTTTGTAAAAAAGTACTTATTATTGACGATAAACCTGCAATTGCCGGTTCACGGAGAATTGGGTGTTCTTTTCCTAACCTATATACTGCAGCTTGAGCGGCTTCCGGGTAGCTAATCCATATGGAGGAATTAAAATTGATGTCTGTAGACCAACCAGTTGTCGTCGTCTTTGCGATAATCCGTCGCGACCTTAAGATTGTTGTCTGAGCCCAACAACGTTACCGTCAGCGTCCTTGACCTGAGCTATTAACAAACCACCACCTAACTCCTTAACATCTTGTACAACTTCAGCACCGACTTCAATCACTGCCTGAAGACTGCTTTTGATATCCTTTACACCGGTATAAGCAATAGGACCCACCTTAGCGTTAGGGTCTAATCCGACTTCCTGATAGCCAACCTTATAACCTACATAGTAAGCGCTATCGACATACGGTTCAGCGTCCAGAAACCTGCCATAAAATGTTTTAGCTTTTTTTCTATCCTGAACCGGATAAACGATCAGGTTAATGTTTTGTGCCATACTATGCCTCTAACCTCATTACATCCCAAGGAATTTTAGCACTCCATAGACCAGGAAAATGGGCCAGACGAGCGCTTTAAAGAATCCCAGGACTCCGGCCAGCAGACTTGTGGCAGTAGTGAGGTAATATACCAGGGCACCGATGAAGCCCAACCCGTAAAAGGCGCCTCCGGATCCATGGCAGTACGCATGCTCTTTCATTCTCCAATTGGACCAGCACGGATTTTTCGTGCATTGCCCGGATGTTTCGTTCTCCATGAGACTGAACTCATGAGTCTAACTATATAATCCTTTTTTTTCAGGAAAAAATCTCAATGCGGTCATTGACCGGCGGACGACGAGGATAACCGCACCGGTCCTGAAAGCGCCCTTAGACAACGTTCACCCGGATGCCGCCGGTCGATCTGCATTTTCGGGAGCCCGAAAATCATGATCCAAAACAGGGGTTTCCTTGATCGCAACCGTGCTACCCCCCCAGCTATGCTGAGTTTTGCCTCCCATTAGCGTACATTAGCGTTTTACAGTGCCGAGCAAAACGCTCAGTTAGGTTTGGATCATGTTATACGGGCGCTTTTCGGAAAAGTGTGTAAAAGTGTATGTTTTTTTGCTGATATATGGCAAAAAACGCCGGGAAGGGTAAACGGAGGCTTAATTGGGGAGATCCGGGGGTATCTTTTGGGATGGCCTTTTTAGCCCCGTATCGATGATCCGGTCATGATCAAATCCCTGCCTATACCCTACGCTGTAAAAGGTCGAGTTTTGCCTTCCAATAGGTGCTATTAGCGGCCATTTTCAGCTCCAGGATAGCCTTTGATAGCTGAATTGACAGAGAATTGAGAGATTTCTGAAAAATTAGTGTACGTTTTTTGAGAATTAGTGCCGGAAAGTCCTCCGGACCAGCCAATCGGAGACTGAATCGGGGAGATCCGGGTGTATCTTTCCGGAGAGTCTTTTCAGACCCAATCTATGATCCTGTCCCTGATTAATCTGACATTTTCACTGACCCCACTTCCTCGAGGCGATCATTTCCTCCGCGTCCTTTGTTTTTTTGGACCTCGACTCCTGTTGTTTCCTCCATAGGTCTCACAATGATGTATTTATGCTCAGGAATGACATACATATCAGGAGAAAATTTATCAAAATTTACCATATTTGAGGGGTGATGGATTTTGGCAGATACGACGCAACAGATGACCCAGAATGAACTGATGACGCTCCAGCACTACATGAAAGAATACGGGCAGCAGGCCGAGATTTTTGTTGGTCAGCTGGAAATGCTGGAGAACGGGAGGATGGAGGCTCACGCAGCGATAGAAACTCTCGAGGCAATGCTCTCGGCAGATGATGGAATTACTCTCCTTCAGATCGGTGGCGGGGCAAGCGTCAGGGCAAAGATACTCGAACCTGACAAAATACTCCTGAGTATTGGTGCCGAAGTTGTTGTTGAGCGATCGAATAAAGACGCCGTCGAATTTTTAAAAGAACGCATCATGGAGATGGAAGCCTCGCAAAAGAAGGTTACCGAGACGCTCGATCGCCTGCGTTCACAGATGAATGAGATAAATAAGAGACTTGAATCCGGATATCAGCGGGCAGCAGCGGCAGGACAGGATCAAGAGTAACGGGGCAATTTTTCGCATGTTCGGGGGACTTAAGGAGAAGCTTCAGGCGGCCCGGATCCGGCTGGGAAGCAGCATTCAGGGAGCTGCAGCTATTCAGGCAGCAGGAAAGGAACCGATAGAAACAGCACCTGATGCAGCAAAAAAAATAATCTCTCCCGCGGGTCCAAAATTTGCTGACAAAATTAAAGTTCTAATTATCGATCGGGAGCTGATAGTTTCTGAAAAAGATATATCAGATTCACTTTCTGAACTCGAGATGACGCTCCTTTCCAGCGATGTGGCGTTGCCGGTCTGCGACGCGATTATCGCCAATGTCCGAACGAGTCTGATCGGAAAACACCGGAAAATTGGCCAGTCTGTTGATGCACTCGTGGTTGGAGCATTAAAGAGTGCATTACTCGAGGTCCTTGGTAACGGGTTCAATCTTGTGGAATACATTAAAACCCACGGCCGGCCGGTAAAGATCCTTTTTACCGGCGTCAATGGTACAGGTAAAACAACGACTGTTGCAAAAATCGGGGCAAATTTAAAAAAACAGGGATATACTGTTGAGATAGGTGGGGGGGACACGTACCGGGCCGGAGCTCTGGAGCAGATCGGCGTTCATGCAGAACGCATCGGTATAAAGCTTATCCAGCATCAGGAAGGAGCCGATCCTTCCGCGGTACTCTTTGATTCTGTCCAGTATGCCGTTTCGCATAAGATTGATGTCGTGCTCGCTGACACAGCGGGAAGATTCCACACAAAATCCAACCTGATGAACCAGCTTGATAAGATCCGGCGTGTCATGAAACCCGATCTCGTGATCTATGTTGATGAAGCAGTGGCCGGTAACGACGCCATAATACGCGCTGCCGAATTTGACCGGACCGTCGGAGCAGACGCAATCGTGCTCACCAAGGCGGATATGGATTCCAGCGGTGGAGCAGCAATTTCAATCGCTTATACCATTGGAAAACCGCTTATGTTCCTTGGCACCGGTCAGAAGTATGAAGATATTATACCTTTTGAGCCGGCACAGGTTGTTGAGGAACTCCTGGGAAGTGACAGCTGATGCTTGACAACCTCTCAACTTCGCTGAAGGACGCATTGAAGAAACTTGCCGGAAAATCGGTGATTGATCGCCAGGCTGTCGATGAGCTGGTCAAAGATCTTCAGAGAGCACTGATATCATCGGATGTGAACGTTAAGCTCGTCATGGAGCTGAGCAAGGCTATCCGAACAAGGTCGTTCGATGAACAACTGCCAAAGGGGACTAATGTCAGGGAGCATGTACTGCGGATTGTTTACCAGGAGCTAGTCCGGCTCGTCTGGACATCAGCCGATATAAAACTTGAGCCCCAGATAATCCTCATGGCAGGATTGCAGGGGAGCGGTAAGACTACCACAACTGCAAAGCTCGCCCGCTACTTCCAGAAAAAGGGGATGAAAGCCGGCGTAATCTGTGCAGATACATTCCGCCCGGGCGCATACGAGCAGCTTGCAACTCTCTGTGCAAAGATTAACATCCCCTGTTTTGGTAACCCGCAGGAAAAAAATGCCATTAAGATAACCCGTGAAGGGCTTGAAAGTCTCAAGGATCTTGAACTGGTTATTGTTGATACTCAGGGAAGACACGCGCTTGAAGCTGATCTGATAAAGGAGATAATTGAGCTAAATATTCTTACGAAGGCCACGCATCGCTGGCTTGTCATCGATGCCGCACTGGGACAGCAGGCAAGCGAACAAGCCCGGAGATTCCACGAAGCAATCAGCATCGACGGGGTCATCATCACCAAGATGGATGGTACAGCAAAAGGTGGCGGGGCACTCTCTGCTGTGGCTGAGACAAAAAGTGGTATTGTTTTTATCGGAAGCGGCGAGACCATTGAGGATCTCGAGCGATTCAATCCAGACGGTTTCATCTCCCGACTTCTTGGCATGGGTGATTTAAAAGCGCTTCTCGAGAAAGCGGAAGAAGCGATCAAAAAAGATGATGTTGACGTTAATGCGATGATGAAAGGGAAGTTCACCCTCCGTGACATGTATAAACAGCTCGAGGCACTTAACAAGATGGGCCCCCTCAAGCAGATAATGGGGATGCTCCCCATGGGCAACATGGAACTTCCCGAAGGAGTTTACGATGTCACAAGCGCCAAGATGGTGCGGTACCGTATCATTATGGACTCGATGACTCCCTATGAGCTTGACGATCCTTCGTTGATCAACAGTTCACGCATGCAGCGAATCGCCCGTGGAGCCGGAGCAACTCCGGATGAAGTACGGGAACTCCTTAAGTACTTCAAAATGATGCAGCGTACTCTGAAAGGTTTACGGGGTGGCGGGGGAAAATTCAACATGCAGCGCTTAATGAAGCGCTTCTCCGGAATGCAGTAAGATGACCTCATTTGCAGTCATCGGTCATCTTGCCCATACAGACGGGGCTTTTAACCTCAATGACCTGCCGGGGAGCGGGGGGCGTATGGATATCCTCTGCCGGTGCGTAAATACCTCCCTTTTCCTTTCGCATGATCTTCGCCGGGATGTGGATTGTTATCTGGTCCTCTGCGGGGGACCGGTCCCACCAAAAACCATCAGGTTTTCCGGAAATGCAGTACGCTCACTCTCTCCGGATGAACGGAGTGCAGGTGCATTGATCAAAAAAGCACTGAATATTCCAGCAGGGAGTGAGTTTCGCGACGCAGCACCGGGAGTATCTGTGCGGAAAACGGGACTTGCACGGCTTATGGAAGAGCATGCATTTTGTGTACTCGATGAGAAGGGAACCGATATCAGGACTGCAGGGACAATTCCTGATGCATTCCTTCTCTCTGATCACCTGAATTTTACTAAGGACGAGGAACTTCTGGTGAATCAGTACCCGCGGTATTCGGTGGGGCCAACGTGCATCCATGCCGATCATACAATTACTATTGTACACAACGAACTGGACAGGAGAAGATGCGGATGGGAATAAACGAACAGGTAAAATCGATCCTTGCATACGGGGGATGCTGCGACCATTGCCTCGGCCGGTTCTTCGGTAAACGCTCCCATGGACTTTCTGATGACGAACGCGGGCGCAGTCTCAGGATTGCACTCGCCCTTGAAGAGAACCTGCCATATACGAAATTCAGCAGCACTTGCTGGATCTGCGGTGATTTCTTTGATACAATTCCTGTCTGGGTAGATCGTGTTATCACAGCTGTAGCGGGTATTGAGTTTTCAACATTCCTGATCGGCTGCAGGGTGCCCCCGCTTATTGCCGAGAATGAGGAAATGGTCTGGAGTGATCTGTCACTTAGCGAACCGGAACCGTTCAAGTCGGAAGTGAACCGCGAAGTCGGCAAAGCTGTATCTGCACGTATTGGGAAGACAGTGGACTTTAAGAAACCCGACATTGTTATCATTCTCGATCTTTCCTCAGGCCTGGCTGAAGTGCAGATTAATTCTGTCTTTTTTTATGGGAGATATAAGAAGTTTGAGCGGGGTATCCCTCAGACCCATTGGGACTGCCGTGCATGCAAGGGTGCCGGTTGTGAGAAATGCAATTTTACCGGTGCGCAGTATAAAGACTCGGTGGAGGAGCTTATCGGGAGACCTGTCGTTGTCGCGTTTGATGCGCAGACTGCAGTCCTTCATGGAGCGGGAAGGGAGGATATAGATGCACGGATGATTGGCACCGGAAGACCATTTATCCTCGAAGTTGTCGAACCCAAAAAACGTTCTCTTGATCTGATCAAACTTGAAAAGGAGATCAATCTGGCTGCAGGAGGGCGGGTTTCGGTTTCCATAAAGCGCTGGAGCGAACGGACGGAAGTGGAAACCCTTAAATCAAACAAAGCGCATAAAAAATACAGGATCCTGGTCGAGGTTGACGGTGCATTATCAGCGGATACGTTCGCAAATGCCCTTAAAACCTTACAGGGCGCCACAATACACCAGCGCACACCCGAAAGGGTCGCTCACCGGAGAGCAGACAAAATCCGTGAGCGAATCGTCCTCGATATTGAGTATACTGGGGAACAAGACGGCAAATTTGTTGTCGAGGTTCTTGGAGAAGCCGGTCTTTACATCAAAGAACTCGTATCGGGTGACGGAGGAAGAACCCGTCCGAGTCTAGCTGAGATCCTGAACAGATCGGCGCACGTATTCAGCCTCGATGTCGTGCAGGTAGAAGGAGCAAAGGAGGGAGATTAGATAATGGCACATCACAACGGACCAAGAAAGAAAACACGATATAAATTCAAGAAGGATTTAAGAGAGCGCGGGCTTCCCCCCGTAACTTCCGTCATCCAGAAATTTGAGATCGGCGACAGGGTGCACATTGTCTGTAATCCTACGATCCAAAAGGGGATGCCACACCGCCGCTTCCATGGGCTGACAGGGACTGTCCTCGGCCAGCGAGGGCGAGCCTGGATGCTTACCATCCGTGACGGCAATGCAGATAAAATCGTCATTGCCCGACCACAACATCTAAAAGCACAAAAGTAAATTCTCTGTGAGGTGACTGGCATGAAAGTGAAGGGTATCATTAGCGAAGAGAGGGTTACACTTCCCGAGATGCGTGGAGTCCTGTTAAGAGTAGAATCTGAACGGATTGCAGCAGAAAAAGAGATGTCCTATGAGTTCCGGCGCAGCATCGAACATGCCAATCAACTAGCCAAGACCACTCCTGAAAAGGCAAATGCACTGGTCGCTGAACTCTTAAAAATGGAAAAGATGAAGCCCGAGATTGCCTTCAGGATTGCAAACATAATGCCAAAAACCCGTGACGAAGTGCGGGCGATCTATGCAAAAGAACGGTATACTCTGTCTCCGGAAGAAATCGATAAAATTATTGAACAGGTAATGGCACACTTCTGAGGTGTGACGCATGAAGGCTGAAAAAAAAGAGGTTAATGCGATCGTACTGGACGTGTTAATAAAAGGCCACCCTGACGATCCACGCCCCCCTTTTAAGAGAGAACCGATTGTCCAGGCGATGGGACTTGAACAGTTCAAACTCCTTGAGCTTGTGCCCAAGAACAGCGTAACAATCGAGCTCCATGATAAAGTCTATATTGGTGACGCTGAACGGGATAAGATAGAGCGCGTAAAGCGTCGAATCGGATTTAGTGATCTAACCCAGACTGCACGGGGTGAGCTTCCTTTCGCCATAGAAAAACTGGTCAGGGATCGCGAACCCGACTTCGTTGCTTTCTTCAATAAGGCAATATCGATCACCCCAAAACTCCACATGTTGCACCTGCTCCCCGGGATCGGAAAGAAACTGATGTGGGAGATTTTAGAGGAGCGCAACAAAAAACAATTCGTGAGTTTTGCTGATATTTCCAGCAGAATTAAGTCTATCCCGCACCCGGAGAAGATGATTCAGCTGAGGATCCTCGAAGAACTCCAGGATCCGGATGTCAAATATCACGTATTTACCTCGAGATGAAAGCGTACCACGATCAGCATTTCCTTATCGATCCGTATGCGGTGGAACGCATCGCGAATCTTGCCGAAGTAAAGGGTAACCGGGTCCTCGAAATCGGCCCAGGGAACGGGGCTCTCACCCGTGCCTTGCTTGACCGGGGCGCAATAGTGAGAGCTGTGGAGCTTGATGGATCGCTCTGTGAGGTGCTTGACAATCTATTCTCTGAAGATATCGTGCAGGGGCGGCTTACCGTAATGCAGGGTGATGCCACGCGGTGTGAACTTCCCCCATTTGAGATGGTTGTATCAAACCTTCCCTATTCCGTTTCGTCAAAGATCACCTTCCGTCTTCTTGATATCGGTTTTAAAGAAGCTGTGCTGATGTACCAGAGCGAGTTTGCGGACCGTATGGTTGCACCTCCTGGTACTAAAGAATGTGGCCGGTTGTCGATCATGGTGCAGACATATGCAGCTGTACGGCCATGTTTCAAACTTTCCCCTTCCTGCTTCTCACCTAAGCCCCAGGTATATTCGACAGTGGTGAAGATGATTCCCCGCGAGCCGATATTTCCGATAAGTAACCGGAGTCTGTATGCAGATGTGGTCCGGGCACTCTTCTCCCACCGCCGCAAGACTGTACGGAACTGCCTGAAGGGGTCGGTCGGCAGCATGCTCGAACGGGCATGGGTGGACCGGGTTATCACTGCCCTGCCGGAGGAGATCTTAAAGAGCAGGCCGGAAGAATTGTATCTGGAAGATTTCGCAACGATAGCTAATATGTCTTAACCGGCCCGTTTAAAAAAAATTGTTTTTCCATCACCATATATCAGGAAAAATGCATCCAGTCATAACTCTCTCATAATCTTTATTGCACAAAACTCGCCACACATGGTGCACTCCGCATCTCCATCGGATAAATCCCGTGCCCGTTGCGGATCCATTGAGCAGCGGATCTGTCCTTCCCGATCAAGGGCTGCCCGCAGCCGTGCTACCTTTGTATCCTCTGCTTCCCTGCCATACTTCACCGTGTCCCCAATGTGCGCTGCGATCCTGAATGCAATTAACCCTTCTTTTACTGCATCCGGGCCGGGAAGACCCAGGTGTTCTGCGGGAGTGATGTAACACAGATAATCTGCCCCGGCGGCACTAGCAGCACTGGCCCCTGCAGCTCCTGCAATATGATCGTAGCCAACCGCAACATCCGTGGGGAGCGGGCCAGCAACAAAGAGAGGGAATGGTGACTGTTTCTTGTAGTACTTCACCATCGGCGCAATATTATCGCTGCGGATATGACCGCCGGCTCCTTCAATGATTACCTGAACACCTGCTGAACGAGCCTGGTGTGCGAGCCGTACATTCTGCCGGATCTCGGCCAGCTGCAAACGATCCCGGCGATCATGGATACACCCGCTCCGGGCGGTATTGCCCAGGGAGAGTACGATGTCATACCGCCTGCAGACGGAGAGCACATCATCGAAATGTTCTACAAAGGGATTTTCGCACTGGTTCATGTGCATGAACGCACTGGTGATCGAGCCGCCTTTGGACACTATCCCGAGGAGCCGTTTTTTCTTTGAGAGCTCCCCGAGCATCTCACGGTTCACCCCATGGATGACCATAGAGCTGATGCCTTGCTTTGCCTGCATCCTGAGCGTTGCCATGATATCATCAGAAGTCATCATCTTAAGACCGTGCTCTGCTACTGCCTGGTACACGGGAACGGTGGTGACCGGGAGTGTGGTATGGGAAAAAATCTCCTTTCTTATTGCGTTAATATCCCCACCCATTGAAAGATCGCTGATGGTGTCAGCACCGAATGTCTCTGCAATTCCGGCCTTTTGAATTTCTTCATCAACGTTTACCTTTGTAGAAGACGTACCGAGATTGACATTGACTTTTGTGGAAAGCCCTTTTCCTATCCCGGTATAATGCTTTCTTCGAAGCATAATCACAGCACTTCCTGCAGATATCCTTTCACAGAGTTCACGAGGATCTATTCCTTCTGACCGGGCTATGTCTCGCATTTGCGGTGTGATCGTCCCTTCCTGTGCGTGCTCCACCTGTGTATGCATATGTCGTTCAGCTCACTGAAAGCTCCCAATAGTAATGAGTGCTGTTTGGATAATATTTGATGACATTCCCTGGCTTAAACTGCCGGTGAGTTTATACGAAAAGGGAATGTCAAGCAGCGATTTCATAAGATTTGAATGAAGAATACTTGTCATCCCACGAGTGTTATTTCATGCCTTACGATCCGTCCCAGGTCTACCAACCCGAAGCCGATACCTATCTTCTGCTAGATGCAGCACGGACTGAGGTCAAGCCAGGCGATCGTGTTCTTGAAGTGGGCACTGGTTCAGGGCTTATCGTCGCTGAGCTTGCAGGCGTTACGGGGGTCATTGCAACCGATATAAACCCACATGCGGCTCTTTGCGCCCGGGAAAAAGGAATCGATGTTGTACGAAATGATCTTTTCTCCGGGATCCGGAGCACTTTCGATCTCATCGTGTTCAACCCGCCATATCTCCCTACCCTCTCTGAGGACAGGATCGATGACTGGCTCGAGTATGCCCTTGATGGCGGGATGAACGGACGTGAGGTTATCGGTCGGTTCGCTGCTGAAGTCGGAAGGGTTCTTGCCCCCGGCGGGAGAATTTTGTTGCTGATCTCTTCCCTGACAGGAGTACCTGAAGTACGTGATATCTTTTTGAGGCAAAGTTTTGAGTCAGAAATTATTATGAAACAGAAGGTCGAGGATGAAAACCTGTACGTGCTCAGGATTGTCAGAAGAGATGAGAGGCAGGCTAAAAAAACAGGGAAGGATTTTTCACAAGCACGCGAATCTCTGTTTTAAACAATCAACCGTTTCCGCATCAGATTGATCGCGATAATACAGAAGATCGCAGTAACCATGAGAATCCAGATAAGATGGAGCACCAGCATTCCTGACAATGCGGGTAACGTGAGCATACGCATGATGGCAACGAGATGAGTCAGCGGTAGAAAGACCAGGGCGATATACTGGAAGAGTACCGGCAGAAGGGTAACCGGGAAGAACGTCCCCGAGAAAAGTGCCATAGGTGTGATGAGAAGGAAGGAGGGATAGTTCAGTGTGTCGATACTGGGCGTGATAGCGGTGAAGCACATCGCGATGCCGGCAAACATAAGTCCGCCCAGGAATGCAAGGGGGATGGCAAGGAGCGATAAGGGTAACGATATCACACCGAATGCACCGAGAACCGGGAGCATGATAATGACGTACACCAAGCTTCGGGTGGCCCCCCAGAGCAGTTCTCCTGCAATAACATCCTCGATCGAAAGCGGGGTCGCGATCATGGCATCGAAGCTCTTCTGGTAATACATCCTTACATAGGATCCATACGTGCACTCGAAGAATGCCGAGTTCATTACCGAGATAGCGAGGATTGCAGGTGCGATGAAGTTTACATAGGGAATACCGTCGATTTCCTTTACATAAGAACCAATGCCAAGACCGATTGCAAAAAGGTACAGGAACGCTTCAATCAATGGCGGAAAAAAGTTCACCTTCCAGGTCCTGAAAAAGACCACCATGTTCCGGTGCCAGACCTTCC
>Ga0326726_10003521_pt1 | contig 14369 bp, 8 predicted proteins | sample MHFenrmetagenome_2_FD_207603 | JGI IMG/M metagenome (GOLD analysis project Ga0326726, IMG submission 207603) | Lab enriched peat soil microbial communities from Michigan Hollow, Ithaca, NY, United States - MHF15MN | ecosystem: Environmental > Terrestrial > Soil > Wetlands > Peat | place: USA...
GGGGCTCGCGAACGGCATCGTCGTCTGCGTGCCGATACCTCCCCAGAAGATGAGCTGGTCGCCGAATCGCTTCTTGACCGCCGCGATGTCGAGGCACTCCGGCTGCACGGGATTCAGGACCGTGACGCCGATGTCGATGAAGTCGGGGATGACGTCCCAGCAGTTCCCGTCGCTGTGGTAGCAGACGGGAAGGTCCGGCCGCGCCTCCCGGGCCGCGCGAATGACCGCCGCGTGCCGGGGCTTGAACCAGTGACGATACATGGCCGGGCTCATCAGCATGGCTTTTTGCGTGCCGACGTCGTCCCCGATCTTGAGCATGTCCACGCCCGCCTCGGCGAAACGCCGGGCCTCGAACGAGCGGACCGAGGTGATGCGGTCGAGGAGGCGCTCGGCGAAGGCCGGATTGAAGGCCATGTCAGTGAAAAGCTCCGTCATGCCACGCAGGTGCCAGGCGATCTCGAAGATCGTCCACTCCATGAAGCCGATGACGAATAGGCCCCGATCGTGGAGATCCCGGACCTCGCTCTCAAGATGCCTGTGGCGGGCCGGGGGCGTCAGGTCGGGGAAGGGGTAGCGCTCGAGCTCGTCGATGGACGTCAGGTTCTTCATGGGGTGCTCGAGGTGGATGAAGTGATACATCGAGCCGTCCGTGACGCCGACACCCCACTCCCCCACTTCCCAGCCGGCCGGGTTCCAAAAGCGAGGCAGGCCTTCCGGATAATAGGGGCTGAAATCCGCGGTCTCCGTCGGCGGCGCGAAGAAAACGTCGCGGACGTCCAGGGCGAAATACTCCGCGGGGTCGTTCGCGCCGGTCCGCTTTTGGAACTCCTCGAGGAGGGACGGCGTCAGTTTGAGCTCGCGCGGCAGCCGGTCCGGTATCTGCCTCGCCAGGACGGCCAGCGTCCGCTCGCGGGAGGTCATCTCCCCTGTTCCTCGATCAGGCGGCGCACGGCTTCGAGAGAGGTCACGCCCCGATGGCTGACCTGGGTGGTACAGAGCGCTCCGGCCGCGTTCCCGAGACGCATCGACTCCTCGAGCGGCCGGCCGAGGCTCACGCCGAGCAGGAATCCCGCGGCAAAGGCATCGCCGGCGCAGGTCGTGTCCCGGACGGTAACCCGGTAGGCCGCGAAATCCGCGAGGCCGCCGGCCGTGGCCAACATGGCTCCCCTCTCGCCGCGCTTGACGGCCACTGCCTTGGGCCCGCAAGCGAGCAGGGCCCGGGCCGCCTCACGGGGATCGTCTCTTCCGGCAAGCATGACGGCCTCTTCCTCGTTGGTGATGAGGTAATCGATCTTCGGAAGGGCGCCCTCGAGCTTCCGCATCCAGTTGCCGTAGATATCCCAATCCGTATCGAGGGACGTGAGGCAGCCGAACGATTTCGCCCGGCCCATGAGCTCGGCCAGGTCGAGCCGGAGCATCTTCATGGCCCCGCCGACGTGGACGATCCGGACGGATCTCAGGACCGCCTCGGAGACATGGCGGTTGGCCATCGCTTCGAGCGAGCCCGCGCGGTAATAGAACGACCGCTGTCCCTGGCTATCGACGAGGACGATGGCCACCGAGGTCGGGACATCGCTTTGCCGCGTCACCGCGTCCACGTTCACGCCGGCCGCCACCTGGTCGGCCAGGGCGGCGTCGCCGAAGGCATCCCGGCCGATGAGGGCCGCGAGGCGGGCGTCGGAGCCGAGCTTGGCCAGGACCGCGGCGGTGTTGGCGGCGCAGCCGCCCGAGAGGATGTCCAATTCCTCGACCGCGGTCGTCCGGCCGGGGAACGGCAGGGCGTTGACCGGCCGGACCACGATATCGGCGACCAACTGCCCAACGCACAGGATCGACATATCGACACCTATATTAGCTCAGAAGGGGTCAAACCTTAATTATTATAATCTTCGTCCCCTGGCCTCAGGCTCCGGGCTGGCAGGATTATAAGAATTAAGGTTTGACCCCTTCTTCCTATCGCAGGGACGGGTCGTACATCGCCACGATATTCTCCGGCGGCGTGTCGGCGCTGATGTCGTGGCTCGAGGCCAGGATATAGCCGCCGTCGGCCCCGAGCGTCGCGATCCTGGACCGGACGGCCTCGCGCACGTCAGCCGGGGTGCCGAACGGCAGCGTCGTCTGCGTGCTGATCCCGCCGTGGAAGGCGATCCTGTCGCCGAAGTCGCGCTTGAGCTCCGCGGGCTCCATTCCCGCCGCCGTGACCTGGATCGGATCGAGCACATCCGTGCCCAAAGCGATGAGGTCCGGGATGATAGGGCGGATGGCCCCGCAGCTATGAGCCATGAACTTTACGCCGCCCGCGTGGCAGACCTCGATGAGTCGCTTCAGGTAGGGCGCGATGAACTCGCGGAACATGGGGACCGAGATGAGCAAGGCCCGCTGCGTTCCGTAGTCGCTCCATTCGCAGTAGATGTCGAAACCGCCGTCGGTCGTCTCGAGCGCCCGGGTGATGTCCTCGCAGTAAAAATCGGTGAACTTCTGAAAGAGATAATGGGCCATCTCGGGCCGCTCGATCATGTCGACCAGCACGTTCTCCATGTTCCTGAGGATCGAGGGCCGGGTGAACAGGTCCGCGCCCTCATACATGACGGCGTAGCCGCGATAGCGGCCGCACTGCTCCCGCATGACCGAATAGTCAAAAATGTCCGGCGTGGGCCAGGGGTGTTTGGCCAGGTCCTCGACCGATTGGGCGTCCCAGAGCGGTGTCCGGACGTGCATGTCATAGCTGCCGTGAGCCGCCTCGAGGCGCTTGGAGCGGATGCCCCAATAATCCTCGAAGACACCGTCTTCGAACGTGCGAAACGGAGGCCCGACGTAGCGCGGCTCCAGCCGTCGGACGTCGACCTCGAGCCGCCGCAACAGATCGTCGTAATTCTCAACCTTCAGGTTATCTATCATATACCGGTTGACGGCAGGCTCAGCTTTGTAGTCGGCGGGCGTCCGGTCGGGCATCCGGCGACCGACGGCGGTCAGGACTCTTTCGCGCGGCGTCATTCGGGACTTATCTCTCCTCTGTGGGGCTGACAAACTCGATGCCCAGGAACGCGCAGAGCATCCGCACGTCCTCGCGGATGTCGCCCATCGCCACGGCGAGATGATGAGGGAATCCGCCTTCGAGGACGAGGCGGTTCAACCTGGCATGATCGGCAACTCGGATGTCGGCGGCGCTGTATGTCATCCCCCGGGCGGTCTCGGGCCTGCTCTCGCCGGTGAACGCCAGGAGCTTGAAGGAACCGTTCGGATCGTGCGTCAGGCAGAGGCCGGTTTTTGGACCGTACTCGAACTGGCCGATGAGAACCGGCCCCATCGTCCCTCCGGCCTGGCGGATGACCGGATGCAGGGCGATGGCCTCGCAGACCGCGCCGCGCGCCGGACCGGATTCCATCATCCCGCAGATGCCCATGCCGCAGTGGCCCAGCTGGATGACATCGGAGCCGCCGGTGTAGTTGACCCAGTCGAGGCACGCCGCGGGCTTTCCCGAGAGGAGCGTCCCGATCGACTGGGCGACGGCGGTGGGCCAATCCGACTCGCAGGCCGCGGCCGTGAGGTCGCCGTTCCCCATGAGCAGCCCCATCGCCAGGCAGGCGCTGATGCCGATGAACGGCTCATTCTGCTCCGGCCAGCAGCGGAAGGCGGCCGAGGTGTAACCATTGGCCCGGATGATGGCCCGGTAGGCGTGATAGAGTCTGGCGCCGCGTTCGAGCATGGACGCGTCCACTTGGACCTGGCGTCCTTTGGTGAGCTGCCGGACCGTTCGTTTGACGTCTTGGTCGCTGAAGGCTACGTCGCCCAGATATCCCTTCGTTTTGCCGGTGCGATAGGCGTCCATGACGGCCGTCATGTCGACCGTCTCGACCCGGGTCCCGAAGACCTTGGCGAAGGCCAATTGATCTCCCGTCGCGGAATGAAAGCCGCTGGGAGCGTCGCCGAAGCGGCAGACGAGGTCGCGCCGCAGGAAGCGGATCGCTCCCGCGACGCGCAGAAGCCGCGAGAAAGCCGTCCGAAAGGAGTCGCCGTCGAACGGGCCGGGCAGAGCGACCATGGGCCGGCCCATCTGCCGGGCGACGTGGTTGTTCATGATGACGCCGCACCAGGCGTTGGTCGCCCACTCCGTCATGGACGGCTCGGGTTCGGCAACGACGGCGAGCGGGATCTTGGCCAAGTGCGGATGCGCCGCCAGGGTCAGATAGACCTGCCCGTTGGGAAAAGCCACGTTGGCGATGACGGCCAGGTCGACGCGGGCCTCGGCGAAGCGGTCGGCAACGGCCAGGGCTTCGTGCGGATCAAAGATCCGTTCGGTGATGATGGAGCCCGGTTCGATCTCGCCCGAGGCGACCAGCCGGTCGAAATGCCGCCGGATCGCCTTTTCGGCGTCGGCCTTGGCCCGGGGATCGAAAGCCCCGATCGAATGGACGACAAGCCCGATCTTGGGGACGGGCCGTCGGCCTGAGGGTCGAGACGAGGATTTGGCCATCTTGACCTCTTCCGCGAGCATGATCAGGGCAAGCCCCGACGGTGAGACATCTTTTCCGTCCGCGGCCGGCTCCGTCAGTCGATTCTCCCAAGCCGTGGAGCGCCTGTCAAGCCCTTCCGCCGCTTGACACCCTCACCCGCCTAGACAATAATGGGCAATCAACCGCGAGAACGTTTCGCCTTGGACTGAAATGTCGACCCGTCAAAGGCCCCTTTTCTTCTAGCATGGCCGCACTAACTCCCGAACGCCGCTTTCACATGCGGGAGTTCACGATCCTCGCCTCGGTCCTCCTGGCGATCGCGGTCTTCGGCAGCCTCAACCCCCGTTTTCTCGGCCTCGAGTCGGCCCTGGCCATCCTCGAGGGCGCCTCGTCGGACGGGTTCATGGTCATCGGCATGACCATCGTCATCATCTGCGGCGCGTTCGATATGTCGGTCGGCTCATCGATGGCTTTCTGCGGTCTGGTGGCCGCAATGGCCATGAAAGCCCATGCCCCGGTCTCCCTGGCCGTCGTCGCCGCCCTGGCCGCCGGAGCCTTTGTCGGCTGGACGAACGGCGTCATCGTCACCCGGCTCAAGATCAACCCCTTCATCGCGACGCTCGGCATGATGAGCATCCTGCGCGGGGTCGTCCAGGTCATCACCCGCAGCGCGCCGCCGACCGGATTTCCGGAGAGCTTCCTCAAGATCGCCTGGGGCACGGTCTTCACGATCCGCCTTCCCTGGGGCCCCCTCGAGGTCCGTTTTCCCGTGGTTCTCCTGGTGGCGGCCATGATCGCGGGGGACTTTCTGCTCCGGCGTCTGACCTATCTCCGTCAGGTCTACTTCGTCGGCAGCAACGAGGAGGCCGCGCGTCTCACGGGCATCGCGACTGCCCGGGTGAAGACGTTCGCCTTCATGCTCACGGGCTTCCTGGCCGGACTGACCGGAGTCATCGTGACGAGCCGGACCAACGCCATCGACGCCAACGCCGGCCTCGGCGCGGAGCTGCGCGTCATCGCGGCCGTCATCGTCGGCGGGGCCAGCCTTTCAGGGGGGCGCGGCACCATCCTGGGCTCGTTCCTCGGCCTGCTCCTGATGCAGATCATCACCACGGGCCTCGTCTTCATCGACGTCGCCGCCGAAGCCCAGCAGATCGCCGTGGGTCTCGTGCTCATCCTGGCCGCCGTCATCGCCCTCTCCGGTCCGGGCTTCGGGCGGAAGCTCCGTTCTCTCCTATTTACGACAAGGAACAAGACCATGGAAAGAGTGATCAGCATCATCCTGGCGCTCGCCCTGATCGTCGTCGTGGTGGTCAAGGTCGGCCCGCACCGTCCCGTCATCGGCACGGCAGCGCAGGGCCCCTCGAACCAGCACTACGTCATGATCTCGGCGGTCACCGGCGGGCCGTATTGGATCGACTCCAAGCTCGGCCTTGCCGACAAGGCCAAAGAGCTTGGGGTCAGCGCCGTCTTCACCGGCCCGCCGACCGTGGACGCCAACGCCCAGATCGAGTCGGTCAACCGGGCCATCGCCCAGAAAGTCGACGGGATCATCGTGTGCGCCGTGGCCGACGCCGTGACGCCCGCCATCGACAAGGCCATCGAAGCCGGCATTCCGGTCGTCTGCGCCGACTCCGACGCCCCTTCGAGCAAGCGCTTTTCTTTCATCGGCACCGGCAACTACAACGCCGGCTACCGGGGCGGCGAACAGCTGGCCAAGCTTCTCGGCGGCCGGGGTGAAGTGGCGCTCATGTACATCCCGGGCTGGGACAACCTGATCCAGCGGATCCAGGGCTATAAGGACGCGCTGGCCAAGTATCCCGGCATCGCCGTCGTCAAGATCGGCAACGACAAGGGTTCGCAGACCGAGGCCGAGAAGGAATGCCGGGCTATCCTCCAGGCCTTCCCGAACCTGGCGGGTTTCGGCTGTGTCGCCGCGGTCGGCGGGCAGGGCGCGGCCGTGGCCGTCAAGCAGGCCGGCAAGACAGGCAAGGTCAAGATCGTGGCCATGGACCGCGACGAAGCGACGCTTCAGTTCATCCAGGAAGGCGTCATCGACGCCTCGATCGCCCAGCGGACCTACATGATGACGTATCTCGCGCTCCAGATGCTCTACGACCTCCGCAACGACCGGATCAAGTTCACCGACGATTGGCGCAAGGTCGGCGTCAACCCCCTGCCGCCCATGGTGGACACCGGCACGTTCGTCATCGACAGGGACAACGTCGGTTCTTTCCGGCGCAATAAATGAAGGCGGCGGCATGAATCCGGCTCTCCTCGAAATGCGGTCGATCCGGAAGAGCTTCGGCGAGGTCCCGGTGCTCCACGGCGTGGACCTCGACCTCCGCGCCGGGGAAGTCCACGCGGTCGTCGGCGAGAACGGCGCGGGCAAGAGCACGCTCATGCGGATCGCCGCCGGGATCCTCTCTCCCGACTCCGGCCGGATGACATTCGGCGGCCGGGAGTTCGCGCCCCGATCGCCCGCCGACGCCCTGCGGGCCGGGATCGCCATGGTCCACCAGGAGCTGAGCCTGGCCCGTGATCTCACGGTGGCCGAGAACATCCTGGCCGGCCGGGAGCCCCGGCGCGGCTGGTTCCTCGACCGCAAGAAGCTCTTCGACCGGGCGAGGGCCATGTTGGCCGAATTCTGCCCGGCGATAGATCCCCATGCCCTGGTCGGATCGCTCGGCACGGGCTACTTGCAGGTCATCGAGGTCCTCAAGGCCCTGGCCTGGGAGCCCAAGGTCATCGTTTTCGACGAGCCGACATCCGCTCTCGAAGCCCACGAGACCGAGCTCGTCCTCGAGACCATCAAGAAGCTTAAAGACCGGGCGGTCGGTGTCGTCTACATCTCCCATCGCATGGACGAGGTATTCCGCGTCAGCGACCGGGTCACGGTCCTCCGCGACGGCGCCCGCGTCGCGAGTTGGACGACCGCCGAGGTTTCCCGGACGGATGTCCTCAGGGCGATGGTCGGCCGCGAACTCGCGCAACTCTACCCGGGAAAGGCCGTGGGACTCGGCGAAATCCTCTTCTCCGCGAAGGGGCTCCGGCTCCCGGGGAGCGCGCATGAGACGAGCTTCTTGCTTCGTCGAGGCGAGATCCTCGGCCTCTCGGGACTTCTCGGCGCCGGCCGGACGGAGCTGATGCGCGCCATTTTCGCCGCCGACCCTCTCGATGCGGGCACCATGACCCTTGAAGGCCGGCCGTGCCGATTTCGATCGATCCGGGAAGCCGTCCGGGCCGGGATCGCCTACGTCCCGGAGGACCGGAAATCACAAGGCTTATTCCTCGACCAGAGCGTGCAGGATAATATCCTGAGCGCCGGACTCGAGCGTTGCTCCCGGGGCGGGTTCTTGCGGCAGAGCCTATGCCGTGAGCTGGCCGACGGGTATCGCCGGGAGCTGAGGATCACGATGCGGGACCCCGGCCAGGAGATGCGCGCTCTTTCGGGCGGGAACCAGCAAAAAACCCTGCTGGCCCGGTGGCTGGCAGCCTCGCCCAAGGTGCTCATCGTCGACGAGCCGACCCGCGGCATCGACGTCGGGGCCAAGGTCGAGATCCACCGGCTCCTGCGCGAATATGCCGAGAAGGGAAACGGTGTCATCGTCGTCTCCTCGGAGATGCCTGAGCTCATCGGGCTCTGCGACCGGATCCTCGTCCTCCACGAGGGCCGGCTCGCGGGCGAGGTCAGCGGGGCGGCCGCGACGGAACAAGCACTCATCCATCTCGCCATGGGTTCGCCAGAGGCGGGCGCCTGATATCGAGAGGACAACGTCACTGAAAGGAAGGTTGCCATGATCGAAACCAGCATGGGAAAGAAACTGCGCTTGCGGCGGGTCGTCCGGTACGGGAGGATGCTCGTCCTGCCGTTCGACCATCCGATCTATTTCGGCGTCCAACCCGGGACGGAGGATCCTCGGAGGCTGCTCAAGCTGGCCCGCGAGTACGGCGCGACGGCGGTTCTGGCCACGGCGGGGGCGTTGCGGGCGGCGCTCGACGAGATCGGCGACCTGGGCGTCATCATGCGGATCGACGCCACGCTGTCGCACCTGTGCGGGCCGGACACGGTCATGCACCTTCTCCACAGCGCCGAGGAAGCCGCGGCGCTCGGCGCGGACATGGTCGTGCTGAACTGTTACATCGGGACGGGCGATATCCCGACGGAATCCGCTCTTCTCGACAAGCTGGCCTCCATCTCGGCCGAATGCGAGCAGATCGGGATGCCGCTCTGCGCCGAGATCATCCCGCGGGTCTCCTACGCCGACCCCGCCCGAAAGATGCCGACGTCGGAGGATCTGGCCATGGCCATCCGCCTCGGCCTGGAATACGGCTGCGACGTCGTCAAGACCGTCTACAACGGCGACCCTGAAGGATATGCGAGGGCCATCGCCTCCGGGCATATCCCGGTCATCATGGCGGGCGGGCCCAAGACGTCGGGCGAGCTCGAGTTTTTCAAGCAGGTGTCCGAGGCCATGACGCACGGCGCTTCCGGAGTCGCCATCGGCCGCCGGGTCTGGGGGAGCAAGCACCCGGTCGCCACGTTCAAGGCGATCAAGGCCATCGTGCTCGACGGAGTGACGGCGGACGAGGCCATCTCCATCTACAACGAAGCCAAAAAGAAGCGGTCATGAAAACGCCCATGACCCGGAGAACGTTCTTGAGGGCGGGCGCCGCGGGCGGCGCCGGGGCTTTTGTCGTCTGGCCGCTCTTCATGCGGAATTCGGAGGCGTCGGGGACGGAACCCGGCATCTGCCTGACCATCTGCAATCACTGGAGCTATATCGGGATCGGCTGGCAGCTGGGGATCGAATCCTGCGTGCTCTCCGCGACTGACGCCATGGAAATGGCCGATCGCACGCCCCACGTCAAAACGTGCATCAACCTGGACGCGCGGGCCTATGAATTCATGGCCGAGAAGTTCCCCGAGGTCGCGGAGCGTTTGAGAGCGCATCTCGCCGCCGGCAAGGTCGAGCTGATCGGCGGCACCTACGGCCAGCCGATGGGCACGACGATCAGCGGCGAGTCGAACGTCCGGCAGATCGTCATGGGGCGGGATGTGATCCTCAAGGCCCTCGGCTATTCGATGGTCACGTTCCTCGAGGAGGAAGAGTTCACGCATCCCCAGATCCCCCAGATCGCCTCATTGGCCGGGTTCCGCTATGCCAGCCTGGCCCAACTGGACACGTGGGGACGGGCCGGCTGCCCGCGAACGGACGTCAATTCCCTGGGGTGGAAGGGCATCGACGGCACGGTCATCCCGAGCGTCCCCAAGAACGCGCTCTTCGGCTATGCTCCCGATCTGAAGAAGCTGGCGGCCTCGGCGGACTTCATGAAGCTCAAAGCGCTCGGGACGCCCCTGATCTTCGCCTGGGAGGAGTTCGGCTGGGAATCGCCTGAGGAGCCGGCCTACCTCACGGCGCCGGCCCGGTACAGCGCGCTTGGGCCAATAGAGTTCGTCACGATCAAGGAGTATCTCGACAAGCACGGCGCGCGGCTGGACGATACGGTCTACTTCCCGATGGACGCCTGGAACAAATCGCTCACCTGGGGACTCGGCGGCGACCAGATCCGCATCCTCGACCGCAAGGTCGACGCGCTCGTCCTCGCGGCCGAGCTCTTCGACGCTATCGCCGCCGGGAAGGGCCGTTCGTCGCAGGCGGCGGAGCTCGAAAAGGCCTGGCGCGATCTCCTGGCTTCCCAGAGCCACGACGTGGGCCTGTGTGAGTACTCCCGTTGGCAGGGCGACCGGATGGCGCCGTTCGATCGTATCGAGGACAAACACAATTTCACCTGGGGTGCGATCGGCTACGACCATCTCGACGCCGCCCAAAAGCGGGCCCAGGAGGTCCTTGACGCCTCGCTGGCTTACCTGGGAGGGCGCATCAATACCCTCGTGGACAAGCCCGGCGGGTTGGCAGCCGTCGTGTTCAATCCCCACGCCTGGCTGCGGACCGATCTCGCAGCGACCGGACGCCTTTATCCCGTGCCGCCGAATAGCCGCGACGTCCTGGTCAGGGACCGGGCCGGCCGCGTCGTCCCATCCCAGATAGCCAAGAGCGACAAGAATTCCGACGGCGATCTGGTCGTGGCCGAAGTGTCTTTCCTGGCGCGCGAGGTGCCGCCTGCCGGCTACGACACCTATGACCTCGAGTTCTTATCGGCAGCCGGCTCCCCGGTTGAAACCGATCTCCGAGTCGACGAGTCAAGGCTGACCCTGGAAAACGAGTTCCTGCGGGTCCGCCTGGATCCCGCGACCGGAGGCATCGCCGGCCTGGTGGCCAAATCCTCAGGCCAGGAGATGCTCGACCCGGCCGGCGGGACATTCCCCCGTTTCACCGGCCGGCCGAACCCGCTCCTGCCGACGAGGCCCGATCCGCCGGCGTCCTACGACAGCGGAACCTCCAAGGCCCAGATCGACTGGATCGCCCGGGGACCCCTCTGGGCGACACTCCGGGCCCAACATGCCTGGACCTATCTGAAGTTCGAGACCCGTGTGACTTTGGCAGCGGGGTCGCCGTTCGTGGAAGTCGTGACCCGCGTCCTGGCCAAGGTGCCGCCTCATCCCGACGTCTCGGCGCCGGACATCAAGGAGGGCTATTGGCTTTCCTTCGTTCCCGGCTTTCCTGTCGGCAAGGTGATCCGCGATTTTCCGTTCGGCGTCGAAGAAACGAAGAATCCGGCCTTCCACGCGCTGACATTCGCCGACCTCATTGGCGCGGACCGGGGACTGCTCGTTCTGCACGCCGGCACCCAATGGTTCGAGAGGAAGGCCGGGGGCCGGATCTCGAACCTGGTCATGAGGGAGTGGGAGGGCTACTATTCGAAGGAATACGGCTGGCCCATCTATGCCGAGTACCGCCACGCCCTGATGCCCCACGGAGCGAAACTGGACAATGCCGACCGGCTCCGGGCAGCGACGGCCTTTACACGTCCGTTGGCGTGCCTGGTGCGTAAGCCGGGACCGGGAGATCTTCCCCTGTCCGGAGGGTTCTTGGCCGTATCGAACCCCGGGATCCAGCTTGCGGCGTTCCGGAAGAAGCTCGAGGGCGGCTATGAATTACGCGTTGTCGAAACCGAAGGCCGCCGAACGGAAGCGAGTATCGAGGTCCATCTCCCCTTGTCCCGGGCGGTTCAGACCGACCTCGTCGGCAACCGGCTGGCCTCTATAGGAGTGCCGAACGGCAAGCTGGCGATCGTCGCCGATCCTTGGAAGATCCTCACCTTCCACCTGGAATAAATCGAAATCACTGCCTGCCGCAATCGATCGCGACGATCGAAAGCGCCGGGATCGTGACGACGTTTCCGGACTCCCACTGGAGCTTCACCTTGACGACCCTTTGGGGATTGGCGAAGCTGTTGATGATATCGATCTGACCTCTGTCGATTGCGTCCTTGACGACCTCCCCGCCCGTAACGACGAACCCGGGCCCCAGATCCGCAAGGTCGAGGACGAGTCGGACGGGGTCCTTTCTGGGGTTCACGGCGAAAACCGTTACGCCTGTCTTGTCCTCCGAGGCACAGGCCGTGACATCCACGGGAAACGAAATGTCGGCGGCCAGACGCAGGGGCAGCGGGCGGGAGTGCGTTCGATAAAGAGCCATGACCAGAAAACTCGGCGTCCGGTAGAGGCCGGCGGCGTTGGTCTGGATCGACCCGCCGGAGAAGCTGTTAGTCAAATTTGACCGGCAGGCCAGGACCACGAATTCGGAATGGCGATGCAGGACGTTGAGAAATTGCGCTTCAAAGAGGGCGCAGCCGAGGCTGTTGAGCTTGCCCCGGCCGAGGCCCCAGTTCCCGGCGTCGATATTCCACTCGGTCACGCCCACCCGGATCCGGTCTCGGCCGGCCGATCCCCGGATCCAGCCTTCGATCTTACGGAGGTCCGAATCCACGCCGTCGAGATCGGACTGGTAATAGTGGGGACAGACGATCTGGATGTCCGGACCCGCGATGTCGATGATCTCCTTTGTCGGAAAGGATGAGAGGACGACGGCGCGGGGGTCCGCAGCCCGGACGGCTCGGGCAAACTCCACGAGGCTTTTGACGTACGCCGGAGCGTCGATCTCGTTCCCGACCTGCCAGTACTTGACGCCATAGGGCTCGGGGCGGCCGTTCGCCGCCCTTTTCCGGCCCCACTCGGAGTCGGCCGGTCCGTTGAGGTATTCGACCATGTGGCGGGCGCTCTCGACGCCGTCTCCGAGGCTGACACAGAGGAGCGGCTCCGTGCCGACAGCCCGGCAGAGACGGACGAACTCCTCGACGCCGACGTCGTTCGTGTCGCGCCGGCCCCAGACACGGTTGACGAATGACGGCCGGAAGTCGCGGTCGCCGGTGGCGTCGCTCCAATGGTAAGGGCCAGGGTCCACGGTCGAGCCGCCCCAGCGCACGATCGGAGGCGCGAGCTCCTTCATCGCCTCGACGACGTCCCGGCGCCAGCCCTGGATATTGTCTTCGGGCACGAGCGAGAGCTTGTCGAGCCAGAGATGCCCGAAGCCACGGACTTCGATCTCGAGAACGGCCCGGTCGGTCGTTCCATGCGAAACGAGCTTTCCGGAGAACTTCTTCCACGGAGCGGCCGGAGAAGGGAGATCGAGCGCGGCCAGGGTTGTCCACGATCCGTCGGGCAGAAGGGCCTTGAGGCGGACGTGGATCCTTAACGAAGACGAGTCGCTGCGCCCATAACCCGAGAACGCGTAGGCCATTCCCTTGCGGACGGCGAGGTTGCTCTGGGTCAAGCCCGCCGGCCGGTCTTTGGGGACGTCCAGCCGGCAGGATTGTCTGTCGTTGAAAGGCTGCTTTGTGTCGTAGCTCCAGTCCGGGCTCTTATCCCAGTCGCGGTCGCAGAGATTGGGCTCTCCCCGGAAGTAGTCCCATGTCGAGGTCGGGAGCACCCCTTCGAAACCTCGGTCGCCGAGCATCTCGGCCCACATCCCCGGCACGACGTCATCGAGGAGCTCGACAAATCCCCCATAGAGCATGGGGCTGATGCGGCCGCCGTGGAGAGGCTGAGAAAGAACTCTGAGATTGACGGTGTCCGGCGGACTGCCCGCGCTGTTGGGAAGCAAAGACGGCAGCAAGGCCAGAAAAAGGAGGAACGGAAGGGCCCGGATCGCGCGAGCGGTCATTTCTCCTCCTCTCGAATTTTGGGACGAGTGCTCGTGACGTCGATTCATGTCCGGACGATGGCCTTGGATATGTTCGGTCCGCGTAACCTATCGTTCCTCAATGTACCACCCCTGAAGTGAGATTTTCAAGCATTCTTCGAGGAGTTGGGACGATAGACCGACGTGTTTTTAATCGTGACGCAGGGCTTCGATCGGATCCAAGCGTGAGGCCTTGACCGCGGGATAGATCCCCGAAGCCAATCCGATGACGGTGCAAACAAAGAACGAGAGCAGCACGGCGGTGAGCGTCCAGCCGACGGGCCACCCGGTGAACGCGGAGATGAGCATGGACAGCACGAAGCCGAAGAGGATCCCGGCCGTCCCGCCGATGGCCGAGATCGTGACCGTCTCCGCGATGAACTGGCTCCGGATATCGATCTGCCTCGCGCCGACGGCCCGCCGCAGCCCGATTTCCCGGGTCCGTTCGAGCACCGTGGCCAACATGATGTTCATGATGCCGATCCCGCCCACGAGCAGGGAGATCCCGGCGATGCAGGCCATGACGATGGTGAAGATGTTCTGGGTTTTGCGATGTTGCTCGAGAAGGGCCTCGGGCACGATCATCTCGTAATCGTCAATCTCCTTGTGGCGACGTTTCATCAGGTGGGCCAAGGTCGCCGCGGCCGCCGCGCTCGAGATCTCGGACTTGAGCTGCACCCGAAATTCGTCGAGATCGGATTCATAGTTCCCGAACCGGAAGACCTTCAGGGCGGTTTGCAGCGGGACATAGATGTTGTTCTGCTCGCCT
>Ga0326726_10003522_pt1 | contig 14364 bp, 14 predicted proteins | sample MHFenrmetagenome_2_FD_207603 | JGI IMG/M metagenome (GOLD analysis project Ga0326726, IMG submission 207603) | Lab enriched peat soil microbial communities from Michigan Hollow, Ithaca, NY, United States - MHF15MN | ecosystem: Environmental > Terrestrial > Soil > Wetlands > Peat | place: USA...
TCGCGGTCGGTCTCCTCGTGCATGTAGGCCGTCGAGTAGACGTGGATCAGCGACCCGATGCCCGAGACGACCAGGATCATGACGGCGGACAGCGGGTCGAGGCGCAGCGCGAAGGGGATCGAGACGGACCCGGACGTGATCCAGGTGAACACGCGCTGCACGACGTCGCGGCTTTCAGGCTCGAGCGCGACGAGCCTGACGACCGCCGCCACCGAGACCGCAAACGACAGCACCATGGCGCCGCACGCGATGACTCCGGCCGCCGCTTTGCTGAGACGACGCCCGAAGCTGGCGTTCAGCAGGAAGCCGACGAGCGGGAAGAGCGGGATCAGCAGCAGCATCGCGCTACCATTTCAAACTCGTGAACGTCGCGGGGTTGAGCGACTCGCGATGGCGGAACAGGCCGATGACGATCGCGAGGCCGACGGCGGCTTCCGCGGCGGCCACGGTCATCACGAAGAACACGATGATCTGGCCGTCGGCCGTGCCGAGCGCGCGGCCGAATGCCACGAAGCTCAGGTTCACCGCGTTCAGCATGATCTCGACCGACAGCAGGATCGTGATGATGTTGCGGCGAATCAGCACACCCGCCGAGCCAATCGCGAACAGGATCGCCGACAGGATGAGGTAGTCGTTCAGCGTCGGCACGTCATCCCCAACCTTATCCTCTGGGGGGAGCGGATGCTCCGCTCCGGCCCACATCCCGTTTCGCCAGCACCACGGCGCCGACCATCGCGACGAGAATCAGAATCGACGTCACCTCGAATGGGAACGAGTACTCGGTGAACAGCGTCCTGCCGATCGCGCGGACCGAACTGACGGCGGCGCCGGGAAACGCGCCGGTTTCCCCGCCGCCTCTCGTGAGGGCCCAGGTCAGCTCGATGGCGAGGGCGACCGCCAGCACGACACCGAAGCGAAACGGGGCCGGGCGCCGGAACGCGTGAAGCCGCTCGTCCTGTTCCGTTTCCTCGTGCGGCGCGTTCAGCAGCATGACGACGAACAGGAAGAGCACCATGATGGCGCCCGCATAGACGATGATCTGAATGACGGCGACAAACGGCGCCTCGAGCAGCACGTAGAGGCCGGACAGCGCGCCGAACGACGCGATGAGCAGCAGGACGCTGTAGATCGGATTGCGCTGCGAGATGACGAGCAGCGACGCGAGCACGGCGACGGCGGCGAACAGATAGAAGAGCGTCATCTACGTCCCCGCCCTACGCACCGAAATACAGCACGCCGGCCGCGGTCGCCAGCAGGTTGAGGACGGCGATCGGCAGCAGGATCTTCCAGCCGAACTTCATCAGCTGATCGTACCGGTACCGCGGCAGCGTCCAGCGCATCCAGACATAGAAGAACAGCAGCGCGCCGACCTTGAGCAGAAACCAGATCCAGCCGAGCGATTCGGGCAGGAACGGACCGTGCCAGCCGCCGAGAAACAGGTTCGTCGCCACGGCCGACACCGTCACCATGTTGATGTACTCCGCGAGGAAGAACATCGCGAAACTCATGCTGCTGTACTCGGTGTGGTAGCCGGCGACGAGCTCCTGTTCCGCCTCGGGAAAATCGAACGGCGCCCGGTTGGTTTCCGCGACCCCGGCCGTGAAGTAGACGAGAAAGCCGACCGGCTGCACGAACACGAACCACTTCGGCAGAAATCCGAGCCACGTCCCCGCCTGGGCGTTGACGATGCCCGTGAGCGACAGCGAGTTGCCGACGAGCAGCACGCTCGCCAGCGCGAGGCCGTACGACAGCTCGTAGCTGATCATCTGCGCCGAGGAGCGCAGCCCGCCGAGCAGCGAGTACTTGCTGTTCGAGCTCCAGCCGGCCAGCACGATGCCGTACACGCTCATCGACGCGATCGCGAAAATCACGAGCACCGCGACGTTGACGTCGGCGACCTGCAGGCGCAGGGGCTCTTTCAGCAGTCCGAAGAACGTGGTGTCGGCGCCGAACGGCACGACCGCGAACGCCGCGAACGCGCAGGCCGCGGAGATGATGGGCGCGAGACCGAAGAGGAGCCAGTCGGCGGCCTTCGGCCGCAGCTCCTCCTTGAACATCAGCTTGATGACGTCGGCGAACGGCTGCAAGAGTCCCTGCCAGCCGACGCGAGTCGGGCCGTGACGCTGCTGCAGCGCCGCCGCGAGGCGGCGCTCCACCCACACCATGGCCGCGGCCGACAGGAGCAGCGCGGTGAAGACCACCACGATGAGGGTGAGCTGCGCGATGAGCAGGGGCGTAACGGGCGGCATGAACGTCTAGTGCGCTCCTACCGGCTGGCTCGCGCGCCACGGGGCGGGCAGCGTGCACCGTCCTTCCCGGACGTGCGCCTCGTACTCGTGGCGGAAGTGCTTGAGCGTCGTGATCACCGGCGTGGCCGCGGCGTCACCGAACGCGCAGAGCGTCTTGCCGGCGATGTTGGCGGAGACGCTCGACAGCAGATCGAGATCCCGCATCTGGCCCTCGCCGCGTTCGATGCGCTTGAGGATCTTGTGCAGCCAGTCCGTGCCTTCGCGGCAGGGCGTGCACTTGCCGCAGGACTCGTGGCGGTAGAAGTGCAGCAGGTTTTCGGCGAGCCAGACCATGCAGGTGGTGTCGTCGAGCACGACAATCGCGGCCGACCCGAGGAGCGACCCCGCCTTCTGAATGCCGTCGAAACTCGCCTGCGTGTCGAGCTGGTCCGGCATCAGAATCGGGACGGAGGAACCGCCCGGGATCACGGCCTTGAGCGTCCGGCCGTCGCGGACGCCGCCCGCGCGATCTTCGATCAGCTCGCGCAGCGTGATATTCATCGACGCTTCGTACACACCCGGCCGTTTGACGTGACCGCTCACGCAGTAGAGCTTGGGCCCCCCGTTCTTCTCCGGCCCGACCGACGCGTACCACTCGGCGCCCTTCGCCACGATGATGGGCACGTTGCAGAGCGTCTCGACGTTGTTGACCGCGGTCGGCTTGTTGTAGAGGCCGACGACGGCGGGAAACGGCGGCTTGTTGCGCGGCTGCGCGCGTTTGCCTTCGAGCGATTCGAGGAGCGCCGTTTCCTCGCCGGCCTCATACGCGCCCGCGCCGCGGTGCACGAACACGTCGCAGTCGAAGCCTTTGCCCTGAATGTTCTTGCCGAGAAACCCGCGCGCGTATGCCTCGTCGATGGCGCGCTCGAGGACGTGCTGCGCATGCAGGAACTCGCCCCGTATATAGATGTAGGCGACCTTTGCGCCGATGGCGTAGCAGCCGATGGCGCAGCCCTCGATCAGCAGATGCGGATTGCGCTCGATGAGCAGGTGATCCTTGAAGGTGCCCGGCTCGCTTTCGTCGGCGTTGCACGCGATGTAGCGCGGGGCGATCTTCTTGTCGACGAACTGCCACTTCATGCCCGTCGGGAACCCGGCGCCGCCGCGTCCGCGAAGGCCGGAGGCCTTCACCATCTCGATGATCTCGTCCGGCTTCTTCGCCAGCGCGATCTTGAGCGCGTTGTAGCCTTCGTGCGCCAGATAGAAATCCAGCGTGAACGACTGTGGCTCACGCACGTACTTTGTGAGGATCGGGTCCATTTTCACCGACTGCTTTTCACGAAGACACGAAGATCACGAAGCATCGTCTTGTACAAAAAACATCCTTCGTGTCTCTTCGTGCCTTCGTGATTCATCGTCGTCACTATTTGCGCTCAATCACGTGGTGACACCCCGAGAGCGCTGCTTCACCGCGTGCTCGCAGGTCGTCCACCAGCTTCCCGGCGTCCTCGGGCCTGTGGCACTCATGCCAGGCGTCGTTCACCATGACGACGGGCGCGCGATCGCAGGCCCCGAGGCACTCGACCTCGAGCAGCGTGAACGTGCCCGTGGGATCGGTTTCGCCCGGCTTGATGTTGAGCTTGTCGATCAGGCCTTCGGTGACCCGCTCGGCGCCGTTCAGCGCGCACGACAGTGTCCGGCACACCTGCAGGACGAACTTGCCCACCGGCCGCGTGTAGAACATCGTGTAGAACGACACGACATCTTCGACGTCCGCGCGCGTGATGCCGAGAAGCTCCGCGACGTGACGAATCGCGTTCGCCGTGATGTAGCCCTGCTGGTACTGCGCCAGGTACAGCGCGGGCAGGACGGCGGAGCGGCGCCGATCCTCCGGGTAGCGCTTGACGAGTTCGTCAAAGCGCGCCCGATTCTCGGCGGTGTATTCGAAGACCGGACCTTCGTCCTCGAGCTGACGCGACGACTTGTGGAACGTCGCGCCGTACGCCATCTTCGGATGAAAGCTCACCGGTCCACGTCTCCCATGACCACGTCGATGGAGCCGATGACGGCGATGACGTCGGCGATGAGGCCGCCGACGATCATGCGTTCGAGCGCCTGGCAGGCCAGAAGCGAGGGCGCCCGCGACTTGATGCGCCATGGGCGATTCGTGCCGTCGGAGAACACGGAAAACCCCTGCTCGCCGCGCGGACCCTCGACCGGCACGTACGCCTCGCCCGCCGGCACCGTGAATCCCTGCGAGTAGATCAGGAAGTGCTGAATCAGCGCTTCCATCTCGGTATACACGCGATCCTTGGGCGGCGGCGTGATGCGCGGATCGTCGATGGCCCACTTGCCGGTCGGCGTGATGCGGTCGAGCGCCTGCCGGCAGATCTTCATGCTCTCGCGCATCTCGGCCACGCGCACCTGATAGCGCGCGTACACGTCGCCGGCGGTCTTCGTCGGCACGTTGAAGTCGTACGTCTCGTAGCCGAGGTACGGGAACACCTTCCGCACGTCGTAGTCCACGCCGGCCGCCCGCGCGATCGGACCGAGCAGGCTGTAGGCGACGGCATCCTCCTTCGAGATGACGCCGACGCCCTGCGTGCGCTTCAGATAGATCTCGTTCCTGGTCAGCAGGTCTTCGTACTCGTCCAGCTTTCCGGCGAAGCGGTCGAGAAACGACCGGACCGCTTCGTGAAACCCGCGCGGCAGATCCTCGCGCAGACCGCCGACGCGCATGTAGCTCGGGAACAGCCGGAAGCCCGCGATCATCTCGTTGATGTTGAGCAGCAGCTCCCGTTCGCGGAAACAGTAGAGCATCACCGACACGGCGCCCACTTCCATGCCGTGTGTGCCGAGCCAGACCAAGTGAGAATTAATGCGCTGCAGCTCGGCGAGCAGTACGCGGATGTTCTTCACGCGCTCCGGGATCTCGACGCCCAGCAGCTTTTCCACCGACATGCAGAACGCCATGCTGTTGGACTGCGCGCTCAGATAGTCCATCCGCTCGACGAGCGGAATCACCTGCTGCCACTTCTTCTGTTCGGTGGTTTTTTCGATGCCGGTGTGGAGAAAGCCGATCGTCGGCGACGCGGAGCACACGGTTTCGCCGTCGAGCGTCAGCACCAGACGCAGCACGCCGTGCGTGCTGGGGTGCTGCGGCCCCATGTTGACGGTCATCGTTTCCGTGCGAAGCTCGGGCATCGTTGCTTCCGCCATCACGTCAACGGCGGCGTGTCAGTCGATCGTGTTCGAGATTGGCCGCAAATTCCTCCTGGGTCACCTGCAGCGCCTCGGTCACATGCGGAGGCCGCCGGATCTGCACCGGCGAGTCTTTCCGCAGCGGGAAACCTTCCCAGTCCTCGGGCATCAGCAGACGCCGCGGATCAGGATGGCCGTCGAAGACGATGCCGAACAGATCCCAGACCTCGCGTTCGAGCCAGTTGGCCGCCGGCCAGATGCTGCTGACGGTCGCCACGTGCGCATCCGCGCCGTGCAGCCGGACTTTCATACGCAGCCGCAGCCGGTGTTCGATCGACACGAGCACGTACACGGCCTCGAACCGGGGCTCGCGCGGCCAGAGGTCGACGGCGGTCAACTCGGCCAGAAACGCAAAACGCAGTTCGGGCGTGTCGCGAAGCGCGCGCGCCACCTCGACCACGTGGTCGCGGGACACGTAAATCGTGGTGTGCACATCCGCGGTGGGCGCTGATTCGATGGTGGCGCCGGGCGCGGCCTGCTGGAGCAACGCGAGAAGCGCGGATCCGTCCATTACGCGAGGTGCTGCCGGGAGATCTTCTGCTGCAACTGGACGATGCCGTAGATCAGCGATTCGGGGCGCGGCGGGCAGCCGGGCACGTAGACGTCCACCGGCACCACCTGATCCACGCCCTGGACGATGGCGTAGTTGTCGAAGACGCCGCCGATTGAGGCGCAGGCGCCCATCGAGATGACCCACTTGGGCTCGGGCATCTGGTCGTAAATGCGCCTGAGCGCTGGCGCCATCTTGCGCGACAGGCGGCCGGCCACGATCATGAGATCGGACTGGCGCGGACTGCCGCGGAAGACCTCGGCGCCGAAGCGCGCGATGTCGTAGCGGCTGCAGCTCATCGCCATCATTTCGATCGCGCAGCAGGCCAGGCCGAAGGTCACCGGCCAGATCGACGAGCGCCGCGCCCATTGCACCATCTTCTCGACGGTAGTGGTCAGGACGGGGATTTCGTATTCAGATTCAAGCCCCATACGTCAGGCGACCTTCCGCCTCGCCGCGTCAGCGGCATCGGCCTTCTCATTGCCCCAATCGAGTGCGCCCTTGCGCCAGACATACACGTAGCCGGCCAGCAGCAACGCGAAGAACACCACGACCTGGACGAAGCCGCTCCAGCCGAGATCCCGCAGCGCCATCGCCCACGGGTAGAGGAACGCGACCTCGATGTCGAACAGCAGGAAGATCATCGCGACGAGATAGAACTTGACCGACATCCGTTCGCGGGCGTCGCCGACGGGCGGCATGCCGCATTCGTACGGCGCGCTCTTCTCCGCCGTCGGGTGCCGCGGGCCGAGCACGTTCGACAACAGGACCGAGACGAGCGCGAATCCGGCGCCCATCGCGATCATGATGAGGATGGAAAACCAAGCCTGCATCGTGTGAAATCAGGCGGAAAACCCTAGGCTTGTGAACGATTTCCCAAGCTGGACACATGCTATCGCACAAGACCGGCGACTGTCGACTGGCCGGCGCGGGCGGATCCGATGTGTAAGGGCGTTGAGGGAGTGCCGCCCCGCCGTCGCGGGGCGGCCTGGAGTCAGTTGCCGGCCGCGTTGGCGGCCGCAATCCGCCGATCGAGCTCGGCCATCGCCTGCCCGATCGAATCGCGCCGCCGCTCGTGCGTGGTCGACGCGAGCTGGTGTTCGAGTTCGGTCCGCGCGAGCCTCAGCGACTCGAGCGCCCGCATCCGTTCCGGATCGCGAACGTCCCGCAGCTGTGCCTTCGCGCGCTCGCGCTCGAGTTCCTCCATGCGTTCCTGGATCCGAGAATCCTGATCGATAAGTCCTTCGCCGGAATCACCCATATCTTCACATTATAAGATGCTTCTCGTGAGCGCACGGACAACTTCTGCGACCAACTCCGCCGCGCTCGCCCTGTTTCATCCCGCCGTGCGCGCCTGGTTCGGCGCCGCGTTCGGCGAACCGACGCGTCCGCAGGCGCGCGGCTGGCCCGCCATCGCACGCGGCGAGTCCACGCTCATCCTCGCGCCGACCGGCAGCGGAAAAACGCTCAGCGCGTTTCTGTGGTGCCTGGATCGGCTCATGTTCGCGCCCGAACCGCCGAAGGCGACGCGCTGCCGGGCGCTGTACGTGTCGCCCCTGAAGGCGCTGGCTGTCGACGTCGAACGGAACCTTCGCGTGCCGCTTGCCGGGATCGGCCAGGCCGCCCTGGAGCGCGGCGACACGTATCTGACGCCGACGATCGCCGTTCGGACCGGCGACACCCCGCAAACCGAACGCGCGCGCTTCAGCCGTGAGCCCGCCGATATCCTGATTACGACGCCCGAGTCGCTGTATTTACTGCTCACCTCGAACGCGCGCGAGGCGCTGCGCTCGATCGAGACCGTCATCATCGACGAGATTCACGCGCTCGTGCCGACCAAGCGTGGCGCCCACCTGATGCTGTCGATCGAGCGGCTCGCCGCGCTGTGCGCCAGGCCGCCGCAGCGCATCGGCCTGTCGGCGACGCAGCGTCCCCTCGACGAGGTCGCCCGGTTCCTTGGTGGGGCTGAACCTGTAGGGCGACCCTTTCAGGGTCGCCGGTCCGCGGGCCTGAAAGGCCCGCGCTACGAAAGCGCGGCGGCCGGAGCAGAGATCGACCACGAGTTCGCCGCACACCGAGGCTCCCTTCGCTACCGCCCGGTCACCGTCGTCGACGCGGGACAAAAGAAGCAGCTGGCGCTCAGCATTCAGGTTCCGGTCGAGAACATGGCCAATCTGACCACCGCTGACGAGATCCCGAGCGGCCCGCAGTCGGTCGGTGACACGCGGCCCTCCATCTGGTCGGCGATCCACCCCAGGCTGCTGGAGCTGATTCGCGCGCACCGGTCCACGCTGGTCTTCGTGAACAGCCGCCGGGTCGCGGAGCGGCTGGCGGGCGCCATCAACGAGCTGGCGGGCGAGGCCCTCGTGCGATCGCATCACGGTTCGCTCGCCCGCGAACAACGGACCGAAGTGGAATCGCTGCTCAAGGCCGGCTCCCTGCGGGCGCTCGTCGCCACCTCGTCGCTCGAGCTCGGCATCGACATGGGCGCCATCGACCTCGTCGTTCAGATCGAGGCGCCGCCCTCGGTCGCGAGCGGGATGCAGCGCATCGGCCGCGGCGGTCATCAGGTGAACGCCGTCAGCGAGGGCGTCATCTTTCCGAAGTTCCGCGGCGACCTGCTCGCATGCGCCGCCGTCGCCAAGTCGATGCACGACGGCGCCGTCGAGGCGACCCGCTATCCCCGCAACCCGCTCGACATCGTCGCGCAGCAGGTCGTCGCGATGGCGTCGATGGACCAATGGGACGTCGACGAGCTGTACGCCCTCATCCGGCGCGCGGCGCCGTTCGCCGAGCTGAGCCGCGCCGTCTTCGACGGCGTGCTCGACATGTTGTCCGGTCGCTATCCCTCGGACGAGTTCGCGGAGCTCAGGCCGCGGATCACCTGGAACCGCTCGACCGGCACCGTCGCCGGCCGTGAAGGCGCGAAGCGTGTCGCCGTCATCAACGGCGGCACCATCCCGGATCGGGGACTGTTCGGCGTCTTCCTGATCGGCGCGGCGGCTGGCTCGGCGCGCGTCGGCGAGCTCGATGAAGAGATGGTGTTTGAAACGCACGTGGGCGACACATTCGTCCTCGGCGCCTCCTCGTGGCGGGTGGAAGAGATCACGCACGATCGCGTGCTGGTGTCGCATGCGCCAGGCGAGCCCGGCAAGATGCCTTTCTGGAAAGGCGATCGGACCGGCCGGCCGCTCGAATTCGGCCTCGCGATTGGACGGCTGACACGCGATCTCCTCCGCCTCCCGCCGGCTGCGGCCATCGACCGGCTGGTCCGCGACCACGACCTTGATGCGCGCGCGGCCGAAAACCTCCTCCAGTACCTGCGCGATCAGGCGGCCGCCACGAAGGTGGTCCCCGACGCGACATCGATTCTCATCGAGCGAGTCCGCGACGAGCTGGGCGACTGGCGTGTCTGTGTGCTGTCGCCGCGGGGCGGCCGGATCCACGCGCCGTGGGCGATGGCCGCCGCCGCGAAAATCCGAGAGGAACGTGGCATCGACGTCGAGACGTTGTGGGGCGATGACGGCTTCGTCGTGCGGTTTCCCGATGTGGACGAGCCGCCCGACGTCCGGCTGCTGCTGCCGGATCCGGATGAGGTGCAGTCGCTCGTCGTCCGGCAGCTGGGCGCGACGGCGCTCTTCGCCGCGAAGTTCCGCGAAAACGCCGCGCGCTCTCTGCTGCTGCCGAAGCGGCGGCCCGGGATGCGCGCGCCGCTCTGGCAGCAGCGCAAGCGGGCAGCCGACCTGCTTGCCGTGGCCTCGCGCTTCGGGTCGTTTCCCGTGCTGCTCGAGACGTACCGCGAGTGCCTCCGCGACTTCTTCGACATGCCCGCGCTCGTCTCGACACTTGCGGATGTCAGAAGCCGCAAGGTCCGCGTGGCGACAGTCGACTCGGAGCGCCCCTCGCCGTTCGCCGCGGCCCTGCTCTTCAGCTACGTCGCGAGCTTTCTGTACGACGGCGACACGCCGCTGGCCGAACGGCGTGCTCAGGCTCTTGCGGTCGACCAGACGCAGCTGCGCGAGCTCGTCGGCGATGCGGATCTGCGCGAATTGCTCGACGCCGATTCGCTGGAGGCCGTCGAGCACGAACTCCAGCGCCTCGACCCGCGCTACCGGGCGGCCAGCGCGGACGCCCTGCACGACATGCTGCTCTCGCTCGGCGATCTCACCCGCGACGAAATCCTGGCGCGGACATCGTCAGACCATGTGGCCGGGACGATCGAGCACCTTGTGAGCGCCGGCCGTGCGGTGTTGGTCCGTGTTGCCGGTGACGAGCGGTACGTCGCCGTGGAAGACGCGGCCCGCTATCGCGACGCGCTCGGCGTCGAACTGCCGCACGGAATTCCGGACGCTCTTCTGTCGCCGGCTCAGGATCCGGTGGGCAACCTGGCGCGGAGGTACGCGAGAACCCACGGGCCGTTCACGCCCGCCGACTTCGCCGATCGTTACGGCCTGGACGTGGCGGTCGCCGACGCGACGCTTGGCCGGCTGACGGCAGCCGGCGCGCTCGTCGAAGGCGACTTTCGCCCGGGCGGTATCCACCGCGAATGGACGGACGCCGGCGTGCTCCGGCAGCTGCGCCGGCGATCCCTCGCCAAGCTGCGCCGGGAGACAGAACCGGTCGATCACGCGGTCCTCGGCCGGCTGACGACGACGTGGCAGGGAATCGTGCGCAAGCGTCAAGGCCCCGACGCGCTGCTCGATGCGATTGAACAGCTCCAGGGCGCTCCGCTGGCGGCGTCGATCCTTGAGACCGAGATCCTGCCCGCGCGCATCGAAGGCTACGATCCCGCCGATCTCGATTCGCTGACGGCCGCGGGTGAGGTGGTCTGGGCCGGCGTCGAGCCTCTTGGCGATCGCGACGGGCGCATTGCGCTCTACCTCGCGGATCAGCTGCCGGGGCTTCTGCCACCCGGCTCGGGGCCCGGGACTCGGGGCTCGGGGCTCGGGACTCGCGAGGATCCGCGCGAATCTGCCATCCTCGATTACCTCCGCTCGCACGGCGCGTCGTTCTTCGGTCCGCTGCACGAGGCCGCCGGCGGCGGGTATCCGGCGGAAACGGTGTCGACGTTGTGGAGCCTCGTCTGGCGGGGCCTCATCACCAACGATACTTTTCACGCGCTGCGCGCGTTCACGCACACGCACGCGCAGAAACGGCGTGGCCGCCGGCACGAGGTCGCGACATTCCGGTCGCGACGCAGCGCGCCGCCGTCGGCGGAAGGACGCTGGACGCTCGTCACAGCGGACCTGAAGGTCCGCACTACACCTGATGTAGTGCAGGCCTTCAGGCCTGCCAACACCACCGCCTGGGCGACAGCATGGGCGCAGCAACTGCTCGCGCGCTACGGCGTACTCACACGCGAGGCGGCGGCATCCGAAACGTCCACGGGCGGATTCGGCGTCGTCTACCCGGTGCTCAAAGCGATGGAGGAAAGCGGAAAGATCAGGCGCGGCTACTTCGTCGCGGGTCTTGGGGCGACGCAGTTCGCGCTGCCCGGCGCGCTCGACTTGCTGCGATCGCTTCGTGGTCCGTCGCCCGACGACGCGGAGACCGAAGTTGTCGTGCTCTCGGCGACGGATCCGGCAAACCCCTACGGCGCCGCCATCAAGTTCCCGCCCGTCTTCGCGGCCGCGATTGCGCCCGCTTCGGCGGGGCAAGCCCCCGTGAGCGCCGGCCGGGGGCCGACGCGTTCCGTCGGCGCTACGGTGATTCTGGTCAACGGCGCACTGGGCGCGTATATGGCTCGAGGGGACCGGATGCTGCTCACGTTCCTGCCGGAGGCCGAGCCGCAGCGAGCCAGAACGGCTCAGGCGATCGCGCGTGCGCTGCGCGAACGGTCTCGAACGCCGGCCGGAGAAGATCTCGCGCCACGAGGGATGTTGATCGAGGAGATCGACGGCGTGCCGCCCTCAGCGCATCCGATGGCGCCGTACCTCGCCAAGGCCGGGTTCATCAGCGGCGCGATGGGATTCCAAGGGCATTAGATCCGTCGAGTGTAGTGCGGACCTTCAGGTCCGCTTCTCCGGCAGGCCTGAAGGCCTGCACTACTTTTCGCGAACCCACCGGTCGAGGCCGTGCCGCCGGACGACGGCGCCGTAGACGTTGCCCTGGACGTCGACGCCGACGCCTTCGGCGCCGCTGTGATCGGGCGTGGTGCCTTCCGGATCTTCAATGAAGTCGATCGGCACGCCGTCACGCGCGCTGCCGATGCGGAAGCCCTTACGCCAGCCGGGATTGTCGGGGCCTGATTCAGAATCGGCGACGTACACCATGTCGTCCTTCGTGATCCAGATGCCGCTCGGCCGCCCGAACTGCTTCCACGTGTCCAGCAGCTTCCCGTCCTGATCGAAGATCTTGATGCGGTTGTTCTCGCGGTCGCCGACGAGCAGGCGGCCACGAGAGTCGATCGCGATCGTGTGCGGCTCGCTGATGTCGTCGGGGCCGTTGCCCTTCGTGCCCCACTCTTTGATGTAGGCGCCGTCCTTCGAGAACTTGACGATGCGGCTGTTCGGCGATCCGCGATGGCCGTCCGACACGAAGATGTCGCCGTTCGGCGCGGTGACGACGTCGGTCGGCATGTTGAACGTGTCGTGGCCGTTGCCGGCGACGCCGGCCTTGCCGAGCGTCATCAGCAGCTTGCCGTCGCCGCTGAACTTGAACACCTGATGGCCTTTGCCGGCCACGCCGCGCGAGTCGGTCGCCCAGTAATTGCCGTCCCGGTCGAGAAACGCGCCGTGCGGGAACACGAACATCCCCTGTCCCCAGCTCTTGAGCAGCTTGCCCGACTTGTCGAACTTCAGGATGGCGGGCTGGTCGTCGCGCCCGATGCAGCCGTTGTTGTCTTTCGCGAAGCAGCGCGAGAGGACGAAGACCGTGCCGTCGGGCGCGATGTCCACCGACGTCACCTCACCCCACGTCGCCCCCGCAGGCAGCTGTCCCCAGTCGGTGGTGCGGCGATAGACGTGGCGCTGCGCGCTGAGCGACAGTGCCCCCAGTGCCACGATGGCGGAGAAGGCAGCGATCGGGATTGCCAACTGTCGCGCAATCACCCAATCACCAAATCACCAAATCACCAAATCCCGTAACGACTACCTCTGGCCGTGATGGTCGTCGTTGACGAGCAGCTTTGCGTCCGCTTCCGTGCACTTCGGCGATTCTTCCAGCGGATCGGTGGACGGCTTGATGACGCGCGGCGCCATCGTCCACGGCGCGGTCAGAACCTTGGGATCGTCCACGGTGACCTGATACACGAGGTTGGCGCCGTCCTTCCAGAAGCGCTCGGTCGCACGCATGGCGTCGCTGTGGAAATAGCCGTCCTCGCCAAACCACGTGCTGTCGACGAAGTTCGTGGCCTCCACGACGAGCGTATTGCCTTCCCAGCGGCCAACGGAGTCGCCGTAATAGGTCGGATTGCCGTCCTTCTTGTGCGGCCGTCCGTCGGTCGGAATGATGCGGTACGGATCGCCCGAGATGTCTTCGTACAGAAACACCACTTCATTCGCCAGCTGGATGATGCGGCGCGGCGGTCCGATGCGCGGCGTACCAGGCCTGCCGCAGTAGAACACTTCATCGGTCTTGCTCTCGTGGTCGAACAGATCTTTCACCTTGGCGCGCAGCTCTGGCTTGTACACCGGCGCCGGCTGCGATGGCTGCGCGCCCGGCACGTTCGACTTCGCCGCGGTCTTGGCTCCGCTGGCATCGATGCCCTTGATGGACGTTGATCCGTTCGCCTGCCGCTTCAGCGCGATTGGCGGCAGATCGATCGAGAAGAGCCAGGTGCCGCTCAGATCCGGATGGGCCGCGCCGTTCTGCGCGGCGAGCGATGCCGCCGCAACGACGATCGCGATCGCGAGACTCAGGATGCGTTGTTTCATCGTTCTACTCCGTTAGCGATTGTCGGCAGTCCCGGGCGCAACGAGCTCGAGCGAATTGCCGTCCGCGTACGTGATTTTCAGCAGGTAGCCATACCGCGATCCATCCTTGGCGCGGTTGCCTTCGACGGTGACGCTCTGGCCGATCGCTTTTGAAAAGTCGGCACGGCTCACGCCGACTCGGCGGAACCACGCGGGAGGATTGCTCTCGAACTTCCACGCGTCTATCTTTCCGGCACTGCCGTCGGCTGGCGCATCCATGAACACCACAATGTGCGGGTTGACCCAGTCGACCTTGGTCAACGTGCCCTTGAGCGTCATCCGATGCTGGACGTCGAATTCGGCGGTCGTCGAATGGTGCGCGGAGACAAGGGCGACGGTCGTGAAAACCGCCGCCAGAACTAACGAGCCGCGGATGATCTTCGGCATGTGCCTCCCTCAGTTGTTCAGATGC
>Ga0326726_10003523_pt1 | contig 14361 bp, 15 predicted proteins | sample MHFenrmetagenome_2_FD_207603 | JGI IMG/M metagenome (GOLD analysis project Ga0326726, IMG submission 207603) | Lab enriched peat soil microbial communities from Michigan Hollow, Ithaca, NY, United States - MHF15MN | ecosystem: Environmental > Terrestrial > Soil > Wetlands > Peat | place: USA...
AGCAGGTGTCGTTTTCCAACCCGACACTGACGAGGAGATTTACCCATGAATCCGGTATCCTTAGCCTTCGAGCTCGGCTAATTTGGACAGCAGTGACTTTGAGTCTTTTTTCCGCAGCCTGTTCAGTCGTTCCGCAAAATCCCCTTGTAAGTGTCAGCTGAGGAAGGGTTCAGCCCGACGAAGCATCTATGTATCTGCTTGTGTAACAGCCGACACAGGTCATTATCGCGGCTGTACTGCCGCTGGTGGCGTCGCCGCCGCCATTCTCGCCTCGGTCTCGGCCAGCTGCCGCCGCACCCGATCGGCGTCCGGCCCGGTGGGCACGTACTTCAAGAAGGTCCGCAGCTCCTCGGCCACGCCGCTGTCATCGTTCCGCGCCTGCAGAATGCTTGCCAGCACCAGGTCATTGTTCGGAATCCGGTGCTGCGTATCCAGGCGCCGCGCCGCCCGCGCGCTCTTCTCCGCCTGTTCCATTTTCCCCATGCGGAAGTACGCCATGCCGTTGTAGTAGTATGCGGCCGCGTACTCATACGCGTTCAGCGCCAGTGCCTTGTCCGTCAGTGTGGCCACCCGTTCCCAGTCGCGGCGCTGCACCGCCATCACCGCCAGGTCAAGATACGGCGTCACGTAGCGCGCATCCACCGAAATCGCGCGCTCGAACATCTTCTCCGCCTCTTCGCCGCGCTTCCGGGCGGAGTACAACTCACCGAGTTGCACCATCGCCTCGGCATAGTTCGGATAGGCACCGAGCGCCCTCTCGAAATGTTTGGTGGCTTCTGCCGGTTTACCCTTCGCGCGCTCCTTCACTCCCTCTTCGAATGCTTTCTTGGCTTCCTTCGGCGCCTCCAGCCCGCTCGCGCTGATGCTGGTGCCTTCGACCTTGCCCATGCGGTGCAGCACGATCGTTCCCACGTCGGGATCTTTCAGGGGCTGCCGTCCCGCCAGAGAAATCGTGTCCGAATGATATCCCGGCAAGACCGCCCGCAATTCGCACAGCATCAGGTCGCGCTGGTTAATTTGCGCGGCTTGGCCCGAAATGTCCTGCATCACGGACGACCGTCCGCTGATGGGATCCGAGGGCAGCTCGGCTGAGCTCATCCTTGCATCCTGGTAGAACTGCTGCGACTCCCCCAGCTGGAAGCTGAAGGTCCCTTCCGTATCCGTGTAGCCTTCGCGCCGAGTGCGGTTATTGCACACTCGCTCGATCGCCACCCGCACGGTCGGTTTCGTTCCGTCGTCCAGCACGACGCGCCCGCTCACGAAGATCGGCCGGTTGTCTTGGGTGCGGGGAGTCTGCAGGGTCGGAGGAATCTTGGCCCTCGGCGGCCCAGTCGTCCCTCCGCTGCTTTGCGCCACCGCCGGCGCAACGGCCATAATCAGAAAGATTGCAGCTCGGGGAATCTTGGGCAACAAGATGCACCTCCGTTGCCTGCCAGCGGGGTCGCGCGCATCAGAAATGGTCGCGTGCCCGCACAGTCAGATAGCCACTCTGCTGGGCGTAGCTTAGGCCCGAGCGCCAGGCAAGTCAAATAGGGATACTCCCTCCACTGCACAGATCTAGCCTGAGCCGGACTAGTTGCCCCCGCCGTGATCTCGAACAAGTCCGGCAGCACTTCGCCGAAGCGCCGGAAGAGGAAACCGAAATCCTGCGTTCGCTGGTCCGCGAGCAGATGGAACAGGTCCATCCGCTGAAGGTTCCCCTGGTGGTCGAAATCGGGGTGGGCAAGAACTGGCGCGACATGGAATAGGGCTTACCCTGCCGCGCACGCCGCCCCGCGTGTGCGCGCCTTCAAGAAACCTGCGCCTGCGCTACTGCGAGTTCGGCGCCGCCGCCAGTTTGCTCTCCGTCTGCCCGAGCAGTTGGCGCGCCATGGAGGCCTCGTCGCCCGACGGCACATACTTCAGGAACGATCGCAGTTGCGCGGCCGCGCCGGCGTAATCGTTTCGCTGGAGGAGGACGTTGGCCAGCAGCAGATCGATCTTGGGTATGTGGTATTGGGAATCGAGCCGCCGCGCCGCGCGCGCATTCTTTTCCGCCACGTCGAGCTTTTGCAGGTTGTAGTTGGCCACCGCGTTGAAGTAGTACGCCGCCGGATACTCGTACGCGTTCAGCGCCAGCGCCCGATCACTCCACTCCGCCATCCGCTTCCAGTCCTGCTTGCGGCCGGCGATCAGCGCCAGCTGGAAATAGGGGGGGATGAGCTGCGGGTCGGCATCAATCGCCTGCTGGAACAGGGTTGCAGCCTCATCGCTGCGGCCCTGGTCGTTATAGATCTCGCCCAACTGCAGCAGCGCGTCGGCAAACTTGGGATAGATCGCCACTGCCTTGGCGAACTCCTCGGCTGCTTCCGCCGCCTTCTTTTTCTTCAGCAGGATGGTACCGCGTTCATACGCTTTCTTGGCGTCCTTGGGCGCTTGTAGCGTGGTCATGCTGACGCGCGTGCCTTCCACCTTGCCAATGCGGTGCAGCACGATCGTGCCCACGTCGGGATTGTCGAAGAGCTGGCGCCCCGCCAGCGAGATCGAATCCGAGCGGAATCCCGGCAGGCTCGCGCGCAGTTCGCAGCCCATCAGTTCACGTGCCGAGACCCCCGTGTTTACCATTCCCGTCGTGAGCGAAGTCGGTGACGACATTGGGTCGCCTATTCCCTGGACGCGCATGGAATCAGCGCTTCCGACGGTGGCATCCTGGAACACCTGCATCTCGGCGCCCAGTTGCATGCTGAACTGTCCGTGCGAATCGCTGTAGGTTTCGCGCCGGACGCGCCCATTGCACACCCGCTCGATGGACACCCGCTCCGGCGGCGGTGTGCCGTCGTCCAGTACGACCCGGCCGCTAAGAAAGACAGGCCGCCGCTCGTCCGGTTGCCGCTGCTGCGGTGTCGAGGGACGCGTGGTGGTGGGCGCACTTCTGGTTGTGCCGCCTCCGGTGTTTCCACCCGTTTGTCCGCCGGTTTGCGCAAAGGCGTAGGAACCGACTAGTAGCAAAGTGAAGGCTGCGGCTGGGTACTTGGCGAAGGCTCGCGCGGCAGGCATGGTACACCTCGATGCAGCGATGAGCGCGCTCAGCTGGATTCCCAAAGCACGAATGGGAAACTCAGGACTCACCGCCACCTACAGCTAGCCTAGGTCCGCTTGCCGTGCCAAGTCAAATCTTAGCTGCGCTGAGCTGGGACCAGTCGAACAACCCCGGCAGCAGCTCGCCCGCTTTTCCGGCAAAGCTCTCGTCGAACAGCGCGCGGTTGGCCGGCTCTTCCGGGCCTACGTAATACGTGCGCACCCGCCGCATCCCGTTGCCGCGCGCCTGGGCGACAAACGCGGCCGCCGGGTACACCACGCCGGACGTGCCTACCGCCATGAACACCGTGCAGCGCCCGAGCTCTTGCTGGATGCGCTCTATCTCAAACGGCGTCTCGCCGAACCAGCAGATGTGCGGCCGGATGCGGCCTCCGCAGTCGCAGCGCGGAACTTGGCTCTCGTAGGTTTTTTCATCCTCAAACGGTGGCCGCGAACACCGGTCGCAACGGCTCTGGAACAGGCGCCCATGCATGTGGACCACTCGCCGCGATCCCGCCTCCTCGTGCAACCTGTCCACATTCTGCGTGCACAAGAACAGGCGCTGCCCGAGCGCCTCTTCCAGTTTCGCCAGCGCCAAGTGCGCCGGATTCGGCTTCTTCTCCGCGTGCGCCTGGCGCCGCATCGAGTAGAACTGCCACACCAGCAGCGGATCGCGCTCCCACGCCAGCGGCGAAGCGACGTCCTCCACCCGATATCCGCGCCACAGCCCGCCCGCGCCGCGAAACGTCGGCAACCCGCTCTCCGCGCTCACACCCGCGCCGGTGAGGACGAACACGCGATCCTTTGCAGCGATATCAATCATGTGGCGCTTAGGAATTTCGCAAGTCGGTAATTTGGCAATTGCAATGTGCAACCGCGCTCTGCTCCCAGCCGAAGACTCGCCGGCTCCCAAATTACCAAGTTGCAAAGTTACCAAATCACGAAATTCCCAAGGCTTTCTGAATCGCTCCCGCGATCTCCTCCGTGATCCTTTTCATCCTGTCTTCCGACTCCGCTTCCACCATCACCCGCGCCAGCGCCTCGGTCCCGGAATATCGCACCACGACTCTTCCACTGCCGTCCAACTCCTGTTCCGCCGCCCGAATCGCGCGGGCGACCTCGGGAAAATCCGCGAACGGCTTTTTCTCCTTCACCCGTACGTTCTTGATGGTCTGCGGATACACCTTCAGGTCCGCCACCAGCTCGTGCAGCGGCTGGCCGCTGCGTACCATCACGTCCATCACCCGCAAGGCGGTCAGCAGGCCGTCGCCGGTGGTGGAATCACCGTCGCGGAAGATGATGTGCCCCGACTGCTCTCCGCCCAGCGTCGCGCCCGTCTTGCGCATTTCCTCCAGCACGTATTTGTCCCCCACCGGCGCGCGCAGCATGCGGATGCCGCTACGGGCCAGCGCGACTTCCAGGCCCATGTTCGACATCGTGGTCGCCACCACCGTGTCGCCCTTCAACTGCGCCCGCTGTTTCATGTCGCGCGCCGCCAGCAGCAGGATGCCGTCGCCGTTTACCACCCTTCCTTCCCGGTCGGAAAACAGCGCCCGGTCCGCGTCTCCATCAAAGGTGATCCCCAAGTCGACAATTCCGCGCGCCTCCGCCACCTTGCCGGCGACGGTCTCCGGATGCAGCGCGCCGCAGTCGTGATTGATGTTGTGCCCGTTGGGACGATCGCAGGTGAACGCCGCCCGGACGCCGCACTCCCGAAAAACTTCGTGGGCCACTGGCGTGGCTGCCCCATGAGCGCAGTCCACCAGGGCGCGCAGGCCGTCCAGCCGCGTTCCGGCCACACGCGTTCCCAGCCACTCGACATATTGCTTCAGCAACTCGGGCTCGGTGCCCGCCGGCTCCGCAGGCTCCGTCTCCTGCCCGGCCGTCAACGGCACGTCATTGCCGTGCAGCAGCGCGAAGATGTCGCCTTCCAGTTTTTCCTCCAGTTCATCGGAAAGCTTGTAGCCGTCGTGGCCGAAGATCTTGATGCCGTTGTCCGTCCAGGGATTGTGCGACGCGGAAATCACCACTCCCGCCGCGAATCCACCGCGCGCCAGGAAGGCCACCGCCGGGGTGGTGATCACGCCCGCACTCTGCGCGCTCGCGCCCGCCCATTCCAGCCCCCGAGTCAGCGACTCGGCGATCCATGCGCTCGACTCGCGCGTATCCTGGCCGATCACTACGCGCGGACTGGCATGCTGCTTTTTCAACTGTCGTGCCAAGGCCGCTCCCACGGCGAACACGGTCGAGCGGTCCAGCGGCGGATCCCCGGCTACACCGCGGATGCCGTCGGTGCCGAAAAGCATCCTCATGGGCGCCAATTTCCTTTCTTCAGTGATTTCGAACTGGATTGTATCGCAGCCACACCGGAGGATTGGCCAACCACGAACGCGGATTTCACGCCTCAATCACCCTCTGCGTTCATCCGCGTTCATCTGCGGCGAAGTTTTTCGTACCTTGCAGTGAGTCTCCTGGTTCCCCCCCTACTTCTTCTCGCCTACGGTAAACGTCGTCCACGGCCCGGCGATCATGTCGGTCAGCGCCGGCTTTTGCCATCCATATTCAGGGTGCTGCGCCAGGAACTCCGCGGCTTTGAAATTTCCGCCGCACGCATGTCCCGCCCTTGCTACAAACATCATGTTCTTCGCCATGGTCGCGTCGGCAGCCTTGGCTTGCACCGTGCCGCCGGGATGATACGGCCCCCAATCCCAAGCATTGACTCCGCGCGGCGAGGTCTCCACGTGCCCGCACAGCGTGCGCTCGTTCGCCTCTTCTTTCTTCTGGAACGAATCGTAGTGGTCGCTCTCGAACTGCTTGGCCAGCGCAAGGTCGATCTTCCCCTTATGCTGCGCCATGAGCTGTTCCCAGCGCACCTTGCGCGCGTTCATCGAGCTCGACATATCGTTCGGGTCAAAATCGGTTTCGTCCTTCATCACCTGGGGATCGCTGGGGAAATTCGACCCGACAAAATAGCCGTCCTTGCTTCGCCACAGGCGCGTGTGCTTCAGGCCCTGTTCGAAGCGCGCCACCTCGCCGGTATTGAAATCGGCCAGCAGCCAGTCGTTGGCATAGCCGCCGTTGTTGCCGTCGTTCATGATCTTCACGTACTCGTCGATCGAGCGGGCGTACTGCGTCGCCTTGCGCGCGCGCACGAACTCCGGCTTGCCGTTGGGATCGAAGCCCTTGAAGCGCGTGATCGTCGTCTCCGTCACCGCCAGCCCGGCGGAGTTGATGGTGAAATCGTCGTCGCTGACGATTACCCCAGGGAAGCCGTCCATAATCATGCGGTAACCCTTCGCCGGCACGATATCGAACATCATGCGCCAGCGCGCCCCCGGGATCACGCTCGTCCAGTTGTTGTGCGCGATCACCGGCTTGCGATCTTTCGTCCACGATCCGGTGGCCACAAATGCGCTGCAATTTCCAGGCGCGTGCAATGACGGGGCTCCCGCGCGCTTTTCCTTCTCGTCCAGCCACGGAACGTAGTAATCGGGCACCTCCTCGAACGCGTTCAGCGCCACCACGTCCCACACGTCCAGGGTGACGCCGCGCGCCTTCAGCCCGTCGGCGATGCCCTGCAGCTCCTGCTGATACTCCGCGTCAATGTGCGGCCACAGAACTTCGCGCGCCGTGCTGCGGAAAAACTCCCAGTCGCGCTTGGTGTTGTGAGTGTCCAGCAGCTTCACCGCCTGGAACGCGTCCTCGATCTCCGGCGCCAGCAGGTACCCGTGCTGATATCCGATCTCCGCCGGCTGCCCCTCCAGGTGCACGTAGGTCCACCCGCCGCGCTGGAAGCGCCACGCCTTCTGCAGCCGGGGATCGTTTGACCTTGAACTGGCTTTTTGCGCCTGCACCGTCGTGTACTGCCCGGACATAGCCAACATCCCGAGGGCGAGCACGCCCATTACCACGAGCGTGAGGATCAAGGGGAGACGAGAGGGTGAGGGAGAACGCATCGCCAGAGTCTACTCGGGCGGGCAGTGTGCGTTCAAATCGTTTAATATCTAATCGGGAGTTGTACCATATGTGGTACATTCTGCTGGGATGGACGGGCATAGCAAGCCCTCCCGGGCATCCGGCGGTCAAAAACGCATCTCCGCCTATTTCTACCGAACAGAAGCCGGCGGCGAACCCGTACGCGAATGGCTGCTGTCCCTGTCCAAAGGAGACCGCAAGCTGATTGGGACGGATCTTTTGACTGTCGAGATGGGCTGGCCGATTGGAATGCCCGTCTGCAAACCGCTCGGCGATGGCTTGTTCGAAGTACGGACTGCACTGCCCGAGAACCGAATTGCCCGCGTGCTTTTCTATATCGACCGGCTCTCACGAATGGTGTTGTTGCATGGCTTCATCAAGAAAACGCGCAAGCTCTCCCAAGATGACTTGGAATTGGCGCGTGCCAACAAGCGCAGACACGAGCGAGGACCAGCATGAACAAGAAGTATGAACATACGGGCTCGCGTTTCGACGCGTTTCTGCGCGCGGAAGGCATCTTCGACGAGGCCGAAGCTGTCGCCGTAAAGCGAGTCATCGCCTGGAAATTACAGCAGGCCATGAAGACACGTCGCATGAGCAAGCAGGCTATGGCGAAGGAGCTTCGCACTAGCCGCTCGCAACTGGATCGGCTGTTGGATCCAACCAATGTGGCGGTCTCATTGCACACCATTACGCGAGCTGCTCGGGCAGTCGGCAAGCGGGTAAAGGTGGTCATGAGCGATGTTAAGCCCTCCAGCCGTCGACGCCGCAATGTGAGGACATCAGATGACAGGCGTCCTATTTCAAAGCGGACTGTGGCCGACACCGGTTAGTTCGCGGGTCGCACTTGCATCTCGTGATCGGAAGCTGGAAACTTCCCCCATGCCCGAGCCACGCACCGAACCTACCTACCTCCACTCCGAGGACGATGCCGCCGCGCGCAGCCCCCATCGCGCGCCAGTTCATCGAGACTCGCCGCCGGCTGAATGAAAACGTGGACGCCGCCGACAACTACCTGGTCAAGCGCTTCTACAATCTCGACCACAACACTTATCTCGATGGCGTCATTCCCGCGAAATACAAGGAACTGATGGGACTGGTAGTCTCGGCCGGGCTGCGCTGCGACGACTGCATTTACTACCACGTCATCCAGTCTTATCGCCTGGGTGCGTCGCGCGCCGAGCAGGAGGAGGCACTCAACGTCGCCCTCATCGTCGGCGGCTCAATCGTTATCCCGCACCTGCGCCGCGCCTATGCCTTGCTGACGGAACTCTACGGCTGAGAGCTGAAAGCTGACAGCTGACAGCTAGTACGGGAACGGCTCCACCTTCCACCGCGCCCACACCTTCGCATCCACGAACAACTGGAACAGGTTGGGATCGATGTTGCCCTCTTTCATCTCCATGCCCAGGATGTCCAGCGCCTTTTCCGTACTCACGGCCTTCTTGTACGGCCGGTCGCTGGCCGCCAGCGCGTCGAAGATGTCGGAGATGGTCATCATGCGCGATTGCAGCGGGATTTCCGGCGCCGCCAGCCGGCTCGGATACCCTTGCCCGGTCAGCTTTTCGTGATGGCTACGAGCGATCTCTGGGATGTTGCGGATCTCTTTCGTCCACGGAATCTGGTTCAGGAAATTGAAGGTGTGCACCACGTGTGATTCGATCTGCGAGCGCTCGCTCTCGTCCAGGGACCCCTTGCGGATGGAGAGCAGCCGCACGTCTTCCGGCTGCAGTAGTGAACGGTCGGCGCCCTCAAAATCCAGGAAATGTCGCGCCGCGATCTCCACCAGCTTGCCGAAGCTCCCTTCCGGCAGTACCGTGGGCTCGTTCGATTGCAGCACGGTGGCAAAGTACCGGTCCACTTCCTGCAACTGTTCGGCGATCACCGCATCGAACTCCGGCTGCTTCGCCAGGTACTCCTCGCGGCCCCTCTCGAGCACGTAGTCCAGCTTCGACTGCAGCGACTCCACCTGCATGGAGCGCTTCACGAAGTGGAACCGCTGCTTGATCAGTTCCAGTTGTGACGGATAAAGCTTCTTGGCCTTGACCAGCACTTCTTCGCGCACGCCGAATTTGCCGAAGTCGTGCAGCAGCGAGGCGTACCGGATTTCCTTCATCTGGTCGCGCTGGAAGGTGACGTCCTTGTACGGCCCGACCACCATGCCGTGTACGGTTTCCGCCAGCGCCACCGTCAGGTTCGCCACTCGGAAGGAATGGCCCGAGGTGGTGGGATCGCGCGATTCGATCGCCGTCACCGACGCCTTCACGAATCCTTCGAACAGCTTCTGGATGGACTCGTACAGCCGGCTGTTCTCCAGCGCCACCGCCGCCTGGCTAGCCAGCGACGCGATCATCTCCTGCTGCCGCATGGTGTACGGCACCACCTGCTGCATCACCGACGACAGCGAGTTCAGCTTCGCCTCCAGGTTGCGCTTGGCATTGATCAACTGCAACACGCCCCCGATCTCGCCCTTGGGGTTGCGCAGGGGAACGGTCAGCATGGACTTGGTGCGGTACCCGGTGGCCTCGTCAACCTTGTGATTGAAGGTGTACGGCATCAGCTCCGGCAGGTGATACGCGTCTTCCAGGTTGACGATCTCACCCGTCTTCACCACGTATCCGGCGATCGAGCGGTCGCTGATCTCCATCACCACTTCGCGGAACGGCACCTCCACGCTGTCGTTCTGCGCCAGCTTGAAGCGCAGCACTTTCTTGGCGTCCTCCGGACGGCTCGCCACCAGCTTGGCTCCGCCGTACTCCTGGATTGCCTCGGGCGCCGCCGCCGGACTGGCGTGAAGGGGAAGCTCCAAGCTGACCGTGTCCGATCCCAGGGGAATTTCTTCCACCAGGTAGAGCGATCCCGCGTCGCTGCGCGTGATCTCCCGCGACTTGGTCAGAATCATCTCCAGCAGGTGTTCGGTGGAATGTTCCGCGGAAAGGGCCGCCCCAATCGTGTTCAGTTCATTGATCTCTCGGGTCGCGCCCGCCAGCCGCTCGTTCACTTCCCGCCGCGTCGCCAGCAGGTGGATATGGTCGAGCGCGTTGTCCATCATGCGCTCCACCAGCGAAGGCGGAGTGTTGGTCGGAAGATATCCGTAGACGCTGCCGTCCAGGCGCGGATCGCGAAAACGCGTGTCCGACAAGGCGATGATGCGGATGTTGGGCGCCCGCAGCAGCGGCTGGTATTGCGCCAGCAGCCGCTCGGAAGAGACCACCACGATCGTCTCCGCCTCGCGCGACTCCAGGTCGGCGTACTTCACGCGCGCATAGCGCTGGCAGGCCCCAATCGCCTTGCGCGCCAGCGTGTCTCCGTCAAAGCTGATGACGGCAGGCATGGTGCGCAGAGTGCTGGATAGACTTGATTTCTCCGGCGTCGCTCGCGTTGAGCTCATAAACCGCTCATGGTTACCGCGAAGTCACTATAGCTCAAGGTCTGGGGAAAAAGAACGGCTACCGCGCCGGGAACTGACGTGACCAAAGGGCAGGACGGAGACTCGCGCGCATCATCCGGCGCTCACCGCGTTCACTTTCTCCTGCACGGTCGCTGCTTGTTTCCGTGCCAAGGTGAAATGCTTCCACCCCAAAGACAGGCACGACACTGCCGCTCCCGCCAAGAACCAGCTCATCGTCAATCCTGCCAAAGCTCCGAACATCACCCCGAACGCCACCAGCTCGATCGCCGACAGGCGCAGCATCAGCGGACGTGAATATTCGATCCTACCCTTGATGCCGTCGTTCGCCACTATCCTGCGAAACAACACGTAATTGCGCAGGTGTCGGATGTGCGCGGCTGACTGGACGCCAATCAACGCTCCCAGAAAGAAAATGTAGAGCCTCGGCTCCGATTGGACCGCTAGTGCCCAGACGATCGCCAGCAGCGTGCCATAAAGAACCAGCATGGCCATGAACCGCGGGCTCACCACCCGTAGACGATTGATATCCTGCTGGAACAACGGCGTGATTTCGTAACTTCCCTCGAAAGCGATCTTCTCGCATGCGCCATCGCGGTAGTGACGGGCACAGCGGATCGTCATGGCATAGTCAAGGACATAAAGAACCGCCCACAGCAGGACTCCCGGCCACCAACTATTTATGAAGAAGTTCGGCACAATGACCTCGGTTCTGCCGCGAAGCATATCCCACCTCGGCCCCATGCCAAATGCGCAACCGCTCCCCCGCGTTACTCTCGTGTTGCGCCCCTCAGCGTCCGAAGCCCGCCCCAAGCGAAGCCGAGGGGCGACCAGGGCCGTCATTTTTGCCAACCGCACTCCAGGGCGTATCATTCCCAACCGATGACCACAGCCTTGACCCCAAACGAGCAAGCCATCCTTGATCTGCTGGAGGCTGCCATCCGTGCGCCGCGCGCCGCGGCTGTGCTTGCAGCGGCGACGGATGAGGTCAGCGCCGACCTCGCCGCCAACCCCAGCGCCCGGCTCGCATGGCGACCCATTCCGCTGTCGACCTTTGAAGGCGTGCCCGACGTAATCGCTTCCAGTTGGGTGTTCGTGCTGCGCGCCGGCTGCACCACCGGCGCCGAGCGCCACCCCAACAGTATTCAGCGCTTCATGTCGTACCGGGGTTCCGCCGACATGCAGACATGGGATGGCCGTGCCTGGGTCTCAAACCATCTGTCCAGCAACCCGCAGGCGCCGCTCGAGCGCCGCTGGCTTTCCATCCCAACCAATGTCTGGCATCGGCCGGTCATGGATGCCGGGGATTGGGTCGTGATCTCATTTCACACCGCAGCCGACGACAAGCTGATCGAGGAGCGCCCCGCGGATGTTGAAAATCCGGACCGAGGCCTGGTTTCCGCCGAGCTCTATGCCGGACGGCAGGCGCGCTAGCCTTCCGATCCACGTGCATGATTGTGGATCTGCGGCCTAAATCTTTCCCGCCCACGTCACAGACACCAGACGCCCAACGCACTAAGCTGACCCTGCGCACCCAATGCGTGCAGGGAGGAGTGCAGGTCGCTATCACCAAGGGCCGAGGGAGATCGCCATGTGGATCAAGATTCTCGCTGTCGCCGCCGTCGTGTTGTTCGCGGTTTGACTGGTCGCCGTGCTCCAGGGCTGGAGCAAAAGCGATGTTTCCGGACGCATGGTCGGAGTGGCCTTCCTGGTCGCCTTCGGCATCGCCGCCGCCTGGGGCCTGCGCGCGCTGGTCAGCGCCGGCAACTGAGTTGCCATGCGCTGGCTGAGCCTCACGTAAGCCGCGAAAGCACACCCCTACCCAACGAACCGCGCTGAGTGGGGACCCAGCTTACGCCGCCGAGGTGCTCCTCCCGTGGGCGAGCGAGAACGCGCGCAGCGCGGAATTTTCGTCCGGCTGCAGGTCGAGCACCGACGAGAGCCGAGTGATGCGCAGCACGTCGTCCACCTGCTTGGTGGCGCCGGTGATTTTCAATTGTCCGCCTTGATTGCGCACCGTGGTGAGGCAGGTCACCAGTTCGCCCAGGCCCGCGCTGTCAATGTAGGTGACGTTTTCCAGGTTGAGCAGAATTTTATTGCTGCGCTTGCGGGCCAGGTCGCGTACCAACTCGTGCAACGCGAGCGCGGTGTTGTGGCCGAACGCCAGCACTTCGCCCAGGACGATGCGGCCGTTCAAATCCAGTATGGTTACGTCCCCAATCTGCCGAATCGAGTATTGCATGCTCATGGAACCCTCCCAAGGCTGCCCGCGGGGAGATGGCGGCGCTGACGCACCCCACGCCAGTCCAGACCTGTGATTCTATGCTCCCACACGCACAAATCAACTCCGCTTTTCGACCGGGGCCCGGGGCGGAAGGCGGCACGTTCCGGTGCTTTCGTCCCCACCGGGCTTGCAAACTGCGCGCGAGGGCGTATGATGCCCACCCGTTCCGTCAAGGAGGAACCGTATGCGAACGAAGATTAGCTGGCTGGCTACGTTGCTGTTGCTGTTTGCGCTGCAGGCGCTGGCGCAGGAGCACTATACAGAAGGTCCGGTGTGGAGGGTCACCATCGTCAGGGTGAAGCCGGCGCAGATGGACGCCTATCTCACCAGTCTTCGCCAGGGCAGCAAGCCGCTGCTGGACGAAATGAAGCGCCAGGGGCTGATCCTGGACTACAAGGTCTTTCTGAAGGAAACCTCGGAAAGCCCGCACGATTGGGACCTCGCGCTCGCCGTCCAATACAAGAACCACGCCGCGCTGGACGGCCTCGCGGCCAAAGGCGAGGCGGTGCGCGACAAGATCCTGGGCGGAAAACAGCCGGCGCTGCAACTGGGACAGAAGCGCGAAGAGATCCGGGAAATCATCAGCTCGCAACTGATGCAGGAAATCACCCTGAAGTAGGCGCGGAACAAGGCTTTTCCCGGCAGTGAAGGACCGGCGTTACCTCCCGGCAGCGTCTTTCGTGCGCGCCGCGCAGGTGAAGCGATTCTAGAATGGAGGACACGTAAATCTCCAAGCAGGTGATCTGGTGCACACCCGGCGGCATCCTCGCTACTCCGTCGATCGGCAAGTGACCGCCGTGGTTTTCTGGGACGAGACGCCCATCCGCAAGGTCCGCGGGCGCTGCTACGTGCTGGGCGAAGGCGGCATGGGCGTCAGCCTTGCCGACCAGCTTTACGTCGGCGAGGTGGTGCGTCTGGATATGCCGCCGGTGCACAGCCTGTACGCCGCGGTACGCAACACGCGCGGCGCCAATCACGGCCTGGAATTTCTCTATACACGCGATGGACAGCGCGAGGCTGTCCAGAATCTGTGTGAGCTGTGCGCGGACTCACCCACCAGCTAAAACTACGGCAGTTTCAGTTTCGGCGAGAACACCTCTGCCTGCGCGAGTTACTGATTGGTCATCGGGTACTTCTTGTCGCGCCACTCGCGCACGCCGCCGTCCATGGAAACAACGTTGCTGTAGCCCATCTTCTGGAGGTTGTCGGCGGCCAGGGCAGAGCGGAAGCCGCCGCCACAGTAGAGAACGATTTCGGCTGAGGTGTCGGGCACCTTCACCTCGATGTCGCGCTCGATGATGCCCTTGCCGAGATGCATCGCGCCCGGCAGGTGGTCCTTGGCGTACTCGCTCTCTTCGCGCACGTCCACCAGGGTGAAGCGGTCGCCGCGATCAAGGCGGCGCTTGATTTCATCTACCGTGGTTTCGCGCACGCGCCGCTTGGCGTCGTTGACGATCTCGAGGAAACGCGGTGAGTGCTGCATCCACGTATTGTAAATTTGCAGGTTGCATCACTGCTGTCCAAATTAGCCGAGCTCGAAGGCTAAGGATACCGGATTCATGGGTAAATCTCCTCGTCAGTGTCGGGTTGGAAAACGACACCTGCTGTCCAAGTCAGGAGAGCGGCAGCCGCTGTT
>Ga0326726_10003524_pt1 | contig 14359 bp, 15 predicted proteins | sample MHFenrmetagenome_2_FD_207603 | JGI IMG/M metagenome (GOLD analysis project Ga0326726, IMG submission 207603) | Lab enriched peat soil microbial communities from Michigan Hollow, Ithaca, NY, United States - MHF15MN | ecosystem: Environmental > Terrestrial > Soil > Wetlands > Peat | place: USA...
GGATCCTCGAACAACTGCAGCGGGACGGCCGCCTGAGCCACGTCGAGCTCGCGGAACGCGTGGGTCTTTCGCCGACGCCCTGCACGCGGCGGGTCCGCCGGCTCGAACAGGCCGGCGTCATCCGCGGTTATGCCGCCATTCTCGATCCGAAGCGCGTAGGCCAGAACGTTGCGGCTTACATCCAGATCAAGCTCGAAAGGCACACGGACGACGTCATCGAGCATTTCCGGCGCACGCTCGAAGAGCGCCCGGAAGTCGTAGCGGCGCATGCGATGACCGGCGAAATGGACTTCCTGCTGCACGTGGTCGTGCCCGACCTCGATGCACTGGGGCAGTTCACGCTGCACCAGCTCCTGAAGCTTCCCGGCGTGCGCGACGTGCGTTCAGGCCTGGTGCTCGAGACCCTCAAGTCCAGCGCGCGCGTGCCAATCCGGCCCTGATCCGCGGCCCGGCCACGGAACTGCCCGGCAGCCCCGACGGTCTTTGGCTGGTAGGCTAGAATTGGTGTTCGCCAGGGGGACTCCGACATGACGAGAAAGACCGCCGCAGTTGCCGCCTTGATCAGCTGCCTGTTCATGGGCAGCGCCCAGGCGGCGTGCATCTATCCACGGGCGCCCGAGCACATACCGGACGGCAAGACCGCGACCTTCGATGAAATGGTCGCCGCGCAGAAGGCCGTGGTCCAGTTCAACGAAGACATCAACGCCTACAACACCTGCCTGGACATGGAAATGGCTGCCCTGGAACAGAGCGGCCAGTTCGACCAGCCGCGCCTGATCGAACTGCGCGCCATGCAGGCCAAGAAGAACAACGCGGCCGTCGACGAAGTGCAGGCCGTTGCTGACCAGTTCAACGAGCAGCTGCGCATCTTCAAGGCCCGCGAAAAGAAAGACTGACCAAGCGACCTGATGCTGACACCCGCCGAGGCTGATGCGGCAATCGCCGCCCACCTCGCGCAGGTCCCGGACGAACTGCTGTCGCTGCCGGCCTGTGCAGGCCGGATCCTGCGCCAGGAAATACTTGCCGAGCGCGATGCCCCGCCGTTCGACCGCGTGGCAATGGATGGCATCGCGTTCTCGTTCGCCGCGTTTCGCGCTGGCCGGCGGGAATTTCGCGTCGCAGGCCTGCAGGCCGCCGGCCATGCGCCAATCGCGCTTCCATCGCCCGCCGACTGCGTCGAGGTGATGACCGGTGCATCGTTGCCGATCGGTTGCGACACGGTCGTGCCGGTCGAACGCATCCGTGTCGCGGCCGGGAATGCGATTGTCGAGGAAACATGCAAGCCCGAGCCCTGGCTGCACGTGCACCGCCGCGCTTCCGATGCGCGCGCCGGCGACCGGCTGCTGTCGGGCGGCATGCGTCTCGGCGGTCCGGAACTCGCCATCGCCGCGTCGGCGGGGCTTGCGATGCTCAAGGTCTCGAGCCTGCCGCGCATCGCCGTGATCTCCACGGGCGATGAACTCGTCGAACCGGGCCTGCCGGTGCTCGACCATCAGGTGCGGCGCTCGAATTCCTACGCGCTGGCCGCGTCATTGCGGCTCGCGGGATTTGCGCCCGCGACGGACCTGCACCTGCCGGATCAGCGGCCGGTCCTGGTCGAACGCCTGGCGCAGGAACTCGGCCGCCACGACGTGCTGGTGCTGAGCGGCGGTGTTTCCGCCGGGCGCTTCGATCACGTGCCGGCGGTGCTCGACGAGCTCGGCGTGCGCAGAGTCTTTCATCAGGTGTCGCAACGCCCGGGCCGGCCGCTGTGGTTCGGCGTCAACGACAGCGGCGTCACGGTCTTCGCGCTGCCCGGCAATCCGGTCTCGGTCCTCGTCTGCCTGGCGCGTTACGTCATACCGGCGCTGCGGGCCGCGTCCGGCGCGAGGGCCCCGGCGCGCCCGATCGTCGCGCTGGCGCGGCCCTACGAGTTCCGCGCCCCGCTGACCTGTTTCCTGCCGGTGTCGCTGGAGTACGATCCGGAAGGGCGAACCCTGGCTGCACCCAGGCCGACCGGCGGTTCCGGCGACCTGAATGCGCTCGGCGGTACGGACGGCTTCGTGGAACTGCCGCAGGGACCCGCGAGTCATCCCGCGGGCCTCGCCATTCCTTTCTATCGCTGGTAGCTCATGCACGACGACGAAACCGGCAAGCTGGTCTCACTATCCGCGCCGAGGGCGGTGACGGACACGCGCGGCCGGCCGCTCGCGGACCTTCGCATCTCGGTCATGGACCGCTGCAATTTCCGCTGCCCCTATTGCATGCCGCGCGAGACCTTTGACGACCGCTATCGCTTCCTGTCCACGAGCGAACGGCTGAGCTTCGACGAAATCTCGCGGCTCGCGCGGCTCTTCGTCGCTGAAGGCGCCCGGAAGCTGCGCCTGACCGGCGGCGAGCCGCTGCTGCGCTCCGGTCTCGCGGACCTGGTCGGCGAGCTGTCGGCGATCGACGGCGTCGAGGATCTCGCGCTGACCACGAATGGCGTGCTGCTCGCGCAGCATGCGGCAGGACTCGCCGCCAACGGCCTGCGTCGCGTCACGGTGAGCCTCGATACGCTCGATCGCGAGACTTTCCGGCGGATGAGCGGCGGTTTCGACGGCCTGGAGCGCGTCCAGGACGGCATCCGCGCAGCGCTCGAGGCGGGCCTCGTTCCGGTCAAGGTCAACGCGGTGATCCAGCGCGGCGTCAACGACGGCCAGGTCCTGGACCTCGCCCGCCATTTCCGGGGCACGGGCGTCATTCCCCGCTTCATCGAGTACATGGACGTCGGTAACCGCAACGACTGGGACCCGGCGCGCGTCGTGGCTTCGCGGGAATTGCGGGACAGGATCCATTCCGAGTTCCCGCTCCGGCCGGTTCCCGGAAGTTATCGCGGTGAAGTCGCAAAGCGCTACGCGTACCAGGACGGCGCCGGCGAGATCGGGTTCATTTCTTCGGTCAGCCAGCCGTTCTGCGGCGATTGCACGCGCGCGCGGCTGTCATCCGACGGCATCTTCTACACCTGCCTGTTCGCGGTGCAGGGCACGGACCTGCAGACGCCGCTCCGCGCCGGCGCGAGCGACGAGGAGCTGCTCGAGCGGATCCGTGGCAGCTGGCGGCGGCGCGAGGATCGCTACAGCGAGCTGCGGCGCGCGCCGGCGAAAGAGCAACCTTTGCGCAAGATCGAGATGCACTACATTGGCGGATGACAGGAAATCGCCGTTGAGCCACGTGGACGACGCCGGCAAGCCGGCGATGGTCGACGTTACGGCCAAGTTCGAGTCGCTGCGCATCGCGACGGCCATTTCGCGCCTGAGATTTCCGGCCGCCGCGTTCGAGAAGCTCCGGACTTCGGGATTCGAGACGGCGAAGGGCCCGGTCTTCAGCACGGCGATCGTCGCAGGCACGATGGCGGCAAAGCGCACCCACGAACTGATCCCGTTCTGCCATCCGCTCGGGCTGGAGCGTTGTGACATCACGATCAAGGCAGATGCAGGGTGCCTCGAGATCCGTTGCACGACGGCCGTGCACCACCGCACGGGCGTCGAGATGGAAGCCTTGACGGGCGCAACGGTCGCCGCTTTGACCGTCTACGACATGTGCAAGGCCCTGTCGCACGACATCGTCATCGAAGAGACACGGCTCCTCAGCAAGAGCGGTGGCAAGAGCGACTACCGGGCGGGCGCGGGATCATGAGCGCGCTCCTTGGACTGGTGCTCGCCGGCGGCCGCTCGAGCAGGATGCGCGAGGACAAGGCGGCGGTGACCTACCGTCGGCGGCCCCAACTCGCATCGGCATTCGAGCTGCTGGCGCCATTCGTCTCGCGCAGCTGGGTATCGGTGCGCGCAGACCAGCGCGGCGATCCGCTGCGCGCGGGCTTCCCGCAGATCGTGGATGGCCCGGATATCGAGGGTCCGATCGCGGGGATCATCGCTGCGCAGGCTGCGTATCCGCAGGCCGCCTGGCTCGTGCTTGCCTGCGACCTGCCGATGCTGGACTCCGGAACCCTGTCCCAACTGATCGCAGGGCGGGACGCGAATCGGCTTGCAACGGCATTCCGGAGCGCCAGCGACGGCCTGCCCGAGCCGCTTTGCGCGATCTATGAGCCCGCGAGCCGTGAAGCGATCCTCCGCTTCGTTGCCGGCGGCGTCTCCTGCCCGAGGAAATTCCTGATGCGGCACGACGTCGCGCTGCTCGCGGCGGCGAGCCCCCAGGCGCTCGCCAACGCCAACACACCGGAAGAACGTGCCGCCTTCCGCCAGGCACTTGCTTCAAGCGAGGGTGCCTGATGGCCCGCGTGCACCTGCGCTACTACGCGCTGCTGCGCGAGCAGGCGGGCCGCCAGGCGGAGACGGTCGAGACGGTGGCATCGACGCCGGCGGCGCTTTATGCGGAACTCGCCGCGCGGCACGGTTTCCGCCTGCCGCAGGCGCAGCTGCGCGTGGCGGTCAACGCCGCCTTCACGGAATGGTCGAGCCCGCTGGCCGACGGCGACGAGGTCGTGTTCATTCCACCGGTGGCCGGCGGATGAAACCGTTTGCATTCACGCAAGGCCCGATCGAGCCGCAGACCCTGAAGCAGGGCCTCGCCGACCCCGCGGCGGGCGGATTCGCGGCCTTCGAGGGCTGGGTCCGCGACCACGACGAAGGGCGGGCAGTCCTCGGACTGGACTACGAGGCATTCGAAGAACTCGCGGAGAGCGAGGGCGAACGCATCGTCCACGAAGCCCTGCGCCGCCACGGCGCGCTGCGCGCGCGCTGCGTTCACCGGCTCGGCGCCCTCGCGGTCGGCGAGCTCGCGGTCTGGGTCGGCGTCGCTGCGCCACACCGCGCCGAGGCCTTTGCCGCCTGCCGGCAGATCATCGACGAGATCAAGCATCGCCTGCCGATCTGGAAAAAGGAGCATTACGCCGACGGCGACAGCGGCTGGGTCAACTGCGAGCATTGCGCCGCGGCGCCGCATCCATCCGGCTTCGATTATTCGCGGCAGGTCGCGTTGCCCGAGGTCGGCGTCGCCGGTCAAGAACGCCTCGCGCAATCCTCCGTCGTCGTCATCGGGGCCGGAGGCCTCGGCTGCGCCGTGCTGTCGGGTCTCGCCGGCGCCGGTGTCGGGACGATCGCGATCGTGGACGACGATCTTGTCGAGGCCGCGAACCTGCATCGACAGCCGCTCTACACCCCCGCCGACATCGGCCGCCCGAAAGCGATGGTCGCTGCGGAGCGCCTTGCAGCCTACAACCCCGCGATCGGCGTGCGCGCGCTCTGCACCCGGCTGACCGCGGCCAATGCCGGCGAACTCGTGTTGGAGGGCGACATCATCGTCGATTGCAGCGATAACTTCGCGACGAAGTTCCTCGTCAACGATGCCGCCGTGCGGGCCTGCCGTCCCGCCGTGTTCGCGAGCGTGTATCAATATGAAGGGCAGCTCCAGGTCGTGCGCGCCGACGAGCGCGGTTCCTGCCTGCGCTGCCAATGGCCGGAGGCGACGCGCGACGGGCTGGTCGGCAACTGCAGCGAAAGCGGCGTGCTCGGTCCGGTGCCGGCCGTGCTCGGCAATCTGCAGGCGATGGAAGTGCTGAAGCTGCTGCTCGACCTGCCGGGCCAGATGCGGGATGAGATCCTGCTGATCGACCTGCTGGATCCCGGGCAGCGCCGGCTGAGTGCGCCGCGTGCGGGCGAATGCAAGGAACACTGCGCACGTATCCTGCCGCTCGAGGCGGCGGCGCCCGCGCCGGAGCTCGAGGTCGCTTTGCCGCTCGCCGAGGCCGCGGCCCGCGGCTATCGCATCATCGACATCCGCAACCCGGACGAATGCGCGATCGAGCCGTTGCCGCTCTCCGGCCACGACGAAATCCCGCTGCTGACGCTGCTGGACCGGGCGGCGAACCTGGATCCGCGGCTGCGTTACCTGCTCGTGTGCTCGCACGGCATACGGAGCCGCGCGGCAGCCGAGCATCTGCGTGCGGTGGGGCGCGGGAATGTCTGGTCGCTGCGCGGCGGACTCGCGCGGCAGGGCTGAGCCGGCTCAGAACGAGAACTGGCCCTCCGGAATCTCCATCAGCGAGCGAGCGCCTGCGCCGAGCGCATCGAGGTGTGCCTCGGCGCGCGGCAGGATGCGCGTGAAATAGAACCGGGCGGTCGCGAGCTTGGCCTTGTAGAAATCCGCATCGGTTGCGCCCTTGTGAAGCGCCGCGACCGCGACCGCGGCGCTGCGCGCCCAGCACCATGCGAGGCACAGGTAGCCGGTCAGCTCCAGGTAATCCATGGCCGCTGCGCCCATCTCGTCCGGATTGCGCGCAGCGCGCGTCGCGATGCTCTCCGTCGCCTCGCTCCATTCCTTCAGCAGGCCGGTCAGGCGCGTCACGTATTCGGCCAGCTCCGTGGAACCCGCATGCCGCTCGCAGAAGCCGCCGATTTCCCCGCCGAGCAGCCGTGCCAGCTCGCCTCCCGAGCCCAGGACCTTGCGGCCCAGCAGGTCGAGCGCCTGGATGCCATTCGTGCCTTCGTAGATCGCGCTGATGCGCGCGTCGCGCGCGTACTGCTCGACACCCGTCTCACGCACGTAGCCGTGGCCGCCGTGCACCTGGATCGCGAGGTTCGTGCACTCGAGCGACATGTCCGTCACGAATCCCTTGACGATCGGCGTCAGGATCGCGAGCAGGCCGTCCGCGTGCTTGCGCGCTGCGGGATCGGGATCGTGCAGCGCCTGATCCATCTGCATCCCGGCGAGATAGGTCAGCACGCGGCCGCCCTCGATCAGCGCCTTCTGCGTCAGCAGCATGCGCCGCACGTCCGGATGACCGATGATCGGGTCCGCCGCCGCGCTGCCGCCGCCGGCCGAGGTGCGGCCCTGGCGCCGCTCGCGCGCATAGGCGAGCGCGATCTGGTAAGCGCCCTCGCATTGCGCGAGACCCTGCAGGCCGACCCACAGCCGCGCGTGATTCATCATCGTGAACATGCACTTCAGGCCGCCGTTGATTTCACCGATCAGCCAGCCGCGGGAATTCTCGAAGTTCATCACGCAGGTCGCGGAACCGTGGATGCCGAGCTTGTGCTCGACGCCGGCGCAGCTGACGCCGTTCGCGGCGCCGGGATTGCCCGCGGCGTCGGGCACGAACTTCGGCACGAGGAACAGGCTGATGCCGCGTGAGCCGGAGGGCGCGTCCGGAAGCTTGGCGAGCACCATGTGCACGATGTTCTCGACCAGGTCGTGCTCGCCGCTCGTGATGAAGATCTTCGTGCCGTTGATGCGGTAGCCGCCCTGGCCGTCGGGCTCCGCGCGCGTGCGCATGATGCCGAGATCGGTGCCCGCTTGGGACTCGGTCAGGCACATCGTGCCGCTCCAGACGCCGCGGACCATTTTCGGCAGGTACAGTCTGCGCAGCTCCTCGCTCGCGTGCTGCTCGACGCAAAGCACGGCGCTGTCGGTCAGCCCGCTGTAGAGCTTCCACGACATGTTGGCCGACACGAGCATCTCGCCGATCGGCCCGCCGAAACTCTCGGGCAGCCCCTGCCCGCCATATTCCACCGGGCCGCAGAGCGCAGCCCAGCCATCGTCCACGTATTGCCTGTAGGCCTCGATGAACCCGGGCGGCGTCACGACCCGCCCGTCGTCCGTGCGGCGCACGCCGACCAGGTCGCCGGTCTGGTTGGTCGGAGCGACGACGTCCTCGGCGAAGCGCGCGCATTGCTCGAGCACGCTGTCGATCAGGTCGGCGTTGACGTCCTCGCGTCCCAGTTCGCGGTAATGCTGTTCCGCGCGCAGCACCTCGTGCAGGACGAAGCGGAATTCACGCAGGGGTGCCTTGTACCGGGGCATGAGCGCAGGCGGTTGGGTGCGTCAGCCCGCGGCTTCGGCGCAGGAGATGCAGAGGTCGGAATAGGGAAGCGCGCTCATGCGGCGCGCACCGATCGGCTGGCCGCAGGAACTGCACTGGCCGTAGGTGCCCTGGTCGAGCTGCGCAAGCGCGCGGTTGATCTGCGCGAGCTCCTGCTTGGTTGCCTCGCCGATGCCGGCGAGCACCGCGTCATTTTCCATCTGGACCACCTGTTCGGCGAAGTCCTTGTCCAGAGGCCCGGAGGAACGCGTGATGTCGGCGCGCACCTTGGCGGCACGCGTCAGCAACTCCTGCTTCTGCTGCAGGAGCTTCCGCCGGATTTCGTCAAACTCGGTCGCCATGGGACCTCCTGGCGCTGCCAGCCGGCGGCGGCGCTCTGGGCGCCGCCGCCGGAATCCCATCAGTTTACCTGTACTTCGACCGTCCTTGGGCGGGCCGCGGGCTGCTTCGGCACGCGGACCTTCAGGATGCCGTTCCTGCTCTCGGCCTGGATGGCTCCGACATCGGCGTCCTCGGGAAGGCGGAAGCTCCGCGCAAAGCTGCCGTAGCAGCTCTCGATCCGGTGCAGCTTCTCGTCCTTGTGTTCGAGTTCGTTGCGGCGCTCCCCGCTGATCGTGATCACACCGTCATCCACGGTGACCTTGACGTCTTCCTTGCTGACCTCGGGCAGTTCCGCCTTGATCAGGTATTCCGCGTCGGTCTCGGAAATGTTGGCGGCCGGCGCCCACGCAGGCGCAGCCTGCTGCGAATCATCCGGGGTTCCCGATCGGGCGCCCGTCAGCCGTCCGAAATAAGGGTTGTAGCGTGTGATGAAATCGTCCAGTTCCCTGAACGGCTCCCAGCGAATCAGTGTCATGTCGAACCTCCTTCCGCCGATGGCGGTGCAGGCTCCCTGCATGGGGGCAGTCACGGCCAACACAAGCGGACGACCGTCCGGTCCCGGGCCCCGCCGTTGCTTCGGATTGGCCCGCGACCGTAATATCGGGCGGATTCCAGCGTATAGCCAGCGCGCGAACTCCAGCGAGGGGGCCTGATGGGCCGCGATCACAACCCGGTACCCGGCCAGTGGTACGAAAGCCTCGAAGACGAGGAGACCTTCCTGGTCCTCTCGGTCGACGAGGACGCGGAGCTCATCGAGTTGCAGTACGAGGATGGGGACGTCGAGGAGATCGACTACGAGACCTGGCAGGAACTCGACCTCGACCTGACCGAGGAGCCCGAGGGCTGGTCCGGGTCCGAGGACGAAGAAGAGGACGACGAGGAGTTCGACGAGGACGATGACGACGATGACTGGGACGATGACGATGAGGATGACGACGACGAAGATGACGACGACGAGGACTTCGGCAACCGCGACGATTACTGACCGCCCCTGCCTGAACCCGCGCTGACCCCGCCGGTCCAATGGGCATCGATTTCCCGGAGGATGCCCATGAGACTCCTGCTGCTGACCCTCTCGATTGCCCTGCTCTCAGCCTGCGCAGCGAAGCCGCCGCAGAAAGGCGATGCCCAGCGAAGCGCGCGGATGGATGCCTGCGTGTTCGAATCGCAGATCACGGGGTTCGATGCGCTGGACGACACCCATATCCTGCTCTACGGTTTCGGCAAGAAGGAACCCTTCCTCGCGGAAATCACGCCGGGCTGCTTCGACCTGAAAAACCAGACCGCGCTCGCCGCCGCCGACGGCGACGGCAATGGCCAGATCTGCGGCTATGGGCGCGACAGCATCGTTTACCGTGAGTTCGGGCGCACCGAGAGTTGCCGGATCGTGACGCTCGAGAAAGCGACGGAAGAGCGCATCGCCGCCGTGATGGAGAAGGAAAAGAGTTCCAGGAAACCGCGCAAGGTGATCATCCAGTAGCGAGGAACTGCCTGATTTGCATGGGATTTCCTGGCGGTGAACGCCCAAGGCATCATGGACACCGCATGCCGCCGCCAGCCGGCACTTGAATCGACCGGCGAATGCATCCATCTGGGTCAGTCATGAAAAGAATACTGCTCTTCGTGCTCACCAACTTCGCGATCCTGTTCGTCGCGAGCGTCGCGTTTCGCCTGCTCGGCTTCGAACCCTGGCTGAACGCGCGCGGCATCAACTTCAGTTCGCTGCTGGTATTCGGGGCACTGATCGGTTTCGGCGGCTCGTTCCTGTCGCTCGCCATCTCGAAGTGGATGGCGAAGAAGATGATGGGCGTGCGGGTCATCGGCCAGCCGCGCAGCGAGACCGAGACCTGGCTGCTCGAGACCGTGCGCCACCATGCGCAGGTCGCCGGCATCGCGATGCCCGAAGTCGGCTACTTCGATTCGCCGGAACCCAATGCCTTTGCCACCGGCGCACGGCGCAACAACGCGCTGGTCGCCGTCAGCAGCGGCCTCGTCAACCGGATGAACCGGCAGGAGGTCGAGGCCGTTCTCGGTCACGAGATCAGCCACGTCGCGAATGGGGACATGGTCACGCTGACGCTGATCCAGGGCGTGGTGAACACCTTCGTCTTCGTGGCCTCGCGCGTGATCGGCGACATCGTGGACAGGGTCGTATTCCGCAATGAGCGCGGCCACGGGCCGGCATTCTGGATCACGACCATGATCGCCCAGGTCGTGCTCGCGTTCCTCGCCACCATGATCGTCATGTGGTTCTCGCGGCAGCGCGAGTTCCGGGCCGACGCCGGCGGCGCGCGCCTTGCAGGCCGCGACAACATGATCGGCGCGCTCGAAGCACTGCAGCGCAATCACCCGGGTGCGCTGCCGGACCGCATGGCGGCGTTCGGAATCTCCGGCGGCGTAGGCCAGGGCCTCAAGCAGCTCTTCATGAGCCATCCGCCGCTCGAAGAGCGCATCGCTGCGCTGCGCGCCGCGCCGCCCGCCTGACATGCGGCGCCGGCATTGAACCGCGCCGCGACGCCCATACCGTCCTCCTGCCTGCAGGCGATCAAGGACCTGCTCGGTCCGCAGGGCTATCTCGAGTCCGATGGCGATCGCGCGCCGTTCGAGGTCGATTTCCGTGGCATTCACCGCGGCCGCACGCCGCTGGTCGCGCTGCCGCAATCCACCGACGAGGTGGCCCGGCTGGTCCGCTACTGCGCGCATCAGGGCATCGGCATCGTGCCCCAGGGCGGCAACACGAGCTACTGCGGCGGCGCGACGCCCGGGAGTTCCAACCGGGAAATCGTCGTATCGCTGCGCCGGATGAACCGCATCCGGGCGTTCGAGCCCCTGAATGACTCGATGACGGCCGAAGCCGGCTGCGTGCTGGAGGCGCTGCAGGAGGCGGCGGCATCCGCGAACCGGCTGCTGCCGATGTCGCTCGGTTCCGAGGGATCCTGCACGCTTGGCGGCATCATCTCGACGAATGCCGGCGGAACCGCCGTGCTGCGTTACGGCATGATGCGCGATCTCGTGCTGGGCCTCGAAGTCGTGCTGCCCGACGGCCGCGTGCTCGACCAGCTGCGCGCGCTGCGCAAGGACAACACGGGCTACGACGTCAAGCAGCTCTTCATCGGCGCCGAGGGCACGCTCGGCATCGTGACGGCCGCATCCCTGAAGCTCTTTCCGAAGCCGGCGGGCATGGCGACGGCGATGGTCGCGCTCGCCTCGCCCGCCGCTGCGCTCGAGCTGCTCGCGGCGCTGAAGGGCGCGCTCGGCGCCGCGGTGACGACTTTCGAGATCATTCCGCGGCTGGCGCTCGAGTTCGTGTGCCGGCACATCCAGGGCGCCCGAGACCCGTTCGGCGAGCCGCATCCCTGGTATGTGCTTGCGGAAATTTCGCTGCCGCAGGCGGACTCCGACCTGGCCGATCGCTTCGAGTCGGTCCTGGCGGACGCCGTCGCTTCGGGACGCGCGGCGGATGCCGTGACGGCGAGTTCCGGGGCGCAGCGCGAATCGCTGTGGCAGCTGCGCGAGACGATTCCGGAAGCGCAGCGCCACGAAGGCGCCGGCCTCAAGCACGACATTTCCGTCGAGCCGCGGCGGTTGCCGCAATTCATCGACGAGGGCCGCACGCTGCTCCAGCGTCTGGTCCCGGGAGCGCGGCTGGTCGCCTATGGGCACCTGGGCGACGGCAACCTGCATTTCAACCTGAGCCCTGCAGACGCCGGCAGGCCGGAAGCGCTCGTCGCGGCCGCGGAGAACGTGAGGCGCGCCGTTCACGATCTCGTCGCCAGCTACGGCGGCAGCATCAGCGCCGAGCACGGCATCGGGCAACTCAAGGTCGCCGAGCTCTCGCGCTACGAAGACCCGGTGGCGCTCGCGCTGATGCACGCGATCAAGAAGGTGATCGACCCGAAGGGCATCATGAATCCCGGCAAGGTGCTCGAACCGGACGCGTGACGCGCTGGGTCCCATGCTGTCATGCTGGCCATCCCGGCTTGCCAAGGTGAATGCATGCCAGAGAATGCCGACCAACTGCCGCGCCGCCTGAATCTGGCGACCGCGGTCGCGACCTGCGCCGGCGTCACGATCGGCAGCGGCATCTTCCGCGTTCCCGCATACGTGGCAGCACAGACTGGCAGCGCCGGCGGGATGTTGCTGGTCTGGGTCGCCGGCGGACTGCTGACGCTCTGCTTCGCCCTGCTGCTGTCGGAACTGGGCGCGATGTTTCCGCGCGCCGGCGGGCTTTATGCGTTCATCCGCGAGACTTTCGGCGAGCTCGCGGCCTTCGTCTATGGCTGGACCTTCCTGCTGGTCAATCCCGCGGGCTGGGCCGCAATCGCGATGGTATTCGCCGAGTACCTCGGCAAGTTCGTGCCGATGACGGATTTCAGCCGGCGCGCAGTGGCGGTCAGCCTGATCGTGCTGGTCGCGTCCGCGAATTACCGGTCGGTCCTGCTCGGCGCCGGCATCCAGAACGTGTTCTCATTCGTCAAGGTGGTCGCACTCGTGTCGCTTGCGATCTTCGTCATGACGCTGGGCGACGTGGCCAGCGGGTCGTTTGCAACGCCGATCGACTGGGCGCCGGCGACCCTGCCCGGCTTCCTGCTCGCGCTGGTCGCGGTGCTGTGGGCGTACGAAGGCGCCTCGTCTTTCTGCAACATGGCGGGCGAAGTTCGCAGTCCGCAGCGCAATGTGCCGCGTGCCCTGATGCTGGGCGTCGGTGGCGTGATGCTCGTGTACCTCGCGGTGAATGTGGCCTATCTCTACGTCCTGCCGATATCCGTGATCCAGGCGTCGCCGCTGGTCGCCGCCGATGCCGCCGGCCGCGTGCTCGGCAAGGGCGCTTCCTCGCTGATCTCGGGCCTGGTCATGGTTTCGACATTCGGGGCGCTTGCGGGCCTCACGATGTCCGAGCCGCGCCTGTTCTTCGCGATGGGGCGCGACCGGAATTTCTTCGCCGCAACGGGCCGCATCCACCCGCGATTCGCGACACCGCACATCGCCATCATGGTGGCGACAGGCATCGCCTGCACCTATGTGTCCATCCGCACCTTCGAGCAGCTCGCCGCGACCTTCGTGCTGGGGCTGATGCCCTTCTACGCACTCTCCGTGATCGGCGTCTGGTGGCTGCGCCGCACGCGGCCCGAGATCGAGCGGCCGTATCGCAGCTTCGGCTACCCCTGGGTGCTGTTCCTGTACGTGGCGGCGGTGATTCTGGTGCTCGGCAATGCGCTGGTCCACACGCCGAAGATCGCACTGGTGAATGTCGCGATCTCGCTGCTCGGGATTCCCGTCTACTTCATCTGGAAGAAGCTGTACCGCTGACGCGGGGGCGTCATACCTGCTGGCCCGCCGGGCTGGTCCAATCGCTGTGCTGGCGGATCAGGCCCTCCTGCGCGACGCTCGCGACCAACGTGCCATCGCGCGCGTAGATCGCGCCGCGCCCGAAGCCCCGCGCGCCGGAGGCGCTCGGGCTGTCGGTCACATACAGCAGCCAGTCGTCGACGCGCACGTCGCGGTGGAACCAGATCGCGTGATCGATGCTCGCCATCTGCAGCTGCAGGAACGATACGCCGTGCGGCAACGTCGCGGTCTCGAGCAGGTGGTAGTCGGAGACATACGCCAGCAGGCAGCGGTGCAGCGGCTGGTCGTCCGGCAGGCGATCGAGGACCCGGAACCAGACCTGCGTCGCGGGCGCGGACTTGACCAGGGCCAGGTAGTTGCGCGGATTCACCGGCCGGAACTCGAAGGGTCGTTGACGCTGGAAGAAGCAGCGAATCTTCTCCGGCACCTTGTCCAGGAGCTCGCTGTTGATCTCGCCGAGATCCTTCAGCTCCTCGGGCGGGGGCGCCTTCGGCATCGGCGCCTGGTGATCCAGGCCCGGCTCGACGATCTGGAACGATGCGGACATCGTCAGGATCGGCTGGCCGTGCTGGATGGCGACGACGCGGCGGCTGGTGAAGCTGCCGCCGTCGCGGCTGCGGTCCACTTCGAACACGATCGGCGCATTGACGTCGCCGCGGCGCAGGAAGTAGGCGTGCAGCGAATGCACCAGGCGGCCGTCGACGGTGCGCGACGCGGCCACCAGCGCCTGGCCCAGCACCTGGCCGCCGAAGACCTGCGGCGCGCCGACGTCGCGGCTCTGGCCGCGGAACAGGTTGTCCTCGAGGCGCTCGAGGTCCAGCAGTCCGATCA
>Ga0326726_10003525_pt1 | contig 14359 bp, 16 predicted proteins | sample MHFenrmetagenome_2_FD_207603 | JGI IMG/M metagenome (GOLD analysis project Ga0326726, IMG submission 207603) | Lab enriched peat soil microbial communities from Michigan Hollow, Ithaca, NY, United States - MHF15MN | ecosystem: Environmental > Terrestrial > Soil > Wetlands > Peat | place: USA...
CTGCACGTCCAGAAAGACGAGATCCGGCGATTCCTCGCGCACCACGTCCACGGCGTGGACGCCGTCCGCCGCCTCGAAGATCGTGCCGATCTCCGGATCCCCCGCCACGAAGCGGCGCACCTTCGCCCGCGCCGGCCGCTCGTCGTCGACGATCAGCACCGATAGGCCGGCGGACCGCGTTTCCGCGCTCACGGCATCTCCCGGAACGGCAGCTCGACCGAAACGCGCGCCCCGCCACCATGGCGGTTCTCCAGGCGGAGGGCCTGCCGCGCGCCGTACAGCTGTTCCAGGCGACGCGCCGTGTTGGCGAGTCCCACGCCCTTCCCGATCGCGTGCTCCGGCGTCCCTTCGATTCCAGGGCCGTTATCCTCCACCTCGAGTACCAGGCGTCCGTCGTCCCGATGCGCCCGCACCGCGATGAGCGCCGCCAGCCCGGGCCCCGGATCGCCGTGGCGCAGCGCGTTCTCTACCAGCGGCTGCAGCACGAGCGCCGGGACGGCGGCACGACGCGCTGCCTGCTCCGCCGATACCACGACCGACAAGCGGTCCCCGAAGCGGGCCCGTATGATGTCGAGGTAGAGCTCCAGCGTCTCGAGCTCCGCGTCGAGCGCGATTTCCCCGCCACTCGGCCGTCGCAGCGTGCGTCGCAGCAAATCCGCGAGCCGCATGAGCATCGTGTCCGCCGCGGCGACGTCCTCGTACATGACGGACGAGATCGTGTTCAGGACATTGAAGAGGAAGTGCGGCCGCAACTGGCCTTCCAGCGCCTCGAGCCGCACCCGGGTGAGCTCGGTCTCGACCTGCGCCAGGCGCAGCTCGCGGTCGCGCGACTCACGGTAGCGGTCGAACAGGAAGACGAGTCCCATGATCAAGGTGAAGACCAGCAGATCCATGGGGAATTCCATCGCGTAGCGCAGCGGCATGCGACCGTAGTCGTACGGTCCCAGCCCGGCGAGCGGGAAGGCCACATCGCGGGTAACCAGGTTCCAGGTCGTATGGCCGGCGGAGAAGACCGGCAGGATCGCCGCGTGGAGCCCGAGGAGCCGCCACCCCGACCAGCCGCGGGTGCGCGCGCGACGCACCAGGGCGATCACCGGCAGGAAGAGGACGGCGGCCCCGTAGGCCGCCGTCATTTCCTCGATCAGCTTGATCTCGGCGGGCTCCATGCGCCCCCGAGTGAGCACGTCCAAGTAGTGATAGCTGAACTCGAGCAGACCGATGACGGTGAAACCCGCGACCCACAACAATGCGACCCGCCAGCGCCGTCGGTCCATGATCGGCAAAACTATCCCTTCACTCGGCGGAACGAAAACGTCCCGGACTCGGGGTTGTCGCTGCAGGTGCTTCTGACCCGGAGGGTGCCGACCAGCAGCCCACCGGCATTTGCCTGCGTCCCCACTCCCGAGATGGTTCCGCCACAGTGTTTCTCGGGATAGGAGAAGGAGAATTCGAACGTCAGCGCCGTGCCGGCGGTCCGGGCGGTCACGGTCCCCGTGATGCGGCCGCTGTCGGCACTGGCTTCACCGGTCAGCGAATCGCCCATGGCGCGAACCGTCAACGTGGTCGGGTGGCGGTCGGTGTCGTTGATGCGCAGCTCTCCGAGCCAGTCGCCGGTGACGCCGCGAGGCACGGTGTCCGGCACCGGCGCGCCCGGTGTGGGGAGCGTGTAGGCCAGCACATAGTCGCCGAGCGGAGTCCTCAGCCGGTCGTGCCCCCCAGCCGCGATCACGATGAATTGCCGGCCGTCCACCTCGTAGGTCATCGGCAGCGCGTGGCCACCCGCCGGCAGCGGTGCGCTCCATAGCTCTCGTCCGTTGTCGAGATCGAACGCGCGGAGTTGCCGGTCCAACGTGCCGGCGACGAACGCCAACCCACCCGCGGTCACGAGGACGCCACCCAGCGAAATCGACCCGAAGGGCGCCCCGGGCAACTGTTCCGTGCGGGGCCAATTCCCCAGCGGCACCTTCCACTTGACCTGACCGCGCGCCAGGTCGAACGCGACCAGCTCGCCCCAGGGCGGCGGACTGCACGGCGCGCGATCAGCGGTCAGCAACGTCTGCCGCATCATCCCGAACGGCGTACCGCGCATACCGCTGATTTCCTCACCGGGATGGGCCATCCGGGCCGCGTGCAGCGAATCGCGGGGAATCAGCGTCACGACCATCGCGAGGCGGTTCACCGGCGCCACCAGCAGGCCGTCCCGCTCATCCACCGACACCCCGGACCAGTTGAACCCGCCGATGTGTCCCGGAAAATGAATGGTGCCGCGCAGCGACGGCGGAGTGAAGATGCCGTCGGAGCGGAGCCCCGTCATCCACGCGCGGCAGCGCTCGCGCGCCTCGGGTGTCAACCCGAAAGCGTCGCTGACCGGGAGGCTCTCGGGCACGAAGCGGTAGGCGGGCGGTGGAAACGGCTGGGTGGGCCATGTCTGCTCACCCGGCACGTCGCTCTGCGGCACGGGCAGCTCCGTGACCGGCACGAGCGGCACCCCGGACGCCCGGTCGAGGATGAACAGGTGCCCCATCTTGGTCGCCACGGCGAGCGCGGCCACGTCCCCCCGCCGGTCGCCGCGGCGCAGGGTGAAGGCCACCGGTTGCGCCGGCACGTCGTAGTCCCACAGGTCATGGTGCACGACCTGGAAGTGCCACACGACCTGTCCGGTCGACGCGCGCAACGCCACGACGGAGTTGGCGTAGAGGTTCTGGCCGAGCCGCGCGCCGCCGAAGAAGTCGGGGGAGGCGCTGCCGGTCGGCACGAACACCAGATCGCGGGCCGGGTCGGCGGACATCACCGTCCAGGCGTTGGCGCCACCGGTCGCGTGGGCGAATTGCCCCTGCCACGTGTCGTAGCCGGGGGTCCCAGCGGCGCGCGGGACCGGGTCCCAGCTCCATCGCTCGACGCCGCTGCGGGCATCGTACGCGCGGACCACGCCGTTCGGCGCGTCTACCCGCTGATTGTCGGAGATCGCCGAGCCCACGATCACGACATCCCCCACCACGGTGGGCGGCGAGGTGACGCCGTACTCGTACTGGTATGCCGGCGCGTTCAGGAGATCACGACTCAAGTCCACCGTGCCGTGCGCGCCGAAGTCGTCGCACGGCGAACCGGTCTTCCCGTCCAGCGCGATGAGGCGGGCGTCGACGGTGGCCACGTAAATGCGGCGGCGGCAGACCGCGCCGGCGGCGGCGCGCGCATCGAGCCACGCTGCGACGCCGCGGTTCGCCAGGTCGCCGTAGTCTCCCGACAAGTCGACGCGGGGATCGTAGGTCCAGCGCTCGCCGCCGCTCGCCGGGTCGAGCGCCACGACCCGCGCGAACGGGGTGGAGACGAACAGCGTGCCGTCGACGAGCAGTGGTGTGGCCTCGAACCGGCCTCGCCCCCGCATCAGATCACCGGTGCGGTACACCCAGGCGAGCCGCAAGCCGGCCACGTTCGTCCTGGTGATCTGATCGAGCGGGGCAAAGCGGTGGCCGCCGGCATCGCCTCCGTAGGCGGGCCACTCGGTTGCAGCCGGTTGCTGGGCGGCGAGCCCGGTGGTAGAAGCGAAGACCAACGCGATGATGAGCAGGCAGGGCTTCACGGTTCGACCTCGCGGTGTGAGCGCGAGGATCGTTAACCTGGGGAGCGCTCGTTTCACAAATCGTGGGGGACGAAGTGGTCCCCCCCGGGACGAATGGGTCTAGGCGTCCCCTTCGTCCTTGCGCCGGCGCACCAGCCACCAGACGAGCAGCACGAGCCCGACGATGAGGACGACTTTGACCACCGTCAGGAGCATCCCGAGCAGCGTGCCGACGAGCGGCAGGAACAGGATCGAGAGGAGCTTCCAGAGGGCGATGCCGAGGAATCCGGCCGCCGCGAGCGTCACGATGGGTTTGGACATGGTGGTCACCCTACGGGAGCGCCGGCGGAAAGGTGTCGGCGTGCTCGGCCACGGTCAGGCTGCGGAGCGGAGCGGTTTCGTCGCCCGCACAAACGCGCCCATCACCTGGCCGCCGATCTCGCGGGCCAGGACCTCCGCGTCGAGCCCCGCGCCGGCGAGAAAGGCCCGCGCGTCTTCGAACGCATAGACGCGGGTCGGCTCGATCGCCACCTCGATGAACCCGCTCGCGGTCAGCAGCCCGGCGAACTCCTGCTCTTCGAGGGCTCCAGCGATGCAGCCGACCCACAGCTCCATGCTGCGCCGCACCTCGGCGGGGAGCGTTCCCTGGACGATGACATCGGAAACCGCGAAGCGGCCCCCGGGCTTCAGCACGCGGAACGCTTCCGCCAGCACGCGCCGCTTGTCAGCCGCGAGGTTGATCACGCAGTTCGAGATGATCACATCGATCGAGGCGTCCGGGAGCGGGATGTGTTCGATATCACCCTTGAGGAACTCAACGTTGGTGACGCCGGCCTTCCGCTGGTTCTCACGCGCCAGGGCGAGCATCTCGTCCGTCATGTCGAGCCCGTACGCTTTGCCGCCCGGGGCCACGCGGCGCGCCGAAAGCAGGACGTCGATTCCGCCGCCCGACCCCAGGTCGAGCACGACGTCCCCCGGCTTGAGCTCCGTCAGCGCGGTCGGATTGCCGCAGCCCAGCGAGGCCAGGACGGCGCCTTCGGGAAGCACGCCCTTGTCTTCGGCCGAGTACAGATCGGTGGTGACGGGATCGCAACATTCGCCGGCGGCCGCTGCCCCGCAGCAGCTCGAACGCGATCCGGCCAGCACCCGCAACGCCGCCTGACCGTACTTCTCGCGTACCGTGGCCTTGATCGCCTCGCTCATGGTCTGCTCCTGTATCAAGAAACGTTGATGTGTCGGTGAAAAAAAATCACGCACAGCAGGCCGTCGCACAGCTGCCCGCATGCTTGCCCGGCCGCACTGCCGCGGCGAACGCGGCGATCTCATCGAGCGCTGCGCGGTTCAACGAGTAGTGCACCCAGCGCCCGTCCTTACGGTCCGTAACGAACCCCGACTCCTTCAGCACGCGGAGGTGGAACGAGAGGCGGGACTGTTGCGCGCCCAGCACGTTCTGCAGCTCGCACACGCAGCGCTCGCCGTGCGAAAGCATCCGCACGATTTCGACCCGGGTGGGATCGGACAGCGCGTGGAACCAGCGCGCGGCGCGCCCCGTGGCCGGAAGAGTAGCCGTCACCATGCCGCATAATATATCAATATCGGTTGATTTGTCAACCGGCGGTCAGCCGAGCGGCAGCTCCGGGCTTGCTTCGTGCGCCAGCAGCCAGCGTTTGCGCTCGATGCCTCCGCCGAAGCCGGTGAGCTCGCCATGCGCTCCCACCACACGGTGGCAGGGAACGATGATGGGGATCGGGTTCTTCCCGTTGGCGGCGCCCACCGCGCGCGCCGCGTCCGGAGCGCCGATACGGCGGGCGATGGCAGCGTAGCTCGACGTCGTGCCATACGGGATATCCAGCAGGGCGCGCCACACCCGTTCCTGGAACGGGGTGCCGCGGGGGGCGAGAGGCAGGTCGAACGCCGTACGCCGGCACGCGAAATACTCCTCGAGCTGGTGCCGGACCCGGGTGAGTGTTTCTCCCGCCGGGCCCCGGCCGTCGTCAGGCTCGCAGTCTTCCGGCGGCGGCGCGGCATGCCGCGACGTTTCGAACCGCACACCGACGAGACCCGCCTCGGTTGCCAACAGCTCGAGCTCGCCGACTGGGCTTGGAACGCGCGCGACCTTGGTTGACGCCATACCTCAGGGTAGGCGGAAGTGGAGCGGATCCCTGTAACTCTGCAGTTCCCGATAATAATAGAGAGCCGTCGGTCGACGACCTTTGAACCGGAGCCGGCCCAGATACGCCAACTCTTCCTCGGTGGCGGTGCCGCTGAGAGCAGGATCGCGCCGGAACTCTTTCAGCCCTGGCTCTTCGGCCGCGGGCGGATCGGCGTCCTGCTGGATGAATTCGAAGCGCCACGCCGGTCCCGGCGCCACCCGCTGGTTCAAGACGATATCCAGCCGGAAGCTCGCCAGGTCGATGCTCCAGGACTCGATCAACGGATCGAGAAAGGACACACACTGCTCCGCCGACAGGTGGAAGATGTCCGTGTCGAGGAACTCGAGCACCCGGTGACCGAGCCGGGCCACCATGCCGTGTGGGTGCTCGTTCTCGAGCTCCTGCCGGGCGACGCTCTTCGCCACGTCCAGCAGCTTCTGGGTGACCAGCCGCTCGAGCTCGCCGAAGGGCTGCCGCTCGAAGATCGTGCGCACGTGCTCCGCGTCGGCGGGCTTGCACTTGCGCAGCACCAGCTCGCGGACCTCCCGAAATAACGGGGCCGCCTCACCCTCCAGCTCCCGCTTCAGGCCTTCCTTACGCTGAATCTCGGCCAGCCGCGCCAACTCCCCGCTCGGCAACCTCAGGAATTTGTCCATCCGCTCGTAGATTTCGGAGCGGTTCGGTGCGGGAGGCGCCCGTTTTCGCGTCAACAGCTGCGACACGTAGGATTCGGTCACACTCGCCGCTCGGGCGAGATCCTTTTGTTCCAGTCCCAATTCGTCCAAGCGCTGGCGGATCACCAACGACACGTCCACGCCGATTCCTCCGAAGTATCTGACGTTAACAAGTGATCGTGAAGCAGCGGCTCTCATGTGAAACGTGACTTGACAAATATAGTGAAGTGGGCTAGCATAGAGGAGGCCAAACACCGACAACGGGCGGGCAAACGTTCGCCCTGTTTTGGCGCGTTTAGGGGCGTTTCACCGAAAAGGGAGCGCGTGGTCGAATTGCATTGTCATGTCTGCGGCGGCTTCATCACCGAGCTGCGCTACATCTCCTACCGGCTCCCCACGGGCGTCGCCGCTACGCCGCACCGGGACCTCTGCACGTGCACGACGCCGATCGTGTGCGGACCGCCGCCGGGGTACATGTCCTCGCCGGGCATGCCGATTCCCGGCCGCTGAGCGCGACATGGCCAAGATCGAAGCGATCGAGATCGATGGGACCGTCGCCCAGGTCCTCCCCAATACGATGTTCCGCGTGTCTCTCACTAACGGCCACTCGGTGCTCGCCACCATCGCGGGGAAGATGCGGCGCTTCCGGATCCGCGTGCTCGCCGGAGACCGGGTGACGCTCGAAGTGTCGCCCTACGATCTCACGCGCGGCCGCATCACCTTCCGGCACAAGTGAACCGGGCGCTCGCCAAGACTCCTCTGGTGTCGGCCGGCGGCCCACCTCGCTGTGCGGCTTGCGGCGGACGCCTCACGTTCGGCACCGACACCCAGGGCCGCACGATGGAGCAATGCGACTGCGGGTATCGCGGCTACGTATCGCTGCGCACGGGAATCGCCGTGCCGGGCAATCCCTCGCCTCAGCCGATGCCCTGAATCAGGCTCCGCAGATCGAGCGTTTTCGCCTGCGCCTGAATCTCGTCGCGCATCTTGGGGAATAGGTCCTTCGCTTCTTCCTGAAACCGCTGAAACAGGGCGCGCAGATCTTGTGTGCTCAGCCGCCGCCCCTGCGCATAGTACTGCTGCGCCACGTGCCCCAGCGCATACGTGGCGGCGAAGGTGACCGCGGCGCCGGCCGCGACACCGCCCGCCCCTCCGACCAGCTTGCCAAACAGGCCGCCCGCGACGCCGCCCACGAGCTTCCGCACCACACCCTCCATCACCTGAGCGGCGGCCCCCAACCCCAGGGTCCCGGCCAGATCCTTGATCTGGTCGGCGTCGAGCTTCTGGCCATGGTGCTGGCCGATCTGATAGACCAGGCGCAACTGCAACGGCAGGATCACCACGTTGGCGAGCTTGTCGGGGAGCAGCTCCACCGCGGAGGTGATCATCGCCTGCTGCAGAATCGCCCGATCGAGCGCGTCGTTCCCCGGCGGCGTGCCGCTGCCGACCACGACGGGAGCGGCGGTCCTGGCGCCGGCCAGCCCCGCCGCGCTCTGTTCCATCTCGGCCATCGTCGCCGGCGCGAGACCCAGCGCGCTGCGCAGCGCGCTCAGGAAGTCCGCTTCCTGCCGGTTGAGCGGCCCGTCGGCGTGGCATACGACGAGGGCGGTCTCGTAGGCGAGGCGGCGGGCGTCGTCGTCCGAGAAGCGACGGGCGAGCTCGGCGAGCGGCGCCCGCGCGCCGGCGCCGCGTTGAGCGACGGCGTCGACGTCGCTGACGCCGAGACGCGAGAGGGCGGCGCGCAGCTCGCTGTCCTCATCGGGAGCGGTGCGTCCGTCGGCCAGCGCCGCCAGGTAGGCGACGGTAACGATGGGTTCGTGATCGCGCTCGTTCATCGATGGGAGTATATCGACTCGCCCGCCGTGGTGAAGGGACCGGATTAGCGGCGCCGCACCGGAATCAGGTCGAGCAGGAAGCTCGCCGTCGCCGCCGCGGCCACCCCCAGCGCCGCCCACATCGGGGCGAGACCCAACGGCCACCACAAGTTCCAGCGCCACTGCCCCACCCACCGCGCCACCCGGTACGCCTCTACCTGCGCCTTGAGGCTGCCACGCTGGCGCCGCGCGAGCAGCCGGGCGAGCGCCGCTTCGATCCCCGGCCAGCGGATCCACGCGAGCCCGCCGACGATGATCACGACGACGAGCCAGAACACACCCTTCGGCGTCGTCCATTCGACCTCCCACCCCCGGTAGAGAAACGGGTGGGTGACCAGGTAGCCAACCCCCGCCCCGAGCCGCTGCGCCAGCTCCTCGATCGAGAGGTTCCGCGTCGCGAGGAGGGCCACCAGCGTCACGGCCACCACGAGGAGCGACCAGCGGACCAGCGGGGACAAGGCGACGGCGCGAAACAGGCGCCGGCGTCCGACGCGCAGTACCTGCGCAATGACGGGCGCCGGGGCGGTCTGTGGGGCGGTGACCACGAGCGGCGGTGGAACGCTCTGCGGGGCACCGAGGAATGGCGGGCCGAGAGAGGTCCGGACGAAGCGATCGGCGAGCTGATATCCCTGATAGGTGAGCGCCTCGATCTCGACCGGGTTGAACGCGTCGAGATCCGTGCGCAATTGGGCGAGCGATGCGGCATCAGGGTGCGGGTCGGGTGGCCGCGGCCCTGCCGGCACGGCCGCGGAGGGATCTGAGGCCATCTCGAAGAACGCCGCGGCGGCGAGGGGCGAGCCCGGCCGGCGCCGTTCGCGCAGCTCGCGCAACTGGCGGTCGCGGACGTCCGCCATGAGGACGGCCCCGATGCGCGCCATCATCGAGATCCGGCCGTTGGCCGGCAGGGGCTGGGTCGCGAGCGTGCCGCCCGCATCGCTCACGATGAAGTGCGTGCACTCCTCTTCCAGCAGCGCCGACAACCCCAGGTTGTCATAGACGCCCCCGTCGGTCAGCGCCACGCGCGGCGTCGTGGCGGGGTCGTAGAGGCCGTACACCGAGAATGGGTTGAAGACGGGCGGGAAGTTGGCCGAGGCCGCGACGGCATCGGCCAGGGTGACGTGCTCGAGCTCGCGCGCCGCCGCCCAGCCGAAGGACTCGGCGCTGCGAAAGTAGTACACGTCGATCACCATCTCCGCGAAGTCGTCCAGTGCCTGGCCGGAAAAGCGGGAGCGCAGCCCGCCCAGGGACTCCTGAATTCCCCGCAACGCTCCCCAGAACCGCTCGACGTGCTGATCGTGCGTATATCCGCCGCTCACCGGCGGGTCGCGGTGCAACCCGTCGCGCAGGTACCAAGCGGCGATCTTCGCGTCGCGCAGCCGGCCCGGCTCCGCCGTGGCGAGCGTACGCAGCAACTCCGGGCCCTGCTCCTCGAGCGCGAAGACGGTGCCCGGGAGGCCGCCGCGACCGGGAACGCCGCGCCACGCGGCGCCGGCACGCGCCGCCACCCACCAGTAGAGGTGCGCCGCCGTGTAGGCGCGAAACGGGTAGGCCTCCGAAGGAGCGGCTACCGGGCGTCGCGCGGTCGCGGCCTCACGATGCCGGATCCAGGGCTCGTCCTCGGTCACGAACCGGTTGCGCGCCTGGGTGACCGTGTCGGGGAACCACTCGGCGCCGGCCGAGGCGCGGCGGCGCGCGGTCTCGAGCAGGCGCTTGTAGGCGACGATGAGGGCGACTTCGTCGAAGCGGATGCTGCCCAGCGCCGGGTCTCCAACCTCGGACATCGTGAAACGGAAATCGCGCCCGGTGTTGAGCGACGTGGCGTTGATCACCCACTTGGGCACGAGCGTCGGCTCGGCGCGGCTGGTGGCTTCGCGGTTGTGCAGCTCCACGTCGAACCCCACGCCTTTGCCGGGGGGCCGGAACTTCAGATCCTGGAGCGGAGCGCCGCGGGCCCACGCGGGCGTGATGCGCCGCGCGGCGTCACGAAACAGATGCCGCTGGTACAGCCGCGCCATGCGCCGGCCCCAGGAGAAATCGGTGCACAGCATGCGCAGGTTCCACCACGGGGTCATGAGCAGCCGGGTGCGCAGGTTCTTGCGGACGCCACGGCGCAGCGCGGCCTCGGTGGCTTCGACCGTTTCTTCGTAATCGCGGCGCGTGAGCGCGCCCCAACTCGCTTCAAACCGGTGTTTGAGATGGAGGATGTAGCACGCGCCGAGGATCGAGCCGCCCGACACCGTCGACAGCACGCTCACATAGCGCAGCAGGTCGAGCTCGGCGAGGCGCCGCAGGACGCCAAGATGGAAGAAGGCGGCGCGAAAGCCGCCCCCCGACAGGGCCAGGCCCAGCTTGGCCCCAGTCGCCGGCTGGGTGCCGGGCTTGGCGGTCGTCACATCGAACCCCTGGGGGCGGCACGCCCGCGCAAGAAACGCATGCGATTCCGTGAGGAGCGGGCAGCAATGTGAGCGGCGGGCGAAGCCGCGTCAAGCAGGTGGCCGTCCGGCCTACAGAAACCGCTCGGCGACCGTGCCGTACAGCCTCTGGTCGTTCCAGTAGGCCAGGTGCGCCAGTCCCCAGATCCAGTACCTGCAGCGCAGGCGGTCGGCATCCTCCAGCCGATAGAAGTGGAGCGGCCCGCTCACCGGATCCATGAACGCCCAGAAGTTGATCCAGCGGAATCCGGGCCCCAGGTCCGGGAAGGCGGACGGATTGGGGCTCGACGGGGTGGAATACGAGAATTTGAAGTCTCCGTACATGCGCCCCGAGTACCCACGGCGGAAAGAATAGAGAAAGGAGAGGATCTGGGCGCGCACGGCCTGGTCGGACGCCACGTGCTCGCGGAAAAAGTAGTACACCTTGTCGAGTGGTGAGCCGAACGTGACGAGGCCCTGGAGCTTCGACAGCTGGGCGGCGTCCACCGGCGCCGGCGGCGTTCCGGCATCGGGGGACGACCATACCCGGGACAGCAACTCGTTGATGGTGTCGTAGGCGATCACGCTGCCGAGCGAGTGGCCCAGGATGATCACGCGGTCGTAGCGGCGCAGCAGCCGCGCCAGCGCGGCGGTGGACGCCTTCAGGATCGCCGTCCGCGCCTCGTAGCTCGCCTGCTTCGCGTCCGCCGTCACGTAGACGGCGACGTCCCCGACGTAATCGACCAGGACGCGGCGCAACAGGAGCATGAGGACGCCCCACCCGACGATCCAGAGGTGGGATCGCCGCACCAGGATCGCCGAATACCGCGCCGCGTCGACATGTCCCGCCCGGGCGATCCACCCCGCCGTCACCCAGAAGAGAACCGCGAGGCCCACCGCCATCACGACCCAGGCCACTTCGCCCTTGCGCTCGATGCTCGGCGTGGGTCGACGCCACCAGTGCCACAGCTCGCGTGCCACGAATACTCCCAGCACGACGGTCATCGCGACACACACGGCCGCCGCGCCCAGCGCCAACAGGTTCGGCTCCGAGCGCACGGTGGCCGCCATAGTGCGGGACGCCTGGCTGACCGGCGCGATCCCCCGGGCGAAGAGGGCCACGGCCCCCAACAGGATCGCGAGGAACGGGATGTAGACCAGCACGGCCCGTCCCACCTCGCGCAGCATCAGCCAGGCGACGCGTCCCAGATTGTTGTGCTCGCGGGTATCGAGCAGGGCGAGCAGGTTGTCGGCGAGATAGCGCAGCGGCGTGAACGTCGTGCGGGCGAGCCATGCGAGAACGCCCCGGGTGGTCGCCTTTCCTTCGGTGAAGGGCGCCCAATAGAATTCGCACAGGGTGAGGCGTCGCTCCCCGCGCGGGGAAAAGGGCTCCGGGAACTCGAGGTGGACGGCGACCTCGGTCCCGTCGGCGTGACGGATGCGCTCGGGGCGGAGCACCGGTACCTGGTTTCGCCCGCGGAAGTAGCGCACGAAGCCGCGCGCGACCTGGTCCAACGTCTCGTAGGGGTTCTGCTCGCCGATCCCGTGGATCACGAGCAGGGCGGTGGCGGGGCCGTGCAGCGTGTCGTCCGGCACGAGTCCGAATGTTACACGAACAGGGACACGTCCGCGTCGGCCGCGAAGTCGAGAAACGCCGTCGCGCCGGCAATATCGGCGTCCGCCAGCAGGGCATTCGGACCGATCCCCATCACCCCCATCGTGGTCGAGCAGGCGTACAGCCGCACCCCGGATTCCCGCGCCATATCCAGGAACTCCCCCACGCCCGGCATGTGGGACCGCTTCATCCAGCCTTTCATCATCGCCGTGGCGGCCGCGGTCATCCCGGGCAGGGCACCCACCAGGCTGGGCAACGCCATCGGCATGGCCGGGTTGGCGAGCGGGCTCACCTTGAGCTTCTTGTGTTTCTTCTTGTGAATGATGTCGAGCCCATAGAAGGTGAAGAAAATGGCCACCTCCCAACCCAAGCTCGCCGCCGTGGTGGCGAGAATCAGCACAGGATACGCGCCGTCCAACGTCCCCTTGGAGGCAACGAGCGCGAGCCGGCGCCGGCGTTGTCCTTCGCCGTGGACCGCTCCTGTCTCGGGAGTGGGGGCTGCGGTCGTCACCGTCACGTTTCCCTCCGGAGATGAAACACCTGGATCCCATCCCGGTCGGCGACGGAGAGGAGGGTGAACCCCCGCTGTCGGGCCAGCGCGGGAAAATCGGCGAGCGAGCCCGGGTCGGTGCACTCGACGCGAAGCACCTGGCCGGGACGCAGCCGGTCGAGCGCGCGCGAGGCTTTGTAGACGGGTAACGGGCAGAGCAGTCCCTTGCAGTCGAGCGCTGCATCGGCGCCGGCAGTCGTCGGGGACAGCGTAGTGTCGGGCATGTCAGACCTCCATGGCTTCCGCGTCGTCCAGGAGGTCGGCGTAGAAGGACGCGTACTTCTGGCCGCCGTCGGGAGAGATGCCAACAATCGGATCCGCCGATTCATCGAGCGACGCCATCGCGTGGACGATCGCCCCGGTCGAAGGCCCGACAATGAGCGCCTCCTCGCGAAACAGCCGCTGCGCCATGGCGTACGCGGACGCGTCATCTACGCGGATCACGTCGTCGATCACGGCGCGGTCGAGAATGGCGGGAGCTTTGGCCTCCTCGAGGTTCTTCAGTCCCGGGAGGCGATGGCCCCGTTGCGGCTCCACCGCCACCACGCGGATGGTCGGGTCGCGCTCCTTCAGAAATCGGCCGACCCCCGACAGGGTGCCGCAGGTGCCGTACCCCGCGACGAACGTGCGCACCTGCCCCTCGGACTGCTCCCAGATTTCGCGGCCGGTGCCTTCGTAATGGGCCCGCACGTTGTCGGGGTTGGCATACTGATCGGGCATGGCGTAGCGCCCCGCGTGCGCGGGACTCTCCGCGATGGCGCGCGCCAGGGCGATCGCGCCGTCCCGTGGATTGTCGATGGGACAGAGCTCATCGGGCGTCGGCAGCACGGTCGCCCCCAGCATGCGCAGCAGCACGAGCTTCTCCCGCGGCACCCCCGAAGGGATGGTCACCGTGAGTCGAAGCCCCTCGAGCGCGGCGAGGGCGGCCAGCGCGATGCCGGTGTTCCCCGAGGTCGCCTCCACCAGCTCCTTGCCCCGCAGCTCGCCGCGGTCCCGCATCCCCTGGAGGAGCGCCCGTGCGGTGCGGTCCTTCACCGAGCCGAAGGGATTGAACCACTCGAGCTTCAGGTAGCCGTCGGCCCCCGGCCGGAGCACCCGGTTCAGGCGGACGAGCGGCGTGGGGTTTTCGTGAGACGCCACGAGCTCCCGCACGTCGCGATAGCGGCGCCGCCTGGAATCGGTAGGCAGGGCCCGGTGGGCACGCGAGCCCAGTGTTGTGGACATGGCAGCGGCATTCTCCTGTTGCAGTGGACGTCAAAAAGCCCGCGACGGTGGAGCCGTGCGGGCGGTGCGAATCGCGGCAAGATGCCTCGGCCTGGACTACGCCTGGCTGGCTGCCTTCATGGCGACACACCTCCGCCCCACGGGTGCATCCAAGCGGCTACACGGGCAGACCTCAGGGCGGTGGCAGATGGGGCTCATCACCTCGTAGAACCCGACGGCCCGTCCCCGAGTTCCCTGGACCCGGCGCGGTTGTATCATCCGGTCATGTCCGATGCCCTCGCCGCTCTGACCGCCGCCCT
>Ga0326726_10003527_pt1 | contig 14353 bp, 7 predicted proteins | sample MHFenrmetagenome_2_FD_207603 | JGI IMG/M metagenome (GOLD analysis project Ga0326726, IMG submission 207603) | Lab enriched peat soil microbial communities from Michigan Hollow, Ithaca, NY, United States - MHF15MN | ecosystem: Environmental > Terrestrial > Soil > Wetlands > Peat | place: USA...
AAAGCTGAACGGGGATCATGCTCTCCGCTAAGGCGAAAAGCTTCCTCCTGATCCGTGATAAGCAGGTCGATATATCCATAACTGTTATCGCTCTCACCAAGGGGCCATCTCTTTGAAGGATCTGCCTTTTCGTTCCTGAAATCAAAAACAGTGTTTACTATAGTAATGCATCCTCTCTCTTTAGCTTTCCTCAAAAGGGTGGTAAGGTTATCGTGAATCTGTGGAACAAGAGCCGTGCCTCCGAAGACGACTATATGTGATTTAAAAAAGTCTTCGTCCAACTGGTCGGGCCGGTAATCCCATGCGGCTCCGATTGAGTTAAGAAACATCCGTTCTCCATGTCCGTTATCGAATGAAGGATCTGAAAGTACCACAGTCGATGGAGTACGTTTGTTTACAAGCTTGTAGTCCTTCAGCACTACAGGTGTTTTAGTGAGAGTTGAAAGCAGGTATTCACCTGATTCATCATTGCCCCCTCGTCCGTAGAAGCGTACCTCACAGTCTTCTTTACCGGCAAGTTGCGCAAGGTTAATAAGTGAAACAATTGATGGTCCTCCAATATTGATTTTATCATGGGTTTTTCCACCCGTGATCCGGTTCAGCACTTCAATGAAAGGATACCTGCAAAACTTTTCAAATTCCTCCTGGAAAACAAGCTTTCCAGGTGTCAATCCTCCATCCCCACGGTTTTTTGACAGGTATGGAAGCATAGTACCACTGCTAAAATCAATGCCATTATATAAAATATCAACAAGACAGCAACCGACCCCGGAAACAACAATTCTTTCAGGCATAATAAAATCTATCTTTTAAGGAAGGTCAAATATATTTCTCATAATCGTTAACAAGCAGTCGGACTGGTTTGACATCCTCTTCTATATCCGGGAATCTTCCGATCTTATCATAGAATCTGTTATCGTTGACATCGTCATTTACCAGGCTGACCTCACCTATCAGAACTCTTCCTTTCCCTTTTTCACCATAGAATCTGTGGTAAAGTCTCGATTTCAAACATATACTCTGGCCAGGCTTCAGAATTAGCGGTTCCCCAGCCTTAACAGTTGTCAGAACCCCGTCAATGCTCACGGTTACCGGTTCGGCTGACAGTTTATCATCAGCAGTGGCATAGTAGAGCTCCATAACAACATTACCGCCTCCCCTGTTTATAATATCTTCGGTTTTGTTCCAATGAAAATGCATTGGAGTTTCCTGCTCTTCATCGGCAACCATAATCTTCTCGCAATACATCTTGTCCTTTTTGTCCCAGTTACCATTACGTATAGTAAAAAGTGATAGTCCCACTTTCTTAAAATCACCGCTTCCGAAATCGGTTATATCCCAGCCAAGTTTGTTATCGACAATCTCAGAACATTTTTCGTATTTGCCTTTCCAGTCTTCAGGCCCCCAGGCGGCCCATTCAGGTAACCTGAACTGATGCCTGGCAAAAAACTCCTCAATACCTGAAATGATCGTATTAACTTCACTTCTTTTCATAATATTTTTTTAAATATTGTTTTAATCAAATCTTCTGACTAATCTCAAAGATAATTAACATACCTTTCCCCCGGCTTTGATGTCGAAAAATCATCTACTGGTTCTCAAGCAGATTTGATAACCAATAATTCCACTCTAGAATTCAACCTCAAAAAACTTCACTTCGTAAGGCTTCAGCTGAATTGAAGAAAGAGGCTGACCGATCTGTTTTCCTATCGCATTCACCTCAGTTATTCTTTTTATTGTCTGACCTGGAACTGCCGATGAAAGCTTTACTTCAGCGGGTAACCCTTCGAGTTCCCGGAAATGAAGCAGAATAGTTCCTTTACCTGTGAATGAGGGCCGGCTGTTTACGAGCATTGCATTTCCCGGACCCGTTAGTTTAATTGTCTCCAAAGAAGGTGATTTTAACTCATCTGCACCTGCAGGGAAAGTCCGTGTCGGAAATGGATTCCTCACACCCCAGGCATATTTTGTGGCAAATGTATTGGTAGTGTCAGTTGTGGAAGTGATCTGGTAGCTCCAGCTGAATCCGCCTTCCTGGTAAGCCCTGAAATTTGTCATCCAGTAATTGTTCATCACCCATGAATAGAGCCATGTCTTTCCCTGTTTAGGATAGCGTTCATATTTGTTCATGTTGAAATCGCTGAATTGCCATAACGGAATTTCGTTGCTTACAACAACGATCTGTCCTTTTTTCCCGCGTACCGATACAAAATTTTGTGCCACATTCCAGTCGGAGGATGATCCCGGAAGTTGTTGTCCCTGGGTTAAAGTACCTCCTATGGTCTCAAAAACGATCCTGGAACCAGGTAACGAGAATGGAAATGCCACATAAAGAGCTTCAGGATCAGTAATTATTTGCTTATGCGCCATAAATCTGAACTCTATTTTCTTAACGTTCTTATATAGTCTGATCTCAGTTTCGATTCCCTTCGGTGATCCTTCAGTACCTTTATCAAACCCATCAAGATCAGCTGATATCTTTACACTCTCCCAGACATTGCCACTAACACCATTATCTACTTTTACATTAGATACTGTTGTATGGTTAAAAGGAGCTATGTCTCTTTTGGCGGATGTCTCCCTTACAGGCTGACCCATATTATATGGATTTTGAGGATCGATCAACTCCTGGTTCAATTCTTTATCGAACAAGCTGCTTATTGATCCTGTTGCCTTGTTTATCGCCAGCTTATAAAACTTGTTTTCAAGAACCTCTGTCCCGGAAGATGCCTCCTTCGTTGCAGGTTCTGTTGAAACTTCTACTTTAAGGGCTTTACATCCCATAGCAGGTATATCGCTTACTTCAAGTACCCACCAGGCACCTTCGCGGCGCCGGTTAAGGATCTGGGCAGGTACCTCCCTTCCTGAAGTAAGATCTGTGATTTTGAACTTATTTTCTACAGGTATAATCTGATTATCGATAAAAATCTCAATATTTCCCGATCTTGACCATCCCATGGAATTAATAACATATATGACCGGGAAAGCGGCTTTTTTAAGGAATGGCTGAAACCGTGCCAGAGCTTCCTCGTTCAGTAATGTTACTTTCTTAAGAGCTTCCCAGGCATAGGCTCCTTTCTGCAACCATTGTTTTGTGGTGTTCTCAGAAAAAGGGTGACTGATGCTTTCATCAGCGCCACAGGTGTGTTCATCGAAAAAGATAGCATTCTCACTTATATGATCCATATTCCCTTCCAGGGCCTGACTTAATTCACCTCCCATTAATGATACCATTGCGAAAAGGCCTTCATCAACCTGTTTTATGTTCTGTGTCTTTCTCACTTCGGCTGTCTCGCGTGATGTTGATCCATAACCATCTGTCCACCAGTCAAGCCATGCGTTACGGTGAACAGGAAGTTTGTCAGCGTAGTTCTTTTCCACATATTCCATAAACTCGCTGGCAACTGCAAGTCGCAGCTTCGGATACTCATATTTTTCATTCCACTGTTTTACCAGTTCACATGCTGCGGTCGAAGGAGGAGCGTTATCAGTTCTATATCCTGAATATTGTATACCTATTCTGTCGAACGGATATCCTCTGTCGTCAAGATCGGCAATGTGCCAAAGCATATTTTCTGCTCTGATGGCTTTGCTTTCAATCCCAAAATTGTTTCCAGTCATATAATGATCGGCGCGGAAAGCGAGAATTCTCGCTCCTGATGGTGCTTCCCACCAGAAGGCGGTAGGTTTGTCGAACGGCAGGATCGATCTTGTCATATTTATCCCCATTATCAGGTATTTAACTTCCGTATTTTTAAAATAATCCGGCATACACCAGGCAATCCCATTTACATCATCCTGCATCGCGGTTTTTACCGGAATCCCTAACTTATTGAATTCTTTGACCGGCTGAAGAAAATCGTACATAAGGTTTTCATCAGAAATTTCAGCCATGTTGGCGTACATGCCAGTTACTTCAATCCGGCCCTCAGCAATTCTTTTCTTAAATCGTTCGATCTGTGCAGCCGGTCTCGAACGGAGGTATTCCCTTGTTACCCAAGCTGATTCGCAAGTCCAGCGGAATTTTGCATCGTCGGGCAGGTTATCGGTCTGATCACAATAATCTAGGGCGTAATCGATATAACGCATGTGTTCTGCAAGAATCTCCGACTGAGGACGTGTGTACCCGATATCCGTATGTGAATGCTGTACAAAATAGATTTCCCATTTTTTTGGAGGAACGAGAGTAACAGGGTACTTCTCCGCGGCTTTGTCATCAATCTTTGCAGAAACAGTGATTTTTTTGGACTTGTTTACTGCCGGAAAAGTCAACAGGTACCGGTTATTACCCCTTGCCAGATCTGCTTTAATAAGTTCCTTCCCAGCATAAGTAATAACAATCTTACCAGGAGCATCAGCTCTGTAGCTGGCAATTACCTGCTGAAAAGATTTACCTTCTTTTTTGAACAGCACAGGTGCATTCTTAAAATCAACTTTTGAGGGTATTTTATTCTGTCCATTAATCTGGATGACAGATGCAATGACCATTAGCGTGAACAAAAGTACGGACAAGCGAATTTTTCCCATGGAATTTTAATTTAATGGTTTATACTTAACAATAAAATAGTTATCAGTAAGATACTGATTTCAAAAAAAGCACCGCTAACCTCTTAGCGGTGCTTTTAATAAACAGGTTATGAAATTACAACCAGATGAGCATACATATTACCGATCCTGTACTCAATTGTTACTGAGACACCAGGCAGGACTGAGGAAGCTTTTATCATACCGTAAATTACATCTGAAGGATTTGGTCCTTTTACAATTTTGAATATGTAAACACCCTCACCGGCAATAGGATCTGCAGTTACTGTTGGCGAGCCAGCATTGAATGCAGCTATCGCATTTGTGGTGTTGTTGGCAGTGTACATTGCATTGGTGGAAGGAACAAACTGAATTGTATTTCCTGAAGCCAGCCATGCAGAGCCGCCTTTCAGCACAAGTGAACCCGCAACAGCAATAATTGCATTTGCGTTGTTTTCAGCGACACCACTATTGTTCAGAAGGTTCCTTCCGGCAGATGATCCGCCCAGGGTAAGGGTAACTCCTGTCTTCTTCAGATAGAAATAAGGATCGCGGACAATAACTGTATAAGCTAACTTATCAGTGTATGACCCCGAGGTTGATGTAAATTCATAATACATCGTATCCTTTCCAACAGCAAAGTCAGAGCCTGAAATTGGCACAAGAAATGGCTGCGTTCCCGAGAATGGTGAACCAGTAACCTGTACCCAGGAAGCTTTCGCTCCATTCTTTCTTTGTGCTGCAAGAGTACCTGTATAAGCTCCGGATTTAGGAGACACGCTTATATTGAAGAAAGCTGTCTCATTTGTACGGGCAACATCAACTTCTTTACCTGATACTTTAGGTTTGGTGGCTGATGTGGCAGCAACCATGTCAACTCTCTGTTTTGCAGACTCTGTTGCACCTGCAAAAGTAACCGTGACATAGTCACCGGCATTACTAAGTTTCGCTTCAGCTCTCGTATACGAAATAGTGGCTTTCAGATCTGATCCCACAGTAGCCGTTTTCATCGTACCTGCAAGAGGGAGGAGCTGTGTTGTTGTTCCGCCTTGCGGTATCTGTAACTGCAGGCATTCAACATTCATCACATCACCGGATTTCGCATTGGGCAAAGTGGCGGTTACTGAAAATTGCGCATCCAGAGTGCTGATACCCGTTGTTGTCGTGCTTGAAACGGTCGTAAATACCGCATTCCCGTTTGCATCTCTCGGAATATCATATAAGTCACCTTTTTCGCAACTGACGAATAAAACGAGCAAGCTTAAGGCAAATATGATTTTTTTCATTTTCATACATTTATAGAATTATTTAAATCATTTAATTACTGGCCAACTTGTATCGGCAGCCATCCATAATTTTGCGTCACTTTTGTGTTGTTTGCGATCTCATTTACAGAAACCGGTGACAATAGATGTTTTGCAGAAAATTTATAGCTGAAATTTGTCGGCTGATGACCCACCAGATTCTCAAGACGGGTAAATTGACCCACTCCATCGACAAGAGCCCTACGCGTTCGTCTCATATCCCAAAGCATCTTGCCCTCAAATATCAGTTCATAAGCGCGTTCGCTCATTATATCAAACAGAGTGATGTTAGATGCTTGCAGAGTTGGTAATCCGGCCCTGGTCTTTACCTCATTAATCCCTTTTACTATATCGTCATCAGAAACTGATACTCCCAATTGTTTGAGAGACCAGTTTACTTCGGTCAGCATCAGTAAAATATCGGCATATCTGTATAAATTGAAATTAAGACCCGATTGGCCATTGACCTTCATACAATTGTAATCATAGTATTTATAAAGAAAAGGGAGGGGGAATTTTCCTGCAGGACCTTCATTTACATCGTATTTTGCAGCATAGGTATCGCTATAATAGAAATAAGCCCTGTCTGCAATACGTTTGTCAGCCGGATTAAACGAAGCACTATATGCTACACTTGGAATGATTGTTCCGGTTTCTGTAGTAAGAACAGTCGTATGGCTCGAAAGAGGCACAAAACATTGCACTGCCCCATGAGTGGTTGTACCTAACAGAAACTGGACCTGCCATATTGCGCCACCTTTGTTATCCATCGCAGGTTTATTAAGATCCGTAAAGTCTCCGATCGGATATTTGCCATATAAGAAATCGAGTTGAGTTTTGGCCTTCTGAAGGAAGTCTTTTGCACTCGGTGAATTAACCGGATATGCTGTCATCGCCCAAAGTCCATCTGTGCACCATGCTTTTGTAGTGTCAGTTTTTTCTTCCTGATACGGATAACCAGCCATAGTAAGATAAACATCAGCAAGAAGAGCCCTGGCAACATGTTTTGTAACTCGGCCGGTTGATTTTTCATCAACAAGTTTACTTTCGTTTACAGCAAATTCCAGATCCGGAAGAATGATTTTGTCATAAATTGCAACCAGCGGCCTGCGTGGACGTTGAACGGCGGCCAGATCTGTTACTACGTCAGTATTATAAACCACATCGCCATAATGACGAACAAGGTTAAAATAGTACCATGCACGTAATGTACGTACTTCTCCGAGATATTTTGATTTCTCATCAGCACTCAATCCGGTTACCCCGGGGATCTTCAGGATCGCAAGGTTGCAATCCCTGACGCCCTGATACCAATACCTCCAGGGGTAAGTAAAATAATCCTCTTCACCATTTTCAGTGTCACCTTCATACTTAAAGAGTTTTGCACCCATATACTGCGAATAGACTTTACCTGTGAAATATTCCAATCCGCCTAACAGGTTACCTCCCCACTCACTTACACCGTATGTTACTGAAGGCAAAGACCTGTATGCACCCGTAGCAAGGGCAACCCCTGAAGCATTACTTGTAAGATTTGCTTCGGTGGTAAGAGATCCTGTCGGTGTTTCTTCCAGAAATTTCTCGCATGAATCTAGAATAAGACTAAGCACGAGAACTAAATATAATATCTGTTTCATTTCTTTTTAGTTTTAATATTCAGAAAACAATATTAACACCCAATGTAAGTTCCGTAGGACGTGGATACATGTAAAAATCCATACCAGGTACAAGTGAGGCGCTCATATTATCGTTGTCACTGCCTTCAGGATCATATCCTGTATATTTAGTGAGCACGAAAAAGTTCTTAAGGTTGGCATACACCCTCAACCTGTTGATCCCCAGGAATTTCTTTTCAATATTGTATCCAAGAGTTGCACTTTCACCTCTTATGAATGAAGCATCTTCAACCCAGTGTGTATCAGGATATGTCTGGTAATAGGAACCGCCCATACCTGGACGAAGCTGGCCGATCATTGTATTCTGGTGGTCGGGGCGCCATGCGTCCAGTACCCTGTTTTTACTGTTATCCATTACCTGCCGGTCCTCCCCGGAATGGTTTGTCCTGTTCTCTTTCTTGGCGCCATAAGAAACTCTGATATCTATATTAAAATCAAAATTTCTGTAATTCAGGTTGTTCGTGAAGTCCATATCCCATTTTGGCAATGTAGAACCAAGAATATCACCGTCAGTATAGAAACTAATCAAGCCATCATTATTTTTATCCTCGTATTTGACATCTCCGGGAACAAATCCATATCTTGCGGCCAGGGATACTTCCTGTGTGCTATAGGTACCGAGACGATTAAGACCGAAAATCTCGGAAACGGATTTCCCTACTCGTAATATCGTATTGTACCCGCCTACCCAGCTGTTCTGTCTGATATCTGCACCTGTGGGCCCAAGCTTTTCGATAACGTTCTTGTTTGTGCTCCAGGCTATCATAGTGTACCAGTTGAAGTGATCGCCTTTCACATTATGTGTGTTAAGGGTTATCTCCAAACCTTTATTCGAAACGCTGCCGTAGTTTTCCTGCACGCTGCCTGATGTTGTTGAATACGGTAGCGGCACACTTAGAAGCATATCGGTAGTTAACTTGTAATAAGCGTCAAAAATCAAGCTGACACGGTCTTTAAACAGCCCGAGATCCACACCAGCATCATATTGAGTTGTCTTTTCCCAGCGAAGGTCAGGGTTTGCCATTGAACTTGGATATAATCCAGTGTAAACAGATTCACCTAATGCGACATTAGTTGAATTGAGGAATGCCTGGGTCACATAACTACCAATTTCCTGGTTACCTGTCTCCCCTACGCTTAACCTGAGTTTGAGATTGGATATGGTGGGGTTGCTTTTAATAAAATCTTCCTGTCCAATGTTCCATGCAAAGGAGCCTGAGGGAAAGAATCCGTATTTTGAGTTAGCACCGAATTTTGACGAACCATCTATACGACCGGTCACTGTCAGCAAATATTTGCCTTTATAATTATAGTTGACGCGGCCAAAATAAGAGTTAAGGGAATTCATCCCGTCACCGCTTGAGGGGGCGGGCCTGGCATAAGTACCGACACCTATATTATGCCATCCGTAAAAATCGTCAAAGAATATTCTGTTATAGGTGTTCAGGTTCTCATAAGAGTACTTTGACCATGACATACCTAACAGACCTGTAATTGAATGATCTCCGAAGTTATTGATATAAGTGAGGTAGTTTTCGTTTTGCCAGTAAAAAGATTTAGAAGTATTGATGTTGGCACTACCCTGGTCCGAGCGGGAAACTCTTATTCCTCCATAGTTATCATATTTACTATCGTTGTCATCAACTGCAAAGTCTGACTTAAGGTCCAGATGTTTGGTTATATGAAAATTTAATGAAATATCCCCAATGTATTGGTCACGCTTAGTAAATGTTTGCACCGTTTTGGTTATCTGATACGCAGACTGGCAGTCTGCCTCACCTACAGGAAAGTAAACGTTTTCACCATAGACGCCTGCATATACCCCGTATATTGAAGGATCATTTGGAAATTGTGGCGGAATAACCGGGTAAGATTCACTTGCTGCACGCGAAATACCTCCACTAAAATATGATACGTCGTTGGTACGGTTATTATTATGATTGATACCCAATTGTGTGGCAACATCCAACCATTTGGCTACCTTGAAATCGCCGGACACCTTGCCTGAATAGCGTTTTAACCAAGAATTTTCGAGCAAACCGTCGTCCAGAGTATAACCGAGGAATACACCAAATTTTGCATTCTCGCTACCTCCCCGGGCACTTATATTATGATCGGTTGAATTAGAAGGGGGGAATGTTAAATCTTCAAAGTTGGTATCGAATCTTGGTTTATAATAATTGCCATCGGCTCCGATCAGAGGAATTGTATAACCCCCCTGGGTAGTTTTTTCGAAAAGATATCCAAAATTAGAGTAGGTCGTTGTACTGGTACCATAAGATGCCGGGATTAATGAGGCATCAGGACACATAGACCATGATTGAGAAGTCGAATACTTGGTAATGTTCCTCCATGCCTGTTCCAAAACATACAGGAATTGTTCGGAGTTATTATAAACAAAGTCCTTTTGTCTCCAACCTCTTGTATAACTGCCATTATACTCAACCTGAACTTTACCTGCTACACCTCGTTTTGTAGTAATCATAATTACGCCGTTTGATCCGCGGGCACCATAAATGGCCGTTGCTGAAGCATCTTTCAAAACATCAATCGATTTGATATCGGCCGGGTTTAAAATGGTCAGAGCATTTGCCACACCAACTACCCCATCAACGACAAAGAGCGGGCTATTGTTTGTACTTATTGAGTTTGTACCACGTATTCTCATGAATATGGTACCACCACCAGGTTGACCTCCTGCAGTGATGATCTTAACGCCAGCTACTTTGCCTGAAATTGCCTCGGCAACGTTGAAAGCCGGTTTGTCTAATAGTCTTTCTGCGTTGACACTGGTTATAGAACCGGTCAGATCCTTTCTCGCCTGGGTTCCATAACCAACCACTACTACTTCACTCAGCCTTGAAGCCTCAGTTGTCAAAGCTACATTTATTGTAGTTTGTCCGGCAAGAGCGACTTCCTGAGAAGCATACCCGATAAATGAAAATAAAAGTTTAGCTGATGCATTTGGCACTGTTAAAGTATATTGACCCGTTGCATCAGTAATTGCTCCAAGAGTCGTACCGGCGACAACTACGTTCACTCCTGGCATTGGAAGATTTGTCATCGCATCGGTAACAACACCTTTTACAGTAATTTGCTGGGGATCAGCTTTGGGGTCAGATTTTAGATCACTGATATCCGCCGCCGTCAGGCTGAATGTCATCGACATGATCAGAATTACCGTCAGATTAAAGTATAGGAGAATTTTATATTTTCTCCATAAGGGAAAAATAGAAAAACAATTTCTTTTCATAATTTAATATGTTGTTAAGTTGAATTAGAGTTAAACATAATCAGTCTGCCATGAAAAAAACAGACTATAATTGTTCAAGATTCATTGATTTAGGATAGAAAACAACCCTAAATTTTGTCTTCCTCTTAAAATTAATTGAGTTTTTTCCATAGGCAATGTTTTTTATTAGATTAGACTTCGACAAGATATTATGTACTTAGAAATCAGATCAGTAAGAACAAAACCCAGGATTTTCCTGTTATAAATTGAAAATTTATGTATTAAGTTCAGGCATTAAGTTCAATTCAACGAAAAAAACCACTTTCCAGTCCTCTTAAGGTATTTTACTATAAATTTACACAATCTGGATATTCAAGTCAAATTTATTTTTAAAGAAACCTGTTATTTTTGTAATGAGCCTCAGGAATTGATTTCCGAGGACTGAGTGAAAATCATTGTGACATGTTTAAAGAAGGAAATGTCAAAGAAATAAAGGGCAAGTGTTCCATTTCGGGACGCAGTAATTAAATATCCATGGTCGCTGATATGTGCCTGGAATTATGCTATATATATGAAAAATGTAAAAATCCGGCTAAAGGCGGTCAAAATGCCCGGATTTTGTATCAGATACTGATTGCTGAAAGACTATTCTTCTATCTCCACAATCACTTCTACTTCAACAGCCATATTAAATGGTAAAGCATACATTCCAACTGCTGACCGGGCATGTTTTCCTTTGTCGCCAAAGATTTCCACCATCAGGTCGCTATAACCATTTATTACTTTAGGCTGGTCTTTGAAATCTTCTGTACAATTTACCATACCCAGCACTTTTACAATCCGTTTTACTTTGTTTAACGAGCCAAGCTCGTTTTTTAAAACTGCCAGGTGGTTGATAGCTGTTATACGGGCCGCTTCATAACCCTGTTCTGTCGTCAGGTCTTTGCCTACTTTACCGGTTACATAAGTATTATCAGCTTTCAAGGGTCCTTTACCTGCCAGGTAAAGCAAATTGCCAACTCTTACAGCATTTACATAATTCGCAACGGGGCTTGACGGGGGCACTAACACTATTCCCTTTTCCTTAAGTTTTGTTTCAGCATTCTGTGCAATAAGAGCAGTTGTCATTATCAAAGTGGAAATGAACAATAAAAAAATCTTCTTCATATTATAATAATTTTAAAAAATGAGTCATTTTAATTCCGTCAGGGCTTTTACGAGCACATCGAGCTCGGTAGTGGTTGTATAGACATTTGGCGTTATCCGGCACCCATGCACTCCGGCACCATCTATAGGAGCAGTATAGATTTTGTACTTACTAAACAATATATCACCCATATCAGACGGTTTCATACCTCTGATTCCGGCATTTGCTATCCCGCAGGAGCGGGCTGGATCTGCAGGAGTATTCAAAAGAACATTGGGAAGATCTCTTACTTTTGAGGTCCAGTAATTCTGTAAAAATCTTAATCTGGCTTCTTTTCTTTCCACACCTATAATGTTATAGAAATCAATTGCATCGACGATAGCAAGATCGGTATGAACAGGATGGGTTCCGATGTGGTTAAGCCTTGAAATATCATCCGGTTTTCTTTCGCCTTCAGCGATCAGAGGCCATACTGTCCCTATTTTCTCCTTCTTCACATATAATATTCCGGCGCCCAGCGGAACACTCAACCATTTGTGAAGGCTGCTCCCGTAATAATCGCAATTAAGGTCAGGTATTTTAAATTTAAAATGTGCAAATGAATGAGCTCCATCGACCATTACCTGAATCCCCCTCCCGTGCGCCATATCACATATTTTCCGGACAGGCAATATCTGTCCTGTAATATTGATCATATGACAGACCATAAGAAGTTTTGTTTTATCTGTAATTGCTGAAGCGTACAGATTTACTATCTCATCATCTGATTCAGGATGATTCGGTACTGATACCACTTTATTTATAACGCCATATCTTTTCGAAACCTGTTTAAACATTTCAAGCATTGCGCCATAATCCTGTTCAGCCATTACAGCTTCATCGCCCGGTTTCCAATCGAGTCCTCCGATAATCATATCAAGCGATTCTGTCGTATTCCTGGTAATTATGAGTTCATCGGGAGAGCAGCCTGCAATTTCAGCAAGTTTCGCAGAAATAGACTTTTTATTTTCAAACTGAACAGTGCGCATATAATATGAACCCTGAAAATTTATCTCCCTCACATGTCCAATGAACTTTTCCAGTACCTGTTCAGGGAGAAAATTATAATATCCGTTTTCAAGGTTAATATAATCGGGTTTAAGTTTGTAACCTTTGCGTACAGTGGCCCAGAAATCCTCTTCTCCTGCTAATTCAGCCGGTGTCATAGCAGATACACTCTTTACCAGTGCAGCAAGATTATTAAGACTCAACATACCACCTAAACCAACCAAACCCGCACTCTTAAGAAAAGTTCTTTTATCCATAGTATTTTAAAGATAATGATACATTTTAACGAAACCTGACCGCTTGAGTGTTTTTCTGAATGTTTCTCCGAAGATAACCAATAAGATTTAAAAGACGGAAACAAATATTATTGCTGATTTATGATGCTGATGCACTTTATCTCGTAGGTACAGATATATAGTGGCAATCAGTGATTTTCTTCTGGTAATTAAAGAGGCAGTTCGGGCCAGGCATGTCAGCCCCCGATGGAACCAATTGCGAGGATTTGAATCTTATGTACATTTTTATCGATGGGACAATCAAAACGAATAATACCTTTTATATCAGAAGTATATTTTTTTTGGGTTCTTCCATCTATTAAAAGTTGATATACTGTGCCGGCCTTAAGATTATACAACTCATAATGGACATAGCTCTCCAGATTTTTCCCTGTTTCATTCCAGCTCATGTTATTTTTCCCCCAACTGATGATATCAATAGAACAGGGTTGCTGAGTTGAGATCTTAATTGAAAAATAGTCATCATTCCCATTAAAGTATTCGAGTTCATTACCATTAGAATTTATCGCAAATGGGTACTTATATGAGACCATGAAGTTATTTGCACTTATTGAATATTTTTCCTTTGAAAGTCCGATTAAATAATTTTGATTACGCAACCAATAGTTTAGTTTCGTGCCGTTTAGTTCCGTTGTCAGATGAGGTTCAATGTACAACCTGTTGTACCTGGGACGAATGCCATAGATATTCCGATATAACCCGACGACAGCCATTATATTATTGGATAAGATATCATCTCCTTCACCGTTTTGTTTGAGTCTTGAATAACGTTGATATGCTAAACCGTCCGATTCATATCGGGTGATGACATTTTGAATGTATTTTAAAGCAATTTCAGGATTCTTCTCAGAGTAACAACGGGTTCCAAGTTCAGCCCAGGCTAAAAACAGATCACCATTTTCATAATTCGGATATGGATAATTTACATTTCTCAAACCTACATTGTCTTCGTATGGGAAAAAACACGATGGCCAAATAAACAAATTCTCCTTTTGCATCAGATCTTCCATCTTACTCAAAATGGCATTCTTGCGGACCGGATCATCACATAAGCCATAGCCAATTGCAAGGAAGTTTATCATACTGACGAGGTTATTGCCATGTATCGATCCGTCTTTCTCACGCCA
>Ga0326726_10003528_pt1 | contig 14352 bp, 9 predicted proteins | sample MHFenrmetagenome_2_FD_207603 | JGI IMG/M metagenome (GOLD analysis project Ga0326726, IMG submission 207603) | Lab enriched peat soil microbial communities from Michigan Hollow, Ithaca, NY, United States - MHF15MN | ecosystem: Environmental > Terrestrial > Soil > Wetlands > Peat | place: USA...
TGGGCATCGCCATTGTTTATGTGATTGCTTCGTTGTATTTCATCTTCGATTCGCGCGCTCGTCTCGACAGCCTCGAAGCCAAGCAGAAGGCCGCCACCGCCGAAAACGCGCAACTCCTCAAGCGCTTGGGCATCGCCGAATCCAGCCTCAAGGCCGAAACCCAGGTCCTGGCGGAAAGAGTCGGCATGACGCAAAAGGAAATCGCCTCGCGTGCCGCTTCTCTTCAGCGTCAGCAGAGGGAAGCCGAGCAACGCATCAGCGAGCAGACCAAGCAGCAGGTGGGCGCTGTCAGCGGGGAAGTGGCCGGCGTCAAGACCGAACTCGGCGGCGCCAAGAGCGACATCGCCGCCACGCGCACCGATCTGGAGGTCACCAAGTCCAAACTCGAGCGCGCTATCGGCGACCTCGGCGTGCAGAGCGGCCTGATCGCTCATACACGGAATGATCTGGAAGTGCTCAAGCACCGCGGCGATCGCAACATCTACGAGTTCGCGTTGCTGAAAGGCGCGCGCCCCACTCCGGTTTCCACCATCAGCCTGCAACTGAAAAAAGTGGACGGCAAGAAGGGAAAGTACACGCTAAACGTCTTGGCTGACGACCGCACCATCGAGAAGAAGGACCGCACCTTGTTCGAGCCGCTCCAGTTCTACACCGGCCGCGACCGCAACCTGTACGAAGTCGTTGTCCTCTCGGCCGACAAAAACAAGATCACCGGTTACATGAGCACTCCCAAGGGCGCGCCGGTGCCCACGGTCCAGCAGTAGCGGCCCGACATTCTGAACCGCAAAGTACGCGTCGCAAAGGCGTTCTTTCCTATGCGTCCCTTCGTGTCCTTTGCGGTTTTGTTTTTTCTCTCCGCGACGTAAACTCGCAACTCGCAACTCGCAACTCGCAACTCGCGGCTCGCTGCTCGCGACTCGCTCGGAGCGCCTATGTATCCTGGCTCCGCTGTTATCGTCCAGATCGTCGTTCGCACGCTCGTCATCTACCTGGTCGTACTGCTGGGGGTGCGCCTCAGCGGCAAACGCGAAGTCGGCCAGATGACTCCCTTCGACCTCACTCTTCTGCTCCTCATCAGCAACGCGGTGCAGAACGCCATGACCGGCCCCGATACCTCGCTCCTCGGCGGCGTGGTCGCGGCTGCCACCCTGCTCATCGTCAATTATCTTGTGGCTGAGGTTTCCGGCATGAACCGGCGCTTCCGGCGCGTGATTCAGGGTTCGCCTTCGCTGCTGGTGCACAACGGGCAGGTGCTGGAATCGCACATGGCGCGCGAACATGTCAGCCACGACGAACTCATGCGCGCGCTGCGCGAGCACGGCATCTGCACCCTGCAGGAGGTCGCCCTCGCCGTACTCGAGGTGGATGGCTCCATCAGTTGTCTGAAATACGACGATGTCAATCCCGCGGCGCAGCCCCATCGCCGCCTGAAATTCCTGCGAAGAAATCAGTGAAGAGTATCTGGGGTCTTGTGAACCTTGTGTCCCTCCGCGTCCTTTGCGGTTTTGTTTTCTTCTCTCCGCGACGTAAACTCGCAACTCGCGACTCGTTCAGCGCGATTCCCGCATCGCCAGTTGCAGCTTGCAGACCGCGCGCGTGAAGGTGCGGCCGAGCGTTTCCTCCGACTCCTCCAGAATCTGCGCCACCGTGCGCAGCGTCAGGCGCTGGCAGGCTTTCAGCGTGAACACCAGCCGCTCGCGCTCCGACAATTGCTTCAGCGCTTGTGCGCATCGCGAGGACGCTTCAGTCCCGGCAAGCTCGGGAGCATCGCCGGGAGCTTCCGCCTGTTTTGTCCATGCCAGCCACTGACCGACCGCGACTCGGTGCAACCAGATGTACATCGAGCAGGTTCTCCGGCCTCGCAATCCCTGGTAGGCCGAAAGCAGCGTGGCATGGCACAGATCCAGCGCGTCTTTCTCCGAGCCGGTCAGCGCCATCAGGAAGCCTAAGATCGCCCGGTCGTACGCAGCAGCGAGCTTCTCGAATGCCGCCGCGTTTCCGGCTTGTGCCTGCCGCACTAACGCGGCATCGTGCTCATCCGGATACGGTCCCTGCTCGTATCCGCCGGCAAGATTGGTGCTCTGCACGTAAGCGGCTCGAATTGTGGCTCTCGACGACATTACATTTCCATCGCTCGCCTTACTTGTGCCGGATCACCAGCAGGCTGACATCGTCCTGCCGAGGCGAGTCCTCCGCGAAGTCCTGCAGCGCCGCCAGCACCGAGAACACGATCGCCTGCGCCGGTTCGCCCGCATGCTCGTACGCCGCACGCACGAAGCGATCGTTCCCGAATTCTTCGTCGTTGCGGTTGAGGCACTCCAGCACGCCGTCGGAGCAGCCCAACAGCAGTTCGCCGGCGCCGATCGCCAACCGTTCGGTCTCGAACTTCGCGCCGTTCACCACTCCCAGGATCGGCCCTCCGGTCTCCAGTCGTTTCACCTTGGCATTGCGGTCCACCAGCAAAGCCGGCGGATGACCGGCATTGCAGTACTCCAAGCTGCCGGAGTTCGAGTCCAGACACAACAGGATCATGGTCGTGATCGGCGGCGTTGGCCGCAGCTCGCACAGATTCTGATTTACCGCCGACACCACCGCTGCCGGGCTAGTCTCCGATCCCGCCCGCCAGCGGATCAGGCTCACCAGGTGCGTGAACCACATCGCCGCCGCGATTCCTTTGCCCGCAATATCGCCCAGTGCAATCCAGGTCCGCGCGCCGACGTCTATCGCGCTCACGAAATCGCCCGCCAGGTGCCGGACAGGGAAGACTTCGCTGGCGATGTCGAACCGGCCGCGCTGAATTTGCCGCGGTCCGCTCAGCCGGCGCTGCACGTGCGCCGCTTCCAGCAGACCCTGGTAGACTTCGCGCCGATCCTGCTCCAGCGCCGAGACCCTGAGTTCAAGGTCTTCACGTTGCTGTCCACGTTTCACCCGCGCGGCCGGCGCGAATTCGCCCAGGCTCAAGGGCAGCAGGAATGGATCGGTTCGCGGTTGTCCGTTGTAGCGGCCCGTTGCCATGACTCATCTCCCCTTCGTTTACTGACTGGAACTGTGTTCCAGGTGAGTGGGCCTGTGTTCGAAAAATACATTTGGGAAGGGCACGGCTTTACCCGTGCCGCCGAGCCTCGAAAAACCCTCGGGCTTTCGCCCCTGAGGGAACTTTCAACGTCCTCTGGTTACCCGACGAACTTGTACCCGATGCCGTGCACCGTCAGGATGAACCGCGGCTGCTCGGGATAGGGCTCCAGCTTCTGGCGCAAGCGGACAATGTGCGCGTCTACCGTGCGCGTCGTGGGGAAACGCTCATAGCCCCAGACCTCGGTCAGCAGGCGCTCACGGCTGAGCGTTTCTCCGGAATGGCAGATAAAGTACTTGAGCAGGTCAAACTCCTTGGCCGACACTTCCACATTCTTGCCGCGGCGCGTCACCCGGCAGCTCTTCAGGTCCACCGACACATCCGAAAACCCGTAATGGTCGCCGTTGCCGCTAGCATGCGACATGCGCCGCAGCACGGCCTTGGTGCGCGCGATCAGTTCGCGAATGGAGAACGGCTTGGTGACGTAGTCGTCCGCCCCCAGTTCCAGGCCGACCACCTTGTCCACCTCCTGGCCGCGCGCGGTCAGCATGATGATCGGCATCGCCGGACGCTTGCTCTTGAGCTGCTTGCAAACGTCCAGGCCGCTCATCTTCGGCATCATCACGTCGAGCAGCACCAGGTCGGGAGACTCGGTCAGGGCGCGCTCCAACCCTTCCACGCCGTCGTAGGCCGCCACTACCTGGTAGCCTTCGAACTCGAAGTTGTCCCTCAGCCCGGACACCATGTTGGGCTCGTCTTCAATGATCAGGATCTTCGTCATTACGCCGCTCCCACACCCTGGCTCACACCAGGTTGATTCGTCGCGCTCGCGGACGGCACGGCCCGCCCTGTGAGCGGCAGCACCAGGCTGAACTTGCTGCCTTTGCCGGGTATGCTCTCCACTGCCACGTCGCCGCCATGCGCCTGCGCGATGTGGCGCACCAGGCACAGGCCCAGGCCGCTCCCTTTGGTGTTGTGCACCAGCGGATCGCAGACCCGGTAGAACTTCTCGAATATCTTCGACTGCTCCTCGCGCGGAATTCCGATTCCCTTGTCCACCACCTCCAGGCTCACCGACCCGTTCTTCCGCAACAGGTTGATCGCCAGGTAGCGGTCGTCGGAGGAATACTTGATGGCGTTGTTCACCAGGTTCAGCAGCGATCTTGCAATCGCCTCCCGGTCTACCACCACCGGCGGAAGGTTGTCGTCAATGTTCTCAACACAGGTGAAGCCCTGCTGCTCAATTTGGTAGCGATAGGACTCCAGCGTCGTGCGCACCAACTCCGGCAGGTTGGTCTCGCGGAAGTCGTATTCCTTCCGCCCTGCCTCGATCCGCGAGAAGTCCAGGATGTTGTTGATCAGCGCCGTCAGGCGCTCGCTCTCCTTGCGGATCGTGCAGTAATACTCGTGCTGCTTATTGGGTTGGGGCACGCGCCCCAGCTCCAGCGTCTCCGCATACAGGCGGATCAGCGCCAGCGGCGTGCGCAGTTCGTGGGAGACGTTGGAGACGAAGTCGGACTTGATCTTCGCCAGCTCCATCTCCTTATTTACGCCGCGATAGGTCAAAAAGATCCCGCCGGCCAGCAGCAGTGACAACCCGCCCAACACCAGGAAGCTGGTGCGCAGGAAGTGCTGGCCGATGGCCTCGACCGTGGTGCCGCGGAATTTCATGGCCAGCATCAGCCCGGGGAATGCCGCTTCCAGCTTGCGCTCCATCTCGGGATTCCCGCCGTCCCAGTCCGAGCAGGCCGCCAGCGGCGGCTCCTTGGGCGCGTGGATCATCATGACCGCTTCGTTGTGAGCGTTGTTGTTGTTGGCGTGCGCATCGGCCTCGCTTTCCGCCATGATCGTGTTCATCATCTGGGGGAAGAACTCGCCCTGGAGAAAATCAGGATCGAAGACCACGCCACCGATCCCGGATTTATTCTCCGTGACCGGGAACAGGATCGTGGCCTCGTAAACCTGCTTGCCATTGCGGTTCACCCATTCCGCAAAGGGAATGTACGGGCGCTCGCCCTTGCTTTGCAGCTTGTGAAGTTTCTCCAGCATCTGCGCGCCTTCAATGTCGAACCAGCCGGTAATCATGGTGCCGAGCCTTTCGCCTTCGGCATGAAGGTTGGCGGCGCTGGCCAATTTCGACTGCGAGCGCACTACGGTTCCTTTGCCTTTGGCCCATGTGAACGCATGCGTGAACTGCGGATGCTTCTCCAGAACTGCCTGCAGCCTGTCACCGGCGTCGGAGTCATAGGCGCACGGCACCTTGGCCTGTGCCTGGTCCACGAAGTCGTAGGCGTGCCGCGCGATGCGCTTTTCCGAAATCGCCAGCATGTGCTGGAAGTCGCGCTGGATCGCCGCCTCGATCGCCCGGTCGCGCTGGATGCTCCGCAGGTGCAGCACGCTGAAGCCGATCAGCGCCGCCGCTGGAAAAACCACGAATCCCAGCGTGATCAGCAATCTGGTTCGCTCGCTATGCGACCTTTTCGCCATAGCTTCTTCTCCTGGTACTCGCCTCAAACCGCCCTAGACGATAGCCAACTCCGGGACGAAATGTGTGAAATGGGAGTAAAAAAAAGTAAAAAGTTGTGAATTCCCCGAACCCCGGCCCCCCGGGCATTCGTGAATTGTAAGTCCGAGTTCGCGCCCCGTGTGCCCCGATTGACAATGGTCACCGCCATTCGTAACTTTAATCCTGCGCGTCCCAATCCTATTCTCTCATCAGGGGAAGTGGCTCTCCGCCATGGCCGAGACCAACAGACTAGCCGCGGCGCGCGCCTTCGTGCGCAGTTGCAATGTCCTGCTCAAGCAGGCCGCTCTCTATGGTTTGAAACACAAGCGTTCCGCGACGCAACTCGATGCCACCTGGAACGAACTGCGCAGATCGCTGTCCGACGGCTCCAAGCTGGCGCTCGCCGTTGCCGGCGACAAACTGATGCTCGACGGCGTCCCTCTCGCCTGTGGCACGGCTGAACGCAACCTGGCTGCCATGCTGGCCGCTGCGGGCATTGGCCGGCTGGATTTTTATCCGGCTATCTGCGCCGACGAATTCGCCTCCATCATCCACGTTTTTTCCAGCGTCAAACCGCCCGACATACTCGCCAAGCTCAAACCCGAGCTCGGCAAAACCATCGGCAACGTCCGCGTCCACGAGTTCCGGGTCATGGACACCATGGCCGATCCCACCGAAGCCGCCGGAGCGGGTGGCGTCCGCGCCGAGGACTTGCAAGGTTCAGTATTAGATCTTGGAGTCTTACTCAGCGATCCACACAAGCTTCTGCAATTGATCGGCGTCGTGAGCACGTCTTCCCCGGGAGCATCTTCCGGAGCCGGACCAAACGCCGCCGGCTCCACGCTTCAGGAAGGCGACGTCCTGGGCGTGATTCGCTGGCTGACCAACTTCGCCGGTGCCGGATCTGGAGGCCCCGGCGGTGCCGGATCTGGAGGCCCCGGCGGCCCGGGATCTGGAGGTTCCGGCGGTGCCGGATCTGGAGGCCCCGGCGGCCCGGGATCTGGAGGTTCCGGCGGTGCCGGATCTGGAGGTTCCGGCGGCCCGGGATCTGGAGGTCCCGGCGGGCCGTCGCAGGGCGGAGGCGCGCTGTGGCAGGGCGAAGGCACTCCGTCGCAACCCGGCGCCCCTTACTTGGACTTGTCTGCTACTCCAGCGCGCACGGACTCCCCCTCCGACCTGCAGCGGGCGTTGCAGAAGATCTTGCCGGCAAAGCCCTCCAGCGAATTGCGTGGCGCCTTGCTCCTTCAACTTGCGGAACACGTCGCACTGCGCGCCGTCAACGATGTCTACCAGCGCCAAGGGCTGAACGTCACCGCCATCCAGCAGATGCTGGAGCGCATGAACCAGGAAATTGACAGCCTGCGCAAGGTCCTGCGCGTTCGCGAAGAGCAGTTGGGCCGCACCGGCGTGGCCCTGGATAGTAACGCGGAAGCGCTCGATCTCCAGTTCTGGAAAGGCGTTCCCGAATCCGCCAAGCGCAAGGTGCTGCTTTCCTCCGACGCCTGGGTGGTGCCGCCTCACATCATTCGCTCTTTCTTGCAGCCGCTGCTTGCCGCCCGCTCCGACCTCGATCTCGCCATCGCCATCCTGCGCAACTACTGTAACTTCCTCGAAGGCGACGACCACGATGCCCTCGGCAAGACCGCCGCCGGCATCGGCAAACTGGCTGAGTTCTACGCCCGCCTCGGACAGTTAGGCACTGCCGTCCACGGTGTAGGCGAACTGCTGGCGCGCGACCCTGCGGGCGAGTTGGCGCCCGCGCTCAAGCAATCCTTCGTCCTCCTTGGACAGGAAGCCGCCACCGCTCGCGATTATCCTGCCCTCGACGAGTGGCTGTACCTGCTGGACGACATCGGGCAGCGCGACCCGGCGTTGGCCGCCGTCCTTCGCCCCCAGGTGCCGGTGAATGAGCGCGTGCCGGAGATGGTAAACACCGCCATCCGGGAACTGCAGCCGTCGGAGGCGTTGCTCGAAGTATTGAAGCGAGTGCCCGATCCCACTGCCCGCTATGTCATCGAGCAGTTCGGTGCCTGTAGAAAACGCGAAGAAGGTGTCCGCTTGGCGCGCGTGCTCAATGTCTTAGGCCCGGTCTCGATTGATCCCGTGCGCGAAATGCTGCTGCGCGGTTCCCCCGCCGACGCCATTGCCGCCCTGGGGCTCCTCAGCCTGTTGGATCCGGATTTCCTACGCCAGGAACTGCCCGCCCGCCTGGCCAAGTGGAATCGTGCCCAGCAGGATGCTGCGGTGCGCCAGATTTCCGCCGCCGGAACCGAGGAGCGCGGCGTACTGTTGTTGAATGTCATGGATTGCCTGGATCCCTTTGTCCTTCCCCTGGCCATCGACGAAATCGGCATGGCGGGCAATGTCTCGCCCGAGCGATTGCTCCATCTGGCTCACGGCGGGGGCGCGGCGCGCCAATTGCCCTACCTCCAGGTGAAGGCCATCGAGGCCCTCGGACGGCTTCGCGAAAGGTCCGCGTCGCACCTGCTCACCCAGCTCCTGACCTCGCGTTCTCTGCTGCGGTGGCAGCAACCCAGGGAAATCCGTGTCGTCGCTGCGCAGTCGCTGCAACGTATCGATCCCGCTGCCGCTCGCCAGCTTCTTCCCGCCAGCGGCCTCACCGACCGCGAACTGATCGTGGGACCCGCAACTGACGTGAATCCCTTGTGGATTCGGCAGCGTAAGTATCCGCGGGTTCTCACCGGCAAGAACCTGGTCGCTTCGCTGGCGGCGCCGACCGGCGCTTCCAGTGTGAAGGTCGAGGCCATCAGTCTCGGCGGAGGCATGGGCTCCACGGTGCGCGATCCGCAGGGAATCACCGACGCCAAGCTCGACCTCTACATCGGCCTGCGCAAGCTCCCGACTCGCGTCTTCATCCGCCAGGCGCGCCCGCACGAAGTCTGTTTCGAGTTCGTGGACATCAGCCTCGACGATCGTTCCCGCCTCCGCGGCTTCGTCGCCGAGAAATGTCACCCTGCCGAGCCGGTAGCCAAAGTTTCCTCCTAGATCCCTTTCACTATTTCGCGTGACCGTGTCAGGGCACGACTTTCACTCGTGCCGCCTAGCCGTGCGATACACGAGGGCTTCAGCCCCTGGCGGTTTGTGTCAGGGACTTCAGTCGTGCCGCAAGCGGTCACACCCCTTTATTTTTTTCATTCCGAGGGGACTGGCCGGGGTCCCCCATCGCACGCCGGTTTTGCGCGTGATGGGGTGGATCACCCCGAGGAATCTGCTTTTTCTTGGGCGGTAAGAGTTTCTCAGCAGTCTCTTAGCCCCTGCACTTGGTAGCGAGCAGGGCTCCCGCGTTCTCTCGAATCCTGAAACCGGCTATAGTTCTCACCGCCCGCGTCCTGCCGCCGCCAGTGGATCACTCGATGCTTCCCCAATCGCCTGCTCCAGCGCCTCTAGGCTGACCGGCTTGGAGATGTACCCGTCCATTCCCGCCGCCAGGCACCGTTCCCGGTCTCCGCTCATGGCGTACGCTGTCATGGCCACGATGGGCACGTGCGCTCCGCTGCTCTGCTCCTGCTCGCGGATGCGCCGCGTCGCCTCGAAGCCGTCCATCTCCGGCATCTGCACGTCCATGAAAATCAGGTCGTACTCCGCTTGTTGCGATTGGCTCACTGCTTCCGCTCCATTCGACGCCAGCACCACGTTGTGGCCCAATTTCTCCAGCAGCTTCACCGCCAGCTTCTGATTCACCAGGTTGTCCTCGGCCACCAGGACGCGCAGCGAACGTCCCGTGGCTTTGACCGGCGCCGCTTGCCGCGCCATCGCGCCGGCCGGCATTTTTCCCAGTGCCCGCCGGATGGCAATCAACAACTCGGCCGGCTTGATCGGTTTGATCAGGTAAAAGGTCACGCCCAGTTTGCGGCAGCGCACTGCGCTTTCGGTCTGATCGGCGGAGGTCAGCATCATGATCGTCGCCCCCTCAAAATGCGGGTTGGCGCGGATCAACTCAATCACCTCGAACCCATCCATGTCCGGCATTTGTTCGTCCAGCAGGATCAGCGGGAATGGCCGCTCCACCACCGCCGCTTCCGCCAGCGCCCGCAGTCCTGCGCCTCCTGACGCCGCGCCTTCCGGCTGCATCTGCCAGTGGCGCGTCATTTCTTCCAGGATGCGCCGGTTGGTCGCGTTATCGTCAATGATCAGCACGCGCAGCCCGGCAAGGTCGTCCATGTCCAAGGCCGTGGGCTGCTCCACCCCCTGGGGAACCGCGAACTCGCCCGTGAAGTGAAACCTCGACCCCGCTCCCGGCTCGCTTTCCACCCACATTTTGCCGCCCATCAGTTGTACGATGCGCGTCGAGATCGTCAGCCCCAGCCCGGTTCCGCCGAAATGCCGCGTCGTCGAAGTGTCTGCTTGCTCGAATGCCTGGAAGATCTTCTTCTGCTTCTCCGGAGCTATTCCGATCCCGGTATCGGTGACCGTGAAATGCATTTTCAGCCGGTCGCCCTGCTCTTCCCCTCGCACGTTGACCACGACCTCGCCGGTCTCCGTGAATTTGATGGCGTTCCCCACCAGGTTGAGCAGCACCTGCCGCAGCCGCACCGGATCGCCCACCACCTCCGGCGGCACCGACGGCTCCATGCGGTACGCCAGCTCCAAGCCCTTCTTGTGCGCTGCAATCGCCGATGTCTTCATCAGGTCGCCCAACAGGCCCCACATGTTGAACTGCACCGAATCCAGCACGATCTTTCCCGCTTCGATCTTCGAGTAATCCAGGATGTCGTTGATGATCACCAGCAGGGAATCGGCCGACGACCTCACCAGCGTGAGAAACTCTCTTTGGTCCCCCGTGAGCTCGGTGGACAGCGCCAGCTCGGTCATGCCGATGATGCCGTTCATCGGAGTTCGAATCTCGTGGCTCATGTTGGCCAGAAATTCGCTCTTCGCCCGGCTGGCGGCTTCCGCGGCATCCCTGGCATCCGCCAGCTCCTTCTGGCCTTCCTCGGTCTGGTGCAACATCCGGTTAAAACCCCCAACCAGTTGCCCGATTTCATCCGAACCCCGCGGCACGGCGCGCAGAGAGTAGTCGCGGGAACGCGAAACCTCGCCCATCAGCGCGGCCAGTTCGCCGATCGGGTTCACGATGTAGCGCCGCAGGACGTTGCCCAACAGTCCTCCCGCCGCCAACGCCGCCAGCAGGAATGTCAAGGTAATGAAGGCGAAGCGGTTCCGGCGCTCGCGCACCTTCTCCAGGTTGGAACGGATATAAATGGTTCCGCGCTGAACTCCTTGTAGCACTACGGGCTGAACGAAGACGGCGCCGCCTGGCACGAGGACGCCGCCCTGCCGCGCTGGCGCTTTCTCCGGACAGCTTGGTCTTTCGCTGCGGTCGTAAGTGGCGATCACTCGGCCTGCCAGGTTGTACGTGCAGGCGCTTTCAATGTCCTCGTCTTCGGCCAGCGCGGCCAGCACCTCCGCCGCGTTCTTGTCATCCTCGAAGGCCAGCGCGGCGGTGCTGTTATCGGCCACGATCTTGCTGATGGTCGCTAGTTCGTCAAACGCCACGCGCCGGGAGTCGCGAACGTCATAAGCGAGAAACGCGCCCGCCAGCATCACCAAGGCGGTGATCATGGTGACCATGATGATCAGCGTGAACTTCCGCCCCACCGGGATGTTGTGCAGCCTTCTCATGGCTTCAGTCTGTCCAGTCATCCGCCACCGCGGTTGACATGCTCAGCAGCTTGGCGCTGATCCTCAGGTGGGCCCGTTGCGCGGCGTTCGCATTCACCAGCAAACGCAGTTTGTTGCCCTGCGTTTCCAACCCGATTACCCCTCCCAGACGCACGAATGCCTCTCCCTCCCCGATCGTCAGCACGCTGGCACCCTGCAGTTGGCTCAGCGCCTCCCGCATGCGCGCGCTGTCCGGGTAAGCTAGGAACAGCACCGAGCAGGCGCGCATTTCATTGCGTCCGTGCGCTACCCGCACTTCCATGCCCGGCGATCCCGCGCGCTGGTCCTGAAAAAACGCAGTCAGCGCCGCTTCCATCGCTCCCTCCCCGGCGAAGCACACTATCCGCCCCTTGCCCTTGGTGTCCGTCGGCCACTCCACGAACGGAATCAGGTTGTAAACGAACGCCGCCTTCAACCGGTGCTCCTCGGCGCGCGGCGGTTTTCCCTGCGCCATCGCCGGCCGGCATCCATACGCGCCGCTCAGTCCGAGCCCGATCGCCAACACTACCGCGCGCGCCGTCGACGCGCGTGCCGCCATCACGGATTCCAAGCGCGGGTTGCCCACTGGGCTCACTAGTCCTTCGAAAATGACCGCATGATCTTGATCCGGAAGCCCCGTCCATCCTGCAGAATCCGCTGCTGGCGAAGGTACGGCGCCACCGGATCGTAGTTGCTGCGGTCAAACAGGTTGTAACAGCTTGCCGAGATGTCAAATCCCAGCAGCGGCTTGCGATTTGACACCGTGATATTGGCGATCAACCGCTCCGGAATTCGGTATCCTAGGTAAGTGTATTGCGGGCTGAGGTAGCGCAATTCGATGCCGCTGCGGAAAGTGCTCCCCATCGGCACTTGCATTTTCAACTTGGCCAGGTGCAGCGGCGCGTTCGCCAGCCTTTGGTGCGTCTGCTCATCGTCGCTCTTCTGCAGCGTATAACTGAGTTCTCCCCGCCACCCGTGACGCTGCGCTTCCATTCCGAAATTCATCCCTTTGCCCCGGTACGAGTGGGCATTGACGTATTGCAGCAGTCCGTTCGCCCGGTCCACCGTGCCGTCAATCAGGTCGTCCATGTCGTTGAGAAAGGCCTCGGCCGAGACGCGCAATTCAGGAGTCAACGCCCGTTCCACTCCCACGTTGTGGCTGAGGATGGTCTCCGGCCTGAGCAGGGGGTTTGCTTCTGACGTCACCCCGTCCCCGTAAAACTCTTCGCTCGCCGAGGGCGCCCGGAATGCCCGCCCGAACATGTACTTCAGCGTGGTTTTGGCGTCGGGATGATAGATGGCCGCAATCCGCGGGCTCGCCGCCGTTCCGAAAGTGCTGTAGCGGTCCAGTCGCACCCCGCCGTTGAGCGACAGCCGCGAGGTCAGCGTGATTTCATCCTGGGCATAAACCGCGAATACGCTGGAGGTGCGGCGGTCATCGAAGATGGGTTCGGGAAGAATGCTGGCGTGGACTTGCTGGATTTGCCGCAGGTTGTAACGAAATTCCGACCCGGCGGTGAGGATATTTCGGGATCCTAGTGGGCGCGACAGGTTGAATTCGCTGCCCACCCAATCCTCCCGCGTGTCGTTGCGCCCCACGACCCGCTCACCCCACGTATCAAAACCGTAAATACCATGGTAAGCGTAGGCGTCGTAGTACCACCTCGCCGTCAATTGCATCCCGGAAACAAAATGGCGTTTGTAACCCAGGTCCACGAATCCACGCGAGTCAATCGCGCGATTGGCGGGGTCGTTGAAAATGCTTCCATAGGCGGCTGTCGGCACCCGCTTCCGGCGCGATCCCGCTAGTGCCTGCAACTCGAAATGCTTCCATTGCACCAGTGCAAACGCACTGCCGTACCGGTCGCCGTCCGTCGCGTGCGCGATCCCGCCGTTGGTCTGCGGGGAGTCGAACTCGGGAAAATACAGCGACTCCACCCCGTCTGCCTGGTACAGCGAAGCCGAGAACAGCGCGCCGTTCAGCAACTGCGGCAGACCGACCGTCACCCGTCCACGCCGCGCATAGTTGCTGCCGACGTCGCTGGACACCTCCACCTTGGTCGCAATCGGCGCTTTGCGCGTCAGGATATTCACCACGCCGAAAAAAGCGTTGGTGCCGTAGAGCGAGGAACTCGGGCCGCGCACGATCTCAATCCGCTCGATCAGGTCCAGGTCCAGCGGAAACTCGCTTCCGATCAGGCCTCCGTCCTCGATGTCGTCATTCAGCCGGTGCCCGTTGACCAGCAGCAGGATGCGCGTGTTGTAGTCCCCCGGACGCGAGAAGCCCCGCACCCCCAGGTAGCTGTAGCTCCGGTCGTAGTTCACCCACAATCCGCGCACCCCGTCCAGTACTTCGGGCAGCGTGCGGTAGCCGAACGTGCGGATTTCTTCCGCCGTCACCACCGTCACCGACGCTGGCGTGTCGCTGGCATTCTGGGCTCGCTTGGAGGCGGTGTAGAACTGCACGTTCATGAGCTGTTCCAGGTTCAGTTCCTTCAAGTCCCCGCCTGCATCTTGCTGTCCTGCCACCATCGGCGCCGCCAGTCCCAGCGCCAGCAGTAATGCGCAAATTCGCACCGTCATACTTGCTCCCATTCCTCACTCTCCTGGACGTAGGCGTCGACTGCACCTTGGCTGTCCAATTCTCCATGCAGTGGCAGTGGAATCGGTTGCATTTCCGGCACTTCATGCCGCCGTTCAGTTTCACTTCGGCGTCATTCCCGATTTGCAGAAGAGAGCAGTTACTGAAGAGTGCTTGCGGCGAGCGCGCCGGTGAACCCGGCGACTTCACGGCCGACGACCAACAACCGACAACCGTTAACCGTCGACCAATAACCGCGAACCGCGAACCGACTACCGCCAACCATTAACCTTCTCGACAACAAAACCCCTCTGCCGCCTTCCCCAAAAACAGCCTCCTCCGCTACTAGCAGGTAACCTGGGGTATACCTGGAGAAAGCCCAGGTATCCTGACCCTCTGTTTTCAGCTAAGTAGTTGAAGCGATTGAAATATCACCAGAAATAGGAGGGGGAGCGACTGTCTGATTTGTCAAGGAAGAAAACACAACAGGGTGGTGGAAAAGTGGAAACGCGCGGCATCGGCGGCAGCACA